>Ga0224723_1001006_pt1 | contig 17914 bp, 13 predicted proteins | sample Balambano_FR2_Me_FD_161647 | JGI IMG/M metagenome (GOLD analysis project Ga0224723, IMG submission 161647) | Freshwater sediment microbial communities from Lake Towuti, South Sulawesi, Indonesia - Balambano_FR2_MetaG | ecosystem: Environmental > Aquatic > Freshwater > Lake > Sediment | place...
ACGCAAAAGAGCAGGCTGGCGGTGATGAAACCGGTGATGAAGCGGCGGCGCTTTTCTGCCGCGTCGCCGTGACTGCGATCTGCCGCGCCCAGCCGCGTTTGCAGCCAGCCTGCGAAGCTTTCGAGCCTGCCGTCAATATCCAGCAGTTCGCCGATGATGACGCCAAACACCAGCGCCAGCAGCGGGATAATCACATTTCCCGTGCTGCTGGCGTTGGTGAGACCGACAAACAGCGAGACGAAGCCCAACCCCGTCATGACCGATTGCTGCATCTTCTCCGAAATGCGGTTGCCGATGAGCAGCCCCAGCGCGCTGCCGATGGCGATAGTGAGCATGTTAAGGAGTGTGCCGCCCAAAATATCCCTGCTTTCTGTGTAAATTCAACGTCATTTGCAGGGGTGACCCGGTGGTCGCCCGTAAAGATAAGTGGAAAAACCCGATTCGCTCAACTGTCCTTAGAACAAAAGTTTGACATAGCTATTTTGTTCGTTTACAATTTAACACAATGTTGAGTCTGTTAACGAATATCAGGAGATAACCTCATGCGTGACAAGACGAAGTTGTCCGAACGACAGCGTGGAATATTGCGTTTCATGGAACACTATGTTGATGAATTTGGTTTCCCGCCCACCATTCGCGAAATTGGCGAAGCGACCGATATTCGCTCCACGTCGGTCGTCAACTATAACCTGAACAAGCTGGTTCAGGGCGGCTACCTGGCGCGCCTGAACCGCAAGTCGCGCGGCATCCGCCTGACGGCGCAGTCGCAATCCAACCCGGTGCGTCAGGCTGTTCATGCACTCAAGGTGCCGTATTACGGGCTGATTGTTGCAGGTAAGCCGATTGAAATTCCAGCAGATGCAGGGCATCATGCTTATGAGACGATCGAGGTAGCGCGCCCGATGCTGGCAGGACTCGACGAGTCCGAAGTGTTTGCGCTGCGTGTCAAAGGCGATTCGATGATTGATGCTATGATTCAGGAAGGCGATATTGTGCTGCTGCGGCAGCAGTCCACCGCCAACAATGGTGAAATGGTTGCCGTATGGCTGGACGAGCGCAGCGAAATCACCCTCAAGTACTTCTACCACGAAGGTGAGCGCATCCGGTTGCAACCTGCCCATCCTAGTATGTCACCCATTTATGTGAATGCCGCCAATTGTCATGTGCAGGGGCGCGTCGTGAGTGTCATTCGCACGCTCTGATCCTCTGAAGTTCACACCTCTAATGGGTGTCTGGTTGGCAATTCGTGTTACACTCTTGCACTATTGACCAACTTCCACAATCCAGACACCCAAGATGAAGCATTTCATTGATCTCGCCGATTGGTCCAGCGATGCGCTTCACCAATTGATTGACGACGCACTGCGCCTGAAAGCCGAATGGCAGAACGGCGGCAATCCTCCATATCTTCAAAGCAAGGTGCTGGCGATGGTGTTCCAGAAACCATCGCTGCGCACGCGCGTCTCGTTCGATGTCGGGATGCAGCACTTTGGCGGACACGCCATCATGCTCGGTCCAGACGAAATCGGTTTGGGCAAGCGCGAAAGCATTGCCGATATTGCCCGCGTCCTCAGCGGCTATGCCCAGGGCATCATGGCGCGCGTCTTCGATCATGACCATCTACTGCAACTGGCACGGTGGTCGCGCGTCCCCGTCATCAATGGTCTGAGCGACGAACAGCATCCCTGCCAGGCGATGGCGGACATCCTGACGCTGCGCGAACACTTCGGGCGCGTGTCCGGCTTGCGCATCACGTTTGTGGGCGATGGCAACAATGTCGCGGCGTCGCTGGGACAGGCGGCAGGGCATTTCGGCGCGCACTTTAGCATCGCCACGCCGCCCGGCTACGCACTGCCAGAGGCGATGCTCGACAAGATCGGCGCGCTCATGCAGACACACGGCGGCAGCCTGCGCATGTTCCACGACCCGGCAGAAGCGATTGCCGATGCCGATTGTGTCTACACCGATACCTGGGTGAGTATGGGGCAGGAAGTCGAAGCTGCTACGCGCCGCCAGGCATTCACGCACTATCAGGTCAATGTAGACCTGATGCGCCGCGCGCCCGCGCACGCCGTCGTGTTGCACGACCTGCCCGCCTATCGCGGTTACGAGATTACAGACGAAGTCGCGGACGGCGCGCAATCATTGATTTTCCAACAAGCGGAAAATCGTTTGCACGCACAGAAGGCAATTCTGCTAAAGTTATTGTTATAGTGAGTCATCAAGACAGGTAGGGTTCCATGCCAGGCAACCGGGCGAATTACGAACAGGCAATGAATCTGGGTCACAGCGCTGCCTGGGAGCAGGACTGGGTGGTCGCGATCACCAACTACGGGCAGGCGATACGGGAATTTCCTGATGATGCCGAGGCGCATCTGGCGCTGGGGTTCGGGCTGCTGGAAGCAGGACGGCTGGAAGACGCGCTCAAAGTCTACACGCGCGCCCACCAGATTATGCCGCAAGACCCGATCCCGCTGGAAAAGAGCGCGGATATCCTCGAACGCATCGGTCGCCTGAAAGATGCCGCCTCGCAGTACGTCAATGTCGCTGACCTGTATCTGGCGCAGCGCGACCTGAACAAGACCATCGAAAATTGGGAGCGCGCCACCCACCTGACGCCGGGCTTGGTGGCGATCCACGTCAAGCTCGCGCAGGCATACGAGCGCATCGGTGACAAAGCGAAAGCCGTGCGCCAGTACCTGATCCTCGCTTATAACTTCCAACGCCTGAATGACCTCGACAAGGCGGTCAAATCGTGCGAGCGGGCGCTGCGTCTGGACCGCAATAACACGCTCGTACTGAACACCAAACGCGCGCTGGAGGCAGGCAACCCGATCTCGATGCCAGCGGAAGACGACGCTCGTCCGATGCAAGGCGGTTCGCGTATGGATGAAAGCGTTGCCGTCAAAAAGAAAGACCGCAAGCGCAGCACGGTTCAACAGGCAGCCGCCGTCGAGGAGAACAACCCGCTCGGTCCGATGGGCGAGGCGATGAGCGAGGCGCTGAAGCTGCTGGCGACGCATGTGGTCGAAAGCGGCATGATGGACGCGGCGGGTGCCAGCGCGTTGCAGGCGCTCGAATACCAGCGGCAGGGCTTGAACAACGAAGCAATCGCGGCGTACAAGCGTGCAGAGCCAAAGCTGAAGCATCCCGCGCTCAAGCTGAATCTGGGCGCGCTGCTGGTGTTGCAGGATCAGCCAGACGAAGCCGTTAAGCAGCTTGGTGAGGCGATCAATAGTTCGCAGCTGGCGGCAGGTGCGTATCAGGCGTTGGGGCTGGCGTACCAGAAGCAGAAGAAGTACCGCCAGTCGATCAAGTGGTTGATCCAGAGCTTGCAAGCGGTGGACGCCGCGCAGTCATTGAGCGATGACGAAGCAGTCGAACTGACGACAACGTATGAGCGACTGGGCGCGCTGCTGGAACGCCAGAATGATGAAGTGTCGTCCGCCATCAGCACGCGCGTTGCAGACTTGCTGAAGGGCAAGGACTGGAAGATGCGCGTGCCGGAGACGCGGCGACAGCTTGATGAGACGCGCCGCGAACAGGGCGAACAGGGCGTGATCGATATTCTGGTTGCGCCGCACGGCGACCGACTCACGAGCCTGATGGACGCCATCAACCGTCACCTGCGTCAAGGCTTGACGACGCTGGCGATGGAAGAGGCGCACTACGCTACCGAGTTCTCGCCCTTTTACCTGCCTGTGCATGAGCGCATGGCGGAGATCATGATGCGTGAAGGGCGCGTGCGCCAGGCAATCGCCAAGTACAATACGATTGCCAGTGTCTATATGTCGCGCGGTGATGAAGACCGCGCCGCCAAAATCCTGACGCAAATTCTGGAGATGGCTCCGCTCGATCTGGCAGTGCGCCAGAACTTGATCGACCTGCTGGAAGCGCGCGAAGACGCAGTGGCGCTGGTGCCGCAATATCTGGGGCTGGCAGACACCTTTAATCAGCTGGGTGACGCAGACCAGGCGCGCGAAACCTATGCGCTGGCAGAGCGCACCGCTGCGCGTGCCAGCGCACCCGTCGCCACGCAGGTGCAGATCAAGCACAAGATGGCGGACCTCGAACAGCTGCGGACAGATTTCCGCCGCGCGCAGAAAATCTACGAAGACATCGTCCAGATCAGCCCGACGGACGAGCGCGCCTTGCGCCAGCTGATCGAGCTGCATTACCGCAACGGCAATCAGGTGGAGGCGCTGAAGCGGCTGGACGAACTGCTGCGCGCTTATGCCCGTGAGAAAAATGTCAACCGCATTATTGTCGTGCTGGAAGATATGGTCAAGCAGCACGCCAACGATATGGGCGTGCGCTCGCGGCTGGCGGCGATCTACAAGCAGGTTGGGCGCAAGCAGGACGCGATTTCGCAGTTTGACGCGCTGGGCGAATTACAACTGGAAGCCGGGCTGCACAAGCAGGCAGCCGACACCATCCGCCAGATCATCGCGCTCAACCCGCAAAACATGGACGACTACCGCCGCCTCCTGGGTCAGTTAGGCGGGTGATGTGCGGGATAATTATCCCAAATTATCCCAAGTATGCGGGATAGCGTGGGATAAAAGAATTCCTGGCGTCCTTTGCGTCTTGGCGGTTTAAAGACAGATTGAACCGCCAAGACGCAAAGGACGCCAAGTGGGCTCTTGCCAGGCTAAACGGTAGGATTGGGCGTGCGCTGACCGCTGCGGCGGCGACGACGACGCTTGGCGGGCGCGTCACCATTTGGGACAGCAGTGCCATTATTCGCAGGACGTGCCGATTGTCCGTTGGTGGCTGCCGGACGACCGTTGCCATTCGACTGCGAACGCGGCGCGGCATCCCTGCGCACAGGCTGCGCATGAACGATGGGCGCAGGTGCTGAGGCGGGCGGTAGCGTTGCGGGCAGTTCAGCGACGGGGACGCGCAGGCGGATCAGCCGTTCGATCTGTTTGAGCAATGGCTGCTCTTCCGGCGCGCAGAACGCCAGCGCCGCGCCGGAAGCGCCGGCGCGCGCGGTGCGCCCGATGCGATGGACATACGTCTCCGGCTCATGCGAGAGATCAAATTGGATAATGTGCGTGATGTCTTCCACATCAATGCCGCGCGCGGCGATGTCGGTGGCGACCAGCACGCGGGTTGCACCGCGCTTGAAGTTCGCCAGCGCCCGTTCGCGTGCCGTCTGCGACTTGTTGCCGTGTATCGCTTCCGCCTGAATACCCGCGCCTTCCAGCCCGCGTACGACCTTGTTCGCGCCGTGCTTGGTGCGGGTGAAGACGAGGACGCGCTTGATCGCCGGGTCGCGCAGCAGGTATTCGAGCAGCGCGGGCTTGCGCTTTTGATCGATGAAGTAGACCGACTGGGCGATCTTTTCAACGGTCGTCGCCACAGGCGTGACTTCGACGCGCACGGGATCGATCAAGATGTCTTTCGCCAGCTTCTGGATTTCGTCCGGCATCGTCGCGGAAAAAAGCAGCGTCTGGCGCTGGCGCGGCAGCGCGTTGATGACGCGGCGCACATCGTGGATGAAACCCATGTCGAGCATCCGGTCTGCCTCGTCGAGGACGAAGATTTCCAGGCGGTCGAGCTTGATATAGCCCTGCCCCATCAGGTCGAGCAGGCGTCCCGGCGCGGCGACGACCACTTCAGGTCCGCGCCGCAACGCTTCGACCTGCGGCATTTGCCCGACGCCGCCAAAGATGACCGTGTTCTTGATGCCTGTGTACTTGCCGTAGGTGGTAAAGCTGTCACCAATCTGCGCCGCCAGTTCGCGCGTGGGCGCAAGGATGAGCGCGCGGATGCCGCGCTGCTGACGCGGATTTTGCGCCAGGTGCTGCAAGATGGGCAGCGCGAAAGCGGCGGTTTTGCCCGTGCCAGTCTGGGCGATGCCGAGCAGATCGCGCGCGTTGAGGACGTGCGGGATCGCTTGCTGTTGGATGGGCGTGGGCGTCGTATAGCCTTCTTCACGCACGGCGCGCAGCAAGGGTTCAATCAGGTTCAAGTCTGTAAATTGCATTGAATATCCGAAGGATAGGAAATGATCGTGGTGGGGAGAACGCGCGCGTGACGGCACGTTCGCTGCGGAAAGGTGAGTGTCACGCTGATCAGGATAGCAGACGCGCAGCGGGGTGTCAATCGGCGGCGTGGCTTGGCAGCGCAGGCTGAGATGTGCAGGATACCCATCGTCTGGGTGTCTACTCAGCCACCGGTAGCGTGAAGGCGAAGATCGTCCCACCCGCCGGGTTGTCCTCAATCCAGATGCGCCCACCGTGCGACTCGACCACCAGGCGGCAGAAGGTCAGCCCCAGCCCGGTGCCGCGCCGCCGCCCTGCCCGTCCCTGTACCTGCACGAAGCGGTTGAACAACGTCTCGCGGTAATCCTGTGGTACACCCGGTCCCTGATCGACCACTTCGACGCGGACATAGCCCGGCTGCGCCTCGCGACTGCCCGGCGCAAACGCGCGCATCGTCACCGCGCCCGCTTCCGGGCTGAACTTGAGCGCATTATCCAGCAGGTTCAGCAGCACGCGCTCCACCTTGTCTGAGTCAATCGCCAGCAGCGGGAAGCCGTCCGGCAGTTCAGACATTACGCGCACTTCCAGTTCGTGTGCCAGCGGGCTTAATTCCACGCAGACGCTGTCCATCAGCGTTGCCAGTTCGGTCGGCTTGGTGTCGAGCGCGATCTGCCCGCTTTCCATCTTCGCCACATCCAGCAGCGAGTCGACGCGGTTGAGCAGCTTTTTGATGGCGCGCCGTCCGGTGTTGCTGGTCATGTCAATCACGTTCTTGTATTCGCTGTCCGCAGGCACGATTTCATTCATCAGTTTCAGACTGGTCGTGACCGCCGTCAGCGGGCTGCGCAAGTCGTGAATGATCATGCGGGCGAAGTCTTCACGCGCTTCAGCAAGCTGCTTTGCCTCTGTCTCGTCATAAAACACCAGCAGCAGCCCGATGGTCTTGCCGCTGTCACCCTGCACGAGCAGCACATTGCGCTGCAAATAGATGACTTCATCGCGGTCTTCCAGCTTGAACGAGTGCGCGACGTAGCTTTGCTGCGCAGCGACCGTCCCTAATTGATTGATCATTGCGCGCACCTCTTCCGCCTTCTCGAAGCCGAGACGTTCGGCAAAGCGGAAGCGCTCGTATGCCAGCAGGGACTCGACCGTTTGCCCCAGCAGCACGTCTGGGTTCAAGCCGAGCTTATCGACGCGCGGGTTCGCCAGTGCAATCGTACCGTTGCGGTCGATGAGCAGCAGTGGTTCGCTCATGTTGTCCAGGATCAGTTGCAGGCGGTCGCGCCCTTCGGTGATGCTTTGGAACAGGCGCGTATTGTCGATGGCGATCACTGCCTGGTCGGAAAGCTGCTGGACGAACTGCTCGTCTTCGGCGCTGAAGGCGTCCGGCTTGTCGGCTTCGAGCGTAATCACGCCAATCGTCTCGCCGCGCCGGACAATCGGTACGGCAAGCTGCGCCCGCAGCGATGGCAGCAGCGGCTTGGTATCGCCCTGTTTGCTCATGTCCGCCACGCGCACAGGTTCGCCGCTTGCCAGCGCTTCCTTCGTAGCCTTCTGGCGCAGCAGTTCGCGCCGTGACACGCTTTCCAGCGGGTAGCCGTACTGCGCAACAATGTCGATTTCGCCATAGGCGTCTTTCAGCATGACGGTGCCGATGTGCGTGTAAGTGGCGTTGAGCGCGAATTCCATCACACGTGAGCAGATCGTTTCCGTATCGAGCGTGGCAGTCAGTTCATGGCTGATGGTTGCCAGCGCCAGCAATTGCCCGACGCGGCGTGACAATGCCTCGTCTGCGCGGCGGTAGGCGTTGGCATTCTGGATCGCCTGCGCTGCCTGCGTTGCGAAGGCGCGCAGCACTTCGACATCTTCGTCGTTTAGTTCCTGCCCGCGCTTGTAATAGATCGCCAGTGCGCCAAAGCGTGCGCCGCCGCCCATCAGCGGCAGTTCGATCCAGGCGTTGACGCCTTCGCGGGTCATCAGTTCGCGGTTGTTTCTGCCCTGTGTGTCGTCCTTGACGCTCTTCAACTGGATCAACTGCGTCTGGCGCGAGTCGCTGTTGCCAAGCAGCTTCGGCAGTTGCTCGGTCAGCGTTTCGCTCAAGCCGACGCTGCGGGCGACTTTCAACGATGGGTCGCCGTTTGCTAGCAAAATCGCCACGCCATCGGCATCTGAAAGCTGGGCGATATTGACGAGGATAGCATCGAGGACGGCATCCAGCGAAAGCGTTTCCGTCATTTGCGCCAGCAGCGAATTGAGCAGCGACAGCCGCCGCGCGCGTTCCGTCTGGCGTTCGTAGAGCAGGTTGTTATCAAGCGCGACGCTGGCGCTGGCAGCGACGATATTGAGCAGGCGCAGGTCTTCCGGCGTGAAGACACGCTCGTTATCCGGCGAGGACACCACCATCGCGCCGAGCAGACTGCCGCCTGCTTGCAGCGGCACGCCAAGCCACGAGTAGGTGTTTTCCGGCACGGCAAGCCCGCGCGTCCAGCCTTCTTTCTGGGCGTCGCGCGCCAACAGCAGCGGCAGTTGTGTTTCGATGACGCGCGTTACCGGGGCATTTGGCTCAAGCAGCTGGTTCGGCATATCCACTTGCTGCCCGTTGCGGATGACCAGCGGGTATTCGATCTTCTGCTCGTCCGGGCGGTATAATGCGACAGCGAAATTGCGCGTGTCGATCAGGTTCGAGACCTGAACATAGACCATGTTCATGAGCGAACCGTACTGCTGGTTGGCGCGGATCGCCTGGCTCATGATCGAAAGCGAGCGCAGTTCCTCGACCTGCTTGCGCAACTGTTTCTGCACGCGGCTGATGATGTACGGCGCGACAATCGCCAGCCCAAGACCGATCATACAGATGGCGAACGCCAGCAGCGAGAGGGTGTTATAGATGTGCGCGCCCAATACGGCGAGGGGGAGCGGCAGCCCCAGCACCGTCAGGATTTCGGGCGCATTGACGCGCAGGATGTTGCGCAGCCCGTAGGCGCGCCCGTAGCTTTCGAGCAGGAACAGCAGCAGGTAGATGCCGGTGTAGATGATGCAAAAGAGCAGGATACGGACGACCTGTTCGGCGTTATCCAGTTGAATGGGCAGTACGCCGCCGATGAGGGTGAAGAAGTGTGAGGCGACGAAATAGCTGAGCGTGACGCGCGCAATGATCAGCAGCAGCGAACGCAGGCTGCGTTCCACCGGACGCTGCCCACGCAGCCGCCGGTCGCCCGCGAACAGCACCAGCCCGCCGCCGAGCAAGCCGCCGAGCGCGATTGCCCACGTCATCGTCGCTCGCGTTTCGGGGGGCAGTGATAACGCTGCCAGCACGCCAATCGCGTGGGCAGCGCTCAGTTCGCCTTGCAGTAGCGCGGCAGCGAAGAACAGCGCAAAGGCGGTCAGTATAGCGTAAAGGATGAACGGACCCGAATACTGTGTGAAGATGATGCCATCGGGCATACTGAACACCAGCACAATGCCCGTCAATACAATGAGGGCGGTGGCAACGACTGCGGCAACCGAACGATACTGCATCATCTTTACGACCGATTCACTTTCAAGCGTGTGACGTATCACAGGCAGGTGCGCCTGTACAAATGCTGGACAATCAAATTATAGCGTGCTTTCGCCTGTGAATTGCCGGAAGAATTGAGACGTTGGTGGTATTATCTGTGCAATTGCAGCCTGAAACCGAGAACATACATGACCGAACCGATCCGTGTATTACATTTTGCTGATATTCATGTCGGCATGGAAAACTTTGGCAGGCTCGACCCGGAGACGGGGTTGAGCAGCCGCGTGCGCGATTTCCTGCGCCGCCTGGACGAGATGATCGCCTATGCAGGTGAACAGGATGTCGATCTGGTCGTCTTCGCGGGCGATGCCTTCAAGACGCGCACCCCCAGCCCGACGCATCAGCGTGAGTTCGCCTACCGCGTCCGCGAACTGTCACAGCTTGCGCCGACAGTGCTTCTGATCGGCAATCACGACATGCCGCCGAATCAGCTGAAAGCGTCGTCGGTCGAAATCTATGCCACGCTCGCTGTGCCGAACGTGTGGGTGGCGGATGACTACGCGGTGCGCGTGATCGAAACCAAGCGTGGCAGCGTCGTCGTCGGCACTGCGCCGTATCCGATCCGCTCGCGCATCGTGACGGATGATCGGGCGCGCGGGTTGACGATTGCCGACACGGATTTGCTGCTGCAAAAAGAACTGTCGCGCATTCTCGATGATCTGGCAGATCAAGCATCACAGCATGACCTGCCGCGTCTGCTGACCGGGCATTTCAGCGTCGGCGGGGCAAAGCTCGGCAGCGAACGCGGCATCATGCTCGGTCGCGACATCGAAGTGACGCCGTCGTCCATCGCTGACCCGCGCTGGGATTACGTGGCGCTCGGTCATATTCACAAGCACCAGAACCTGACCAACGGGCGCGCGGGGCTGCCGCCTGTCGTTTACAGCGGCAGCATGGAGCGCATCGACTTTGGCGAGGAACATGACCCGAAAGGCTTCTGCTGGGTGGAACTGGCGCGCGATGCGACACGTTGGGAGTTCGTCGGCTTGCACGCCCGCCCGTTCGTGACGCTGGAAGCGGACTTGCGCCAGAGCGACAACCCGACTGCCGAAGTTGCGGACATGATCGAAGGCTACAACCTGCGCGAGGCGGTCGTGCGGCTGACGCTGCGATTGACGCCGGAGACGGAGGCGCGCTTTAACGAGGGCATCGTCCGCGATGCGCTGCGACGCGGACAGGTCAGTTTCATCGCGTCGATTCGCAAGGAAGTCGATGAACCCGCCCGCGCGCGGCTGGGCGATAATCCCGAAGGGCTGACGGATATGGAACTGCTGGAGCGCTACTTCATCAACAAACAGATTGACGCCGAGCGCCGCGAGGAACTGCTGACGCACGCGGAGACGCTGCTGGAACGCGCACAGGTGGGGAGAGAAGAGGGCTAATGAGTCATGACTGATTTCGTGTTTGTACCTGAACGGGTACATGAACGCAGCGACGCGCCGATCTCGTTCGAGGAGTATCTGCGGCTGTACGACAGCTACGAAGGCGGGCAAACGGAGTGGATTGGCGGAGAGGTGGCGATATATCCTGTGACAAACAATGGAAGACATCAATCCATCATTACAACCTTATCAAGCATGCTTGAATATTTTGTGGAGCTAACAAAGCTAGGTATTTTTGTTCCCCACAATGTCCCCATGCGGATCAGCAAAAAGGAAGCGCCCGAACCGGATGGTATGGTACTACTGATCGGTCACGAGGAGCGTTACGTTGATGAGCAATATGTGCAAGGCATTCCCGACATTGTGATCGAGGTTGTATCGCCTGAGAGCGACGCGCGCGATTACGGACGCAAGCGCGTGCAGTATGAGGCAGCAGGGGTGCCGGAATACTGGCTGTTTGACCCCTTGCGCAAAGCATCGTTTATTCATGTGTTGGGTGAAGATGGGCGCTACCATTTGCGTCCGTTGGATGAAGACGGGCGTGTCACATCCTCATTATTGCCCGGTTTTGTGCTTGACCCTGCAATTTTCTGGGACAAGAAACTTCCCAACATGAGTGAAGGCTCGAAAATAGTTGATGCAATGCTTGAGGAGTTCAAGAAAAAATGACCGCTGACTTGCGCCCGTCCCCGCGCTACAAACCGGTGTCGCTGTTCGTGACCTGCATCGTCGATATGATCTACCCGCAGACGGGCATCTCAGTCGTGGAAATCCTCGAACGGCTTGGCGTCGAAGTTCGCTTCCCGATGGCGCAAACCTGCTGTGGTCAGCCAGCGTTCAATTCCGGCTTTCAGGCAGACGCGCGCCAGGTGGCGAAGCAGTTCCTGACCGCCTTCGCCGACGCTGAAATCATCGTCTGCCCGTCGGGAAGCTGCGCGTCGATGGTGCGGCATTACTATCCCGAACTCTTCAAGGATGATCCCGAATGGCGCGACCGCGCGTTGTGGGCGGCGGACATTACCTGGGAATTCACAGAGTATCTGGTGGACGGACTCGGCGTGACGGACGTGGGCGCGAAGCTGCCGCCGACGAAAGTGGCGTTCCATCATGCCTGTCACGGGCTGCGACTGCTGCATCTCGGCACGCAGGCGCAGGCGTTAGCGGCGGCAGTCGAAGGGGTGACGGTGACGGAACTGAACGGCGCGGATCAGTGCTGCGGGTTCGGCGGGCTGTTCTCGGTCAAGATGCCGGAGATCAGCAGTGCGATGCTGGACGACAAGGTTGCCAGCATCAACAGCGCTGACGCGGATGTAATCGTGACGGGCGATGCCAGCTGCCTGACGCAGATGAACGGCGGGCTGAGCCGCCAGCAGAGCCAACGTCGCGTGCTGCATATCGCGGAATTGCTGGCGCGGGGGCTGAAATAGGATTGTTCTCAGTTCTCAGTGCAGGGTGCAAAGTGCATTGGGGGAGCGGAGGGGCTTCAATGGACGGCAAGAATGCCGTCCGTACAAATTCGGCTGTGTACGGACGCCATTAATGGCGTCCATTTAAGCCACATGATTATCGGTCTACGTCTCGCCTGCCTTCGCTGCCCACGTACACGGCACGGACACGCTCATCTCGACAAATCCAAGTCGGGCGACAATCGGGCGGCTCATCGCGCTGGCGTCAATGAAAAGATAGCGATAGCCGCGCGCTCGTGCTTCCTGCGCACGGGCAGCCACCAGCGCCGTGTACAAGCCGCGCCCGCGATGCGCCTCCAGTGTTGCGCCCCCCCACAGGCTGGCAAACGCGCTGCCCGGCGGATAGCGAATACACGCCGCCGACGCTGCGATGCCATCGCTGTATGCCGCATAAAACGCGATTTCCTGCGGTCGGTCGCGCAGTTCGCTGCTCATGCGCTCCTGATCGTCATCGCCAAACACCACCGACTGCACGCTGCGCAGCAACGGCGCAATCTCGTCGGGGTTGGTGATCAGACGCACGTCATGGGTCACGGGTGCAGCGAGCGCATCCGGCAGCACCGCCAGGTCCAGCACCATGACGGCTTCCTGCTCACCGACCTCGAAGCCGTGTTTGCCGAGTCGCTCTGGGAGATCGGGCAGCACATCGTGGCTGTAGGTCTTCCACTCAAAGCCATGCTCGATGCGGCTAAAGTATTCGATCTCGCGCTCGATGATGGCGTCCGCATAAGCGGCGATCAGGCTGGAATAGAGAATGAAGCTGAACGGCGCGTGCAGGTTGACGTAGCGCACAATCTCGGCGCTTGCCTCGCGTCGTGACTGCGGCTGATACGAATACAGTCGCTCATCGTGATCGAACTGCTGGCGGATGGAGTCCGTGTCCACCGTGCTTTTGCCTTGTTGTATAGGGACGACACATGCATCGTCCGCTTATTTGCCTTCTGCCCGTCCCCCCGCCAGCACATCCTCCAGTGCGCGCCAAGCCAGCAGCGCACATTTGACGCGCGCGGGCAACTGGCGCACGCCTTCCAGCGTCTCCAGTTCCTCCAGCGCCGGGTCGAGCGCGTCGCCCGTCATGATGAACGCGCGGAAGTTCGCCAGCAGCCGCGCCGCTTCGTCGGTAGTCACGCCTTTGACTGCATCAGTCATCATCGATGCCGCCGCCGTACTGATGGCGCAACCCGCCGCTTCGTAACCAATATCCACAATTACACCGTCGTGAATATCGGCGTACAGGTCAATTTCGTCGCCACACGTTGGGTTATCGCGGTGCGCCTTGCAGCAGGCATCCGGCAGCGCGCCTGTGTTGTGCGGCGCTTGCGCGTGGGCGAGGATCACCTCGCGGTACAGATCATGCGCGGACATAGCCGAACACCTCGCGGGCATGCATGAGCGCCTCTACCAACACATCAATCTCGCCCTGCACATTGTAGAAAGCGAGGCTGGCGCGGGCGCTGGCAGGCACGCCCATGCGCTTGCCCAGCGGCTGCGCACAGTGATGCCCGGCGCGAATAGCTATGCCCTGCTCATCAAGCAGCGTGGACAGGTCATGGGCGTGGATGCCTTCGAGCGTGAAAGCGAAGACCGCGCCGCGTTCGGGTGCGCTGCCGAGCAGCCGCAGCCCCGGTACCGATGGCAGCCGTTCCAGCGCGTAATCCGTCAACTGCTGGTCATAGGCGGCGATGTTGTCCATACCGATGCTGCTCAAATAATCGACCGCCGCGCCCAGCACAATCGCTTCGCCGATAGCAGGCGTGCCTGCCTCGAATTTGGCGGGCGGCTCGGCGTAGGTCACGCTGTCCAGTTGCACGCGCTCGATCATATCACCGCCACCCAGGAACGGGTTCATGGCGTTCAGTAGTTCGAGCCTGCCCCACAAAATGCCGATGCCCGTAGGGCCGCACATCTTGTGCCCGCTGAAGGCGTAAAAGTCGCAGCCCAATGCCTGCACATCGACCGGCATGTGCATGAGCGCCTGCGCGCCATCGACCAGTACGACTGCTCCGACGGCATGGGCAGCGTCGGCAAGCTGGCGCACAGGATTGATCGTACCAAGCACGTTCGATGAGTGGACGAACGACACCAGCTTGACGCCCGCCAGCAGCCGATCCAGATCGTGCAGGTCGAGCGTGCCGTCGTCATTGACGGGGATGTAGCGCACTTCAATGCCGATCTGGTCGCGCAGCATCTGCCAGGGAACGAGATTACTGTGATGCTCCATGACGGTCAGCAGCACAGCATCGCCCGCCTTCAGGAACTTGCGCCCCCAGCCGTGCGCAACCAGGTTGATGCCTTCGGTCGTGTTGCGCGTGAAGATAACTTCTTCCGGCTGATTGGCATGGATGAACGCGGTGATCTTACGGCGCGACGCTTCGTAGGCGTCGGTGGCGGCTTCGCTGAGCGCGTGGATACCGCGATGCACGTTGGCGTTCATCGTGCGGTAGTAGGTATCAAAGGCGTCAATCACGGCTTGCGGCTTTTGCGAGGTGGCGGCGTTATCGAGGTAGACCAGCGGCTTGCCGTGAACAGTCTGCTGCAAAATCGGGAACTCGTGGCGGACATCGCGCATAGGGATGTGTCCTGGATAATGAACCGGCTCACGGATAGCGAGGTGAGCGATATGAGCATTATAACGGGTGTAGTGACATCGGGGTATAATGCATTACTGTCTTCTCGGTGAAGGAGTTTATAGTGTTGGATTTGACAGTCGCAGAATACTTTGCAGGTATTGGACTGGTACGAATGGGATTGGAATCGAGCGGTTGGCGCGTCGTGTTTGCAAATGATATATCGCCAAAGAAATACGCAATGTATCAGGATTTTTTTCCAGAGGGAAAATCACATTACCAGATTGCCAATATCTTTGACTTGCAGAGCGATGCAATTCCATCAACACTGCTCGCCACCTGTTCATTTCCCTGTGTAGACCTGTCCCTTGCAGGCAAGATGGGCGGCATTCATGGTACCCATTCAAGCGCTTTCTGGGGGTTCATCAATATCCTGGAAGCACACGGCGCGGCTGCACCCCCAATCGTGTTGCTGGAAAACGTGACGGGTTGGCTCTATTCCAATCATGGGCAGGACTTCCGTTTGACCGTAGAAGCACTTAACCAACTTGGTTATACTTGCGATGTTTTTACACTTGATGCACTCCATTTTACGCCTCAAAGCCGTCCGCGCGTTTTCCTCATTGGTACGCGAAATCATGATAACGATGATGCACTCCAACATATCCTGATGCGTCCGAAAGCCTTATTGTCCGAACGTCTGCGTCAGAATCTTCTCGTGAACGATGATTTGCATTGGAATTATGTTGCCCTCCCTCATCCTCCGGCACTCGTAACTTCGGGTTTGCATCTTGTCATTGAGAACCTTTCCACCAGCGACAAACGTTGGTGGTCCACGGTTGAAGTAGAGCGTCATCTAAGCATGATGACGCCACTGCATCGCCAGCGGATCGAGTTGCTTGCGACACAACAACGATTGACCTACCGAACTTTCTATCGAAGGATACGTGACGGGCTACAGCGAGCCGAAGTCCGTGACGACGATGTGGCAGGATGTCTGCGCACGGCAGCGGGCGGAAGCGGCAAGCAATTCCTCGTTCAAGCGGGGTTTGGTCACATTCAAATGCGCGTTATGACGCCGCGTGAATATGCGCGCCTGCAAGGTGTACCGGATGATTTCGTCATTGGTGTGTCAACCAATCAGGCTTTAAATGGCTTTGGCGATGCGGTCTGCGTTCCTGCGATACAGTGGATTGCGAAAAACGTATTGGCGAAGCTGGTCGAGACAGAATACACACTACCCGTGTTTGCCTGAATGGGGATACGCAATGGATGAACATGAGGAACGCAGCCGACAAGTTCTTCAGAGCTGGATAGGCTCGTGTACGCGCGGCGGGAAAATATCACGTAACACAATCGCAGTTGGTCTGGTCGTGATTGATCATCTGAGAAAACAACCGCAATTGGAACGCGATCAGGTCATATCATCGGGTGGTGAAATCAAAGGGGCGCGTTCCGGCTTACGAAAGATACTTGAGCGCTACGGATTGCCCCATGATTTTCTGAAAGAAATCACGACTCGTCAGGCGCATCAGGATGGACAACGTTTATTCGAGGCATTTGACTGGGGGCGGGTGTTCGGTGGATTGGAAGCAAACGCGCGGGATCAAGTATTTCTGACCCTCAGCGCTCTCTTGGTCGGTTACGGGCAAGAATGGCTGCGACGAAAAAATTTTGATATTCGCCTTGATCACGGTCAATCGCCAAACGTTTGGGCAAAGCAAATTCTGGATGCAGCAAAAGGTAAATCCGGTGGCGTCGTTGAACAACACCTTGTTGGCGCAAAGTTACAATGCCGTTTCCATCAATTGACGGTTCCCAATCATCCTGCACATGCTGCGGATGTTCAAACAGGACGCGATGGCGATTTTGTCGTGCGCAATCTGATATATCATGTCACCGCGACACCATCGCGGCGGGTTATTGAGCGCTGCCTGGAGAACCTTCGCGTTGGTAAACACCCCATTTTGATCGTCCCTGCGGATCAGGAATATCGTGCCAGAGCGCTTGCACAGGAAGACCGTATTGATGCGCAAATCACTATTCTTTCTATCGAAAGTTTTGTGGCGGTCAACGTAATTGAGCTTGCGATAGAAGAGAACAAGACGTTCATTGCGGTTATGCAGGAAATCATTGCTCTCTACAACCAACGCATTTTGGAAGTTGAGACAGATTTCTCGCTACGGATCGACATGGCATAAACTTTGGCACTGATTAGCTTACTCGTAAACCTCCCGACAAACGTTCCCCCCTTTCCATGACGTATATCACTGTTCTCACCCCGCCAGCCGCCTTACGATTTCCCGTAAAGAGGCTGGCAATTTTGATCACGAGGACATCCATGATGAACGACCCCGTCTTTACGACGATTGACGCCAACGAAGCCGCCGCGCGCATCGCCTACCTGTGCAGCGAAGTGATCGCCATCTACCCGATCACGCCTGCCTCGCCGATGGGCGAATGGGCGGATGAGTGGGCGGCGGGTGGCAAACCCAACCTGTGGGGAACTATCCCGCAGGTCATCGAAATGCAGAGCGAAGGCGGCGCGGCGGGCGCAATACACGGCGCGCTCCAGGCAGGCGCGCTGGCGACCACCTTCACCGCTTCGCAGGGCTTACTGCTTATGCTGCCGAACATGTTCAAGATCGCCGGTGAACTCACACCCGCTGTTTTTCATATCGCTGCGCGCGCGCTGGCGGCACAGGGTTTGTCGATCTTCGGTGATCACAGCGATGTAATGGCGGCACGTTCGACAGGTTGGGTGCTGCTGTCGTCGGCGTCGGTGCAGGAAGCGCAGGATTTCGCGCTCATCAGCCATGCCGCCACGCTCGAAGCGCGCGTGCCGTTTCTGCACTTCTTCGATGGCTTCCGCACCTCGCACGAGGTCAACAAGATCGCGCTCATCGAAGAGGAAACTGTGCGCGCCATACTCGATGAGACGCTCATCAGC
>Ga0224723_1001007_pt1 | contig 17912 bp, 15 predicted proteins | sample Balambano_FR2_Me_FD_161647 | JGI IMG/M metagenome (GOLD analysis project Ga0224723, IMG submission 161647) | Freshwater sediment microbial communities from Lake Towuti, South Sulawesi, Indonesia - Balambano_FR2_MetaG | ecosystem: Environmental > Aquatic > Freshwater > Lake > Sediment | place...
GCCCAACTAAAGTCACTGGAAATATCTTGCACTGCTTAAAGCATGGATGCCAAATGGGGTGGCTGATCGACCCAGATGAGCGATCGCTCCTTGTCTATCCATCAGGCCAACAACCTGAATTTCTTCAAGAAGAACAAGACGCTTTACCTCTTCCCAATTTAGTTTCTGATTTGCAGCTTACGGTGGGCGATGTATTTAATTGGTTGAAACTGTGAATCTGATGTGCTTATTTCATGCGGAACTTTTGATGGAGATTCTGAACAGACATTGCCTGTTCGATTGGATAAATGAGGTTAAAATTTAGACATTGTTGATGAACCTTAATCAGCAATACCTAATTCTTTTCTAGAATCAGTTTTAGCAGGAAACTTGTATGTCATCTTCTGCACTCAACTGGATACCCGAACCACAACTGCTTAAGCAAATGATAGATTTAGCTCAGGAAAGAGGGCAATCCCTGGATGCGTTACTGACAGAAGCGATTGTTGTGTACTTAAATATGCAGAGGTTACAGGATTCAGAACCCTCAATCCCTAAGGTTGACCCGTTAGTTGGTTTATTTTCCGGTTCACCTGATCTTGCAACACAATCAGAGGTTCTTTTGGAGCAAGAAACTACGCAATCGGGTTGGACATGGAAGTAGCTGTCGCTGATACAGGTTTTGTGGTTGCTCTGTTGAATCAGACTGATGCTAGACACTCAGATGTTGTACCCATCTACACCCGACAATCCTCGATCTTTCTTCCCCAAACTGTTTTAGCTGAAGTTGCTTATTTAGTTGGAAGGGATGCTGGCATTCAAACTGTTGTTGCTTTTCTACGAGGATTGACAGCCAGTCGGTTTCGGCTGACACCGTTGATTGATGTAGATGTGAATCGCGTTGCCGCAATCTTGCAAGTTTATGCTGATAGCCGAATTGATTTTGTCGATGCTAGCGTAATGGCTGTTGCAGAACGCTATGAAAGCACCAAAATTCTCACCCTCGATCAGCGAGATTTTCGCCTATTTCAACCCAAGCACTGCGACAGCTTTGAGATCTTGCCATGATAAAGCCTATCCATCGCAGACGCGACCTTTTCGCCTGGAACTGCTGATGGGAGATTCTGGACACGCCGTTGCCTGTGCGATCGGATAAGTAAGGAATGGCTCAGGATACATTGACATATTGGATAATGTATCCTGATAAATTCTGCAATAAAATCATGTCTCAAACTCAGCGGTTGCCACCTCTAATTCCATCTCCAACTGCTCTACGCTAGGTAACTTACTCTGAGTGCATCCCAGTTTTGCGGGGGCTGCGCCCCCGCCGCCCGCAAAACTGGGTTTAGAAAAATACAAAAGTGGGATGCACTCAAGTCAGCCTTGGATAGATTGCTCACCAGTAGCAGTTTCGTCTATTACATCCACAGAAATCGTATTCAACAATTTTTTCAAGTAACAGAATGTTGTGTCCCCAAGGAATTTCTGCCACAACTTGTGGCAGATTTCGACCATCCCATACTGATATGTCTTGTGTAAACTGCTTCACTTCCTGGGTGTATGAAACATAGAAAGCTCTCATTCTCCAAAGATTGCGCGATGAGAAGCCTTTAATCCCTGGAAATGCTTGCTGTAGATCTGCTGCTACTTGCTCAATTACAGCCTTTCCCCAAGAGTCTTCTGTCTGGCGTTCAACAATCTGCTTTCCAATGTCCCAATATAAAGTAATTAGTTCTCGGTTGATTGCAACAGATGCTTTAATCTGAGCTGCCTGAATACGACTCTTTATGCTGCTTAGAAAGTCAGTATAACCAGGAGGTAGTTCCAGGGATGTTTTTTGCCAGTAGCCATCGCTCAGAAACCTAGTTATCTATTGTTCCCTACTTTTAACAAAGTATTACCCCATTAAGCTGATTCAAGGAGGTAGTCGTGATGAGCGACATGAAGAAAGCATACGAGGTGGCGGCTATTGCCGTTCGCCAACGTCTTGCCGAGCAACATCCTGAAGACCTGCAAGTGTTGAATAATCTACAGAAGCAAGATGTGGCAGTTTATGCAGGTAGTTACGATCGCGTGGAAGATGTTCTAGCTTGTGTGAAAATTCCCTGCACCATGAACCCAGATGCTAGACAGCTAGATGCTCAAATCATCTTCGTCAACTGTTCTGGTGGCTATGACACGGCACTTACTAGGTATCTGAGCCAACGGGTAACCGAAGGCAAATGGCTGGTGAGTTCTGACTGGGCACTGGGGGGATTCCTCGAACCCGCTTTTCCTGGCATGGTCAAGTTTACAGGGCAGAAAACGGTTGAAGAAGTGATCTCAGTGGAACCAGGTTTGAACAGCCTGTGGGCTGATGTAGTGGTGCTGGGAGCCGACCCACAGTGGTGGTTGGAGGAAACATGCCACCCAGCGGAGCACCTCAAGTAACTGAGAAAGCGCAATGCTCTCAAAACTTGCACACAGGAGATTACTATGACAGACATTCGTAAGCTACTGAGCCAGATTGCCAGTGCTGAAGCACAACTGCAAGCAAACCAATTTATCGCACCTTGCGTCAAAGGTGGACGAGTTCGCACACGGGTAGCAGGAATGGTCTATACCTTCACTCCTCAACCTTGTAAGTTTGAAGGATGGGGTATTTTTCAACCGATAGATGAACAAACCGCAACGCTAGCTGAAGGAGCAGATTTACCCCAAATTGTGGCTTACTTGCAACAGTTTCCAGCAATTCGATTGCGGTTGGCGTATCGCTTACAAAATCAATCCTGGTTGGCATATCCGATTAATGAAGCAGATATGCGGCAACGGTTTAAGACAGTTAAACCTGTGGTTGTGCATCTGGTGACAGAAGGCGTTGCCTTTGAGCAAATCCTGGCTCGCTGGAATGGCAACTCCTGCTGGTTTGAGGAAATTGATCGCCGCGCTGATCCTGCGATCGCAGAAACCCTCCAATCCCATTTCAAGCAGTTAACTCCCGTTGAAGAATTGCAGTTTAAGGGCATGACGACCGAATTGCGATCGCTCTACGAATTAGCCGCTCAGCAGATAGAGGAGTTTGCTCAACCCCAACGAGATGAAAAGCGGCTGCGTCAAGCTCTTAAGCTGGGCGGCGGTGAACTTCACCAGTTCCAGGATCGAGGTAACTACTGGACAGTGGATTGGACAACAGCGGATGGTGTTCGTCATACCAGTGCGATCGCCAAAGATGATCTAACCGTTGTCAGTTCTGGAATTTGCTTGAGTGGACGCGATCGCGATTTCGACCTGCAATCGTTAGTGGGTGTGATGGAACACCGGGAGTGGTAATACCATTTTGGGTGATATGTGCATGATTTCAATTTCCAGAACGGTTAGCTGGTCAAGCATTCTGCAATCCAAAATCGGAAATCTAAAATCCAAAATGGTATAAGACAATGAGCATCTTTTTTCACGAGCAGCTCTACCGGACGGATGCGGTGATGGCAAAGTTCAAGGCGTTTCCTGTGACTCTCTGTGGTGCAGGAGCCTTGGGCGCAAACCTGGCTGAGAACTTAGCGCGTGCTGGTTTTGGTAAGCTCAAGGTGATCGATCGCGATCGCATCGAAGAACGTAATCTTTCCACACAGCCCTACTACCGTTCAGATATCGGTGCATTCAAAGCCAAGATCTTGGCAAATAACTTGTATCGAGCGATCGGGACAAAGGTAGAAGCTGAAACCAAAGAACTAACTGCGACGAATGCTGCTCAACTGCTCAAAGGGAGTGGATTGATTGTTGATGTATTCGACAACAGTAATTCTCGCCAAGCCGTGAAGGATTATAGCGATCGCACCGGAACTCCTTGTCTTCATGCTGGACTCTCTGCGGATTATGCGGAGGTGATTTGGAATGAAGTTTATCGAGTTCCGTCTGATGTTAATGATGATGTTTGTGATTATCCACTTGCACGCAATTTGGTGATGCTAACTGTGGCTGTGGCTTGTGAGGCGATCGTTTCTTTTGTTGCAACAGGAGAACAACATCACTTCACGATCACTTTGAAAGATTTGAGCGTTCAATCTCTCAATCTGTAAGATCCGATGGTGGCTGGACTACTCTCCGTAGACGGTCACCCTCACTCTGCGTTGTCTGGCTTTGACATCGCATTCCAGGTGAAAAATCTACTGCACAAGGTGGCAGCACTGCCCTCTCTGGCTTAGAGTTACCTTGTCAGCCGCTAAGATTTGCTCCAGGATGACAAAAACGAAAGGTTGTAGAGCTTATGCAATCGCGTCTCCACAACCTCTAGTTATCACCTTCCTGGATAGACTGACAGGGCCGATTACACTGCCTATTACAACTAAAGCATCACACAAGTGTTGCACTTACAGTTGAGGAACGTAGCGCTCCTTCTCAGGCACCTCAGCATACTCGGACACAATACGACGGAACTCTTCACCGTCGATCGTTTCTTTATCAATCAGCAGATCGACAAGGCGATCGATAACAGCCCGGTTCTCTCGCACGATGCGGCACGACTCCTCATAACAGTGCTCAACGATCGATCGCACTTGAGCATCAATACGAGAAGCAATTTCTTCGGAATATTCGGATCGCATCATCCAATCTCGCCCCAGAAAGACTTCGCCTTGCTGACTTTCCAGGGAAAGTGGCCCTAGATCAGACATGCCAAAGCGAGTCACCATCTGCCGCGCCATCCCTGTCACTTGCTGTAAATCGTTTCCGGCTCCAGTTGTGACTTCGGCATCGCCAAAGATGACTTGTTCCGCAGCCCGACCGCCCAACGCTCCAGTGATGCGGGCCATGATTTGAGCACGAGAGATCAGACCTTGATCTTCACTGGGAATGAACCAGGTTAACCCTTGGGCTTGTCCACGAGGAATCAAAGTTACCTTCTGTACCGGGTCATGGTGCTTGAGCAAAGTTCCTACAATCGCATGTCCCAGTTCGTGATAAGCAATCAGGCGCTTGCTCTTACTGTCCACTAAAGGAGTACCCTCCATGCCCGCAACCACCCGATCGATGGCATCGTCAATTTCTAGCATGGTAACGGCTTCCTTGCGACGGCGGGCGGTCAGGATGGCCGCTTCGTTGAGCAGGTTGGATAGATCAGCACCCGTGAAGCCGGGAGTCCGACGGGCGATCGCTTCTAATGAAACTTCATCAGATAGCTTTTTATTCTTGGCATGAACTTGCAGCACCTCCAGACGACCCTTGATATCTGGTGGATCGACGCTGATTTGGCGATCGAAGCGACCAGGACGCAGCAGGGCGGAATCCAACACATCAACCCGGTTGGTGGCAGCAATGACGATGATGCCAGTGTTGCCCTCGAAGCCATCCATTTCAGTCAGCAATTGGTTTAGGGTTTGTTCTCGCTCATCGTTGCCGCCGCCAATGCCAGCCCCGCGTTGCCGACCAACCGCATCAATTTCATCAATGAAGATGATACAGGGCGCGTTCTCCTTGGCTTTTTTGAACAGGTCACGCACACGAGACGCACCCACCCCAACGAACATCTCAACGAACTCAGACCCAGAGATGCTAAAGAAGGGAACTCCAGATTCACCCGCGATCGCCTTCGCCAACAGTGTCTTGCCGGTTCCCGGAGGGCCAATCAACAATACCCCCTTGGGAATCCGAGCACCAACAGCAGTGAAGCGCTCTGGCTTCTTCAAAAAGGTAACGACTTCCTGCAACTCTTCCTTAGCTTCTTCAATGCCAGCCACATCCTCAAAGGTCACTCCGGTTTTGGCTTCCATTGAGAAGCGGGCCCTTGACTTACCAAAATTCATGGCCTGTCCGGGGCCACCTGGAACGTTGCTAGAACGGCGGAACAGCAGGAATAAGCCGCCAATCAAGAGCACAGGAAAGATGAGATTACCTAACAATCCCCAAATTGCACCATCGTTGCGTGGTGGATGAAAATCCAGGGCAATGCTATCGTTTCTGAGTCGAGAGATCAAATCAGGAGCGTTTCCAGGTAAATCTACTCGTAACCGTTGAATGCGATTATCCAATTCGGGATCGACAGCTTCCACAATTGCTGTCCGACCTCCTTCATAGAGGTCTACCGCAGTCACTCGTCCCGCATCCAGATATTCTAAAAATCGCCCATAGGTCATCCGGGTGGCGGCGGTATTTCGCCCGCTGCTCATGGGAGAAGTGGAAAACGCGCCTTGCCAAAAGAAAAACCCAATGACAAGGACGGGTAAAGTCCACAACAGGATAACTCTCCAGGAAAGTTTCATAGTTCAAATAGCCTCTAAATGAGTTTAGATCAGGACGACTTCTAAAATCTCTGCCTGTCAGCAAAGCAGCACTTCAAATTGGAACTTCTCAAATACAACACCTCTACAATAAAAAATTGAAAATCCAATTCAGATCCTCGTAGTGAGGGGAGCTTGTAAAAAATTTCTGAGAAGGAACTTAACTAAATTTAACGTATTCGTTCCCCTGAAATCAATTTGTTCATCTTACGGCTAGTGGTTTATCAATTTTGCTGGTGAGGTATCCCGTAAATCAAAATGAAATTATGGAAGTTTTGAGAGGGCAGCAACCCATCAAAACTATCTTGGCAGACCACTGGTTCCAACCTATTGCTTGGATACCCTACCTTTCCTGCGCTCTCCCACAACTGTCAAACCAGATTGCCCTATGATGTCTACATTATTACCTGCCCTGACGAGTCGATTTCGAGGGGCAATGTTTGGAGCCGCCATCGGAGAAATTTTAGGACTGCACTGTCAAGCTAAATTGAATGAGGCAGTCCCACCCTGCTGGTTAGAGGTTGAACGTTGGGGCTTTGAACCTCTGGATCACCATTTGGAACCTACTTTGGGAAAAGCGATCGTCACTCGTGCCCAAGATTTAATCCAACTGTGTCCAACCTCAACTCAGGGGTTGCTAGAAAGTTCACAGCCATCTGCCTCAAATCCCAGAATCACGCCCCAAACTGATGCAACTCAATGGGCGATTGCTCTTTTACCCAACCTACTTTGCCAATACGATTCACCTGAAAAACTCATTATTCAGACGCAGACAGAGTTCATTTCCCAGGCTTTACCTCAGGCTTTACCTTTGCCTCAAACGTCTGTCAGCACAGATATCTTGAGGATTTTGGCAACTACCATATCGCTCATCCTATCTGGAAAACCGATTTCTGAAACCCTGATTTCTGATCAGATCCTTGCTACCGCCAGTTTGCAGAACGTGACCGTGCCCTCCCATCTTACTGCTCAACTCACCTGGGTTGACACAGCGATCGCCCAACACTGGGGGCTAGAAGCAGTCCGGCAATTTGGCAAAGGGCAACCGCTGCCTTACCAAACTTCTTCCATTCAGACTGCGGCACTTGAACCAATCAGTGTGGCTCTCTATGGATTCCTCAGTACACCTGAGGATTTTCGCCTATCATTGCTGCGGGTCGCCCAACTTGGCTATGCTCCTCAAACCACCTGCACCCTGACCGGAATTTTATCAGGAGCTTACACTGGTATGGCAGGTATCCCGCTGAGTTGGCTGCAATCGATCCAAACAAGACAGGGTCAACCTAACTCTCTATTACAAGTCTGGGGATTAGATGGCACTGCCCTAGTTCATCTGGCAGATCAGTTGTTGCAAATCTGGGGTGGAGTTTACACTCCCGCTCGTTCCTCTTTTTCGTATCCAGTCATTTTACCCCCCAAAATTCGATACCCTTAGGATTAGGAATTAAATAAAACCCAAAACTTTTTTGTGGGAAGCGCGGCTGTGCCGCGCTTCCCACAAAAAAGTTCGGTTTTATTTAATTCACATTCCTTAGAGGATATTTGGAAAAACGAGAGTCTCCAATGGGGTGTGGTGGGTGCTCAGCATCTACTATGTTCCAGGGAGCAGGCAAGAAAACTACGTTTTCTGAGGAATTCGACGAGCGTTTTTTGGTTGGGGTGGGCTAGATGCCCCAACAATCCCCCCAAAATAGCGATTTATCGACGGGGTAGATCTTTATGAAGAGATTGGGTATGGGCTTCGTTTTATTCGTGGCGACTCTCGCTGGAGTCGTTTTGGGTTGGAATTGGCATAATTTGCCACCCCACATCCCGGTCATTCAGACGAGTTTTCAGCAGCCGTCTGAGGTCACACCTGCGCGAAAGAGCGATCGCCCTTCTCTGAAGCAAGCACGACCAACCGTGCCTCGTGTTAATGCCGATCGCTTACTCGCCGATCTACAAGCCCTGGCAGGCGATCGATTTAGTGAAACAGGACGCAATCGTGCGCGCCAATACATTATGCAGTCCTTGCTGGCAGCAGGCTGGACACCTCAACAGCATGAGTTTATTGGAGGAATTAACCTCTATGCTGAACGACAGGGCAGTGATGCTACAGGGGAGACACTATTAATCGGCGCACATTATGATGCGGTGCAGCAGTCTCCTGGAGCCGATGACAATGCTACAGCAGTGGCGGCGGTTCTGGAAATTGCTCGTTTGTTCGCTGATTATGCTGGTGTCAAAACGTTGCAACTGGTGTTCTTTGACCAGGAAGAGGCGGGATTGGTGGGCAGTTTCAACTTTGTCCGAGACAAGGTTGCACCAGACCGTTTTCAGGGAGCCATCATTCTAGAGATGTTGGGTTATGCCTGCCAGACCGCAGGATGCCAACAGTACCCCTCCATGTTGCCCATCACGCCGCCGACCACTCAGGGCAATTTTTTGGCGGTGATTGGAGATCAAGGGCACATGTCTTTGATTGACAGTTTTGTCCATGCTGGTCAACCTGCATTGCCTCAAGTTCTGACCTTGCCCGTGCCGTTGCTGGGGCCCCTCACTCCCCACTTGCTGCGTAGTGATCATGCTCCCTTCTGGCAACAAGGGTTGGGGGCTGTCATGGTGACCGATACTGCCAATTTTCGGAATCCCCATTATCATCAACAGAGCGATACACCCGATACGATTGATCCAGAGTTCTTTGTGGGATCAACACAACTCGTGGTCAATGCGGTGAGTCAGCTACTTACAAGTAAGGCAGGGGCAGAGACCCAGGGGGAACCACAAAGGCACAGAGGCCACAGAGAAGAGATGGAATCTATTTGACTTCGCTTTGAGACTGGAGGAGTTGCAGTTCGTGGACGACTCGTGCTTTTGCTGCTGTCAGGTGATCCTGAAGGGTAGTCAAGGCTGTATTGGGATCTCTTTGGGCGATCGCTTCATAGATCCGACTATGTTCTGTCCGAATTTCCAAAACCGCCTGATTTTGCTGGATCGTTTGAATTCGGAGCAGCATCATCTTGTCGAAGAGTTGGTCTAGCATAATTTGGAGCCATAAATTGTCAGACATTTCTGCAATCAAGCGGTGAAATTGGTAATCCAGATCAAGCAACTGAAATCTAAGGAGAGTCGAGGGTTTACTATCAACTAATTTTTCCGATCGCTGCAAGATTTGGTGTAGTTTGCGGAGTTGTGTTGGTTTAACAGTGTCACAGGCTGCCACAACTGATAACTGTTCCAAAGCTAGCCGACAGTCATACAGTTGTGCAGCGTCAATGTCCGTAAACGTGGCAACTCGTAACCCTTGATCTGGATCGGCGCTGACCAGTGCCTCGCGTTGTAGCTGTCCCAAAGCTTCTCGAATCGGGGTACGGCTGACCTGAAATTGTCTAGCCAGTTGAGCTTCTACAAGCCGCTGTCCTGGTACTAACTCACCCGATAGGATGGCAGTTCGCAACGCTTGATAAGCCTGTTCTTTAAGGGGTTGGTGGCGTTGAAGCGACTTGTGGAACCGAGACAAACTGAAATCTTCTCCTCTATAGAGCTAGCGATTAGCTGCGCTGAAGCCGAAAAGGGTTTCAAATGGGAAATTGAGTCCCATCTAAAATCATCCTTACAAATCAGCGTAGTGTAGCAACCCTGAATGACTTGTGAACTTGGGTGTGGAAGGTGAGTGCAGACCGCTCACCTCTGACAAGCCATACAGAATCGCTATATGCACATTATGCGTTGTCAAGTGTAGTATTGGTGACTGGAATAGGCGAAGCATGAAGCTCAAAGGCAGAGTCTTTTGCTCTGTCGTTCCTGTTACAACTCTACTGGCTTGTTTCAGCTACGCTAAGCAGCGAAAACTTGCTCAATGCTGCAATGTTTGTTATTCCTGCTTCTCCCTATCCCTATCCGCTGCCAATAGAACTTACTCAATTGGCTTTGGTTGTGATTGATATGCAACGTGATTTCTTAGAACCCAGTGGATTTGGCGATGCCTTGGGCAACGATGTAACTCGCCTGAGAACCATTGTTCCAGTTCTAAAACAATTATTAGAAACATTTCGCACCCTGCAATTACCCATTTTTCACACTGTGGAAGGGCATCAACCTGATCTATCTGATTGTCCACCTGCTAAGCGCGATCGCGGTCGTAGCACTCTCAAAATTGGTGATGTCGGTCCAATGGGACGAATTTTAATCTTAGGTGAACCCGGCAATGGGATTATTCCAGAACTAACCCCACTGCCAGATGAAATCGTCATTCCCAAACCAGGTAAGGGAGCCTTCTATGCGACCCCCCTGGATGCTTTGTTGCAACAGCAAGGCATTACTCATTTAGTCATCACAGGAGTGACGACGGAAGTTTGTGTGCAAACAACCATGCGGGAAGCAAACGATCGCGGCTATGAATGCCTGTTAGTAGAAGATTGCACCGAAAGTTATTTCCCTCAATTCAAACAAGCCACTCTGGAAATGGTACGGGCCCAGGATGCGATCGTCGGTTGGACTGCCTCTGCTGCTGCTGTGATGCAGGCATTACATCATGCTCATGCCAACGTCATAGAGTCTGCGGGCATAGTCCGTCCAAATGCCCTGTCCCCAGTAGCGAAAACAACTGGTTTGTAGCAACAAGTTGTACAAGAGGGCTTGCCGATACTCAAATTGTTGGGTGATGGCAGGATCTTGTTGCACGAGTGGGTCAAACTTTTGGTGAAAGGCCGCACTCAGTTGAGTCATTGGCTCCAGAACGTTTTCGTAACCCTGTACCCAACTGAGATGATTTGTCCAGGAAGCACCGTCCATATGGAAGTGGGGGTCAGTTTGTTTGAGAGTGGCGATCGCCGCCTCCACCGCTTCAGCAGTAGTCTGTTCCGAATTGACCTGCTGCCAGATCTTGTGCTGGTTGACTGCTTGACAGGGGGGGTAGTCATCTGGGTTGACTCCAGCAGCTTCCAGTAATTCTAGATATTCCGTACCATTCATCGGCACGGTTCCCGTTTTGCCGCCGCCCTGCTGGCGAATTTCGTAATAGACCCTGAATAAATCACGAGGATATTCATTCATCATCACACCGCCGTTTTCTCCATCGGCGATCTGCGTTACCAGGGCAGGAATCGAGATGTCAGCGATCGCTTGCTTACCCTTGCCTTTGGCTTCAAAATAAGGTTGCATTTGAGCGACCAGCTTTGTATCAGAGCCTTGAGTTTTAATCAATACAACTATACTCAAGGTTTCGCCACGAGAATTACGAGCAATCAAACGGTTTGGAATATATTTTTGCTCATGGCGCAATCCTGTTCCATCTATATTTTCAACGGAATGCTCTTGCACTAACAGCCAGCGGTAGCCGCATTCTTTCAAGGCTTTGATGTATTCATATAACGTATCGGGATGGTTGGGCAAATGCATTTCAGGCGGCGAAAAGCCCTTGACCCGTCTTAAAGCTTCATAGCCAAACAGGGCAGCAAAGTAGTGTTGCCATGCTTGGATATGCAACTTGATGTCTGGAATCGGGGTGGAAGGCACGACTGCATGACTCCAAAACGTTCCCAGCCATTCCACATGCGGTTGATATTGAGGGTCGCAGGTGATGCGTTTCAAGGCATTGAGCACGTCATCCCGTTGCATCTGCCGCAACCCCCACAGCAAATTGCCCGAATAATCCAACATGATACGAGGATTACAGCCTTCGTGTACCAGTTGCGGAATAAAATCCCCCATGCGGGTATAACACCAGGCGAATGCAGCAGCATTGTGATTATCCCCTTCCTGGGGATGCTCAAACATGTATTGTAAATGGCTGATTAAGCTGCCATTCCAGCCCGCTGGGATGGTGGGTTGATGCATGTGCAACGCACAGGCAAATCCTGCTGTGATGTCTTCTAAGTTTAAGTTTGTCGCAGGTAGAAAAATTGGCTCGGTGTGATTAACGACGGACTGAATCTCGGCTTCCCAACCACAGATGGTAGGTAAGCCTGATGGAATTTTGGCTAAGTCGGGTAGCGGAGTGGGTGCGATCGCTGTCATTTGGCTATCCTCAAGGAAAGAACTTTGGGAGATCTTGGCCGCTACAATTTAGTTTGCTGGGCAAGTAAATTTCGTGATTTTCCAATTATACGCAATGCCTCGATCCAGATTTGAGTGCTTGCTCAGCTAAGTTTTGCTTGGTTTCTCGATTACTTCACTGGTAAATCGATATCACCCTTCGTACTGAATTTCGCTATTGCCTTGTTTACCTAACGGTAACGATTTGTAGGGCTTAAACGCTTTTTTCACATCCTGAATCGTAAGGCAATGCGTACAGGACTATCAGCAAGGAGGTAAAAAGTATTGCCAAACCAGACGACAAGTGTGTTGCCTGTGCAGTCATAACAATAGTCCGGACAATTTTCTAGGCAAGTGCTGAAACCATTGATTTTTCGTTGGCTTGACTGACGTGAAAGAGGGCTGAAACCCGCATTCTCTCGTGCGCTCTCAAAAACTGTCCGGAGTGTTGTCATAAAATACTTTTATTTCTGCCATATCAATTCTCCTTGCCAGCCAGGGACTAAAGCGAAATAACAAGATATCAGAGTAGACTAATGTCTACTTTGCCATCCGGCAAATGCTGTCCAACAACGTAATTGCGGTGAGGTGAGATCCAGGTGGTATCCATTGGTCCATGAATCTGGATACCTGTCATGACTGCGTAGTTGAATATTGTTGTATCTAACGTGTCTAGAATATGTTCGACATCGTGAGAAATAATTTGACAGGCCAGTTTAGTGATTTCAACCAGATTGGGCTGAGCACCATAGGTGAGCGTAGAAAGAATTTTTTGTCGAACAATCGTTTGCTCAATATCCTGCATATCCATTTCTAGTTTCAGGTGCCCGCAGGCCAGTTCATGGACGATCGCATCCAACGCTCCACAGGCATGAGACACTTGTTGCAGTCCTTCTCGATAGACCTTACCAATTTCACCCGCTTGAGAAATGGCAATGTGAGGCATGGCGTAGAAAGTAAAGCGGCGCATGCCATCAAACAGGGGCGCGTGATTGGTGGCAGCCGCTAACCCTGTTTTGCCAATAGTTAAGAAACCACCTAAACTACAACAGTTGAATGTCTTTCCCCAATATCGAATTACTTCTTCTAACATGGGTTCAGCAATTTCATCGCGACAGATTGCAACCATGCCCATTGTATTTTCGTCGTAGAAGTTATATGGAACCAAAGCTTGCACTGTCAGTTGCATGTACTGCGACAAAGGTAATGCTCCTGGGAAATGGGTATGTAGCGCTTCATGAAAGGCAGGATAGGTATTGGTGTCATAGCCATCGATCGCCTGAAAGATAATGTTACAAATTCGATTAATATAGTCTTGGGTCATAGGAGGATTTGTCCTTGTTCTGGGGTTAAGGTCAAGATCCCCGATTTTTGAGATAAAGTAAAGGGCTGCTTAACCTGCTGCTTAGCGTCGTTTATACAGTCTACTTATGGCTCAGATGCCATTGTCTTGACCCGTTGGTCTTTGACCTGCTCCAAAGCTGTTTGTAACTCTATGTAATGAATAATTAAGCTTTCTGTTACAGAAATATAAAGAAAATATAACGAAAGCTGAGAACTCTTAACTTGCATGAGAATATTTAATGGTTCAAATGGGGTCAGCCGATATAAAGATCCTAACCATAGATCACTATAGATACATAGCAAAGTGCCAATCTTCGTTTAGAGGGTTGGCACTTTGTTTTGAAAGTTCCTTCCCAGTCTGTAGCGCAGCGCTCTGGTGATCTATTCAATTTTGATTTATTGGGTATCCCGTGAGTTCGATAGAGGATTTTGCTCTCACGCTGATGGCAGGAAAGCGGTTCACCCCCGAAATTTCCCCCATTTCTCCCAACCCACTCCTACAAGATACGCGCAGGGAAACTTTAGCCAATTTTGGGTGTTCTCGTCTGGATGGTGCAAGAGGGTTAAGTCCAAAACAGTATAATCAATGGCATTGAACTGAACTATTGATCTACTGTTGGTCAAACCATTCCCATGTCTCAAACCCTGGTGGTCAAAATAGGCACCTCTAGCCTGACCCAACCCGAAACTGGCTTGTTGGCCCTTTCAACGATCGCCACCCTGGTAGAAACCCTGAGTCAGTTGCGCTATCAGGGACATCAGATAATTCTGGTTTCCTCTGGAGCCGTTGGGGTCGGCTGTGCCCGTCTGGGATTGACGGAACGCCCCCGCACGATCGCCATGAAACAAGCGGTTGCGGCTGTGGGACAGGGACGCTTGATGCGAGTCTATGACGACCTGTTCACCTCCATGCAGCAACCAATCGCACAAGTCTTACTCACCCGTAGCGATCTGGTGCAACGTAGCCGTTACGTCAATGCCTACCGCACGTTTCGGCAGTTGCTCAAGTTAGATGTAATTCCTATCGTCAACGAAAACGATACGCTAGCCACAGAAGAACTGAAGTTTGGCGATAATGATACCCTCTCTGCCTTAGTTGCCAGTCTGGTCGGTGCCGATTGGTTGTTTCTCCTCACCGATGTCGATCGCCTCTATTCCGCAGACCCCCGCCTTGACCCCAACGCGCAACCGATTCTGCTGGTAGACAAAATCGAGCAACTCGAGTCCCTTCAAGTGGAAGTCGGCGATCGCGGTTCTGCTTGGGGCACAGGCGGTATGGTGACAAAGATTGCCGCCGCCCGGATTGCCACCACTGCTGGCGTGCGAACGGTGATCACCGAAGGGCGATCGCCCCACAACATTGAAAAGATCCTGCAAGGAGCCGCGATCGGCACCCGCTTTGAACCCCAACCCCAACCCGTCAATGCCCGCAAACGCTGGATCGCTAATGGGCTGGTTCCTGCTGGTAAGTTGTATCTGGATGCTGGAGCCGTCAAAGCCATTCGGGAAGGTGGCAAATCCTTGCTGGCGGCTGGTATTACTGAAATTGAAGGGGAATTTCAAAGCCAGGATGCAGTGCAATTATGTGATGCGATTGGACAGGAGATGGCAAGAGGCATCGTCAACTACAACAGTGCTGAGTTACAGAAAATTCGCGGTGCCCATTCGGATGATATTCCCCAAATCCTGGGCTATCAGGGAGAAGAAACGATCGTGCATCGAGATAATTTGGTGTTGAGCAGTTCTAATCTAGTTTGAGTAGAGAACATCCCATTTCAGTCCAGAGATAGAACCTAAAATTGGCGTTTTAGGAGCAGTGCCACTATTCTCAGTAGCCCGGTGAATGCTATCAGGGATAGCACAGTGAGAATTCGTCTCGTGCGTTGATTTCTCAGCCAAATCTCTTGATAGGACAATTGATGATTGCGAATTAGAAAAAAAGCAGGTGGACTGATCCAGGGCAACACTTTACTCAATCCCAAACGGATGACAAAACCGATCGCCCATAACCTTCCTCGCAGTGGAGCTTGATTATATTGCCAGGGAGCCGCAACCTGGGCCAAACGCACCACGGCATAAACATCGGGCGATCGCACGGCTTCATAACGAAGCAGCGATTGCGTCAGGTCGTCCTCATTTTCCTCTAGCACTTGATTGAGAACAAACACGTCCTCTAAAGCAGAATTTACGCCCTGCCCAATATCTGGAGGAAAACAGTGAACCGCATCACCTAGAAGTAAAATTCCTGATGCAGTCGTTCCTCGTCCTGATGCATCTGTGGTGTGGGTCAGGAGATAATGCAAACCAGAACAACATTGGGGTATGGGAAACGTTCCTCCATTGCTAGTGGCAAATCGATCGACTTCTTCAGGTGATACCATTTGCTGCAACGGCAGTTGTGGAAAGGACTGTTGCAAAAAACTCAACACCGCTTCACTGGTTTTCAATTGCCAGAGTTGATGATCGGGACGGGTGATCAGATTCGCAGTCCGGGGCGATTCAGGATCTTTGATCGGCAAAATTCCCAATGAGAGCGATCGCTGTCGTTCGCAAAATTTTCCCCGAATCGCATAGGATATCGTAGACACCGCCTGTTCTTTCCCTTGTGTATCCAGGGGGAAATGGGGTGGCAGACTCAGTACTTTATACCGTAAGCCGGAACTAGGAGAGGGAAATTGTTGCAGGGCAAATTGATCTGAATCATCCCAGGTGTGGAGGGTCGATCGCACAATCGATTGAATGCCATCACAGCCGATTAAAAGATTGGGTGCAAATCGCTGTTGCACAGGCGCTTCACTTTCAGTGATGACTTCTAGCGTTGCTAAATCATTCTGAATCACCTGATTCACTGCAACACACTGAGTGTTAAATAGAACCGTAATGTGATCGCTCCAATTCTGTTCAATTTCTTGATGCAATAGCTGCAAAAATGCTCGGCGGGACACCCAGTAAGGGGTAATACCCTTGGGATTGCTTAAGGGCAGTTTGATGGTTTTGCGACTACCATTGGGTTGAACCAGGGTGAGATGAAATTCTCCACTGGAAACCCCGATCGCGGCTAGTTGCTCAGTCAATCCCAGCAAATCAGTGAATTTCTGACCGCGCCCGTCAATTAAATAATTGAATGATTTATCTGGCTCACAATAGTCTGCTGCCATTCGTTTTTCTAAAACCGTGATCCCAGTCCAACCTCGTTTAGCCAGCATCAGTGCGGCTGCCAGTCCTGCAGGACCGCCGCCAACAATGAGAACATTGCGACAAGAGAAGGGAATCTGTCTGGGTTGTTGGCCCGATGCGATCGAGTTCGCTGTAAGCACTTGCAATCCTATCTCATGCGAATTATTGCCTTATACTCAATGAAGCAAATATGGGTTTCCAATCTGGAGTTTGGGAACCAGGAAAGGGTAGGGATGATTAAACAAGGGCAGGGATTTCGGATTGCAGTAACACTAGTGGTTCATCCCCTGTCGTGCAATAGACCTCAGCAGAGTTGTTAGGACTTTCAATCAATTTGACTTTGTGCAACTGAGCGCCAATATTCTGAATCGGCTGGCGTAACAGGTCGCGGATGTAAACTGCGATGTTTTCGGCAGTTGGCACGACTTTGCCGAAATGGGGGATATCGTGGTTCAAGAACGTGTGGTCTAATGGTTCCACTACGTACTCATCGACAGCAGTTTGAAATTGCCCCAAATCGGCAATCATGCCGGTGCGTGGATCGATTTCACCCTTGATTGTCACTTCCAGATGGTAATTGTGCCCGTGTCCGTTCACCCGGGCACACTTGCCATAGATTTCAGAATTCTGCTCTAACGTTAAATGAGGTAACGCCAAACGATGGGCGGCGCTGAAATGCGTGCTGATGGTTAAATAAGCTTCCATAGAATTTCCTTCGTAGTCTGCCCAGAGTTCAGGATGTTCAAAGACTTGAATGCGGACGAGGGGGAGATGGGCAGCGAGGCGTTGCCAGATGACCCGTGCCATATTTTCTGTAGTTGGCAGAGTCTGTTGAAACTCTGGCCAGGTGTCGTTGAGGTAGGAGAAATTTAATTGGCTGGTGACTTCCCGCTTGATCACCTGCTTGACATCCGACAGGTTGAGCACCATGCCGTATTCATCCAAATCGCCCACCATTGAGACGTAAATCACATAGTTATGCCCATGCCCTGGATAACGGGCACATTGCCCAAACTGCTGCAAGTTTTCTGCCTCGCTCAGTTCCGGCAGCCAATAGCGATGGCTGGCCGAAAACTCTGCCCGACGGTTGATCACGCATCTCATAGATTGCCTGTATTAAGTTCTGTGTAGCCCTATTACCAGGAT
>Ga0224723_1001008_pt1 | contig 17912 bp, 20 predicted proteins | sample Balambano_FR2_Me_FD_161647 | JGI IMG/M metagenome (GOLD analysis project Ga0224723, IMG submission 161647) | Freshwater sediment microbial communities from Lake Towuti, South Sulawesi, Indonesia - Balambano_FR2_MetaG | ecosystem: Environmental > Aquatic > Freshwater > Lake > Sediment | place...
TTTCTTTTATTTGGATTATTTTTCAAGAACGAAATTGCTTTTTCAACCAACAATTCTGTTTCAGGTCGGGGAATCAAAACATTTTCATTAACTTCAAAATCCAAGCCGAAAAATTCCCAGTGACCCAAAATGTAGGGGAGCGGTGTCCCTGCTTGAAGTTGAGAAAATGCTTGAGTTGCAGAATCAAGTTGAATTGAGTCAAGAGGCGTGTTGAGGCGAGTAATCAGTTGGGGGCGTGAAATTTCTAAAACATGTGCCAGTAAAACTTGTGCAGAAAAATCATCTACAAGTTTTTTTTTTGAATCAAGAAATTCTTTAATTACCATTTACTAATTACTGTTTTTTTACTCATCATCATCTGCTACACCAGCAGATGCAAGTTTGCCTGCTTCATCGCGCGTGGTGAGTTCATCAATAAATTGGTCAATTGAACCATCCATCACGGCAGGCAAATTGTAACTGGATAAACCAATGCGATGGTCGGTGACGCGATTTTGTGGATAATTATAAGTGCGAATTTTTTCAGAACGTTCGCCTGTGCCAACTTGAGAACGACGGTCGGCTTCGAGTTCGTTTTGTCTTTTTTGTTCTTCAAGTTCATACAAACGCGCCCGCAAAATACTCATGGCGCGCAAACGATTTTGCAATTGTGAGCGTTCATCCTGACATACTACAACCATGCCAGTTGGTTTGTGATACAAACGCACTGCGGTTGAATTTTTTTGCACGTTCTGCCCGCCCGCACCAGATGAACGAAATACTTCTACTTCAATATCACTTTCAGGAATTTCAATTTCAACATCTTCAACTTCGGCTAACACAGCCACAGTGGCAGTAGATGTATGAATACGACCTTGTGCTTCGGTAGCAGGTACGCGTTGTACACGATGCACACCTGATTCATATTTCAAACGTGAAAACGCACCTTTGCCTTTTACTTCAAAAATAATTTCTTTGTAACCGCCTACCCCAATTGCATTTTCAGAAAGAATTTCCGTTTTCCATTTTCTATCTTCGGCATAACGAATATACATGCGGAATAAATCGGCGGCGAAGATGGCGGCTTCATCGCCACCTGTGCCTGCACGAATTTCTACGATAACATTTTTATCATCACGCGGGTCTTTAGGAACTAATAAACCTTTGATTTCTTTTTCAAGGATTTCGATTTTCGGCGTTAGTTCGTCAATATCTGTTTTTGCAAGTGAGATTAATTCCGCATCATTTTCTGAGGTGAGAATTGTTTTGGCTTCGTCTAAACTTTTCATTGCCTGACGATATTCTCGTGCTTTCTTAATTAACGGTTCTAAACTGACCAATTCTTTGTTGATGTCGCCGGCGCGTTTATAGTCATTGCCTACTTCAAGCAATTCCTGATTTAGTTTTTCATATTTATCTTCAACGGTTTGTAAAGTATCTAACATGTTTCCTCTTAATTAAGTACAGCGACATTTTGCACTTTAATTATTAAACCTAGCAAAACCGTCACGCTCGTAGGCGGTCTGTGACCGCCGTGTTTTGCAAGATAGTTCAGAGGGTCACAGACCCTCTGAGAGCGAGAATGCAAATTAAGGATTGCTAGATTAATTTGTTAATTTGCAATATGTCGCTTTTACTACACATGCAAGATAAATCTTGCGGTACTTGTTTAAATATTTTGCACAATAAAACGCGGCAAACGTTCACCGCGCGGACGAGATTATACCATTCGAGGTTTGCTAGTAGGTTGCAAAGGCAGAGAGTATCATTGAGAGAATTAAAATGATTGCCAAAAATGCAAAAATGTAATCGGCAATTTTCTTGCGCGTCTCTGTTTCGTTTTTTTCAGGTTTAGCAGGTTTAGATTGAACTTGTTTTTTATTTTTGCTTGCCATTTCTTTATTTCTCCAACCGCCTTTTTGGCGGCTATTTTATTTTTTGATATTTCTATAAAACGCCTGCGACATTGCCTTTTCTAATTCCTCAATGAGGACAGGTTTTATCACATACGCATCTGCACCGAGTCGCATGGCTTTTTCTACCATCACATCCGCCGCTTCAGAAGAGAGCATAATGACGGGCAGGTTTTTCCATTCATCTCTACGGCGTAGAAATTCTAGCATATCTAAACCTGTCACTTCGGGCATGTTGATGTCTAAAATCAGCAAATCTGGCGTTTTCCCAGCCAACAATGCCTGAGCCGCCGGGCGCGGATTCAAAAAATGCTTGGGCGTGTAATCGAGCAGTTGCAACATCAAACCAACGGCTTTGCCCATTTCATCATCATCGTCAACAACCCAAACTTCTTTCATTCGTTTATGTTCTCTTCCACTTTTTTAAGGAACTCACTAAAAGCTATTTTGTCCTTAACAAAATTATGTTTTTCTGGATTTTTATAAGGATGCCAATGCCACGTTCCAGTTGTGTTATCTGCACCGAAAATTCTTTTGTTTTCTTTGATTTGAGCAAAGGCAGTCTTTTCATTTTTGAGATTGTAATACACATCTAAAAATGTTCGGTTAGAAAGAAATATTCTCATGCGAATTTGCTTAGTAGTCTCGCTTATGATTTGAATCTTCATCACAATATTTGAATCCGAGCAATTTTTCTCAACCAATTGCCTAAACTCAAAAGTGCTTAAGACAGCCATTTCTCATACTCCATCAAGTCCTCTATTTCAGTGATGGATGCTTCCCAATCCCAATTATCTTTTTCAATATCATAGGAGTATGGGTTTTCAATTTTTCCACTTCGCATGGCTTCATCAAAGTCTGCAAAAGTCATGCCATATTTTTTTTCATAGTTTGCATTTTGTTCTTCTAAAGCCTGAATTTTCAATTGAAAGAAATCTCTCAAAATTTTTGATAATGCTCCATTAACATCAGCATCACCAGTCGTTTGCTGTAAAATTTCATAAATTGGATTAGATAATGATACAGATTTTGTAACCATAACAACTCCTACTCTAAATTGCCTTTGACATTTTTGGCGGCATTTTCGTTCATGCCTTTTACTGCTGAAAGTTCCTCGATGCTTGCTTCTTTTATTTTATCAATAGAACCAAAATGTTTCAAAAGTGCTTTTCGGCGGGTTGGACCAATTTCAGGAATAGAATCAAGCTGAGATGCAAGACCCAACTTGGAGCGTTTGTTACGATGCGCTGTTATCCCGAAGCGATGTGCTTCATCCCGAATCCGTTGAATCAAATACAATCCTTGTGAATGACGAGGCAATATCAAAGGTTGACTATTGTGCGGAAAAAAAATTTCTTCCTCTTGTTTTGCCAACCCAATTACTGGAACTTTATCCATCAATTCAAAATTTTCCATCACCTTCACCACGCGACTTAATTGACCTTTGCCACCGTCAATGATGATTAAATCAGGGAGGAAAGAAAACGCTTCATCTTTTTTTGACCCAACATCTGATTCTTTTTCTTGCGAGCCTTTCCAACGCCTCAATCTTCGGGTGAGCATTTCTTCCATAGACGCAAAATCATCTGGCTCGCCAATGCTTGTAGATTCAATATTAAATTTTCTATATAATCTTTTTGCTGGCACGCCTTGTTCAAATACAATCATTGCGCCAACCGTTGCCACACCTTGTGTATGACTGACATCATAACATTCAATGCGGTTTGGAGGCGTGGATAATTTCAAAGCAGTTTGTAATTCGCTCAATGCTTGTTCCTGTTTGTGAGCATCGGCTTGCCATTGGGCGCGTAAAGCAGTTAAAGTTTCAGAAGCATTCTCCGCCGCCATTTTGACCAATTCTTGTGGCTGACCTTGATTTGGAACTATCAACTCAACTTTTTCTCCACCACGTTTTGACCTGAGCCATTGTGAAATAATGATTCGTTCCTCAATTTCTTGTGGCAACATCACTTGTTCAGGAATGTTGGCGGCTTCGGTATAAAATCTTTTGACAAATTCAGACATTACTTCATTATCTGCTGTGTCTTCAGTACCTTCTAAAATAAAATATTCACGCCCAATTAACTTGCCACCACGAATGAAGAAGATTTGTACACAAGCTTCGCCATCTTCACGCGCCATAGCAATGACATCTGAATCTTTATAATCTGAACCGAAGACAATTTTTTGTCTTTCGATAATCGTTTGCATGGCTTTGAGCTGGTCGCGCAATGCAGCGGCTTTTTCAAAACGCATTTCTTCAGATGCTTTTTGCATATCATTTTGCAAACGGGTGACGATATGTTCACTATGCCCACTGAGAAAATCCATCAAGTCTGAAATCATCTGAAGATAACCTGCTTGTGAAATGGCTCCAATACATGGGGCAGTACATAACTTAATATCGTAATACAAACAAGCACGTGGGTCATTGCCTGTGATTTCACGGTCGCAGGTTAGATATGGAAATATTTTTCGTAAAACTTCTAAAGTCTGATACACAGCCCAAGCAGAAGTGTATGGACCAAAATATCTTGAGCCATCTTCAATCATATTGCGTGTGACAGTTACTTTTGGAAATGGCTCATTCCAGTGAATTTTGATGTATGGATATTTTTTATCATCTTTTAGTCGAATGTTGTATTTGGGGCGATGTTTCTTGATTAAGTTCATTTCAAGAATCAATGCTTCGAGTTCAGAGCCTACTACAATCCATTCAATATCAGTGATGTCTTTTACAAGGCGACGAGTTTTATTGTCATGACTAGAGTCGGCATGAAAATAAGAACGGACACGATTCTTTAGGTTAATCGCTTTGCCGACGTAAATAATATTCCCTTCGGCATTGCGATAGAGATAGCAACCTGGTTTGGTTGGTAATGTGGCAAGAATGCCTTGAATTTTTTCTGAAATTTCCATTGAGGTAATTCTACAACAAAAGAATTGAAAATTGATAATGATGTGAAATATGATTTGGCCACTATGCGCCTAACTAAATTAATACATAAAGGTAGTACTTTTATCTTGACAAATATTTTTTTTTTTGGGGGGGTATAAAATTTATAAAAATATAGGAGGGCAAAAATGCCTGAAATACAGGAACACAATTCACAAAATGAAAATGAATCGAATATTGTTTTTTCACAAAGAGAACACGAAATCTTAGATCTACTTGTTTGTGGCAAGAGCAACAAAGAAATATCGTTATCTTTAGGAATTACAGTTCACACAGTTAAAAAGCATTTAACCTCAATTTATAAAAAGATAAATGTAAAATGTAGAACAGAGGCAGTGGTCTGGTGGTTGGGGCATGGTAGGGATTTCCGTAATTGAAAATTTGGATGGGAAATAATAGAATTTAACTTGTAGGAAAATTCTATGTTGCACGGAGAATAGGTTATGAAAATCAAAATATTCATCTTCTTATGCTCCTCCTCCTGTGCCTACAATTCAATATTATGCAGATGTTCCAGCTTCAGCATTTGCGGCGGCATGGATTTACCAATTGGGATATGAAGGAATCTCTTATGGTGCTCACAATTGCACACCTGGCAGTTTTTGCCCTAATAATCCTGTTACACGAGCACAAATGGCAAGTATGTTATTAAGAACTTTTGGGTTGCACGATTAATGTATGTCTCTAGTTGAGTGGAGTAAAATTCTACTCAACTAGAATTTTTTTATGCCAAAAGGAATCTAATGAAAAAAAACATTTACCAAATATTCTTTTTTGTAGTTTTCTTGTCTTCGTGTGTTTCCCAACCTGTTTTGCCCAATACTGAAATTTCATATCCTAACGAGATATCGGCTACTCTACCAAATACTCCATCACTAACCCCATGGGATACTCCTTCTCCAACCCCAACTAGTACTCCTATCCCTACAACACTAGATGGTTTTGTTCAACATATGCCTGGGCTGTCTACTCCACTACCATTTGTCACGGGAAATCGTGAAAAAGTATATTGCCAATTTCCTCATGCTTTTTTATCCTATTCAGAAGCGGCTGGGTTAAGTGATGAAGATATTGTTAGAAAATTAGTTGAAAAATCTTTAATCTATTTTTACAGCAGCCAAGCCCCAGATTGGTGCAGAATTGGTGGGTATAAAGTTGGAAAAGTTCAGCCTATGGATAATATAGGACCCTATTCCCCTAAAGGTGACCTTATGTTTTCAGCTCGCTTTTCAATTCATCTTATTCAAGTACCTAGCTATTGGGCACCTTGGGGTGGTGAACAGGATATAGAAAACTGGTTTCATACAGGAAGAGAATTTGCCATTTTCCGCGAAGAAGAAGGTTTTAGGATGCAAATTACTAATTTATAAGGGTGAAAGTATTTAGCCTTTGAGAATCAAACAAAACACAACCGAAGTTGAGTTTTTGTTTAAAAAAATAAATTATGTGTACAAACTTCTCAACTGTGCTCTTTCATACACGACAGCCAGAATTGCACTGGATACTAAAAAGGCTTCATCAATTTGGTTAAATTCACCAACTTTTGAAAGTGTATAGGTATCCCCAAAAAAAGTGCGTTGCTTTTTCAAATTCATCACAGTATCATCACCGAATTGAATGTAATAACTGGGTGTGATTAATCTCCATGCGAAAGGTAAATCCTTAATCAAAGAATACAGCGGGATTTGAGTCATTAATAATGAATTGGGTTCAGGGGTGATGAATCCACATTGGTTGCCAGAAGAATCTTTTAGCCAATACATTTTTGCACTGCGTAAATTTAAAGCACTATGGGCTTTCATTTGTAACATGCCATCTAAAATTGGGTTGCCAGAAAAATTCATCTTATCTAATGCGCTCACGAAATCATCATCCACTACACCTAAATTTTGACCCGATGGTGCAAGTACATCCCAGTTACTCGGAATTTCTGTAATACGGCTTTCTTGCGAAATCACTTTATACACACCACTGCCAGTGTTGATATTAATTTCTTCTTTGGATGAAATTAATTTTTTCGATGCAGAAATCAAATGTCTGCCCGTAGAATCTTTAATTTGAATGGTGGGGGATACAGCAAACGCTGAAAAACTAAACGTAAGTGGATAATTGAACATAATGTCTCCTATGTTTTATTATAGGAGCATCCCCCAAAAATAATCTCACACGTTGGTACTAGGCAGTTCAATTACGAAAGTTGTCCCTTTGCCAACCTCGCTTTCAACTTTTATCTCACCATCATGTGCTTCGATTAATTGTTTTGCAATGGCAAGTCCAAGTCCGCTGTTGATTCTGCCAGTGCGAGATTTATCTCCACGCCAGAATCTGTCGAAGATAAATGGCAAATCTTCGGATGCGATTCCTTCCCCTGTATCTTTTATCGTGATACGTAATGCGTGATTCGTAATTGGTAATTCGGCGGTAATTGAAATTGTCCCGTCATTTGGAGTATGACGCAGTGCGTTTGAAATTAAGTTGGATAACACTTGATTGAGTCTGTCATAATCCGCATTAATTTCTAAAGTTGAATCTTTGATATTCGATTCAAGATTAATTCCAAGTGACTTGGCTTGCGAGGAAAAACTTGAAGTGAGATCATGTATCAGGTCAGCGAGCAAGAAGCGGGTAGGGTGAAGCGGAAGTTGATGGGACTCTGCCAAAGATAAAGTTTGCAAGTCGTTGATGAGTCGAGTCAATAATTTTGTTTCATCTAAAGTGTTGTTGAGATGTTCTTCGGTTGGTTTATAAACGCCATCAATGATGCCTTCTAAATTTCCTTGAATAATATGAAGCGGCGTGCGTAGTTCGTGAGCAATATCCGCAGTGAGATTGCGCCTTTGTTTGTCAGCACGTTCAAGTTCGTCAACCATTTTGTTGAAGCGTGTGATTAATTCGCTAAACATATCGGATTTATTATCAGGCACACGTGCTGATAAATCTCCTTCTGAAACCGCATTGATGGTGCTGAAAAGATTTTCCATCGGTTTGCCGAAACGCATGTATAAATTAAAAATTGTAATGATGATGATAATAAAAACAACAAATGGCGCGCCACACACGAGCAACCAAATATTTCTGACACCGACATATTCTGAAAACAATAAATAAAAAAGTGCGGCTGTACCACCAATAAAAAATATAACGACTAAAAAGAATAATGGGAAGAATGGAAAAAATCTTCGTCTTCCACGAGAGCGTTTGGGTGGGCGAGGAGAAGGATGATGTGACATAAGATTCGTGATGCGTAAAACGTAAAGCGTAATTCGTAATTTTTTTACGCATTACGCATCACGTTTTATGTTTCTATGAACCTATAACCAATTCCATACACGGTTTCAATCATATTTTTATTGGAGACTTGTTCAAGTTTTTTTCTTAGATTCTTGATATGTGAATCAATGCTTCTGTCAAAACTAGTTGAGACGCCATGTAAATTTTCTAAAATTTGTTCGCGTGTCAATGTTTGACCTGCGTGATTGGCAAGCAATTGCAGTAACTTAAATTCATTTGGCGTTAGTTTGATGGGAATATCTTGATAGGTTACAGAATATTTTTCTGCATCAATTTCAAGATGACCAATGCGAATGACGCTCGGCATTTTAACATCACCTGAGACTCTACGAAGTAAAGCACGAACTCTGGCAATTAATGCGCGTGGTGAAAAGGGTTTGGTGATGTAATCATCTGCGCCGATTTCAAGACCTGTCACTTGGTCTATTTCTTCCGACAATGCAGTCAGCATAATGATGGGAACATCACTTTCTTTGCGAAGAATTTTACAAACTTCACGTCCATCAATTTGTGGGAGCATTAAGTCTAAGATGATGAGGTCAGGTTTTTCTCTGCGGGCAACCGCAAGTGCAGATTGACCATCGTTTGCGGTGACGACACGAAAATTATTTTTTTCTAAATAATCGCGTGCCAAACGCACGATTTTTGGTTCATCATCTACGACGAGGATAAGTTGTTGCATAAGTTGATTATAAATGAATGGTAATGCGTGATGCGTAATTCGTAATTTTTTTACGGATTACGCATCACGTTTTTACCTGTTTACTTGTCTACTTCTTTACTTTCTTCCCCATGCGCACGTTTGTGCCATTCATCAAACTTTGGTGGAACGCCACCTTCCCAATGCTTGCCCCAATGACCATGTCCATGCTTGTGCCAAGCCCAAGGTCGGAAGATGAAGCGTAACATCCCAAAGAAGAAGAACACTAACAAAATCGAGAAACAGAATCCAAATGGCAAAAATCCAAAATGTGGACCAAATCCAAAACCGTGATGAAATGGATAGCCGTAACCATATCCACGATTGAACATGGGATTCGGGTTTCCGTCTTCAGCAGATTGTTGAATGGCTTGTGCAACTTCTGGTGCTTGTGAAATTCCTTGTGTTACACCAGCCTGATATACAAATGTGCCGCCTGCTACTAACAAAGCAATGAGCAGCAGCGCCCCGATGATACGAAATACAATATGACGATTCATTTTTACCTCCAGTGGTAATTTGATTTGTAAATCAAATGTATCAAGTGATTATGTAAATTTTGTGGAACAGGTGGTGAGAGATTGTGGAGAGTGTGTAAGTAAATTATTAACGTAGGGGCGACCCATCCATGAAAATCAATTAATCTTTTTAAGAAATTAACTTCGCAATAAATTATCGTATTGCAGAAAGGCGGGTCGCCCTTGAACTTGCATATACCAAATTCATTGGGCGACCCGCTCTTTATGATTGTGATGCTTGATAACTTTGATGGGTCGCCCCTACGGATAAATTACATCGTAATCACAATTTTTCCTTGCACATGACCTTGACCAAAACGTCTCATCGCTTCTGCAGTTTGACTAAGCGGATATATTTTTTCAACAAATGGTTTTAGTTTTCCAGATTCAAGGAATTCTCTTAGCAAGTTCATATCATCATTATTAAACTTCGCAATAAAGAATTCTGCTTTCTGACGTGCAAGCCATGCTCCGCCAAGAATTTTGATTACATTTCCTAGTGGACCAATCAGTTCATTATTTTTGGGAGCACCAACCAAAACAAACCGTCCGTCAGGATTAAGAAGTTCTTTGTATTCTCTCCATGAATGAGTTGCGGCAACTTCAAGTATTAAGTCGTACTTTTTCCCTTTGCGTGTGAAATCTTCTTTGGTGTAATCAATCACATGGTCAGCACCAGATGACGTAGCAATTGCTACATTTTTTGTACTACACACTGCTGTAACTTCTGTATCAAATGCTTTTGCAATTTGCACTGCAAAATGACCCACGCCACCCGAAGCCCCGTTGATTAATACTTTTTGACCTGCTTGAATCTTTCCATAATCTCGTAAACCTTGTAATGCTGTAATTGCCGCAATCGGTACAGATGCCGCTTCTTCAAACGAAACATTTTTGGGTTTTGGAATAATAATATTTTTGACGCACACATATTCAGCATACGCGCCATTCTTTGCTCCGAAGACTTCATCACCGACTTTGAAATCCGTTCTATCTTTACCCACTGCTTCAACTACACCTGCATAGTCCGTACCAATGCGAATATCTTTTGGTTTGAATAATCCACTTCCAATGCGAGCAATTGGCAAACCAACCATGCCATACCACTCCGCGGCATTGACAGACGAAGCGCGGACTTTTATCAAAACTTCGTCATCTTGTGGAACAGGCTTTTCAAGTTCTACTAATTCAAGTACATCGGGCAAGCCGTATTTTTGATGAATGATTGCTTTCATAATTTTCTCCTGTTATTTTTGTACACTGTATCAATGAATTTTGGAGAAATTGTGGATGAGGAGGTCAGAGATTATGGAGATTGTTAGAGAGATGTAAACAAGGCTGTTGCAAAGCCGCTTGAAAAGGGTTAATTTTTGTATCAAGGCTTAATGCGAAAAGCGCGAAATGAGCGAATTTCGCAAAAAAATCTTAAAAACTTGTACTGAGCTTGTCGAAGTATTCGCGCCATTCGCTTATTCGTGTAATTCGCGGTTAGGTTTTTTGGGCTTTGCAACAGCCATAAATGTAAACATTTTGCAACTTCCGAATGCCTCTATCATCTGATAAAATGCTGGGCGGTAAGTGATAGGTTTGAGAAAGCGTCTTTACAAATAAGAACGTCCCGCAGGTTGAATTTATGATTTTTGTTGACTTAACAAAACCTGCGGGACGGTAAATAGGAAACAAAATGTCACATAACGAGAAACATGTCAAAGTATTAATTTTAGGTTCAGGTCCTGCTGGTTTATCCGCCGCGTTGTATGCCGCCCGCGCAGAACTTGCACCTGTGGTTTTAACTGGAATGCAATTGGGTGGTCAAGCCGCGTTAACGCATACCATTGAAAATTATCCAGGCTTTCCTGAAGGTGTTGGCGGAGCACAACTTGGTGAATTATTTCAAAAGCAAGCAGAATTTTTTGGTGCCAAAGTTGAATTTGATTTAGCCAATGCAGTAGATTTTTCTCAACGCCCATACAAGGTCACAACCGATAGCGGTGAATACACAGCCGATTCAATTATCGTCACAACTGGTGCAAGTCCAAATAAATTAGAAATCCCAGGTGAATTTGAATTAACAGGTCGTGGCGTTTCTTATTGTGCAACTTGTGATGGTTGGTTTTTCAAAGATAAAAAAGTCGTCATCGTGGGTGGCGGCGATAGTGCCTTTGAAGAAGCCCTCTTCATTACTCGTTATGCTTCATCTGTCACATTGATTCATCGTCGTGATGAATTTCGTGCGGGTGCCATTTTGCAAAATCGCGCTAAAGAACATCCCAAAATGAATTTCATTTTGAATACCGTTGTCACTGAGGTGGTTGGCACTGAAAAGTTAACAACACTCAAATTGAAAAACGTTATTACCAATGAAGAATCAACCTTTGATACAGATGGCTTGTTTATTTTTATTGGTCACACGCCCAACTCGCAAATGTTCAAAGACAAACTTGAAATGAACGAATTAGGTTATCTCAAGGTCAATGACAAAATGGAAACGAATATTCCCGGTGTGTTTGCGGCTGGCGAAATCGCCGACCCAACATTTCGTCAAGTGGTCACATCTGCTGGGATGGGTGCGGCGGCGGCGATTCAAGCCACGAGATATCTTGAACACGTAGAATCTGAATCCGCAGGTGAATCAGCTAGCCATTAAGAGTCGAGGCGATAAAAATCCGCTTCATGCTTAAGTGGATGCTTGAGTCTTGCATTTCGACAGAATCTTAACTTGATATATCTTCAAAACGGACTCGGCGATGCGTGTCCGTTTTGTGCGTGATAAAATAGAAACAATAATTTTTTGGAGGAACGAACGGATGAAGAAAATCTCAATTATCGGTGCAGGCATGACGGGTTCGACTGCCGCACACTGGATTGCCGAGCGCGAACTTGCAGATGTTGTTTTGCTTGATGTTGTGGAAGGAATGCCACAAGGCAAAGGTTTGGATTTAGCACAAGCCATGCCAATCATTGGTAAAGATTCTGAAATTGTTGGCACCAATGATTATGCCGCCACAAAAAATTCAGACATCATTATTATCACAGCAGGTTTGCCAAGAAAGCCAGGCATGAGCCGTGATGATTTATTGAAAACAAATGCAGAAATTGTGGGAAAAGCCGCAACCGAAACTTTGAAATATTCTCCCAATGCAATTTATATTATTTTGACAAATCCATTAGATACGATGGCTTATTTGGCTATGAAAAAAACTGGCTTGCCTCGTGAACGGGTGATTGGGCAAGCAGGCATTTTAGACTCTGCTCGTATGCGTGCCTTTGTTGCTATGGAAACGGGCGTGAGTGTTGAAAATATTGATTGTTATGTTTTGGGTGGGCATGGTGACGAAATGGTTCCATTGACTCGTCATTCTAACATTGCGGGAATTCCTTTGAAAGAGTATTTGCCTGCTGATACATTAAATGCAATTGTAGAACGAACCCGCAAGGGTGGTGGTGAAATTGTGAATTTGTTGAAAACTGGTTCTGCTTATTACGCGCCTTCGATGGCTTGTGTTCAAATGGCGGATGCAATTTTGAAAGATAAAAAATTAATTGTGCCATGCGCTACTTTGATGAATGGCGAATATGGATTAAATGATATGTATTTCGGTGTACCTGTCATGCTCGGTGCAGGTGGCATGGAAAAAATTATCGAATATAAATTTGATGCTGAAGAAAAAGCCATGTTTGAAAAATCTGCTGCCTCAGTCAAAGAGACACATGAGGCGTTGAAGAGTTTGGTGAGTTTATAAAAATAAGTCAAAGGTCGCAGGTCACAGGTCATAGGTCTGACCTTCGACTTTTGACTTTCGACTCGTAAAAAGTAAATTTTGAAAGAGGAAAAAATTCGATGATTCTGCAAGAAAAAATTTCTGGAATTTTGCCCGCTTGGCGCGAGCGAATTAAAACATTAGCCAAAGAACATGCTGATGTAGTAGTAGATACGGTCACGATTGAAGAAGTGCTTTATGGAATGCGTGACATCAAGTCTTTGCATACCGATATTTCATCTGTTGACCCAAACGAAGGGATTCGTTTTCGTGGTTTGACGATTAATGAAACTTTGAAAGCCTTGCCCAAAGCCACAAGTGGCAAATTGCCCATGGTGGGCGCACTGTATTATCTTTTGCTAGTTGGAGAAGTGCCAACAAAAGATGAAGCCTTAGAAGTTGAATATGAATGGGGCAAACGCGCCACTGTCCCTGATTATGTTTATAAAATGTTGAAATCTATGCCCAAAGAAACACATCCGATGATTTTATTGTCACAGGCTGTGTTGGCTTTGGGTAATGAATCGGTCTTTGCTAAAAAATATCAAGAAGGCATGAAGAAAGATGCGTATTGGGAAGCGGCACTAGAAGATAGTTTAAATCTGACAGCTAAACTTCCAGTCATTGCGGCATTTATCTATCGCATGAAATTCTTTGGTGAAACATCCAAACCAAAATACAATCCTAAATTAGATTTCGGTGCTAACTTTGCCCGCATGATGAAGGTTTCGGATAAAAAAGGCTATGCCGATTTAGCCCGACTATATTTCATCATTCACTCTGACCATGAATCTGGAAATGCTTCGGCTCATTCTATGCATCTAACTGGTTCAACTCTTTCAGATGCATACTTTTCTTTTTCATCTTCTTTGAATGCTTTATCTGGTCCTTTGCATGGTTTAGCCAATCAAGAAAGTTTGGCATGGTTGTTGGATGTGAAAAAGAGATTTAATGGTGTGCCATCCCGTGATGATTTGTATAAATTTGCATGGGATACGTTGAATAGCGGAAAAGTTATCCCAGGCTATGGGCATGGAATTTTACGAGTCATTGACCCACGTTTTGTGACCCAACTTGAATTTGCAAAGAAACATTTCCCTGATGATGAATTGTTGAAACTTGCTCAACTCACATTAGATGTTGTGCCCTCGGTTCTAAAAGAACAAGGCAAAGCCAAAAGCCCAGCCCCCAATGTAGATGCTATCTCTGGAACTTTACAATACTATTATGGCGTGCGCGAATTTGACTTTTATACCGTTTTATTTGGTGTAGGTCGTGCATTGGGCGTGACTGCCAATTATGTTTGGGCTCGTGCCTTAGGAATGCCAATTGAACGTCCGAAGTCATTGACGACAGCCATGCTTGAAGCAGAAGTGGCAAAAGCAAAACAAACTGCATAGTTTGGAATTAGGAAGCTTGCTTCCGTAATTCGCCAACAAGTTGGCTGACTCCATAAAAAACTCCCGATTTTTTATTCGGGAGTTTTGTTTTTTACTTAATATCAAGTGTATCTGTGGCTATATCAAATTTCACAAGCCGAACCACGCGAGCCTTGTCACGCAAATACCATGGAATCATTTGGCGAGCATCTTCGGCGGTCTCTGCTTCGACAATTGCCCAAGCCGTATGGTCATCATCTTTACAGCCCCATTCAAAATGATGTAAATATCCAGCGGCATGAATATCTTGAATGGCTTGTTGGCAATTTTCAAGTGTATGTGGGGATTCGATTATATACTTTTGCATTTCAATCTCCTTGCTTAGCTAAGAATACATAGATTATAGAACTTTATATTAGAAATTCAATCACCAATTTATGTTAATCGATCAATCAAAAATGCAAAATCCAAAGCATTCTCTTTCAAAAAATCATAACGTCCACTCGCCCCAGCATGACCTGCACTAAAATTTGTTTGTAGTAGCACTAGGTTATTTCCTTTTTTCTTATCACGAATACGAGCCAAAAATTTTGCGGGTTCCCAATATGCCACACGAGGGTCATTAAAGCCAGTTGTCAATAACAAGTTTGGATATTCCACTTCTTTCAAATTATCATACGGCGAATACGAAAGCATGTAATCAAAAGCCTGCTTGCTTTCTTCGGGGTGTCCCCACTGGTCATATTCCAAAGTTGTCAATGGAATGGTTGGGTCACTCATGCTGGTGACAACATCTACAAATGGCACTTTGCAAATGACTGTGTTAAACAAATCAGGTCGCATTACCATACTTGCGCCTACTAACAATCCACCAGCAGAACTTCCAATAATCGCAATTTTTTCTGGTGATGTAAACTTTTCTTTTACCAAATGTTCTGCACAAGCAATTAAATCTGTAAAAGAATTTTTCTTGTTGAACATTTTGCCATCATCATACCAAGCGCGACCCATTTCTGAACCACCGCGTACATGGGCAATAGCGAACACAAAGCCTCTATCTAAAATGCTGATGATATTGGAATTAAAATGCGCTTCACTATTTGCACCGTATGAACCATATCCATAGATTAAAGTTGGATTTTTTCCGCTTCTTTCTTGACCTTTTTTATAGGCAATGGACATCGGAATTTTTTTTCCGTCTGATGCTTCGGCAAAAATAAATTCACAAACATAATTTGATTGATCAAAGCCTACGATTTCATCCACCTTAAGGATTGACCATTCTCCAGTATCCAAATTTATATTTGCAATCGTTGTAGGCGTGACTAATGACGAATACCGAATCCGAAATTCATCAGTTCGGAATTCAAGGTTGTAATCCACAACAACTTCATAAGTCTGGTCTGGAAATTGAACATATGTGGCTTTATACAAATCATCAATTCGGCTGAGGCGTAATTGTTTGAGTCCACCTTTTCTCTCATGTAATACAAGATGATTTTCAAAAACATCTAAATGTTCAACTAACACATCTTCACGATGTGAGATAACATCTTTCCAATTGTCCATGCTAGGTTTTGAAACAGGGGTTTTGACGAGTTTGTAGTTGTAGGCATCTTTATTGGTGATGATATAAAATGAGTCACCATGGTGGGTGGCATAGTATTCAAGCCCATGCTGACGGGGTTGTAAAACTTGAAGTGCAGAATCAGGCTGACCCGCAGGTAAGAAGCGCATTTCTTGTGACAATGTATTAGCATGGTAAGTTATAATATAGTCTTCACTTCGAGTTTTGAACATCGAAAGTGAGAAGGTTTCATCTGTTTCATGGAAGACTAATTTATCTTCTTTTGGATCTGTGCCAAGTTTGTGGCGGAATAATTTATCGGCGCGATGAATTTCATCGAGTGTGATGTAAAAAATGGTTTGGCTATCTTTTGCCCACTCAACACCAACGGAATAATACACACTGCCATTTACATTCTCAATTTTTTCAGGGTACAGATTTCCAGTGATTAAATCTTTTATGTAAATGGTATAAACTTCCGAGCCTTCTACATCCAATGAATAAGCGAGTTTGTTTTGGTCTGGACTAATACTAAACGCACTGACACTGCAAAATTCATGACCCTCTGCTAATACATTTTGGTCTAGCAAAATTTCTTCAGTTGCATTTGGTTCATCTTTTTTGCGGCAATAAATTGGGTATTGTTTACCTGCTTCTGTGCGGGTGTAATATAAATAATCTTTGAATTTTTCAGGGACAGACGAATCTTCTTCTTTAATTCTGTTTTTCATTTCTTGAAATAAAGTTTCTTGCAACGGCTTGATGTGACTTAATACTGTATCAAGATATTCATTTTCGGCTTCTAAATACTTTTTTACTTCGGGGTCTTCACGTTCACGCATCCAATAATATTCATCGTTGCGGGTGATGCCGTGTTGGGTGATGGGATAATCTCGTTTTGGGGGAATAGGGTAATGGATATTCATATACCATTAATTTTAACATGAAGTTTCCTACTACCTCCTTACGGCATTCCGACAGAGCGCATCATCCTTGAGCCTAATTGATTGCCGTTGATTTTGCCGAGGGCAAAATCCCAGACGTCTTTCCAGAGGATGAAAATGCTGGCGGTTTGAGTCATTCGCTCGAAGGCAACCAGTTCCAACGTCTGAACAGAGGCGGGGATTTGGTTTTGAATCCGCTCGATGACTTTATCATTTTCTGAAAAGGCATACATCAAAATCACAAATGTAGATTCAGGTGTGCAGTTATCTGAATAAACCCAATCACAATCCACATGAATTTTTAATACGCTGGCTTGTTGCGTAGTGACATCGAGAATCACTTGCGCGTCTATAACGCTATATTTTGCTACAACTGTTTCGGATAAAGGGTCTGACCCGATAATGATTTCGTTTAAGATTTCAACGATTCGGGCTGTATTCGGTTCAGGCGTTGCGGAAGGTGTGATGGGTGTTGGAGTCCATGAAGTTGCTGTAAGAGAATTAATTACCGCCGCTTGCACATCTGGGTTTGAAATATCTGGCGCACAAGCAATGAAAACGAGGACGGGTAAAAATGCAATAACACGTTTGAACATAGAACCTCCGTTTTGGCGTTTTTACCTTATCTGCTTTTTAATCGTCAATCAAAACCGCTATACGATGAGGGTACGTTTTCTTGACGATATTCTCATATATATAATTTGTTATTAATGTAGCAAGCCCGATTTTATATTTGTAAAAATTCGCTTGATAAGTGATTTATATGTATCAAATTTTAACTCAGGTTCGGACAGGAGATCGGACAGGGAAGTGAACTAAAGCAGAAAATGTAGTTATGGTCTGCTGGATAATGATTGCGAACTGGTCGTTAGATAAAGTTAACTTTTGACGTAATAAAATAAAG
>Ga0224723_1001009_pt1 | contig 17905 bp, 16 predicted proteins | sample Balambano_FR2_Me_FD_161647 | JGI IMG/M metagenome (GOLD analysis project Ga0224723, IMG submission 161647) | Freshwater sediment microbial communities from Lake Towuti, South Sulawesi, Indonesia - Balambano_FR2_MetaG | ecosystem: Environmental > Aquatic > Freshwater > Lake > Sediment | place...
TATGTCAAGTTACAGGGGTGTCAAAACGTGGAATAAAGAACAACGTCATCTGAATGCACCCTGAGACGCCTGCCTCTGCTGACGAGGGTTGATCAGCAAGGGAATCAAAAAGCGGCGCACGCAGGGCATCGACACATCCTGTTGTCGATATCTCAATCTCGCGTGCGCCGCCTTCAGAGAGGGGACGCTGAGAAGCGCCTGGTCAGTCAGACCGGCACAGTGTCGAACACCGGCTCCACATCCCGCGCGGGGATCAACTGCTCGCCGCCGTAAGCGGCCTGGCGTGCCCGCGCCGCGCTCGATTTAGCGGCTTCGATGGCGAAGGTGTTCAGCGCGCGCACTTCCGGGATCGGGAAGCCATTGAAGGCCGCCGCGTACTCGTTGGTATACGCGCCCGCGTCGTAGAACACCAGCCGGTCGCCGATATGAATTTCCGGCATTTTGACGCCGCGCGCGATCACATCGCAGCTGTCGCAGCTGGGGCCGGCCAGGGTGTAACGCATCTCGTCGCGCGTCTTGGCATCACGGGCCATCAAACCGACCACCGGCGGAAAGCCTTCGTAGGTCTCCATCAGGCCGTTGAAGACGCCCGCGTCCAGATACAGCCAGGTATCGCCGCCGCGATCCGCCTTGCCTTCGACCTTCGCCAGCAGGCGGCCCGCCTCGCCGACCAGACCGCGACCCGGTTCCAGGATCAGCATCAGATCGTCCGTCGCAGGGATGTACCGGGCGATCGACCGCGCCACCACCCGCCCGATCGTTTCCAGCTTGGGGATGGTGCGATCGCGGTAATGGCCGACCGGATAACCGCCGCCGATATTGAGCAGGGTGAAGCGATGCCCGCGCCGCTCCGCCGCCCGCCACACCTGGCCGCTGGCGCGGATCGCGTTGGCCCAGTTGTTGGGCGAAAGGCACTGGCTGCCGACATGGAACGACAGACCGATCACCTCCAGGCCGGCATCACGGGCCTGATCGGCCAGCGCCAGCGCCGTCGCGCCGTCCACGCCGAATTTGCCCGCCAGGGGCAGAACGCTGCCGGTGTTATCAACCGCCAGCCGGATATACACGCGGCTGCCGGGGGCGTGCTGCGCCACTTTCTCGACCTCGTAGGACGAATCGATCACCATCGCATAGACGCCCGCTTCCTGCATCTGGCGCAGAAAGGCCGGGTTCTTGATCGGGTTCGAGCAGATGATCTGATCGCCCGTCGCGCCAGCCTCCAGCGCGCGGTTCAGCTCCGCCGCAGAAGCGATCTCCAGCCCGCCGCCCTTGTTGACCACCAGCCGGCTGATGAGCGGATCAGCGTTGGCCTTCATGGCGTAAAAAATGTTCCCGTGGGGGAACGCGCGGGTGAAGCGGTCGTAGGTTTTGCTGATGACCTCAAAGTCCAGGGCAAGGGTGGGGGTCGCGGTGCGAGGATCGCGCAGTACCGTGTCCAGACGGACTTTTTCCATCCTGATCTCCTGTTTTAATGTTTCAGGTGTCCTTATGAGGGACGCGAATAAACCGGGGGGAATTGCATACTCGATCAGTATAGATCGTTTTTGCAGAAATAACATTAGAAAATGCCCTGATTTTGCCCATTTTGTGGAATTTTACTTTTTAAGACTGCGATCTCGAAAAATGAAATTTCGGGCCGCCTGCGGTCAGGCCGAAGGAAATACCGGAGTTGATGATCGCGGCCACGCGCTGCGGACAGGGCAGAAAATCCTACCCAAAAAGGTGGGTTTTTAGGGTATTGACTTTGAGCGCACTCAAAGCGCTAGACTGACGATCAGGTGGGGTAACCACCGCAGAACCTCTCTCCATGTGAAAGGAGATCGCCAGTGTTTGACCCGAAGACATTTCATGAATGGCGCAAATTCGTGCGCGCCGAGTTTGAGACCACGCACGCGGAAGCCGCTGACCCGGCCCCGATCGCGCCGGTGACGATCGACAGCGATGGTCTGCGCACGCACGCCCGCCGCCTCCTGATCCGCGCCGCCAGCGTTGCCAGGACGATCGCGCCCCGCGCGGCACCTCGCCCTGCGACACGCGCCGCGTCCGATCCGGCGCTGGCCGAGGACATCTGCTGAAGATCGCTGGCGCGCTGATTCAGGTCTTGACTTAGAGCGCACTCTAAGGAGTAGACTGATTCTATGAACGATGACACAAGCGAAACACTCACGATCCAACAGGTGGCCGAAGCCACCGGCCTGAGCGAACACACGCTGCGTTATTACGAGCGCATCGGGTTGATTCATGCCATCGATCGGGCAGATAACGGCCACCGCCGCTATTCCAGAAATGATGTGGGGTGGATCGACTTTCTGAATAAGCTGCGCTCGACCGGCATGTCGATCCAGCAGATGCAGGCTTACGCGGAATTTCAGCGCCAGGGCAATACCACGCTGAGCGAGCGCCTGGAGATGCTGAAGGCGCACCGGTATGAGGTCGAACTGCGCATGGCAGAGCTGACCGCGCATCTCAGTGTGATCTGCTACAAGATCGATATGTACACCGCGCTGGTCGAGGATCAGGCCGCCGCGCTGCACGATCACGACACAGCTCAGCCAGTGCAACAACCCGCCGCAATATCGGCCACCTGACCGATAGACCCACCTCTTATTCTCACATAAGATACCGTCTGGCATGTGTTCAGGCGGGCAAGCCTGTGAGTTCACCTGTCATGAACTGTGGTCGCTTCATGCATCTTCAATCTGACCACCAAAGGAACACATCATGATCGACTCGAAAACGATCCAGGACATGGGCAATCACCGCTTCGACGAGATTCAGCAGGCTGCGCGCCTCGACCATGAGGCCGGCCCGCTGCTGAAGCCGGTTACGATCCTTATGAATCAGGCCGTGACCCGCGCCCGCCGCATCCTGAACCGGGCGGCCGCCGCCGCGCCGCGCACTACCCCCGCGCACCCGATCGACCCGCGCTCCACGCAGGAAATCGGCCTCTGATCCTGCGTGACCGGTGAACGTTCACCGGTAATGCGCCGCCATATCGGGATGGAGCGCCAGGATATCGCTCACCAGCGTTTGCGCCTGTTCCACTGAGCGCGTGTAGGGATCGGTCAGCGCCAGTTGGATCAGCGCGTCACGCTGGCGGGCGGTGTAGGCGTCCAGTTCCAGCGTCACCGGCGCGATCCGGTCGCGCAGCATCCACGCCGTGATGACCGGGGGCAGGCCGCCGGTCTCGATCCCTTCGATGCCGCGTGCGCTGCATAACAGCGGAATCTCGACCGCGATATCTGCCGGCACACCCGGCACATAACCGCGCCGGTTGGGCACATTGCCGATCAGCACAGTCGGGATGTCGCACGCGATCGCCTCCACCATGCGGATCATCACCTCGTCAGATTTGTGCGGCGGAAAATGATCGCTCACGCGCTGAGTGTCGTCCGCTGCAATGCGCCGAATCTCCTCGACGCGCCCGGCCACATCCTCGAAGTAAACGCGCCACCAGCCTTCCGGGTCTTCCTTCCAGGCCGCTTCAGTTTCCGGCCCGGTGTGATACCACGCCGGCCACGATCCGCCGCCGGGTGTGGCCGTGTCGCCGATCGGGAACACGCCGAAGCGCCGGTACAGATCGACCGCCGCCGGGCCGACCGGATCGCTGGGATCGCACTGGGCGAAATAGCGGTCAGACTCTGCCTCGATCCAGCGATCCAGCAGAGGAAAGGCATTTTGGCCGTGGTGATAAAAGTGCGTCAGCCAGACGAAATGATTGACGCCGGGAATCTGATAGCTGATCGCGGCCCGATCCAGCCCCAGCGCATCCGTCAGGTGATAGACCCCCGCGTAACCGTGGCACAGGCCGACCGCCTTCAGCGCCGGATACCTGCGCCCCAGGTGGGTGATGCCGGCCAGCACCGGGTTCGCCACCAGCAGCAGATAGGCATCCGGGCACAGCGCCAGCATGTCTTCCGCCAGCGACTCAAACAGGCGCAGCTGATAAAAGTTGATCCAGAACGCCTCGTCGTGCATGATGTGAAGGCTGCCGCCGATCCGGTAGCCGAGCCGACGCGCCGCGTCCCAGCCCTCACGCAGGCGGTGATGCCCGGCGGCCAGCGCGGTGTTGATCACAAAGTCGGCCCCGGCCAGGGCCTCGCGCCGGTTGGTGGTCTTTTCCAGGCGCAGCGTCGTGCCGATCTCCGCCGCGTAACGCGCGCACAGCCGCGTGATCGCGTCCAGCCGCGCCTCATCAATATCCATCAGGCGGATCGTGCTGCCCGCCAGCGTGGGCGTCAGGCACAGATCACGCACCAGATTGAGCGAAAACACGGCACTGCCCGCGCCGATCACGGCAATCGTTACGGCCATCCGGCTGCCCCTTTGGTTGCGGTGCGATTCGTCGTTCCAGGGGACATTATGGCCCACATTCGCGCGTGATGCGAACCAGATACCTGGGCGACCAGGGCGATTGCTTCAGATTACCAGGACAGGCGCACGGGCCTGTCCCTACATCGAGGAAACCACCAACCACCGGCAGCTTACCCTGCGACTTCCCACTCACCCCGGCAGCAGTTGGACGAGGCTCACCGCCGCGTTCAGGCCGCCGGTCGCTTCCAGCCACATGACATAGATCGTGCCGTCGGGCGCGATATTCAGGTCGACGGGCATCGTGGCCGCGTCGTTGACCGCGATCGGGTCGCTGTCCAGCGGCAGCCAAGTATCCCCCGTCCACACCGTCAGCGGCAGCCGACCGGTGCAGTCCGCCGTCCACGCATAAAAGGGCGTCCCGGCGGGATCAACCGCGATGGCATGATTCTGCGCGCATTCGGACTCTTCCGCCGCCACCGGCAGGCTCAGATGATCCCACGCGCTGCCGTTATATCCCCACACCAGCACGAAATTGGCCGATCCGCTGCTTTCGGTCGTGGCGATGTACAGGCTGTCGTCGCCTGCCGCGATCCCCGCCAGCGACGCGGTTCCGATCTCGATCTCGCTCTGGTTGGGCAGCGAGGCCAATCCCTGCCAGCCGCCTCCATCCCAGGCCGCGATCGTCAACTGCACCTCGGAGTCGCCGGGGAAGGCTTCCGTCCAGGCGATCACCGGGCGACCGCCCACGACTGCGGCCGCCAGCGTCAGCGCCTCTGTGCCGCTGTTAATATTCAGCGCGTCCGCGCCCATCGACGCCCACGCGCTCCCATCCCACAGCAGCGCGCGCACCGCGATGCCGTCGTCGGCGATCTCGCGGAAGATCAGGGACAGGCCATCATCCGTATCCAGCAGGTAAAGCGGCCCGGCGCTCTCGCCCATACCGAGCGGATCGCCGAGAGCGGCCCAGCCAGCGTTGGTCAGCGCCCAGACCTGGGTGCGGAACTCGCCCACGCCCATCGCTTCGTAAGCCTGGTTGACGGCCAGATAAAGTGTGTTGTCGGCGCTGATGGTCAGCCCCAGCCCGGCGGCGCTGATCTGCCCCCCGCTCAGGGCGGACGCATCGATCTGCACGAAGGCCGAACCATCCCACACCGCGACGCCGATCGCATCCGTGCCGAACTGCGCGCCCGCCTCCCGCCAGGCCACGGCAGGCACGCCGGACGCGGGGGCCACCGCCATCACCGCATGAGTCCCTGCCGCGCCGAGCAGCCCGGTCAGATCGACCGTGGTATATGTATTCTGCGCCTGGGCACTGCCGGGCGAGAGAGCCAGCAGCGCCAGGATCAACCCGCCGCACCATGCCGCAGAACGCAGCCAGTTTTTCATCGCAAGCCTTGCCTTCTCTAACAGACTTCAGGAGTCATGCACGTTGAGGGACTCGTCGTGTCCCTCGCCGCTTATCACTCATCATTGTTTACATTTTACCAGTATTGACGCCCGGCTGCCGCCACCGTTCCCCCTACGATTTGGGGGAATTTATGTGCGCTGGGGGCGCATTGATCCTGCGCGCATGATGTGGGGGCATACTGAAGCACGCCCGTGCAGACGCCGATTTGCATCTGTTCACCGCGCTGGCATTCAGCCCCCCCATCTCCTCCAGCCCTCCCCCCGAACTCGGAGGAAGGGAGCAAAAAAGCGCAGGATCACTCTGAAGTTCCCTTTCAACCTGCGCCGAGAAGATTCAGGGGACAAGTCAATTGAGCGACATAAATCTCACGGCGAGGTGAACAGATACGCCCATGCTTGTAATGGCTTATACGCTTAATGGGCGCAGGTCAGCCAGCGGCGTCCACGTCCAGGCGCAGACGGCTGCCCCAGGGATCGTCCACGAGGATCGACTCTTTTTCCGCCTGCGTGCGTACCCCGGCGGCCTCCAGACGGTGGATCACCGCGTCGCGCGCGGGCGGATCGGGCAGAACGACGGTAAACTCACGCAGCCCGGCGTGCCCGTCCGGCGGCTTCGATGCCCCGGCGCTTTGCCAGGTGTTCAGCCCCAGGTGATGATGATAACCCCCGGCGGATACAAACAGCGCCCCCGTCCAGCGCGCGACCACATCAAACCCCAGCAGGCCGTGATAAAACACCTCCGCCTCCTTCACATCGCCGACGCGCAGATGCATATGACCCAGCGTCGTCCCTTCCGGCAGGCCGGCAAACGGCGCGCCTGGATCGGATACGGCGCTGAACAGGCCCTCGAAATCGAGCGGATCGCTGCCCATCATCACCTGCTGATCGTCCCATGTCCACTCCGCGCGCGGGCGGTCGCGGTAGACTTCCAGGCCGTTGCCGTCGGGATCGCCCAGGTAGATCGCCTCGCTGACGCGGTGGTCGGAATAGCCCTGCCATTCCCACATGCGGCCCTGGGAAGGCTGCTGGTAGACCCGTGTCAGATTGAGCAGGAAGTGGCCCAGGGCGGCGCGGGTGGGGACGAGGATCGCGGCGTGATACAGCCCGGTCGTGCCCGGCGGCTGTCGGCGCGCCCCCGGCTGCTCGATCAGATGCAGGATCGGCGTGATCCCCGTGCCCAGGGCAGCGCGGTCTGCCTGACGGTCGATCACGCGCAGGCCGACGATCGGCGTATAAAAATCGAGCGAACGCTTCAGATCGGCGACGGTGAGTGACACCGTGCCCAGCCGCGTGGCCGGATGGATCGGCGCGTCCGGGGTGCGCGCGTCGCGGGTTGGAATATTCATGGGGTCGTCTCCTTCGATGTCGGGCAGATGAAGGCCCGATCGTCGTGTCTGTGCTTTCCAGACGATCCCGGTGTGTATTGCGCTTACGCGAAAAAAAGCGCCCGTACAGCCGCGCGATTGATTCACTGCCGGGACAGGCGCACGGGCCTGTCCCTACCTGTGGCGACTCAATCACGCATTGATCACGGCGCGACGGTGAAGGTGCAGCTGCCCTCTTCGCGGTCGATCGCGCCGGGGCCGTAGGTGTTCGATCCGTCGAAGATCTGCTGCGTCCACGTCACGCGGTAGGTGATCGTATACGTCCCGGCGGCCAGCGGGCCATAGGGCACGAACCAGTAACGGACGAACTGGCCCCCTTCCTCGCGGATCGGAAAGCCATACTGCCGCCATTCCAGCGGCGTCTCCCGCCCGGTGATGCGAACCTCATAACTGGCGGCGGCGGTATGCTGTTCCACCTGTTCGCGCGTGCTGGCAAACCAGCCCCAGTAAATATCGATCGTCGTGCCCGCCCTCAGATTGCGCGGCGCGCTGCCCTGGCGCGGCAGGGTGCTGCACATGGCGAAGACATCATTGCTGGTCGCGGCGCTGGCCGTCGAACTGCTGCCTGGCGGTGTGACCGGAGCCGCGCCCCCGCTGGACGGTGTACCGGTCGGCAGCGGCCCGCCTGGGGTGATCGTGGCGACAGGGCTGCCTGGCGCGCCGGTTGGCAGACCCGGCAGACTGAGATCAGCCGTAGCCGACGGCCTGGGCGTGGTGATCGCCCCGCCGCTGGCTAAGGCCGTGCTGGTCAGCTGCAAGGGGCTGAGTGTCCCCGCTGGTGGCGCGACGACCGCTGCGCCAGGGGTCTCTGTGCGGACGGCGCTGGGCGGTGTGGGCGTGATCACCCCGCCGCCGAACAACGCGGTCGGGTAGACCGTGCCGAGCGCGACCGAGGTCAGATCGAGCGTGGGCGCGAAGGTCGGAATCCCGGTCGGCGTGGGATTGACGCGGATCAGGTTCGACGCCACAAAGCCCTGTTCGCCGTCGCCAGTCTCCACATTGAACCAGTCGTCATCGGTGGCGGGCGGCTGAAGCAGCGTAACGCCATCGCCGCCGTTCAGCACCGCGACCACGGCGTTCTCTGTGCCCGGCCCGGAGCGCACGTTGATCGAAGTCGTCCCGCGCACGATGCCGGTGATCAGCGGCGTGGCGGTGGCGGTTGGGGTCTGGGTCGGCGGGCGCGGTGTGAGGGTGGTGGTCGGCGTGGAGGTGCGGGTGGGCAGCGGCGTCAGGCTGGCGAAGGGGGTCGCGGTCAGGCGCGCGGTCTGGCTGAGGATCGGGCGCAGCGTGTTGGTGGGCACTTCGGCCACACTCGTCCCGCCGGAGCCACCGCACGCGGCCAGCAGCGCGATCAGGATCAGCAGCAGGGGTAGAAAACGAGTCGTCTTGTGCATGTCCCTCTGAACAGTAATTGACATCATGACTTTCTTGTTAAACAATCATCGGCCTGATGACCGATCGCATTATGGCCGACCGCGCCGCAGAAAGGCACTGGCACGATCGTCATGGTGACTATTCTAACCGTTCTGCGATATTTGACCAGCCATAGCGCCGCGCGCGGGATCCTCGTCCTCGGCCTGATCGTCCTGCCCGGTGTGACCCTGGCGCAGACCAGCGTCGAGCCGCTGCCGATCGCGCCCGGCGAGCCGCAGATCGTGGCGCTGAACGGGAATGGCTCCCCCGCGTGGCTGATCTATGAGGCCGCCGGGGGCGAGACGATCACCCTGACCGCGCGCAGCCTGGAGCCGGAAGGCGCGATCGACACGGTGCTGGAACTGCGCCGCCCGGATGGACGCCGCCGCGCCTACAACGACGATCACCGTACCGCGCGCGACGACCTGGCCGCCAGCGATTCCGTGCTGGAAGCGGTCGATCTGCGCGTGGCCGGCATGTATTCGATCCGTGTGGACAGCTACGGGAGCATCGGCGTGGGCCAGGTCGAAGTGACGCTCACGGTGATCGATCCCTTCCGCGCCGTGATCGACGAGGCGAACGGGCAGATGACGGTGCGCGCCGATCTGCCCGCAGGCCAGCCTTATCGCTTCACGTTCGAGGCGGCTGCCGGGGACGCGCTGACGATCACCGCGCGTGATACCTCCCGCACGCTTGATCCGCGCCTGACGCTGCTGGACGCCGCCAGCACGGTGATCGCCGCCAACGATGATCACGCCAGCGCGGACTGGACGCTGGATGCCCTCGACGCGCGCATCGCGGGGGTGATCATCCCGGCGGACGGCGCGTATACCGTGGTCGTGGCCGATTTTCTGGGGCGCGCTGGCTCATTTGAGTTGATCATCGCCGGCGTGTCGTGATCACCCGGCGTGGTGATCCGGCGCGCGGGTTAATCTGCCCAGCATCAGCGCGGGGGCGATCGCCAGCAGGCACAGCGCCGCGCCGATTAAGCCCAGTTCGCCCAGCACCTGCACGGTGTGACGCGCATAGGTTTCCAGGTAAAGCTGTGTGTCGATCTCCAGTTGAGACAGCGCCGCCGCTGCCAGCGCGTTGACCCGCTGCACCGCAAAGGTCGTCAGCGACGACACGCTCATCGTCATCCCGATCAGCCGCAGGATCATGATCAGCGAGGCCGCCACGCCGCGTTCGCCCTCATCCGCCGCGTTGATCACCGCCGCGCTGATCGGCGCGAACGTCAGGCCGATCCCCACGCCGACTATCGCCATCTCCAGCGCCACCGCGAGGGTCTCGATCTCAAATGTCCACGTCTGCCAGATCAGCAGGAAGCCCACGGCGGCGATGACCAGGCCGGCGGCGGTCACAGCGCTGTAACCCAGGCGTTCGCTCAACCACCCGCCGGGGACGATCGCCAGCGCCATCGGCACGGTCAGCGCGGAAAGCAGAAAGCCAACCTGAAGCGCGGCGTCTTCCAGTGTCAGGGTCTCGCTCAGGCCCGCGCGCACGTTGATCAGGATCGGCACGGACACCAGGCCGATAAACAGGCAGTAGCCGACGATCAGGTTGGTCAGCGCGCCAGACCAGACCGGACGCCGGGCAAACAGGCGCGGGCTGACCAGTGGATCAGGCGGGTTCAGGGCGCGGTGCAGCCAGCGCGTCACGGCGCTGCGGCGCAGAAAGGCCAGGGCGCGATCCAGCGCGTGGGTCTGCGCCAGCACAAACAGCGCAAATAACCCCGCCGCCAGCACCAGCAGCGGCACGCCATAAGGCGGCACGGTCGATAAATCCTCGAAGTCGGTCGCGCTCATGTCGATCTCGATGTTGGCGCCCAGGCCCAGCGTCAGCGCCACCAGCGCCCCGGTGATCAGGCCCGCGCCGAGCAGATCGAAGCGGCCCTGCGCCCGATGCATCGGGGTCTTGCGCAGCGCCCAGGCCAGCACCGCCAGTGACCCCAGCGCGATCGGCACATTGATCCAGAACAGCGCCCGCCAGTCCGGCGCGCCCCAGTTCAGCCCCAGCGACCGGAACAGGTTTTCAAACGCGCCGCCCTGGGTGTTGAACCAGTAGACCATCACGCCGCCATAAAGATGCCCCAGCACCCAGCCGAGCGTATCGACCGCGCCGACCACCCCCAGCGGCCTGGCGCGCTGCCGGGGCGGGAACAGATCGCTCACCAGCGCCAGCGTGACCATTTGCAGCGCCCCGGCCCCGAGCGCCTGGATCACGCGCCCGATGATGATCACTTGCAGCGTCACATAGGCCGGATCGGGCCGCTGCCCGGCGCGGCGCAGCAGCGAGTAGAGCAGATCAGTCGGCCAGGTATGGGCGATCGCCACCAGCACTGACCCGGCCACGAACAGCATCATGCAGATGAAATAGGTGATCCGCCGCCCGGCCAGATCGCTGAAGCGGCCCATAAAGATCAGCCCGATCGTATCCGCCAGCAGGTAAGCCGTCACGATCCAGGCCGCGTCATCCAGACCGCTTTGCGGCGGCAGACCGAGTTCCGCGATCAGATCCGGCAAAAAGGCCGAGACGATCGTCAGATCGACCGAGCCGATAAAGACCGGCAGGCAGATTACCGCCAGGATCAGCCAGCGGTTGAGGGCGGCCGGCGCGGCGTCTTCAGCAGTTCCGGCCCGGCTGCGCGCTTGATTCAATGACATAGGGTCCTCTCAGCAGGTCGCAGCAGCGCTACTCTTCCGGCGGTGTGATCTCGATCGCGGCGTTATAATCGTAGACCTCGATCGTCCACATGGTCGGTTCGGGTTCTTCTTCCGTCTCCGTCCCCGGCTGGCGGACGACCAGGCGCGCCGGGTAGCGCGTCTCACGGTGGATATACACATCGATCGGGACAGTCCCTTCGATTTCGATCACCCCCACCAGCAGATCGGTCACGGCCACGCCGTCGGCGATCCCGGACAGATGATAGACCGGCTCGCCCGTATCCAGCGACTCCTGCCCGACATATTGCAGATCAGTCAGCGAGGCCAGCGCGGCCTGAAAGCCCGATTCCTCCGCGATCAACGCTTCGGGGTTAAAGCCGGGCGCGAAATCGGCCTCGAACCACGGCGCAGGCGGGAAGCGCACATACTGGCGCGGGCCGTTGGACAGAATGCCGATGTCCTGGGTGATCCGGGAATCCGGCAGGGCCACCTGCACCGTCGCTTGCAGCAGATCAGGCGCGACGTAATCGCCGGTCGCGCGGTTGAAGGCCACCGTCGCCTCGATCGTCTCCGTGATCAGGATGTCGGCGTAATATTTTGCGCCGGAATGCACCACGTCGATGCGGAAGGTCTGCGCCGCGCGCACCGCGTCGGCTGTCTCTTGCAGCAGCGCCAGCGGGTCGATCGCTTCTTCGTCTTCGCCGTCCCCGCTGCCCTGGCAGGCCGCCAGCAGCGCGCTCAACACACCCAGGACGATGAGTATCGCCAATCCCCGTCGGATCACGCTTTAGTCCTCTCTGATAACACGCGACGCGCGCCGGATACAACCTATTTCAAAAATCGGCGTCCGTAGCGGCGCAATGCATTGCGCCCTTGAAATGCTTATAGTCTACGGCACAGTGTACTCTCAAATCAGTACGCTCAGGATAGCCAGTTCGTTGCGCGGCTTTGGACTCCTGATCTTCTAACGCGCCGCCTGCGCCGCCCTCGGCCTGCTCAGGTTTTGCTGACAGCGCTATCGTCCCCCCTGGTGCGGAGACGTTTCCCTTTTTGCAAGTTAAGGCGCATAATGGGCGTTGAGAACCCAACGAGCGTGTTCAGCACCGATCCGCTGCCTTCAACCGGGTTTCAGCCCTGCTGCCTGAACCGGCAGCGCACGCAAGCGGCCAATAGGTGCTACTCACGACTCGTCACTCGGAACTCGCCTTAGACCTGGCTCAGCCGCCCATGATCAGGACATGACGCCGTGGCCGAAGTGCTCGACCAGATCGCAATTTTCATGGAAGACCTGATCCTCTCGATCGGCTACCTGGGGATCATCGCCATTATGCTGGCGGAAAATATCTTCCCGCCCATCCCGACCGATCCGCTGCTGCCGTTCGCCGGAATCCTGGCCGCGCGCGGGGAACTGAACTTTTTCGGCGTGTGGATGTCGGCGGTGTTCGGCGCGCTGCTCGGCTCGTCGATGCTGTATCTGCTGGGGCGCTGGGCCGATGAGCGCGTGGTGCGCGGGTTGATCCGTCGTTATGGGCGGTATATCGGCGTCAGCGAGCGCGAACTGGATCGATCGCTGGAACTGTTCCGCCGCTACGGCGCGCCGCTGGTAATCGTGGGCCGCGCTATCCCGGTCATCCGCGCCACGATCTCGATCACCGCCGGCATCAGCCGCATGAAGCTGTGGCAGTTCCTGTTGTATTCCGGCATCAATTCCGCCGCCGTCACCGGCTTCTGGATTTATGTGGGTTATCAGCTTGGGGAAAACTGGCGCGATATTGTGGACGGGGTGCGCCGCTACCAGACGGCGTTTCTGATCGGCGTGGCGATCGTCGTCCTGCTCTTGGTGGGGGTCTATGTGCGCCGCCGGGGGCAGAAACGGCGGGCGGTGATCAGCGCCGGGGAAAATTTAAGCGAGGGGTAAGACGCTCCCGGCGCGTCTGGTGATCGCTGGCAGGCGTGCGCTACATCTGCACCTTGCCGGAATCGATCGGGCTTTCTTCATCACGGGAAAGCATAGCCCGCACGGCCGTGACCGCGTTGCCGATCACGCCGTTGGGGGCGTCCCAGTATTCGGCGGCGGTCGCCCGCACCTGGATCAGCGCCACCTCCGGCGATTCCGGCTCCTGCCCTTCAAACCACACTTTCAGTTCCGCGTGCCACAGATTGCGCTTTTTCTGCGCGTCCATCACGATCTGCGCGCGGCCAGAGAGCGACACATACCGGCCGTCCTCGCTGTAGGCCACATTGACGATCGGGTTGGCTTCGATCTCGCGCACCACGTCTGACGTGCGTTCGGCGAAGAACCACACATCGCCGTCGAAGTGGCGCTCCTCGTCGTGCTGCTGCGTCGTCATCGGGCGGCTGCGCAGCGACCCATCCTGATCGAACGTCACCAGCATCGCCACCTTGACCTTGCCGATCATCTTGCCGACTTTTTCAATCGCTTCGTCTCTCGTGGGCATGGATGCTCCTTATAGGGAATCTCGTCAGGTGAATTCTCCTCTACACCGGGGTGTTGGGCGCGGGGCGGGGGTGCGTGAGTACACGGATCATGCGCTCGATGGATGTGAGAGCGATGAACGGGATGTAACGCTCTGCTAAGGATAAATCCGCGCAGCTTCTACAGCGCGTTTGCCCTTACGCAGCTTACGCTTACGCAGCTTGCGCTTAAGCATAGCATCCGATGCGGGCCGAGGCGCTGCGTTAAGCTGTACGGGTACACCATTACTTTTTCACCGCGCATCGCTCAGTTCCACCACTGATGCCAGCGTTTGCGGGGGTTAACCAGCCGTCCGACCGGCGCCGGGCTGACGTAGTAGAGCCACACCCACAGCAGCATGAGGAAAAACAACCCGCCGACCAGACCGACCACCAGCCCGATCAGCCCGCCCATCGTCACATCGCGCCCCTTCGTCTCGTGGACGTAGGCCGTGCCGAACGCCCCGACCAGCCCGACCACCACCCGCCACAGCAGCAGCGACATCAAGAACATGCGGAACCCCCTGAGTGAGATGACCTGTGTACGCTGCCAGGATCATAAACCAGAGTGGGCGATCAGGATCGGAAGGATTTCCGAAAATCCGGATACTAATATTGGTCACTATTTATTTCGCTGCGATTATAGATTTAGGGAGGGCTTGCACCCTGGGGACATAAATACTATAATTTCTTTCATCTAGAAGTCAAAGACATCCAATTTTAATAGTGAGGAATCATGGTAATGGAAAATAGTTTCAATGATGACCTAAGTTCAGAGGTAATAGATGCCTCAATAGCGGAAGATGAAGGTTTGAGCAATGCAAAATATCTTATTAACAGTTACGGCGCAGACTACACGGTTGATAGTTTGGTTCAGCGTATCAATCGCGGCGATATATATATTCCGTCATTTCAGAGAAACTATGTCTGGAATATTAATCAAGCCTCGAAATTTATTGAGTCTTTGCTTCTAGGTCTACCTGTACCCGGAATTTTTCTTTCAAAAGATGATGATAGAAGGCTCCTTGTTATTGATGGACAACAACGCTTGAGGAGTTTACAGCGATTTTACGACGAAAAATTTGACAATCAGGTGTTTGCCTTGAAAAATGTACGAGAAGACTTCAGTAGGCAAACTTACTCTTCATTAAGAGATGAGGACAGGCGTCAGCTAGATGACTCAATCCTCCATGCAACTATTATTCAACAAACATCTCCTGAAAATGATGACAGTAGTATTTACCACATTTTTGAACGTTTGAATACAGGTGGAGCAAAGTTACAGCCGCAAGAAATACGGGCTAGTGTATATTTCGGACCATTTATCGAGTTATTAATCCAACTTAATGAAGTGTCAGCTTGGAGGGCTATTTATGGTGAGAGAAACAAAAGGGGAAAGGATCAAGAACTTATCCTTCGATTTCTTGCTCTTTACTTCATGAGCGACAACTACCAAAAGCCTCTGAGTGAATTTCTTAATAAGTTTACCAAAGTTAATAGAAACCTGGAACATACGGGGGCACGCGATTTTGAAGCAGTTTTTGTAAATACTATTGAATTAATCTACTCAGCTGTTGGAAAAAGTGCGTTTCGGTCGCAACGAGTATTAAACGCAGCCGTTTTTGATGCAATTATGATCGGAGTAGCTCGAAGGCTTCAGCATGGGCCAATTATTGATACCCCAAAAATAAAAGATGCCCATGATATGTTAATTCATAATTCGGAATTTAGCTCTTTATATCTTGCCTCCACTACCGATGAAAAAAATATTGCAACTAGAATTGATATTGCAACGAAACAATTTGCAGAGGTTAAATGATGCCTCAAAAAATTGCATCATACAGACAATACAAGCAACAGCTTGATCATCTCTTCAATTACATAGAAAATATACAAACCCTTAAATTAGGCGAACTTGAGGCCCAGTGGGCGCTTTACCTATGTATTCGGGTATCTGGCCTATTAGAAACATCAGTACGTGACATTTTTATCCACTACTGCGAAGGAAAAGCCCACCCACATATTATACGTTATGTCAACACTATAATTAATAATAGTAGATCGCAAAACATGAAAGCAGAGGTTATAATCAAATTAGCAGGCTCATTCAGCGATCAATGGAGAAAAGATTTACAAGAATTTCTTGAAAACGAAGGACGAAAAGAGGCTGTAGATAGCGTAATCAATATACGAAACACAGCGTCACATGGAGGGAAAGCAACGATTACATATCGAGTAATTAAAGGGTATTACGCCAGCATTTGGGAAGTAATTGAATTCATAGAGAATCAGTGTAGATAGCAGCGATTACAACAATCATTTACTTTATCTACCGCTAACTTGTGTAAAGCTGACACTTGAGTGTGCACCAAGCACTATGCATTCCCACTGAAGGCAATCAGCCGATACCGCGTCATAAAAAGAGGTTATTCTCTGGACGAGTACCGCCTCACAAAATCCGCCGCTGCCGCGAAGACCTGATCGCGGGCGCGATCCTGCGTCAGGATGTGATCGCTGTCGCGCACGGTCAGCGTCTCGATCGGCGCGCGGCTTAACCCCTGCCGGGCGCGTTCCAGGTTGCTGAACGGCACGGTCTGATCGCCCTCGGCGTAGATCAGCAGCGTCGGCGCGGTGATCTGCCGCAGATGTGCGTTGGTGACGGCCATCAGATCGTAAAGCTGCTCGATGGCCTGGGTCGCCCAGGTGTCGTAACGCACCCGCCCGCGCACCGGTTCACCCCGCGCGGCCTGTTCCTGCCGCAGCCGTTCAGGAAAATCGCTCGCGTCCGGCAGATAATAGTAGCGGCGGAAATATTTGATCCAGCGCGCGGCGGCCAGTTGACGTTCGTTCGCCAGTTCCAGCGGCGCGGCCATCACGATCAGCCCATCGACCGGGACAGACGCGGCCAGCAGCAGCGCCAGCAGACCGCCCATCGACAGGCCGGTGACGACCACACGATCGCACGCACCGCGCAGCAGGTGATAGCCATCCAGCGCGGACAGATACCAGTCCTGCCAGGTGAAGCGGCGCAGCAGCCGGTGATCGACGCCGTGGCCGACCGCGCGCGGCCCATAGACGGTGTGACCCTGCGCGGCCAGATGCTCGCCAAACCAGCGTACCTCATGCGGAGTCGCGGTGATCCCGTGCAGGCACAGGCAGCCGGTTGTGCCGCCTTTAAAAAGGAAGGGTTCTGCGCCCGGCATCAGTTGGGGGATGATGGAATTCGGTGAGGTGTTATTGTTCATGCGCGGGCATTGTAGCGTGCCAGAGAGACCCGCGCGAGGCCATTCTCCGGCGCCGCAATCTACGCATATCGCGCCGTGAAAGCTCGTGCTACACTGTGGCGCGATTCAAATGGATTGTGGAGCAACAACCATGATGCGGCCTCGCTGGTGGATCTGGGTGACGATCGTGATCGGGCTGTGCTGCGCTGTGCCGGGCGCGGGCGCGCAGGATGCTGTGAATCTGCCGACGGAGCTTTACGTGCTGACCAACAGCGGTCAGGTGCAGCGTTACGGGCTGGGCGCGGCGGGCGTCGTGACGGTGACGCCGGCGGAAGTCTTCATTATAGATTTCGCCGTCGCGCCGGGCAATAACTGGCTGGCCTACCGCACCGAAGCGGGACTGCTGCTGGCCGATCTGTTCGCGCCGGAGGCTGATCCGCTGCTGATCGAAGGGCCGACCGCGGATGTGCCGCCGCTGCGGGGCACAGGCAGCACGATGGCCTGGTCGCCGGGCGGCGACGCGCTGGCCTATACCACCCCCTATGGCGCGCGGGCTTATTTTCCTGACAGCGCCGCGTTCAGCGATGTGGGCGCGCCCCCGCTGATGCATCTGCAATGGTCGCCGGGCGGATTGTACCTGGCGGCAGAATCCGAGGGCGACATCTGGTGGGTGTACCGGCGTGATGGCACGGCGCTCAGTCTGGCGGCGGCGATCCCCTCATCACGCGGGCTGGCCTGGTACGACGACGCGCGGCTGATCATGGCCCCGGCCAGCGGCGGACTGGTCGGCCTGGAACTCACCAATGCCAACGCGCAGTCCTTTCTCCAGCCGGAAACCACCTTCTACCGCGAGCCGTTTGTGCGGGCAGACGGCACAATCGCCGCATTTGTGATCAATCCCGGCGACACGCCGCTGGAAGGCGATCAGGCCGTGCTTCAGCGCATCGCGTGGGATGGCAGCGCGTTTAACGTCACCGCCACGCAGACCACACCGGTCGATCTGGCGAATGTCAGTTGGGCGCCA
>Ga0224723_1001010_pt1 | contig 17904 bp, 17 predicted proteins | sample Balambano_FR2_Me_FD_161647 | JGI IMG/M metagenome (GOLD analysis project Ga0224723, IMG submission 161647) | Freshwater sediment microbial communities from Lake Towuti, South Sulawesi, Indonesia - Balambano_FR2_MetaG | ecosystem: Environmental > Aquatic > Freshwater > Lake > Sediment | place...
TTTGGGGCAGATGTACGAGGCACGCAGAAATTATGACGAGGCAAAAAAATACTACCAGCAGGCTTTGCGCTTTGCTGAGCAGATAGATGCCACCGAGTCGGGGTACTATCTTTACTCGCTCATTTCAATGGGCGAGATTGCCAGCAGGCAGGGTAACAAAGCAGAGGCCAAGCGTTATTTTAACGAAGTGAAAAAGCGCTCAGGCCGTAAGGACGAGGCTAACAAAGATGCCAAGCGCAGGCTGAAAGAACTGGAGAAAGGCGATTGATGAGCAGCGAAGTACCTTTTCAAAATCTTACACCCGCACTGCAACTGGTGCGGGCTGCATCCGAAGAGGCCTTCACGCGCGTCTATGCGTCCTCACGATTCATTCTCGGTCAGGAAGTGACGGAGTTCGAACGCGAATTTGCCGCTACGCTCGGTGTGCCTCATGCCGTGGGTGTGGCCAACGGACTGGATGCCATCTTTTTGTCGTTAAAGGTTTTGGGGGTGGGCCCTGGTGATGAAGTGATTGTGCCGGCTCATACCTCCATCGCTACCTGGTTAGCCGTGAGCATAACAGGTGCCACCCCGGTGCCCGCAGATGTTTCCATACAGACCTGTTGCCTTACCGAAGACCATGCACGGGCAGCACTCTCGCCACGCACTAAAGCGGTAGTGCCGGTGCATTTGTATGGCCACCCCGCGCCCATGCCCGCCCTGATGCAATTGGCCGATGAAAAAAAAATTTTTGTGGTGGAAGACAATGCCCAGGCAGTAGGTGCAGCCATTATGGGAAAAGCCACAGGCGCCTGGGGTCATTTGGGCGCCACCAGCTTTTATCCTACCAAAAACCTGGGCGCACTGGGCGATGGTGGTGGTGTTACCACCCAAAATGAAGCCTGGGCCGCCCGCGTACGCCAACTGCGCAACTATGGCGAAGTAAAGAAATTTGAGAATGAGGTGGTCGGCACAAACTCTCGCTTAGACGAACTGCAGGCGGCCCTTCTTCGCGCGCGCCTGGCGTGCCTAGAAGCGCTCTTGGCGTGGCGCAGGCAACTTGCGCAGCAGTATCTGCAAGAACTTAACGACTGTGGTGATTTGGTGCTGCCCTGTGAAACCGAAGGCACTCGTCATGCCTGGCACCTGTTTGTGGTGCGCACCGCCAGCCGCGATGCTTTGCGCCAGGCGCTGGCCGCAGCGGGTATTGAAACAATGATCCACTACCCGCGTCCTCCATATCTGCAAAATGCCTATGCCAGCGCGGGGTACAAACCGGGCGCCTTTCCCAATTCTGAAATGATCACGGCCACTTGTATCAGTTTGCCGCTATGGTACGGCATGGCCGAGCGCCAATGCAGCCGTGTGGCGGAGGCGTGCCGAAACTTCTACCGCCAGGGTAAAAAAAAATGAGATATTTAAAAAAAATCTGCCGTGGATGAGCGCGACCTAATCGTGACCCCGATTGTGATCGTGGTGGTGTATTTCGTGGCTTTTCTGTTGCGCCCCCGGCTTACCGACTCCTGGAACTACCGATATTATTTTCCGGCACTCACCTTTAAGATCATCGGGGCCATTACGCTCGGCTTCATCTACACCTTTTATTACAACGGGGGCGACACCTTTAACTACCACAGCCATGGCAGCCGGCATTTGTGGGACGCTTTCTGGGATTCTCCCGGGCAGGCCATACGGATGTGCTTTGCCAACGGGCAGCACCACGGCAGTTTCTACGAGTACTCGCGTAAGATAATTTTCTTTTCCGATGCACCCTCCTTCTTCGTTATCCGCCTGGCGTTTCTGGCCGACCTTTTTACGGGCAGTTCATACTGCGGCACAGCCGTGATTTTTGCCTTCTTCAGTTTTGTGGGTATGTGGCTGCTGTTCCTTACCTTCTACCGAAAGTATCCGGAGTTACACCCCTGGATTGCCGTTGCGTGCCTCTTTGTGCCCTCTGTTTTTTTCTGGGGCTCAGGCTTGCTGAAAGACACGGTAGTCATGGCTTTTTTAGGATCGCTAACTTACTCGGTCGACCGCATATTTATCCGTAAAAACATTTCTCCCGGTGCGGTGCTGCTGTTGATCATTTCGGTATATGTAATTTTTAGTATAAAAAAATTTATCCTGCAGGCATTCCTGCCGGCCAGCCTGATCTGGATTTACTACGACCAGTTGGTGAGTATCAGGTCGCTCGCGTTGCGCATGGTGGTGTTGCCGGTGGTGGTTATAGGCATGGTAGGATTGAGCTATTATGTGATTGTAAAAGTAGGGGAAGGCGACCAGCGCTATTCGGTGGACAAGCTGGCCGAAACCGCGCGGATTACGGCAACAGACATCCGCTTTCAAACCGGGCGGTTTGCAGGGTCGGGCTACACACTGGGGGAGTTAGATGGCACTTTTGGCAGCATGTTGCGGTTAGCCCCCGCAGCTGTTAATGCCTCGTTGTTCAGACCCTATCTGTGGGAGGTGCGAAACCCGCTCATGTTATTGTCGGCTCTTGAGTCGGCCGGCTTCTTGGTGTTCGTTATCTATCTGATCTTATGGAAACGGCTGGCCGTACTGAGGGCCATCGCCAATCCCAACGTTTTGTTTTGCCTTGCCTTCAGCATCACCTTTGCCTTTGCTGTGGGCGTGTCGACTTTCAATTTTGGAACCTTGGTGCGTTACAAGATACCGCTCATTCCCTTTTTCATGGTAGCGCTCACGTTGATTGCATCAGCGGTGAATAAAGATAAAAAGTTCTCCGCGTTGGAGGAGACGGAGTAGCGTGCCTGCACTTTTTGCCTGCCTGCATGTCCGATTTTTTTTCGCAGTGCGGCGTCTTCAATGAGTGCCGATAAATGCATTACCCATTCCTGGTTGGTGTTGCACAGAAAGCCGGAAACGCCATGTTCCAAGGCCTGGAGGTTGGCCCCCACGGCCGAGGCCACGGCCGGAATTTCCAGCGCCATATACTGGAGCGCTTTAAAGGCGCACTTGCCGCGTGTCCATTCATCATCGGGCAGCGGCATGATACCGATGTCGATCTGCCGCAGATTCTCAATTTCCTTTTCAGCCGACCACCTGATAAACTCGATTCGCGATAACGGCAGTTGGGCCGGCCGGTTGGCGATCACCACGAAGCGCACCTGCGGGTAGCGCGCCTCCAGTTGCTGAAGAACAGGCACGAATGACTCCAGGTATTTTAACGTAGAGTGAGAGCCAGTCCAGCCGATGGCGATGCTGTCTTTTTGTTTATGTGATAATTTACGAGGCCCATCAATACGACCGAAGTCGATAGTGGTAGGATTGTAGATGGCGTTGGCGTTGTGAACGAGGGCGTACTGCCGCAGGTAGTGGTTGCCGCAACTTACGCGGTGGGCCCAGCGGCATATTTGCTTTACCTTGATGCGCCATTTGAGGGCACGAACGAAGGGCCCTTCGCTTACGTGATCCGTGAGCCAAATGGCATCGTCAAAATCGTAAATGATTTTTTTACCCAGCATACGCGCCAGCAGCCACTCCACCCATGGCGGCCCCAAAGGAGTGGCTTCGCGATGGATAAAAATGAAAGAATAACCAACGCTTTGAAGTACATTGAACAAGCGCCTGGCATAGCCTGAGAACAGGTGCACCGCTTTCTCGCCCGTATGCCCGGCTTGATAAAATACCTGGTAGCCGCGCTGCGACAAAAAACTGCTCACGGCTATTTCAAAACCCGAGCGTTTCAATAACTCAAAATACTGTTCAAACCTAAAGCGCTGCGAAGGGGCTGTAGCCAGCGGATAGGGAATGAGAAAGAGAATTTTTTTCATGGTAACTTCGCGCCAAAGTTAACGATATCGGCCATGCCCGATTCTTTGGAATACACGATCAACGCGAAGCCTGCCGGCCTGTGGAACTGGCCCGAACTGTGGCGCTACCGCGAGCTTTTTTATTTCTTCACCTGGCGCGACATCAAGATAAAATACAAACAAACGGTTTTAGGGTTTCTGTGGGCCATTTTGCAGCCATTGCTGATGATGGTGATCTTCACCCTCTTTTTCGGACGTACGCTGAAAATACCTTCCCAAAATCTTCCCTACCCGGTGTATGTTTTTTCGGGGCTGCTGATGTGGAATTTGTTTGCTTCGGGCCTCACCAACGCCAGCAACAGCATGGTGGGCAATGCCTCCATCATCAAAAAGATCTATTTCCCCCGCCTCATCATTCCGGTATCGTCTGTGCTGGCTGCCCTGTTCGATTTCCTGATGGCGTTCGTCATTTTTGTTGTTTTGTTGCTGTACTATCGCCAGCCGGTAAGTTTCGTGGCGCTGCTGTTGTGGCCGGCTGCTGTTGTAGCCAGCGTAATGGCCACCCTGGGGATGGGTACCGGCCTGGCTGCCTTGAATGTAAAGTACCGCGACTTTCGCTACGTTATCCCATTTGTCGTTCAGATTATGTTTTTCCTGAGCCCCGTAATCTATCCGGTAAATATGATCAACTACCCTGCACTGCGTTACTTGCTGGCGGCATCGCCCATGTATGCAGTTATCGAGTTGTTTCGGTTCCCACTTACAGATATCCTGGCCGACCGGACGTTGTTGACGATCAGCCTGCTGTCGAACGCCATCTTGCTATGGGGCGGGATACTTTACTTTAGACGCACCGAGGATTTATTTGCCGACCTGGCCTGACATGAAACCGATTTTAGAGATACAGGGCGTGGGTAAAAAGTTTCACATCCGGCACTTGCCCGGGGGCTACCTGAGTTTGCGCGAGCGAATTGCTGATTTTTTCTCTTTTCAGAAATCTACCTCAGAAGAATTTTGGGCACTGCGCGATGTGTCGTTTCATGTGCAGCCTGGTGATTCGGTAGGTATTATCGGACGCAACGGGGCGGGCAAGTCCACTTTGCTGAAAATCCTTTCCAAGATCACACCGCCCACCACGGGCCACATCGTGTCGCGCGGGCGCATTGCCAGCTTGCTGGAGGTGGGCACAGGCTTTCATCCGGAGCTTACCGGCCGTGAAAATATTTTTTTCAATGGCTCGCTGCTGGGCATGAAGCGCAGGGAAATTGAAAATAAGTTTGACGAGATTGTAGACTTTAGCGGGGTAGAGAAATTTTTAGATACGCCCCTCAAGCATTTCTCCAGCGGCATGCAGCTGCGATTGGCCTTCGCGGTAGCGGCCTTTCTGGAGCCGGAAATATTGATTATTGACGAAGTGCTGGCCGTGGGCGATGCCGAGTTTCAGAAGAAGTGCATTGGCAAAATGGAAGATGTGAGCCGCAGCGGGCGCACAATTTTATTTGTGAGCCATAATTTGGCAGCGGTCGAGAATCTATGCCGCTACGGGGTGTTGTTAGACAGGGGCGAGGTTCAATTCGCAGGGCCTGTTGCTGGCACCATTCAGAAATTTCAGGCTTCGTTTCAGGCGCAGGGCGGAATGACGTGGCAAAATCCGGCACCGAACAAGACGGCCGCTTCCATCAAGGCGGTGCGGGTGGAACTTTTAGGCCAGCAGCCTGCACTCAAATTATTGATCCACACCAGGGTCGCATCCGCAGAGCCTCACAAAAAACTTTTCATCGCGTTCGATATTCACACATCTATTGGCATTACGGTGGCGCAGGCTATTCCCAGTCTTGAGCCATTTATTGACCGCAAGGCCGACCAGCAACTTTCTTTTGAAATCGATTTACCTGCGCTCATCCCCGATCAATACAAAGTGTCGGTGTGGCTGGGTTCGCACAATACCGAAACGATGTGCTGGGAAAAAGAAGTCGTAGCCTTCGAAGTGGTTGATTCGCCCATGGAAGGCCGGAGTTTTCCGCATTCGCACAATAACGGGTTTGTGGTGGCGCCCTCAAGGTGGTTACAGCATGAAGCAGCTTGTTAGAAATTTACTGGATAAATCGGGCCTTGCCCCTGCTATGCCCCGGCAAAAAATGCGGCAACTGTACGAAAAGTACCGCAACTTTACTATGGTGCCCGAATTGGCATTTATTCATAATCTGGAATTGTGCAGCAAGTTCAACCATATACCTGGAAGTTATGCCGAGTGTGGCGTGTGGCGCGGAGGGATGACGGCCGCCATTTCCGAAATATTGCAGCCGGGACGATCCATTCATCTGTTCGATAGTTTCGAAGGGCTGCCCCCTGCGAAGGACATTGACGGGCAGGCGGCACTGGCCTGGCAACAAAACACTACCTCGCCCGCGTTTTACGATAACTGCACAGCCGAAGAGCAGTTCGCTATCGAGGCAATGGCAATGGCCGGATGTAAAAGCTATCGAGTGCACAAAGGCTGGTTTGAAACCACTACACTCAATTTTGATGAACCTATTGCTATTCTTCGCCTTGATGGCGATTGGTACGACTCTATACACACTTGCCTCGTCAATCTTTTTCCCTTCGTGCAGGAAGGCGGACTGGTGTTGTTAGACGATTACCACACCTGGGATGGCTGCGCGCGCGCGGTGCACGATTATCTCTCGGCTAACAGGTTACCTACGCGTATACTGCAGTGGCAGAACGATCTGGCATACCTGGTAAAAAAATCCTGAGATGTATCAACACACCAGCGATATCCACAATATGGAAGCACCGCGACACGTAGTTCCGTTAGTGCTTCAACAGGTAAAGGCAAACAGTGTGCTGGATGTTGGCTGTGGAACGGGAACCTGGTTGAAGGCATTTCAGGAAAATGGGGTTGAAGATGTCTTTGGTATTGACTCGTTTGTTTCAGAAGAGAAACTGTTAATTGATGCGCAGCAATTTGTTAAAATTGATTTGTCGAGTGACTTTGACATAAAGCGAAAGTTTGATCTGGTGTTGTGCCTGGAGGTGGCTGAGCATTTACCGGCCTCAAGCGCTACCGCGTTAGTACGTTCACTAGCCCGGCATAGTGACGCAATTTTGTTTTCCGCTGCCATACCGGGGCAGGGGGGACAGTATCATGTCAACGAACAATGGCCGGATTATTGGATTACAAAGTTTGAGCAGGTAGGATACCATGCCCATGATACCCTGAGGCCGCTACTTTGGCACAACCAGGCGATACATTGGTGGTACAGGCAGAACATGCTGTTGTTTAGTCGGCAACCCTGTGCAACGGCCTCGCCTGTTATGTCGCTGGTACATCCTGATTGCTACGAGGAAAAGTTGCGTCAACATCATCACTTGGTTACCAGCATTCGTGATGGCCGCCATGGCGTGCGCGAGGCGCTCGGCATCTTATGGAGGGCCGTGAAGCGTAAAGGGGCTAGATAAAATGGCAAGCGGAGTGTCGGTTATTGTTTGTTGTTACAACAGTGCAAAGCGGCTACCCCAAACGCTCTCATTTTTGGCACATCAACGTGAGGCGCCAGCCTGCGAAGTGGTGTTGGTGGATAACGGTTCGACAGACGATACGCAAAGCGTGGCCTACGCCACCTGGATGGCAAGTAAAACGACTATTCCTCTGCAGCTTGTTGTTGAGCCGAAGCCTGGCCTGTCATCTGCCCGCGCAGCCGGGGTAGCCCGTGCAAAGTACGATTACATGCTGTTTTGCGATGACGACAACTGGCTGGCTGACAGCTACCTCGCGGTAGCTTTTGAATTAATGCAGGCTCACCCGCGCATGGGTGCGTTAGGCGGATGCGGGTCAGCCGTTGCTGATGAGCCTTTGCCAACCTGGTTCGACAAGTACAAATTTGCTTATGCCTGCTTTGCCCAGGGTGAAGGCGAAGGCGAGCTCACGAACGCTGGCGCCACGTTGTACGGTGCAGGGTTGGTAGTTCGCAAAGAGGCGTGGGTTAATGTGCTCACGTCAACACAACAGGTCTTATCCGACCGGTCGGCCTCTACGCTTTCTTCAGGTGGCGATACGGAGTTGTGTTTGCTACTGAAAGCGGCCGGCTGGGCCTTGTGGTATTCACCACGACTGCAGTTTCGCCACTACCTGCCGGTCTCACGCCTTTCGGTAGCATATTTACTTCAACTTAATCAATCGTTGGCCCGCAGCAGTGCCCAACTTTTACCCCACCGTTATGCCCTGCTAGGTAAAGAAATAAATCGCCTCACCTGGTTGAAAGATACCGTGTACCAGCTATGGCTTTTCATAAGGGTAACCGCAGCCTATTTATTGCGAGCAAATTCTTGGCAGGCGCGCATGCAGTTTGACTTTGCCCGCATCTCATTAATTACCATTGCCGGTATGCGCGGCAGCTACCAGTCGGCATACCACCACCTCAATGCCCTCAAGGATGGCCGATAAAACTTCAGTTCTACAAAGGGCGGTGGTACTTGCTCGGGCGTGGGGCCGACTGCCAAGGATAGTTTATTGCTGGGGCCTGAGCTTGTTATACAGAATAGGGTGGATGACGGAAGCCGAAATACCAATTCTCATCAACAACTTTAACAGACTCAGTTTCCCCGTGCAACTCGTTCACTGGCTCGAACGGGCAGGCTACACCAACATCTATATACTCGACAATCAATCCACGTACGGCCCGTTGCTGGAATATTACCAGTCATGCCGTCATCGGGTGCTTCGACTGGATCAAAATTATGGCCACCTGGCCTTTTGGAAAGCAGGCCTTTACCAGCGGTTCAGGTGGAATTATTTTGCTTATACCGATAGCGATGTGTTGCCGGTGGAGGATTGCCCAACTGATTTTTTAACCCATTTCAAGGTGCTTTTGGACCGTTACACCCACCTTGATAAAGTTGGGTTTGGAATAAAAATTGACGATTTGCCCGAACACTTTTCGCTGCGAAAACAGGTAATCACCTATGAAAGTCGTTATTGGCAAAAGCCTGCGGGCAGAGGCCTTTTTGATGCCCCTATTGACACCACCTTTGCTTTGTACAGGCCTTTTTCCAACTTGCGGCTCGGGCATGCTTACCTGCTGCGGGCGTACCGCACCGATGCGCCCTTTTTGGTGAGACACCTGCCATGGTATGCAGATTCAGAAAATTTAACGGAAGAAGAAAAGTACTACCTCGAAACAAGTAATAGCTCGTCCACCGTTGCCAAACAGCAACGAGGCGAAAGTAATGTGTATTAAAGGCAATCATGTTCAACACCGGATTAGTTAGTACAACAAAGGGACTGATAGACGCGTTGCGATACCGCGAAACCAACTACAAGCCCCGCCATTTCGAAACCCCCGCGCGCCTTGTCTCCTCTAAATCTCAGGCCTGGGTAGGGTTAGAAAAAGTTATCCTTGACATCATCAGGTTCACTAAAATTGAGCGCAACACGATGATTGAATTTGGGGTGGAATTCGGCTACTCCACAGCGGTGTTTGCCAATTACTTCAAGGCGGTAAAGGGTATCGATATTTTTACGGGCGACATTCATGCAGGGCACCATGGCGATATTTACGAATTAACCCGCCATAACCTGAAGGATTTTGATAACATCCAATTGATAAAGGCTGATTACAAGGCATACATCGCCACGGATGATCAGCAGTACGACATGGCTCACGTAGATATTATTCACACCTTTGAAGATACCTTTGCCTGTGGCTTGTGGGCCGCTCAGCACTCGCGCTGCACACTCTTTCACGACACCCAAAGTTACCCTGCCGTGAAGAAGGCTGTGGCCGAAGTGGCCCGGGCCACCCAAAAGAAATTTTATAATTACCGCCAATGCAACGGGCTGGGTATTTTGATTTAGCCTGCCATGCCGCTGCCTTTCGTTTCAGTAGTAGTTCCTAACTATAACCACGCCAACCATTTGGGGCAAAGGCTCGATACTGTTTTTAACCAGACTTTTACTGATTTTGAAGTGATCATTCTCGATGATCACTCCACCGATGGCAGCCAGGCAATATTTTATAGGTATAACGATCCAAGAATTGTGCATCGCATATTTAGTACCCGCAATTCAGGTAATCCTTTTTTGCAGTGGAAGCAAGGGCTGAAAAAGGCGAGGGGATCGTGGGTTTGGTTTGCCGAAAGCGATGACTATGCTGACCTGAGTTTTCTCGACAAGTTAACCGCGGCCGCAACGATGAGCCCTAACATTGGCCTGGCTTACGCAGACTCGGTGGCAGTAGACGAGGCCGGCAACGTTCAAGGCACGTTTGCCGCGCTAAAGAACAAACGGTTTCACACCCAGCGTTGGCACCACAACTACACTAACAACGGAGCAGACGAAATCGAGCGATACCTATTGCCGGGAGGAACCATCAATAATTCCAGCGCGGTGCTGTTCAATCGCGAAGTGCTTATGAAGGCAAATCCGTTCGACCTTGGTCTGCGCTACATAGGAGACAAGTATGCCTTTATTAAAGTTCTTTCAAACACCGATGTAGCCTATGTAGCCGAGGGTTTGAATTTTTATCGCAGTCCGTTTAACGCGAAACATGCCGACCGCTACGACAAGTATTTTTATGAGCAGTTCCTTGTTTTTGATTGGGTATACCGGAATATGAAAATAAAGGATGAGAAGAAATTCCTGGCTGGGTTTTATACCAACACCAGCGCCTCGCTGCTGCGCGGCTGGGGAAAAGAGAAAGTGGCCTTGTTTGGTAAACTGCATGCCATCAATCCCTACCTTTTTCGTAAATGTGTTTGGCATAACCTGTCGCGCCCTTTGAAGACACGAATGGCAGCACTGCTTTTCGGATAGCTCTTCTTTGTATTTTTCCAACATTAAGATTGCATCGTGACGATCACCATCCTTAACTATCTCCATCAGCGGGGTTACAGAAATTTGCTGGCGGCTATTTGCCGGCTGGCCTACTTTTTAAAGGGTTATGGCTCCGTAAAAGCAAAATACCATACCGCCTTTCGGGCCTATGAGTTTCGGGTAAGGGGGGTAAGTTACCTGAGTTTAGGGCCAGGCTGGGCGTACTCCTTAACGTATCTAAAACGCGCGCTGCAGGACACGTACAACTTTTTCTACCTGCCCAAGCCGGGCGATTGTATTATTGACATTGGCGCAGGGCTGGGAGAGGAGACAGCTATCTATGCCCTTTTAACCGGAGCCTCGGGCCGCGTACATGCGCTCGAAGCTAACCCCATCACGCACGCAGGGCTTACCTATATGTGTCAACAGAATGGGTTTACCCAGGTTACACCACACCACCTCGCGATTTATACCACAGATGGAGAAGTGAGCATACAAGATGACGAAGAAAATTACCTCATCAACACTATTGGTGCCCCTACCGAGGGTGGCATCACAGTAAAGGCTGTAAGCCTCGACTCGCTGGTGCGGGAAAATGACATTACATGCATCGATTTTTTGAAGGTAAATGTGGAGGGAGCCGAGCAATTTTTAATTGAGGGCATGAGCCAATCCATCCACATGGTTCAGAATGCCTGTATTTCCTGTCATGATTTTCGACACGTGTACCATAACCATGGCGTGTTTTATTTGACGGAGCAAAAAGTCAGGGCATTTCTGGAAAACAATGGCTTTGAGGTAACCCAACGCCACACCGGTAACCGCGTGTGGGACGATTACCTTTACGCCAAAAGAAAACAACCGCATGTATGGCGGTAATTTTATTTTATGGCCCTTTTAACCAACGCTCGCGCGACACCGAATCGCTGATGATCGGCTTTCACCGGCAGGGTCATCGGGTAATCTGCCTAAGCCAGCAGGAAGGTTTACAGATCAACGATTTCTTAAATGCTGGTGGTGTGCGGGCTTTGTCGTATGTAGTGCCGGGGGAGCGCAGCGGGCTGGTGTATTTTTGCCGACACCTGTTTTACTTCATTTTTTTCTGCTGGCGCAACCGCATCCAGATAGTGTACAGTCACCTGGAGCCGGCCAATTTCGTGGCATCGTTGGGTCAGTACTTTATTCGGGCACGTACATTCATCTGCCGCCACCACGTAGACGAGGCTCACCTTTACGAATTCAACAGAGATTTGTATTACCGGCTTACCTATCGCCTGGCAAAAAGAATCATCGTGGTATCGGCAAGGGCAAAAAATTTTATGGTGGATAAGGAGAATATTCCGGCTCGAAAAATCACCCATATCAATCTTGCCTATGATTTTTCGCTTTACCCCGACCATACACACGTAACAATGCAAATACGTCAACAGCACGACTGCGATGTACTCATGGTTGGGGCCAGCCGATTTACAAAATTCAAGAGACCGGAACTTTGTGTGGCGCTGCTCCATGAATTACGCAAGCGCAATATTGAAGCAAAATTGATTTTGTTGGGTACGGGCGAAATGCACGGGCAACTACTACGGACTATCCATGCCATGAACTTGTCTCAGTATGTCGAACTGCCCGGCTATTTGGCTAACCCCCTCGCTTACATGGCGGCAGCCGATTTTTTTGTTCATCCCTCCGTGTTGGAATCGAGTTGCGTGGTAGTGAAGGAGGCAGGCCTGGTGCGAACACCGGTGGTGGCTTGCAGCGGTGTTGGTGATTTTGACGACTACCTGGTGGATGGGCATAACGCCTTTTTGGTAGAACGTGATAATTTTGTAGAGGAGGCCACCAGAACGATTGCAGCGCACTACCAAAAAAAAGTGTTGCTGCAAGACATGGGCGACCGTCTTTGCGCAGACGTACACCGGTTGTTTAGTATTGAAAATATTTTGCCCGCCTACGAGCCTCTTAACCGTATATGAATAGCGAGCCTCTTCTGTTTTCGATTGTCATCCCCACGTACAACCGGGCCCACCTTATTGCGGCTACGCTGCATACGGTGCTGAAGCAGGACTATCGCGACTTTGAGGTATTGGTGATTGACGATGGCAGTACCGATAATACGGCAGAGGTAGTAGGGCAATTTGCAGACCCCCGCCTTTCCTATCATCGGAAGACAAATGCTGAGCGGGGTGCAGCGCGAAACTTTGGCGCTGCAATGGCCAGGGGCCGGTACGTTAATTTTTTTGATTCTGACGATCTATTGTATCCCCACCACCTCTCCGAAGCTGCCCGGCTGATTGCAGAACACAAAAGCCCCGAATGGTTTCACCTGGCCTACGACTACAGAACTCCTGACAACCAACTGCTCTTCACAGTAACCGGCTTCACCCAGCGCACGGTGTCAGCCCTATTGTTCGACAATCGTTTGAGTTGCAACGGTGTCTTCCTTCGAAAAGACATTGCAGCACAATACCCGTTTGTGGAGGATCGCGTGCTGGCCTCGTCAGAAGACTGGCACTTATGGATACGACTGATTTGCCGCTTTCACCTTTATTTTTCAAACTGTGTTACCTCCACGGTCGTGCAGCACGATCAGCGCAGTTTGCGCACCATACCAGCCGATAAAATCGAAGCCCGCGACCTGTTACTCATTAACCTGCTGTATGCTGATGCGGTGGTGCAGCAGCGTTATGGCTCGTCATTTCGGAAATTTGTTGCGCAGCGCTATACCTTTTTTATGCTGCACCGGGCCGCTCAAAAAAACCGTCAAAAAGTTTTTTCTTGGGCGCGGCAGGCGGCAATGGCCTACCCGCTAATTTTGTTCACCAAAAGATTTTTGGCAGCCATAAAGAATTCTCTAACCTGATTTGTAGACATATTCGTGAAATATGGATTAACCGGACGCCATTACGACAAGTAAAAAATTATCCGACCTACCCGATCGGCAACCATCTGACACAAAATTAACTTCAGCAAATGAAAATTCTCGTTACCGGAGCAGCAGGCAACATTGGTAGCGCCTTGGTTGATAGATTACTACAACACCCGGCCTATCATGTTGTGGCAGTGGATAATTTGCTTACCGGCAGCAGGGCTAAACTACCGGCCACTACCCAGCGCTTTTCTTTCATTGAAGCAGACACAAACAACTATGAGGCCATGCATGCCCTGTTTATGGCTCATCGGTTCAACGTAGTATTTCACTATGCCGCGGTGGTGGGCGTACAGCGCACTTTGGAAAATCCTGTTATGGTGCTCAACGATATCCAGGGTATTAAAAATATTCTCGATCTGAGCCGCGATACCGCTGTACAAAGAGTGTTTTATTCCTCGTCTTCCGAAGTGTATGGCGAACCGGTGGAGTTTCCGCAAAACGAAGCTACCACACCTTTAAATAGCAGGCTACCCTATGCCGTGGTGAAAAATGTAGGCGAGGCCTTTTTGCGGTCGTATCATAAAGAGTATGGTGTTAATTACACCATCTTTCGCTTCTTCAATACCTACGGGCCGCGCCAAAGCGAAGATTTTGTGGTGAGCCGCTTCCTCAAGCAGGCATTGGCGAACAAGCCCATTACCCTTTATGGTAAGGGGTATCAAACACGAACGTTTTGTTACATTGATGATAACATTGATACCACACTACAGTGCCTGGAAGCAGGGGCGTGTATTAATGATGTAATGAACGTAGGCAGTGACGAGGAGATGTCGGTAAAGAATCTGGCCGAGAAAATTATTTCTGTAACGCAGTCTAAGTCAGAGATCATTTACATGCCCGCCCTCACCGAGGGGGATATGACGCGGAGAAAACCCGACATCAGCAAGATGAAGTCGATTCTCGGGCGGCCACTCACCAGCCTGGACGAAGGGCTTCGCAAAACTATAGCAGACAAATTGTTTTTAAGCTCGCTGTCTTGATTGTAAAGAAAATTCTTAAGAAAATTTTTCCGGCACCGCTCCTGAAGGCTGCTTTTTTACAGTACAACCGTCTGCGTCTGCGCACGGTAGACAAAATTCTTTTCCCAGAATTTGTAGTCGATAAGTCTGCATTCAAACTGTACCGAAGTGGTTATCCCTTTGGCGAGAATGAAATTAGTTTAGAGGGTATGCCCCCCGGGCAGGTAAAAGACCTGATGAACGACTGGTACAGTTGGACGCAGGAAGAATTTATTTTGGAATTTACCACACCCTGCTGGATAGAGCCAGACCACGGCTGGGCCATCGTGGCGCCTAATCGCTTGTTGTATTATTCGTTGGGTGTGAGCCGGACGGAGTTTCAACCCAAGCCGCAATTCTTCAGATTTCTTTTTCGCAGAAAGGTGGTGCAATTAGAGCGTGCCATCTCGCTACGCGATACGGGTGAGGAAAATTATTTCCATTTCTATAATGACGTGGTAGCTAAGTTGCACTTTTTGAAACTTCACGGATTTGATGTTACCTCCGTTCCGGTAGTTATTTCGCGTAAAGCATGGAACAAACCTTACTTCGGCCATCTTCGTAAAATGTCTCCGTTCGTCCATTCAATAAACTGGCAGGTACAAACCGATGAATACCTGGCTTGCCGACAGGTGATATTCTGCAAGCCGCTCACGCACCATCGTCAGATATGGCAGGAAATGATAAGCCCACTTTTGCCAACCGTATCTGCCGCCCAGCCGCGAAGAAAAATTTTCCTGAATCGCAGCCGGTCGCGCCTGCGGTTCATAGAAAATCAACCTGAGGTAGATGATCTGTGTCGTGACCTCGGGCTGGAAGTGGTGGATACAGACAACCTTTCCCCAAGTCAGCAAATTGAACTGTTTGCGCAAGTGGAGCTTGTGGTTGGCGTTCACGGTGCCGGCCTTACCAATATGGTTTTTGCCAGAGGACCGGCAAGTGTTTTAGAGATTTTTCCGCCTCCCGATTCGGGATATCTTCCGTATCATTACATCATGTTGGCCAGCATGAAAGGATTTCGCTACCACGCACATGTGGCCTACCCCGGCCGCCCGTATTCGGGCGGTTTCAGGGTAAACATTGACAACCTCAAAGCAGATATTTCACGGCTCTTCAACTAAAAAGAACAATTGAAGCATGTGCGGCATAGCTGGTTTTTTTAATGCTTCCGTTGATCAGGCAACCATCGACAAGGTTAAATCTAAGCTTCATCACCGTGGCCCCGATGCCAGCGGTATTTTTCAAAGTGACCGTGCCGGGCTAATTCATACCCGGCTTTCTGTTATCGAACTTTCTTCGCTTGGCGCCCAACCTTACGAGTACGAAAACCTGGTGTTGGTTTTTAATGGGGAGATTTACAACTATGCCGAGGTACGACAGCAACTGCGGCCGCAGTATTCCTTTCAATCCAATTCTGATACCGAAGTACTGATAAAAGCATTTCATAAATGGGGTATGGCGAGCGTAGATCGCTTCATTGGGATGTTTGCCTTTGCCGTATACGATCGACAAACGAACGAGCTCTATCTCTGTCGCGACCGCGCGGGAGTAAAGCCTCTTTATTACACATTTGTGAACGGTAGTATTTTTTTTGCCAGTGAACTTAAGGCGCTGCTGGCATTTGGTGTTTCGCAGCAAGTTGATACCGATGCGATGTCTCTTTACTTCCGCTTCGGATTTGTGCCTCAGGAGTTGTCAATATTGAAAGAGGTGTCGAAACTACAAGCCGGTTGTTATCTCATCGCCACACTAAGCGGAATTAAGAAGCATGTTTACTGGTCACCGTCATATACGTTAAGTTCTGAAAAAAGGGAAGATCAGTATATCGAAGAGTTGGAGGAGTTGCTCGTGTCGGCTTTTCGTTACCGCATGGTGGCCGATGTGCCGGTGGGAGTTTTTTTGAGCGGAGGCATTGACAGTTCGCTGCTGGCGGCCATACTGCAGAAGCACCACGGGGGCATCCACACCTTTACCATCGGTTTTAAAGAGCAGCGATTTGACGAATCGCGCTACGCGCGCGAGGTAGCCGGGCAGGTGGGTACACGGCACACAGAGCGTATTTTAGAAGTGAGCGATGCCCGTACCGGCCTTCATTCGTTTTACGATATATACGATGAGCCCTTTGCCGATACTTCTGGTATTCCCACGGCTTGCGTAACCCAGGTGGCAAAGCAGCATAATATGAAGGTGGTGCTTTCAGCCGATGGTGGTGACGAACTCTTTGGAGGATATTCGCACTACCCCGGTACGGCAAGCCTTTATCAACGCTTTACGCGCCTGCCGCGGGCCGCGCGACTCGCTATGCATGCCGCCACGCGTGTGCTCTATCCGGCCGCCCTGCGCGCGGCTTTTCCGTTTTTGAATCTTGAGCACCGGGCCTACGCCATGGAAGAGCTGCTGCAGGCCGATAGCCCGATGGCTTTTTTTGAGTCGCGCGTAGCCAATCAAACGCGGGCCGAGCTTCAGCACATGCTAACCACGATGGGGCGTATGTCGATGGGTTTTTCAGGCAGGGGTTTAGAGCCTTTACAGGCGATGATGGCGTGGGATTTTCAATATTACCTGGCTGATGATCTGTTGGTAAAAGTAGATCGCGCAACTATGTTTCACAGTCTGGAGTGCCGCGAGCCTTTTTTAGATCACCGCCTCATCGAGTTCGCTAACCGGCTCCCTTTATCATTCAAGTTCCGAAATGGCAAAGGCAAGTACCTGTTGCGGAAATTATTAGAGCGATATGTGCCGACTCAGGATTTTGACCGGAGGAAGCAGGGATTTAGCATTCCCATATTTAATTGGTTCAGTAAAGACCTGGACCATCTGTTTGAACTTTATTTGTCAGACGACAGCATCAGGCAAATTCCTTTTTTTCATCATAAGGAAATAGGGCGTGAGAAACAGAAGTATGCCTACTATCGCAGGCATAACAAAGAGTATAATATCGAGAAGATGTGGCGCATACTTAGTTTCATGATGTGGTGGAATAAATATATGCACAATGCCCGGTAAACGAATTCTTCTTATCATACCCGAATTGGGCATGGGCGGTGCGCAGCGATCGCTTGCCAAATTGAGCAATGAATTAGCGAAGACCCATACTGTTTGGGTGCTTGCATTTAACGGCAGCACTCCCGTGGCGTACCCACATGGTGGGCAGTACCTTACCCTGGATGTTGTGCCCGGCAAGTCGATCCTCAGCAAGCTTCTCGCATTTTTAAAAAGAGTACAGAAATTGAAGACAATAAAGCGGAATCTGTTGGTTGACGTTTCAATAAGCTTTTTGGAAGGTGCCGATTATATTAACATATTGACAAAAAGAACCGACAAGGTTATTTTGGGTATACGCGGTTCAAAACTGCACGATGAAACCATGTTTGGGAAATTTCAGTGGCTTCGCAAAAAGGTACTTATCCC
>Ga0224723_1001011_pt1 | contig 17895 bp, 15 predicted proteins | sample Balambano_FR2_Me_FD_161647 | JGI IMG/M metagenome (GOLD analysis project Ga0224723, IMG submission 161647) | Freshwater sediment microbial communities from Lake Towuti, South Sulawesi, Indonesia - Balambano_FR2_MetaG | ecosystem: Environmental > Aquatic > Freshwater > Lake > Sediment | place...
CCCCTATCTGCAATCGAGCGCGCTGTTCATCTGCCCCCTGCGCAGCGGCAGCGGCACACGCTTCAAGCTGATGGAGGCGCTGGCCTGCGGCTGCCCGGTGGTCAGCACGGCGCTGGGGGCGGAGGGTCTGGGGGCGATCGACGGCCAGCACATGCTGATCCGCGATGACCCACAGGACTTTGCGGACGCGGTGATCACGCTGCTGGACGATCCGGCCCTGGGCGCGGCCATCGGTCAGGCCGGGCGCGATTGGGTGGCGCACAATCACGCCTGGAGCCAGTCCGCCGCGCGGGTCAAAGCCGCGTATGAGTCGCTGATCGGCGGGCAGGGCTGATGGCGGTTCCGGTGTACTGCCCGGTGTGCGGCCACCGCCTGACGACGCGCGAGGAAGGCGGTCGCCTCCGCCCCGCGTGCGACAACTGCGGTTACATTCACTACGTCAATCCGGTTCCCGGCGTCGGCCTCCTGATCGAGATCGATGGCGGCGTGGTGCTGATCCAGCGCGGGCATCCGCCGCATCAGGGGGAATGGACGCTGCCCAGCGGCTTTGTGGAGGCGGACGAAAGCGCGGAAGAAGCGGCGGCGCGCGAGGCCGAAGAAGAGACCGGGCTGAAGGTGGAGATCACCGGGCTGGCCGGGATCAATTCGTTCCCGGAAGGGCCGCCGGTCAGCGGGATCATGATCTTCTTCCGCGCCCGGCCCGTGGGCGGATCGCTGCGCGCGGGGGATGACGCGGTGGCGGCGCGGGTGTTTTATCCGGGCGACATGCCGCGCCTGCCGTTCCGCACCCACCGGGAGATCATGGCCGAGTGGCTGGATCGGTACGCGACAAGCGATGCGCAAGTGGCGGAGTCGCCGGAGGATGCGCGCGCTGAATTTTTTGTACGCCCCTATGAACCCGCCGATCTCGATGAGACATTGGCGCTGCTGGCGATGATCCCCGCCAACCGCGACCTGGACGGCCCGGCGTGGGAGGCGGTCGCGCTGCGGCTGCGGGAAGCGGCAGGCGTGGAAGTGTTCGTGGCACAGACCCGCGCCTCAACCCCGCTGATCGTGGGCTGCGCGGCGCTGTCGATCGTGCGTGGGCTGACGGAGGGGCGCGGCTTTATCAACGATATGGCCGTGCTGCCGACCTACCAGCGGCGCGGGGTGGGCGCGGAACTGCTCGAGGCGGTGCTGAGGCGGGCGCGCCAGCTCAATCTGACGTCGATCCTGGTCAACACCGAACGCGCCAACGATCGCGCCCGCGCCTTCTACTCGGCGGCAGGCTTCGCGGAAAGCGCCGTCCTCTCGCTGAAGATTCGGTAGCTGGTGCAAGTTCCGAGTAATGAGTGCGGCGGCCACCCCGCTCATTATTCCAGCGACGCACTTGAAATAAACACCCGATCGACCACGACGTCGTTTTCAAGCGCCGCAGACCGGAAGTGTTCGCCAGGTACATACACCCCCTGCCGCCAGAACGCACCATCCCGCCAGACGTAGACCTCGATGAACTGCTCGACCGGATTGACCATCCAGTATTCGCGCACGCCATAACGTTCATAAAGCCGGTACTTTGCTTTGCGGTCGCGCACTTCGGTACTCGGCGAGAAGATTTCCACCACCAGATCAGGCGGCCCGCTGAGCCGCTCCTCACCGGCCACGCACCGGCTCCGGTCTGCCAGCCAGACAATATCCGGCTGAACGGTGTTGTGATCGTCGAAATACACATCGATCGGCGCATGGAACAATTCGCCATCCGGCATCAGGTCTTGGATGAGCCGTTCCAGGCGGCCGCTGATGCGCTGGTGAAGCGGTATCGGGGACGGACTCACGATCAGCACTCCCTCAATGAGTTCGGTAGGCTGGCTGCGCTCCCCTAACTGAAAGAACTGCGCGGCGCTCATGCGATCCCCTGTGCGGACTTCAGATATATTTTCCACTCTATCACAACCTCGCGTTGATCTGCCCGCCGGCGATCGGCAGCGCAATCTGGCCTGGGTTCAGCGCCTTGCAGAACAGCACCCTGTCAACCCCGTCGGCGAAGTAATCGCGGACGCGCGCCGCCTCCTCGTAACCACATTTTACGTAAAATTCCCGCGTGAGCGCGACTGTGTGCCTCGATGTCCGGTGACGGAAGAGATCACCGGGCGCGATGTGGATGTAAGAACGCCTTAAGTGCCCGCATCCCTTGTATAGGTGATATAGTGTCTCAAATAGGAGCCGTTATGCAGCAGGCCAGGTTTCGAGGCTTTATTCCCCGTCGCTATGAAATCCTGCTCTTTTCATTTCTGCTTTCGATGTTCATGTCGTTTCTGGTCTCTGGTGTATCGACCATGCGAACGATAGGCATCAGCGACGATCTCCCCTTAACATGGGCGCGCAACTTCGTTTCCTCATGGGTTGTCGCCTTCCCGGCAGTGATGATCGTCGCCCCCGTCGTCCGGCGGCTGGTCAAACGGCTGCTGATCGAAGAAGTCTGACACCCAGGATGATCGTCGGTGTCGGTAAGACCGCCCCCTTGATTATGAGACACAGCTTGTGCGCTTGCCGCTCAATACCCCGCCGCCAGATCGACACGGTTGGGGATCGGTTCTCCGCGTGAGGCCGCGTTGAGCGCCGCCGCCAGCGCCGCCATACGCGCCATTTCCACCTCGCGCACCCCCAGCCCTCCGGCGCGGTGCGGACTCAGCACGACGTTGGGCAGCGTGTGGAACGGCTCATCGGCCGGCAGGGTGGACGAGCGCGCCTCGATCTCCGCCGGGTAGCGATACCACACATCCAGCCCGGCGGCGAACAACTGCCCCGATCGCAGCGCCTCATACAGCGCACGCTGATCGACGATCGCCGCCCGACCCACGTTGACGAGGATCGCGCCGTCCGGCAGCCGATCGAGTTCTGCCGCGCCGATCAGTCCCTCGGTGGCCGCCGTAGCTGGCAGGCAGATGATCAGCGCGTGGGCGTCCGCCAGCAGATCGCGCAGCCGATCCGCCCCGTGAACTTCGGCCACATCGTCCGGCTCCGGCGTCCGGCGGATCGCCAGCACGCGCATCCCCAGCGCCCGGCAGACCAGCCCCACCCGCTGACCGATCGCCCCATAACCCAGGATCAGCGCGGTCTTGCCATCAAGCAGCGTCTGATTCGGCGTGTGGCGCGCCGACCAATCGCCCTGGCGCAGCGCGGAGTCTGCCGGGACGATCTGTTTGGCAGCGGCCAGCAGCAGTGTGACGGCCATCTCTGCCGTGGGCGCGGCGTTGTGATGCAGGTTATGCAGCGTCAGATGCGGAAAATCGCGCATCAGCGTCAGGGTTGGCGCGGGCGGCCCGGCGAAGGGGATGATCACCGCGCGCAGCCGGTCGCTGGCCGTTAAATGCTCGCGCTGAGGTCGCCCCGCCACCAGCACTTCGGAGCCGGCGCGCACGTCCGGGCCATAGGTCAGCACCACGCCGGGATCAAGCGCGGCGCGCAGATAGCGCAGCAGATCGACTGCCGGTTCATCCAGCAGGTGCGCGCGCAGGGTGATCGGCACATCCAGCATAGGGGCGTGTTAATCGCAGTCCGCGAAAGCTTCGACCTGGGCGCGGGCCGGGAGCGCCGGGATCGCGCCGCGCTGCGTGCAGGTCAGCGCGCCGACCGCGTTGGCGAAGCACAGGATCGATTGGAGCCGCGACCGATAATCGCGCGGGTGTTCCAGAATCTTCATCAGCAGACCGGCCACAAAGCCATCGCCCGCGCCGGTGGTATCGACCGACTCGATGGGATGACCGGGCGCGACCGTTTCGCCAGCGTCCGTATACGCGATCGCGCCGGATTCGCCGTCCGTGACCACGATCAGGTTCGTGGGATCGCGCCACAAGGCTTTCACATCGCCGCCCAGAAAATTCAGCTCGCCCTGGCTGATCTTGACGATATGGGCGTAATCCAGCCCGGCCAGCATCCCGGCGCGGGCGGACGCTTCATCCGGCCACAGGTTCAGCCGCAGATTCGGGTCATAGGAGATCAGCAGGCCGCGATCGCGCGCGATCTGCGCCGCCTTCAGCGTGGCCGACCGGCTCGGCTCGCTGATCAGCGTGATGCTGCCGAAGTGGAACAATTCCGCGCCGTCGAACAGATCGGGCGTGATCGAATCGGGCGAGAGCAGCATATCAGCGCTGGGGTTGCGGTAAAAGCTGAAGCTGCGTTCGCCACGCGCGGCCAGCGAGACAAACGCCAGCATCGTGCGGGCCTGATCGGTAAAGCGCAGGCCGCGAATATCGACGCCTTCCGCCTCCAGCACATCGGCCAGAAAACGCCCGAACGGATCATCGCCGACCTGACCGATAAAGGCAGACTGGCCGCCGAGACGTTCGATCGCCACCGCCACGTTGGCGGGCGCGCCGCCGGGCATCTTCTCGAAGAAATGCGCCTCGCCGACGGTGACGCCCACTTCTTCGGCGACGAAATCGATCAACAGTTCACCCAGGCACACAATGGTCATCGCTTGTCGCCCGTTTCTATTCTGCCAGGGCGTGAGGGTTCACGCCGCCGTCGGCCTGATGGACACAACAGCGATCTACTGTAACGTATTCCGCAGGGTTGCCGCAAGCGCCGGGCGCGCTGTGGTACAATTCGTGCCAGCATCAGCCACAACTGACCCGACCCTTCACGACACGCGGAAAGTGATCACCATGAGCGGATTAACCGACCTGACGTTGAGCGAGGCGCTGGCGAAACTGGACTCACGCGAGATCAGTGCTGTGGAGCTGGCCCGCGCTTATCTGGATCAGATCGCGCAGCATGACGACCAGATCAAAGCCTACCTGACCGTGACGGCAGACCTGGCGCTTCAGCAGGCGGAGGAAGCCGATCGTCAGCGCGCGGCGGGTGGCCCCCAGGGTGTGCGTAAGCCGTTGTTGGGCATTCCCCTGGCGATCAAGGATGTACTCAGCACACGCGGTGTAGAGACCACCTGTGCGTCGAAAATCCTCAAAGGTTACGTGCCGACCTTCGACGCGACCGTCGTGGCGCGGCTGTATGAGGCCGGCATGGTGATGCTCGGCAAGCTGAACTGCGATGAGTTCGCCATGGGGTCATCGACCGAGAATTCCGGCTACTTCGTGACGCGCAATCCCTGGGACCTGGGGCGTGTGCCAGGGGGATCGAGCGGCGGCAGTTCGGCGGCGGTGGCGGCGGGGATGTGCGCCGGGGCGCTGGGCACGGATACCGGCGGCAGCATCCGTCTGCCGGGCGCATTCTGCGGCATCGCGGCGCTCAAGCCGAGCTATGGGCGCGTCTCCCGCTACGGCCTGATCGCCTACGGATCATCGCTGGATGGGGCCGGACCGATGACCCGCACGGTGGAAGACGCCGCGCGCCTGTTCCAGGTCATGGCCGGGCACGACCCGCTCGACTCGACCAGTATGCCGGTCGATGTGCCGGATTATATGGCCGCGCTCAAACCGCTGCCGGAGGCGACAGCGGATCGTCCGCTGGCCGGTCTGCGCGTGGGGATTCCAAAGGAATACTTCGTGCCGGGGATGCAACCCGCCGTGGAAAAGGCCGTCCGCGCCGCGATCGACCGGCTGGCCGACCTGGGCGCGACGACGATCGAGATCAGCCTGCCGCACACCGAATACAGCCTGCCGGTGTATTATCTGGTCGCCACGTCGGAGGCCAGCGCCAATCTGGCCCGCTATGACGGCATCCGCTTCGGCGCGCGGGTGCAGGGCACAGACTTGTTCGACACCTATCGCAAAACGCGCGGGCAGGGCTTCGGCGCAGAGGTCAAGCGGCGCATCGTGCTGGGGACGTATGCGCTCTCGGCGGGCTATTACGACGCCTTCTACGGCAAGGCCAGCCAGGTGCGCACACTGATCAAGCGCGATTTTGACCGGGCCTTTGAGCAGGTCGATGTGATCGCGGCGGCCACCAGCCCCTCGACCGCCTTCAAACTGGGCGAGAACGTCTCTGACCCGCTGCAAATGTACCTGACCGATGTGCTGACGATCCCGGCCAATCTGGCGGGCATCTGCGGCCTGAGCCTGTCGTGCGGCTTTGACGAAAACGGCCTGCCGATCGGGTTGCAGATCCTCGGCCCGGCTTTCCGCGAGGATGTGATCCTGCGCGCCGGTCATGCCTACGAGCGCTCGACGGAATGGTGGAAGCAGCGCCCGGCGTTGGTGAGAAGCTGAAATCATCTGCCGCTTCGATCGTTGGATTGTCAGCTCAGAACGACCTGATCGCGCGTAAAATCAGGTCGTTTTTGATTTGTGCGCAAATTGGGTTTGCATTAAGATCACAGAGAAGCTCATAAACAGGAACCCCGCCGCATGAAACGACTTCTCCCGGTGATGTTGCTTGTGACGATGCTCACGCTGGGGCTGGGGGCGCGCCTGACCCACGCGCAGGCCGGCATCTGGCCGCTGACCATCGCGGACGTGTTCGATCCATCGATTGAGGTGCGCCTGGTCGAGCCGACGTATCCGGAGCAGGAATATTACGCCGATAACGAATTCCGCCTGTTGGTGATCGACGGCGAGATTGTCCCTTTCCCGGATGAACTGCTGGAGGTAGCCAGTCTCGCATCTCTCTTCGATGGCCGTACCCTAGTCTACGCGCGAGTTCAGGAATATCAACTGGCGATGCTCGTCTACGAGCAGGGGCAGTTTACCGAGTTTTTCAGCCCTTGCCCGGATTTTGATCCCTACATGGACATTGCCACCGAACCCTGGCGGATCGTTCAGGACGAACAGGATGCCTATCTCTGCAACTATGTCACGGGACAGCGCAGCGAGAGGCTGCCTGATGGGTATCGGTATCCCGAACTGCCGGAAGATAGAACCATCTGGATCAGCACATCGCCCGATCAGGACTGGGTGGTCTTCGGCGCAGGAACCGGAGAACAACTCGGAACTCGATGGTCTACTGAGGTGGATATTCTCAGTTACGAGGTGGCGACGGGTGAACTACGCAACCTGGGCGACTATCGTCTTGCCACCTATTCCTGGTTGGACGACGATTGGTACGGGACACAGATACTTCTTGCCAATAGTGAGCCAGGGAACATTTCCACAACTTCATATTCCATAGTCGATGCCGCACGACCAGACAGCCTTGAGCCGGTTATGAGTGGTGCGTTCAATATTCGCCCAGTCGATGATCCGCCCCGGCTTTTCGCTGGTTATGATGAACGCCAGCCTGAGTCTTTCTACTGCGGGCGCACGGTCTATGATATCGCCACCCGCACCACCACCAGACTAAACCTCAATGGGTTGTGCCGGCCCGAAGTCGGCGACATCGAAGCAGTGGGTTACTACCGCGACGTGCCAACGCGGCCTATGTATGGCTGCTGCGATCTGATCCCTGCCGAAGTGCCGACCGTGCCGATGATCCGTTACGACACCCGCACCGGCGACTGGAGCGAACTGTTTTCCGGCGAGATCGAGTGGATCAACTGGGTGTCGGCGGACGAACGCTACGGCATCGTGACGATCGACGACAACGGCGTCGTCAATCTCGCGCCATACCAGCCGGTTTTTAGCTGGTACACGGATGTCACCAACCCGCACCACACGCTGATCGATCTGGAACGCGGCGCGGCACTGGTTTCTACCAGGCTGACCGGCGACCACTGGTACGAATCGAACGAGACGGGGTATCTGCCGATCGACGACCGGCGTTTTGTGCGGCTCTACTGCGACCTGGAACGGGAACTCTGCGATCGCTATTTTGAGCGCAGCGCATCCTTAATCACCATCACCGATGGCGTGGTCGAAGAAGAAACCCTGATCCGCTTTGTCGCCCACATGCTCACCCCAGATCGCAGGGGAGTCCTGTATTGGCAGGAGGCGGATTCTCCGCGTGGATTATCCGGCCTGACGCTGCTCGACATTGAGGACCGCACGGAACGCATCCTCACGCAGCCGCTCAATACCGAGCGCTACGAGACCTTCCTCGCCGGTGGTGATCAAAACGTTGTTCTCACCATCCGCCCTACGTTTCCGGTTGGCGGTTATCCTGACGGTATTTCCTTTACGATCGGCTTTGAAGACGGCGAGCCAATCATCCTGGAATATCTGCCCTCAGACCCGATGGGTGGCGTGCTGTGTGTGCTGCGGACAGAAGTCGGCGTCAATCTGCGGGCGCTGCCGGGCGGGAATCAGGAACTGTTCGGCGCGGCGCGGATCAATACACGGCTGTCGGCGGACGGGCAGGCGGTCAGCGATTACGACGGTATGACGTGGTGGCGGTTGGGAACCGGCGGCTGGGTGCGGTCAGACTTCGTGTATGAGTCTCCGCCGTGCGCCGATGTGCCGGTGGTCGATCCGCTGGCGCCCGAAGCGACCCCTGAAGCGACCGCCGGAGTGGTAGTACAGATCGTCAGCGGGCCGCCAGGTTCGACCGGGCCGACCTGCACGATCACGGCGCTGCAAACCGTCCCCATGCGCAGCGGGCCGGGGCTGGATTATGAGCAGATCGCCAGCGCGGTGGAAGGCCAGGCGCTTGAGGCGGACGGCCAGTACTTCAATGAGGATGAATACTTCCGCTGGTGGCATCTCACCACCGGGGAATGGCTGCGCGAGGATGTGGTGCGCGAAGGCGAGGGCTGTGACGATCTGCCCGCCGCGGACCCTACCGGCCTGGTCGCCGCGCCCACGCTGACCACCTTTGTGACCGGGCAGGTCTGCACGGTGACGGTGCTGCAAGGGGTGTATCTGCGCAGCGCGCCGCGCCTGGACGCGGAACAGATCGGCAGCGCGGCGGCAGACACCGAACTGAGCGTCAGCGGGCAGTATTACAACGCGGAGGACTATTTCACGTGGTGGCAGTTGATCACCGGGGAGTGGCTGCGCGAGGACGTGGTGCGCGAGGAGGATTACTGCGACTCGCTTCCGGTCGTGGAGATCAGCGAGTAGAATCAAAAGACGGCGTCCGCGCTGGATGCCGTCTCTTTTTTGCGAGCTCGGAGAGATTCGAACTCCCGACCCTCACGTCCGTAGCGTGATGCTCTATCCGCTGAGCTACGAGCTCATACGGGTCATCATAGCACAGGCGATCGGGCGCGTCAACCCGCATTATGGAGAACACCAGGGCGATTGCATCAAACCGATTTTCAGGTTCACAACGGTTCGGTACAGATTATTTTTCTGTAGAGGCGCAATGTATTGCGCCTCTGCGACACCCCATGACCTTTATTGAACCGGATGAAAATTTTCATGCGTTTGCCCTGTGGAGAACACCCATGTCGGAACTTTACCCGCCGATCGAGCGAACCGATCACGGCCTGCTCAATACAGGAGACGGCCATCTGATCTACTGGGAAACATCGGGCAATCCGAACGGGAAGCCGGTCGTCGCGCTGCACGGCGGCCCCGGTTCGGGCAGTTCGCCAACCATGAGGCGCTATTTTGATCCCGCGCGCTGGCGGATCGTGCTGTTCGATCAGCGCAACTGCGGCCACAGCCTGCCTCATGCCAGTGATCCCGCCGTCGATCTGTCCACCAATACGACACCGCATCTGATCGCGGACATGGAACGTCTGCGCGCTTTCCTGGAAATCGATCGCTGGGCGATCCTGGGGCGATCATGGGGTTCGACGCTGGCGCTGGCCTACGCGCAGCAGCATCCTGACCGTGTGACCGGGATGGTGCTGGTCGGCGTGACGACCACGCGCCGTTCGGAGATCGACTGGCTGTATCACGGCGTCGGGCGTTACTTCCCCGCCGAATGGGAAGCCTTCCGCGATGGCGCACCCCCTGATCAGCGCGGCGATCTGGTCGCCGCCTATCACCGCCTGCTGAACAACCCCGACCCCGGCGCCCATGCCCAGGCCGCGCTGGACTGGCACACCTGGGAGGCGTTTTCGGTGTCGGTCAATCCCGGTGCGCCGCCCAATCCCCTGTGGCAGCAGCCCGACTACCGGCTGGCGCGGGCGCGGATCATCACCCATTATTTTGTCCATAACGCCTGGCTTCACGACGGCATCCTGCTGCGGAACGCGCACCGGCTGACCGGCATCCCCGGCGTGCTGATCCACGGGCGTCTTGACCTGGGATCACCGCTGATCACAGCCTGGGAGTTGCATCGTGCCTGGCCGGGCAGCGATCTGATCATCGTGGACGAGGCCGGTCATTCTTCGGGCGATCCCGGCATGACGGAGGCGCTGATCGCCGCCACCGATCGCCTGGCGCGCCCGTAATTGCTCAACGGTCGCGGGGGCTAATCGTCATATAATGAAGATCGTCTGGATGTGATCTACAACGAAATAATGTCCTCTTTTCAACCCTTTGCATCCCCACAGGAGACGACCCCATGCCAGGCATCATGCTGAAACTGAAACCGGAGATCGAGGCGCTGCGGCTGCGCGAAGCCCCGCGCGATGGCAAGCGCATCGGCGAGATCAGGATTGACGACGTGATCGAGGCACTGGAAGCCGCCGATGTGGTGCAGGGCAAACTCGGCGCAGCGGATCAGTGGGTGCAGGTCAAGAAGGCGGACGGCACAACCGGTTACTGCGCCGCCTGGCTGGTCGTGGTCGATCAGGTCGTCACCCAGCCGCAGCCCCAGCCAACCCCCGGCGCGAAGGGACTGCCGCTGCGCCCGACCGTCAGCGCGCTGCGCATCCGCGCCCAGCCCGTCAGCGGCGAGCAGGTACGTCTGATCGGCACGGGCGATGTGGTGATCTCGCTGGAAGACGAGGCGGCCACCAAATCCAAACTGGGCGTGAAGGATCAATGGCTGAAGGTGCGGACGATCGACGAAGCGGACGGTTATGCCGCCGCGTGGATGCTCCAGCTTCACGACGGCCCAATCCCTCAGCCGATGCCGATCCCGTCCGCGCTTAACCTGACCGGTATGAACCTCGATGTGCTGCATCCCCTGGGCGCGCCCGACCCCGCGCGGCTGGCGGGTATGGGCTGGGTGCGCCTGGGCTTTAACGTCAGCGCCGGGACCGGCTCCGAAGACCTGAATGCGGCCTTCCAGCGTTATGATCCCCACATTGAGAAATACACGCGCGCCGGGTTGAAGGTCATGCTGGTGTTCACCCACCAGACCTATGGTGAGGGCAAAAATGAATACTGGCCGTGGCCGGAGATGACCACAGAGAAATGGAAGCGGCTCACCAGCCGCCTCGCGCCGATGGTCGGGCAGATCGCGGCGCGGTATAAGGGAAAAGTAGCCGCCTATCAGATCTGGAACGAGATGGACGCTCATATCGGAGCGGTGGCGTCCGTGCCGATGCGCCCGGTCGATTACGCCTATGTGATGACCGAACTGATCAAGGCGATCAAAAAGGTCGATCCGTCTGCGCTGTGCATCAGCGGCGGGCACACCGGCGGCCCGGTCAAAGGCGGGGAATATGCCCGCGCCACGCTGCGCGCCATGCACGATGGGATCAAGCCGGACGGACTGGCGTTTCATCCGTATGGGCGCGGCGTCACCCAGCCGAAGGAACCGTATGCCATCTTCGGCCACATCGACGACGAGATGAACAGCTACCTGCCGATCCTGCCCGGCAAGCCAGTGTGGATCACCGAGTGGGGCATCCTCGATCGCCCCGGCGACAAACCGGACGATGTGCTGAAGTACGCGACGGAGTTGGTGCAGTACATGAAGCAGCGCTGGGCGGGCAAGGTGGCGTCGCTGATCTGGTATGCCTGGGCGATGAGTATGCACAACGGTTATGGCCTGGTGGGGCAGAACGACCAGCCGCTCCAGCCGTTTAACGATGGTTTCCGCAAACTGTAATTCGTAGCCGCGAAGGGCACGGTCACATACACCTGTGCCCCTTTGCCGCAGCACCCCAGGGAGCGCATCATGACCGCCCTGAGTACCGCGATCACCGCAAAAAACATTGAGCGCGTGCAGGCTCAACTGGCCGCCAACCTGACGCACTTCTGCGCGCAGTGCGAGGGGCTGACCGACGATCAGGCCGCGTGGCGACCGGACACAGGGGAGTGGTCGCTGCTTGAACTGCTGGCGCACCTGCGGTCGTCAGCAGATCTCAACCAGTTCCGCATTTTTGCGATGCTGGCGGTGGATCAGCCCGCGCTCCCGGCGATCCATCCCCGGCTGGAATGGCAGCCGATCGTCCCCTACGCGCGGCTTGCGCTGCATAAGTCGCTGGCGGCGTACCGGCTTCAGCGGGAAGAACTGCTGGCGACACTGGCCGCGCTGGATGAGGTCGGCTGGGGCCGCGCCGGAATCTGGGACGGACGCCATTATTCGATCTATCGGGTGGCGCGATCGATGGCGCTGCATGAGGAGGAACACTTCGAGCAGATGCAGCGGCTGATCGCGGGGTCAGGAGACGCTGGCTGAAGGCGTGCTGGGTGTGGGCCGGTTTCGTGCAGGGCGCACAACACGACCGGGGTCGGTCTTGTCGTAACGGCACGCGCCGATCACGTGCGTTTAACACGAATTTGATCTATAGTTAACCGCCATCGCAGGGGTAACAACCCGTAATGATATTCCCCTGTCGCAAAGCAGTTGATCCACATCTTAGGAGACCACGCCATGAATCTCAGACGTTTGTCGATCGTCATGCTGCTGCTGGCGGCCCTGCTGCTCGGCGTCAGCGCCATCAGCGCGCAGGATGCCGAAGCGGCTGTGCTGCGCTATCCCATTGATGCCGACCCCGAACATCTCAACCCTTTTACCGCCACCACCATCGCCATCGCCCGTGTCCTCAATAATGTGTATGAAGGGCTGCTGGCGCTTGACCCGGAGACGAGTGAAATTGTCCCGTGGCTGGCGGAACGCTGGGAAATCTCCGAAGACAACCTGACTTATACGTTCTATCTGCGCCAGGGTGTGCTGTTCCACGATGTGCCCTGGGTGGAATATGAGGGCGGCGACCGCGAATTTAAGGCGGACGACTGGGTTTACGCCGCCGAACGCAGCGCCAACGCCGACGAGACGATCTCGCAGCATCCCGAATGGCTGGAAAGTGTGGTGGGCGCAGACGCTTTTACCGCTGGCGAGGCGGAGAGCATTTCCGGCCTGACGATCGTCGATGATTACACCATCCAACTGACACTGACCGCGCCCAACCGCCTGTTCCTGACCACCCTCGGCGTGCCCGCCATCCCGCGTGAGGCGATTGACCAACTGGGCGAGGAACTGGGCAACCAGCCGGTCGGGACCGGGCCGTTCCGCTTTGTGGAATGGCTGCGCGACGACACGCTGACGCTGGAAGCCAACCCCGACTACTGGCAGGAAGGGCTGCCGCTGCTCGACGGCGTGGCGTTCATCAACGTGCCGGATTCCAACACCGCGCTGCTGCAATATCGCGCCGGCGAACTCGATCTGCTGCTGGGCTTCCCGGTCGGCCAGCGCGCCGCCACCATCGAGGAATTCCAGGATCAGTACAGCGAAATCCCCGGCCTGAACGTGCGCTACTTCGGCTTCCGCATGAATACGGGCTTCTTCGCAGAGAATCCGCTCGTGCGCCAGGCCTTCGCCCATGCCTTTAACCGCGAACTGGTGTGGAATGAGCTGATGGAAGGGGCGCGCTTCCCGGCCACCCTGGGCTATCTGCCGCCGGCCATGCCCGCCAGCACCCCGGCCACGATCTATAACTTTGACCTGGAACGCGCCGCCGAACTGCTGGCCGAGGCCGGTTTCCCTGGCGGCGAAGGGCTGCCCGCCATCGATCTGTACATCTTCGCCAGCGCGCAGGACGAATTATCCTTCCCCGTGCTGCAAGCCGATCTGGCCTCGATCGGCGTGGAGATCAACATCGTGGTGGAAGACAACTCCACCTACTTCGACAGTATCGGCCAGGATGAGGTGCTGTTCTTCCTGAGCGGGTGGAGCGCCGGACTGCTCGATCCGTCTGATGTGTTCGATTTCCTGTTTTACGAAGGCCGCGACGACACCGGCTACGATAATCCCGAAGTCAACGCGCTGCTGGAAGCGGCCCGCCAGGAATTTGACGAGGAAGCGCGCACGGCGATCTATCAGCAGGTGCATGACCTGCTCACGGCGGACAGCCCGTGGATCGTGTCCGCCTACAGCAAGGTCGGGTGGCTGCAACAGCCGTGGGTGGATGGGTTTGCCCCCACGCCGGGTGGCACGCACAATGCCCGCCTGTTCAACGTGACGATCGACACCGCCGCGCAGCCGGGCTGAGTGGTCGAGCTTTGAGCCGTGAGCGGTGAGGCCGGCCGTGATGCCGCCTCATTGCTCATTACCCCGGCGGGCTGTTGCGCCCGGCCTATAAACTGTGCTAAGAGACTGTTTGTAAAAAGGAACGTGACGTTGCGCGCTGCCCCGCCAGACGTTAAAACGTCCGGCTCCGGGGTCAGAGAAGCCCACTAAAGGGGCTGATCCTGCTGCACATCTTTAAGACGCCAGCGTCTTGAGTGCGCTTGAAACAAAGCTGGCTGGCTTTAGATGGCGGGCTGTTGCGCCGGCCTATAAACCCTGCTGAAGGCTAATCGGGTTTCACTCACTGCTCATCGCTGATCGCTAAAGGCTCATGACTCAATACATTCTGCGACGGTTGATTCAGGTTATCCCCACGATGTTCGGGGTGTTCACGGTGCTGTATGCGCTGGCGTTTATCATGCCCGGCGACCCGATCCGCACCGTGCTGGGCGAGCAGTACAACCGGGTCGATGAAGAGACGCTGGAAGGCCTGCGCGAGGAACTGGGCCTTAACGACGGCTTTGTCGAAAGCTATCTTAAATTTCTGGGGCGCACCCTGCGGCTGGATTTTGGCAAATCCTATATTCTGGATCAGGATGTGACGGACATCATCGCGTACCGGCTGCCGCGCACGCTGCAACTGATGACCGGCGGGCTGCTGGTGGCGCTGGCGATCGGCATCCCGGCGGGAATCCTCGCCGCCGAAAAGCAGTACAGTTGGATCGATCACACGCTGATGCTGGTGGCCCTCGTCGGCGTGTCGATGCCGATCTTCTGGCAGGCGCTGTTGATGCAGCTGGCCTTTACACAGGATCAGTTCGGGATCGCGCTGTTCCCGGTGGCCGGTTATGAGGGCGGCAGCATCCGGCATATGATCCTGCCCTCGCTGATCCTGGGCACGAATCTGTCCGCCACCATCGCGCGTGTCACCCGGTCGGCCATGCTGGAAGTGCGCGGCCAGGATTACATCATCACCGCGCGCGCCAAAGGGCTGCCCTATCGATCGGTGCTGTTCCGCCACCAGCTTCGCAACGCGCTGATCCCGCTGATCACGGTCGTGGCGCTGAACGTGGCTTATCTGCTGGGCGGCTCGGTCGTCACGGAGACGATCTTCAACTGGCCGGGGCTGGGGCGGGCGCTGGTCCCGGCTATCCAGCGGCGCGATACACCGGTGATCATGGGTATTCTGCTGTTCGGCGCGCTGATGTTTATGCTGATCAACCTGATCACTGATCTGGTTTACGCGATGGTCAATCCACGGATAAGATATGAATAGTGGTAATCAGGTTGTGATCACCATTAAATGCCCGATGATGCGAGGAAGGATCAGTGGTAATGGCTGTTGCGCCAAGCAGCACCTTATTTGATGAAGTGATCGAGTTTTTGGCATCCATGCCAAGTTCAGGGGCCATCCTGGCATTCAAGCCTTCGGCAATGCTGGAGCAGCGCCTGACGTATCTGATGGAGCAGAACAAGCGCGATTTTATTACGCGAGATGAGCGCGCCGAATTGGATGAATTCCTGCGCATGAATCACCTGATCAACATGCTCAAGATTCGAGTAAGGCAGAACCTGGCAGCCTCACAATGACCTACATCAGTGACGATTTGCGCCAGCAGATCATCGTGCGGGCCAATAACTGCTCTGAATATTGTCTCGTGAGACAGGAAGACAACTTTTTCACGTTTCACGTCGACCATATTGTCTCCGAAAAACATGGGGGCACAACTGACATTGACAATTTGGCCTGGAGTTGCCCGCACTGCAATATTCACAAAGGGAGTGATGTCGGCTCATTTGATAGAGTTGCTGGCAAGATGATATTGACACCGCTGTTTAATCCACGCATCAATCAATGGTCAGACCACTTCCGCATTGCTGGTCCGCTCATTGAACCGCTGACTTCAGAGGGGCGAGTTACCGAGTTCATTTTGAAGTTAAATGCTGATGTTCAGGTCCAGGAACGCAATGGTCTGATACCTCTCGGACGTTATCCCTGTCGTCCTGCCTCTCAATCAGTTCAGGACTAACCCCATGGCCTCATCTTCCACCACGGCGCAGAATATGCCGGTGCAGCTCACAACCGCGCCGCGATCCAACCGGGCGCGGCTGTGGGCGTCATTCCGGCGCAACCGCATCGCCATGATCGGCCTGGCGATCGTCGTCACGCTGTCGCTGGCGGCGTTGCTCGCGCCGGTCATCGCGCCCTATGACCCGATCGTGCCCGATTATGGCGCACGCCTTCAACCGCCCAGCCGCGCCCATCTGCTCGGCACGGACGAACTGGGCCGCGATATCTTCAGCCGACTGCTTTATGGCGCGCGTATCTCGATGGTGATCGGGTTTGTGGCGCAGGGGGTGGCGATCACCCTGGGTGTGATTCTGGGGTCGATGGCGGGCTGGTACGGCGGCTGGGTCGATGACCTGATTATGCGCGTGACGGATGTGTTCTTCGCCATCCCCGGCCTGATGTTCCTGATCGTGTGGGTGACGATCTTCGAAGCCAGCGCGATCACCCTCTTTCTCGGCCTGGGGTTAATCAGTTGGCCGAGCAACGCGCGCATGATGCGCAGTCAGGTGCTGGTGATCAAGGAGCTGGATTATGTGATCGCGGCGCGGATGCTGGGCGCATCGACGTTTCGCATCCTGTGGCGGCATGTGCTGCCCAATGCCATCGCGCCGATGATCGTGCTGGCGAGCCTGGGGATCGCGGGCGTGATCCTGAGCGAATCCGTCCTGAGCTTCCTGGGCCTGGGCATCTCGATCCCTAACCCAAGCTGGGGGACGATGGTCGATATTGGCCGCAATTACACCACCAACGCCTGGTGGTACGCCGTCTTCCCCGGCCTGGTGATCATGCTGACCGTGCTGGGTTTTAACTTCGTGGGCGATGGGCTGCGCGACGCGCTCGATCCACGCAGCTATGAACGCTGATGTGACAGGGTTGTAACAGCAGCGTAGGGGAAACGTAGGGTGAGCGTCAAACACCCGGCGCGTAACGAAGTTATGCTGAGGGTGTTCAGTATCAGTTGCCCCCACCACTGTATTGAACAGGCTTCCCCGATAGCCAAACGCCCCTCGCTCCTCCCTGGGGCGTTTGGAGTTCGTCATCGACGACAAAGAAGAGGACAGGCCCTAACCTGTCCTCTTGTTTTTTGTGACCGGGGCAAAAATGGCTGCGAAGGTTCCAGCGCCTATGCATCCGACGCTTACTTATTCGTTCATATTACGTGAGCTAACGTTTTCGTTTGAATCTTGTAAGACCGAATAATGCTATCTCAATTTATCTCATGTCAATATATGGTTTAATTTTGGATAGAATCTCAAAAAGCTCGTGTTGCCAGAAGTCGATCATGAATACACTCGCTGACATTACGCACTCCATTTCGGAGCCTGCCATGCCACCTGGACTGCGATTGACCGATACCCTTCAGGGTGCGGACAGCCGGCTTTACCGCTTTCAGTGGTCGGCGGATGGCGCACATCTGGCACTGCCCGCCGCTGACGGCACGATCGCGGTGTGGAATGTGCCTACCCGCACCTGTCTGCATTCCCTCAGGGCACACACCGATCAGGTCTTCGCGGTAGCGTGGTCGCCAGATGGCAAAGTGCTGGCGTCATCGTCCAGAGACCGCACCGTCCGCCTGTGGGATGTGCCGACCGGCCAGACACGCCAGGTGATCCGCACCGACGAGAACCAGGGCTACTCGCTGCTGTGGTCGCCAGACGGCACAATCCTGGCGTCTGCATCGCATGAAAACGACATCTGGCTGATCGACCCGGCTG
>Ga0224723_1001012_pt1 | contig 17895 bp, 17 predicted proteins | sample Balambano_FR2_Me_FD_161647 | JGI IMG/M metagenome (GOLD analysis project Ga0224723, IMG submission 161647) | Freshwater sediment microbial communities from Lake Towuti, South Sulawesi, Indonesia - Balambano_FR2_MetaG | ecosystem: Environmental > Aquatic > Freshwater > Lake > Sediment | place...
ATACCAATCGTCGCGGGCGTCGCGCCGGAAGCCATCACCGCATCTTCCATCGCCAGTGCGGTCTGCACACTGTCCGGGTAAGGCAACCCATGCGTGATCAGCGTCGATTCCAGCGCCACAACCGGGCTGTGTGCTTGCAACGCCGCCGCTACGTGCGGCGCAATGTATAACGTGCTGTCGATCATCCAGATAGCCTTCCATCAGCCCCCCTAGTGTACCTATTTTTGTGCGCTTGGGGAGGGCATGGCTTGTGAGCGCCCAAAGCTGGAGTATAATCCGCTCAATGACTGGGTGATACCACAACTGGCGCATATGAGCAGCGTTCCACCACAAGCCATCCCGACCGTGAAAGAACAGCAGCGCAATGTGCGCGCATCGGCACAGCGTATGATCGTGCTGCCATTCATCGGCGGAATCGCGTTGATCGTGCTGCTCGTCGCCGCTGCCGCGCTGCTCCCCGATGCACGGCAGACGACGCTGATCGCAGATTTCTTCATGATCGTCGTGCTGTGTCCCGTCGTGTTGTGTTTATTCCCTGTCTACATGATGATGGTGCTGGCAATTTACGGCATGGGGCGGATCAATAAAGGCGTCTCCAAGCCGTTGTTCGCGTTGGAACGCCTGACGGCGTCTTTGCATGGGCGCACGTATGCCATTGCCGAGCGCGTCGGTAAAGCATCTATCACGTTCAACGCGAAAATGACATCTATCGATAAGACAGTGTTCAGCATATTTGACCCTGTTGAGGAACGAGGAACCCCGAATGAGCAATCTGCTTCCGACCAACCGCCAAGAGGCTAACTGGAAAACGCAATCGTACCTGATCGGGGTGATCGGCGGTACCATTCTGGGGGTGATCGCCGCCTATTTTTATACACGTGCCGCCACCGATGACACGCAGCGTACCGGATTGCAGTCACCCAATCGCGTACAGACGGGCGATTTGCTCGGTCTGGGGTTAGCGATTCTCGCCATTTTGCGCCAGGTCGCGGAACTGGGACGTACTCCAGACCAGGATGGCAAAAAGCGGCGGCGCTAAATCTGGTTTTTAGACGAAGGATCACACCATGTGTGGACGCTATGTGATCAATGCTGACCCACAGCAAATGCAGCAGGCATTCGCGCTGACGACTGTGCCGGAATTCGCGCCGCGTTTCAATATCGCGCCCACGCAGCTTCTCCCCGTCATCACCAACGATCACCCGAACCAGGCAGCCCTGCTGCGATGGGGTTTACTGCCGTCATGGGCGAAAGACGAAAGTATGGGCAGCAAGCTGATCAATGCCCGTGCGGAAACCGTCGATGAAAAACCGTCGTTTCGTAACGCTTACAAACGCCGCCGTGCCATCATCCCTGCCACAGGCTACTACGAATGGCAGGTCAAGGACGATGGCAAGCACCCGATGTATATCCACATGAAAGATAATGCGTTGATCGGCTTGGCGGGGTTGTGGGAAATCTGGAAAAATCCCGAAGGCGAATACGTCAGAACGTATGCCATCATCACGACCACCGCCAACACATTCACGTCCAGCATTCATGATCGCATGCCCGTTATCCTCAACCGACACGATTATGATCGCTGGCTCAATACGCCCGAAGACCAGGCGGCGGGGCTGCGTGATTTGCTCGTCCCTTACGCGCACAATGACCAGATGACGGCGCACGAAGTCAGCAAAGCCGTCAACCGTGCCACCATCGACATTCCCAATCTCATCCTGCCCGTTGAACCGCCCGCGTCATCCGATGCGCAGCCGCGTTTACTGTGATGCGTGAGCATCATTCACAAGCGTGCTGCTGCGTCAGAATGTTCTCGTAACAGAAGCAGATTTGTTTCCGTTTCGGGTCGCCTACTCTTTGTCTTTCTGCTTCATGCGCTTTTCGATCACGTCCTTGAACGGGTCGCGTCCGGGTTTGATCAGCACTTCGCGGTTGCGCCCCCCGCCTTTGGCTTCACCGATCACCCCCAGTTCTTCCAGCAAATCCATGATGCGCGCTGCACGCGGGTAGCCCAACCCTAATCGGCGCTGAATCAGCGATGCCGACGCTTCACCCGCTTCAATGACCAGCGAGATCGCCTGTTCCAGCATCGGGTCGGTTTCGCTCAAAAACTCACGTCGGGTCAGCCCACGTTCCCACGGTCCGATCCCGACCGGTTGGCTCATACCGGCGTCGATTTCGCGTTTGTGCCAATCGCGCCACCACTGCACAATCCCACGCACTTCATCGTCGCTGACGTAACAGCCTTGCAAGCGGCGCGGCGCCATCGCTTCGGCAGTCAGGAGCAGCATGTCGCCTTTGCCCATCAGTGTTTCTGCGCCGATGCTGTCGAGGATGACGCGCGAATCGACGCCCGAAGCGACCGCAAACGACATGCGCGATGGAAAGTTCGCCTTGATCAACCCCGTGATGACATCGACTGACGGGCGCTGGGTAGCGACGATCAGGTGCATCCCGACAGCGCGCGCCATCTGCGCCAGCCGCGTGACCGATTTTTCTGTTTCTTCCGGGTGACTCATCATCAGGTCGCCAATTTCGTCGATCAAAATGACGATATAGGGCATGTACTCGTCCTGACGCCGTTTCCCAAGACGCGAATTGTACGTATCGATATTGCGCGCGACATTTTCTTCCAGCACTTTGTAGCGGCGTTCCATTTCGCGCGTACACCAACGCAGTACGCCAATGATGCGTTCAGGGTCGGTTTCGACCGGTCCCATCAGGTGCGGCAGCCCGTTGAATCGGCTCAGCTCGACCATTTTCGGGTCAAGCATGATCAGTTTGATCGCATCGGGCGTGTTATCCAGCACCAACGCCGTCGCCATCGCCGCAATCGCTACCGATTTGCCCGAACCCGTCGTCCCGGCGATCAACAAGTGGGGCATGGTGGAAAGATCAATCCCGACAGGTGCGCCCGCAACATCGCGCCCCAACGGGATCATCAGGGGCGATTTCTTCTTCGCCAGCATTTCGGCAAACTGCTTGCTTTCATACACTGAACGGAGCGCGACCACGCTCGGGTTCTTGTTCGGCACTTCCACGCCGATGTACGTTTCGCCTGGTACGGGTGTTTCCAGGCGCAGCCGCTTGGCGGAAAGCGCCAGCGCCAGGTCGCTCGATAACCCGGCGATCTTGTTGATGCGCGTGCGATTGCTCGGTGAAAGTTCACCGCCTTCCGGTGCTTGTCCTTCCTTGAAAGGCTGTACCGCATACTGAGTCACCGTCGGACCGACTTTGACATCGACCACATCGATATCGATGTCGAATTCGAGCAGCGTATTTTCTATCAGTACGACGTTCGTGTTGATTTCAGTTTCGTCGGGCAAATTGATTTCGATATCCCGCAGCAGTGTGATCGGCGGGATATTGTCCGGGCGCTTGATCGGTGCTTTGCCCTCTTTCATATTATCGACCGTGAAATAACGTTTGACCCGTCCGTCCGGACGTTCCACCAAGACGGGTTCTCCTTTGACACGCTTGCCTTTGATCGTGCCAATGGCTTCAAGCACGGTTTGTTCGCGTGTTTTGAAGATCGGTAGCGGCGCCATCTCGTCGGTTTTGGTCGATTTTGTTTCGTCGCCTGATTTCGCGCTCGGCACAGGTTCCGGGTTGAGCAGCGCTGCCCGCGTGGATGGGGGGAGATTGTCAAGATTGGGGCGCACGCGCACAATCGAATGCACACGCACGCGCTGCGCATTGACATGCGATTGGGTCGCCACCTGAAGCTGACCCGCCCCATCTTCCATCATGGCGGGTTTGGTGGTCAGCGCTTCATCGAGCGTCCCTACAGGCTGAAATGTCTTGCTTGGCTTGGGCGGGAGCGGCGGGCGTTTGCGCTGACCGATTTCTCGATACTGATCGATGCTGCGCTGCAAAAACTCGGTCACTTGATCGCGTCGAATACCGATCACGACCGCGATAGCGATAACCAGCATGATGGCATAGAACAGCACCGTCAGCGTTGCACCGAACAGATTGACCAGTGGTGATGTCAGCGCCCATCCTATCTGCCCGCCACCGCGCCCCATACGCGCCAGCGCGCGCAGTTCTTCATCACCGGCGCTCATGTGCAGCAGCGCCAGAATGGACAAGAAGCTGAACTCCAGCGCCAGAATGCGCCGTGTTGGAAAACGAATTACCATGCCGAGTTTCGGCAGCAGCACGATGATGCCGAGCGCGAAAATGCCTGCACAAATGACCGCGCTGCCCCAACCGAACATACTTGTCAGCGCATTTGACCATGCTGCGGAAATCGTCGCGTCGGATGAAACATTGATCAGCGACAGGAATGACACCACGCCGAACACGATCAACAGGATGGCGGCGATTTCGTCGCCCCAGGGGGGGATCAGGTCGAGAATTGAATCCCAGAATTCCGGTTTGACGCTGTATTTTTCCGCCCGCGCAAATTTGCTCTCCCCCTCAGCCGACGGGGGGACAATCGTTTTTGCTTCGGCGGTGGCGGTTCGGGGCGCGGCGGCGGATGTCGTTTTGGCGCTCACCGACGGTTTAGCGTCCGCTTTTTCGGGGCGCGGAGCGGATTTCGCGGGTTCTTGCTGCGCCACAGGCTCACTCCAAAATCTTGGCTACTCGTGTGTCCGTAAGCTCAGCCCTAACCGACGGTTGCGACCATCGATGCTGAGAATACGGGCATATACGGTCTGCCCTTCAGAAACTACATTGCGCGGGTGCAGGAAGTGACCTTCTGCCAATTCGCTGACATGGATCAGCCCTTCCAGCCCTTCTTCGATGCGCGCAAATGCGCCAAAATCGACCACGTTCGTCACAAAACCTTTGACGATCTGTCCGATGTGATAGCGTTCGGCAACGGTCATCCATGGGTCAGGATGCAGTCGTTTCAGGCTGAGCGCCACGCGCCCTGCATCCTGATGTACATCGAGAACATACACGCTGATGGTCTGTCCACGATTGAGCAAATCGTTGGGATGCCCGACTCGTCCCCAGCTCAATTCGCTGATATGGATCAAGCCTTCCAAACCCCCAATATCGATGAAAGCTCCAAAATCGCACAGATTGGTCACCGTACCGGAGATGACATCGCCATGCCGCAGTCGGGTCAGAATATCCGCCCGTTCGCCGGGCAGCGCACGTGCCGCTCGCTCGGAAAGGATCAGTCGATTCTGGCTTTCATCCAATTCGATGACGCGCAGTTTGAGGTGTTTCTCAAGTTGGTCGGTCAATGCCTGGCGTCGGACGGTATTGTTGGACGTGGCAGGAAAATCGATCAACTGACTTGCCGGGACGAACCCGCGCAAGCTGCGCCATTGTACCAGTAATCCGCCGCGATTGTAGCTGACGACCGTCAATTCAACGATCTCGTCTGCTTCCATGATGCGCCGCATTTCAAGCCAGTCGGTATATTGACTGCCGCCATCGATCTGGTCGAGAACTGCGCCATTCAGATGATTGTGGTAGGTATCGGAATCGTCGTGAAGATCGTTTATCGGGGCGGCTTCGGCATATTCCCCTTCGTTCAGTAACGCTGCCCAATAGGCTTCATCGGGCGGTGGCGGGGGTGGCGTATGCTCTCGCCGTTGTATACTGCTCGACATGCCCAGTTCCTCAATAAGTAAACGCTAACAATACGATGAGGTTAACATGAGCGAAAGTATAGTACGTCGTGGAAATTCACACAAGTGACCCGCTCGTTGCTTCCGCATAGGTGACGGTTATACTGCCGCCGCCGCATGTTCCATTGCAATCAACGTCGCTGCCACCGCTTCAATCGCTTCATCCTGCCGCCGATAAAATGTCGGTTCGCTCAATGCCAACTGCTGCGCCACATCGCGCACTTTCTCGCGTTCGATGAAGCGGCGTTCCAGAATGAGATACAGCGTCCATTCCGGGCTGTACGGTTTGCGTTCGCCCGATGGTTTTTGGCGCTCAATCGCATCTTTCAACACAGCCCGCAGCGCTTTCGGTGGCTGATTGTCGTTGGCAGGCAATGCCTGCTGCACAATGCGAAGTTCTACCAGTCGGCTGCTGGTCAAGCCGCTTCCACCCCAATAATGCCGCAGTGCCGCGCGTACCTGTTCTTTGAACTGTTCGTGGTCGATGCCGAGTTCGGTCTCCGATGATCGAGGCTCCGACGACGAACCCGCGCGACCGGGTTTATACTCGATTTGTGCGGCAACGCGGCGTGTGACGTTGACCTGAGGCAGCAGCCCTTCCAGAGCAGCGAAGATTTCATCCTGTAAGCGCATGTCCTCCAGCGTGCGCGCCGAACGGCGAGCAAATGTGCGCAGCATCGCCTGTTCGTCGTCGCTCAGGTCGATATCGGCTGCACGTGCCTGAAAACCCATCACGCCAATGCGCGCGGAAACGCGAACGCCATACAGGGGAATCAACCAGTAGCCATACCATGTGCGCGGTGAATGCGCGCTGTTGTGGCTGTCCTGCTGACTCCAAAATCCGTTGATAACATCGATCTCGGTATTGAACAGGGTGTCATCCGGTCGGGCGGGTCCTACAGCAGTGATCAGCGAAAACGTGTCATCGTCATGCTGCGCGGCGACGAACGCTGTGTTGACGCGCAAATAATCACAGCTTGCTGCCAGATTGGCGTCAAGAAGCTGAACAAGGTCATCACGGGTGAGTAGACGTTCGCTCAAGCGTTGTAGCTGCTGAAAATGCTCAAATTCTTCGCCGCCGTAGACGAGCATCCGCTCCAGCATGGGCAGTGCGAGATGAACCGTCCACTGCCACAGCAAAATCACCGCGACGACAGCGAAGGGCTGAAATACTTCGCCGGGTAAACTGAGAATACGTGCTGCCGATGCGGTCACGGTGATGGTTGCCAGCGCGAGTAAACCTGTCGCAGGACCGCGCAGTATGAAGCGCAGCAGCTCACTTTTTACGCCGCGATCTGGCGTCGTCGAACCGAAAAATGAAAGCGGGTATGCTAAAAACATCAGCATCAGGATCATGACAATATTGCTGATATTGACCAACGCAAAGCCGACTAACGAATATTCTTCACCTGCACCCAGCAGCGTCGAGAACGGGAAAATGCCGATTGCGGGCGTGAGCATGGCAATTTGCAGATAGCCCATACGCCGACGTGTGGCGCGTGTCAGGCAGCGCTGCCGTGCGCGCTGTACATTGTAGAACGCGAACAGCGAAATCGAGATGAAATACAGGATGTACACGGGAAAAATAACCCCCGCACGCAGACTGATATAGACGCCTTGCTCCAAAAGCGCCGGGTATACCCGTTCGGGCATGACCAATAAATCAGTGAATGCTGCCAGGAGTAAAAACGTGATGCTGAAGCCATATAAGACGCGAATGAGGCGGCGTCGGCGTCCGCGTGATGGCAGCCCGGTCGTTGCCAATAACGCATCCGAAAGGTGAAACAGCGCAGCAGGCATGAATGCGATTGCCAGCCATTGCAAACGCAGTGTATTGCTGAATGTGCCGACGCCAGGACCGAGCGATATGAAGACATCGCACACGTAAGCGACCGTGACACACGCCAGAACGACGCTGGACGAACGGGCGACCCGGTCGCGCAGATTGCGCGTGAGGTTGTAAAGCAGAATCGACGCGGCAAAAATGACGATGCCCGACGCCAGAATTTCGTTGAACAGCGAAAGCGCTGATGCGATCACCAAGTCCATGCTTCAGTCTGCCCTGCATTCAACGAATCGATTGACTGAAAAACACGGCAATATCCTGGTTGGGCAAAAAGCGATCATTGAACCCGCAAAACTGAAAGCCAATTCGCTGACAAAAATTGATCGCCGGGACATTTTTCGTATGGGTATGCAGGGTGAGCCTGGTAATGTCGTGTTCTTTTGCCCACTGGCGAGCAGCATTGATCAAGCGCTTTCCCACATCGCGGCGGCGCATCGGTCGGGTGACGAGAATGTCTTCGATTTGACCGATGTTACGAATGCGGTCATGCAGCATGGTCAGATAGCCGATCACGGTTTGTGTGTCACGATTGACGGCGACAATGAAGCAATGGTCGGGTTGGAACGCGGCGCGTAATCGGGTTTCGTCTGGAGGGTTGTGCAGTTCGATGGTACGGGGCAAACGTTCCATCCGCAGCGTGATTTCCCATTCATTCCGATATTCTTCATGATGTGCCTGTATCTGCCAGACCGTATCGGTTTCGACGGTGTGTTCCAATGCGAGGCAGGCAGTGATGTCCGCTTCTAAACCGTCGCGGACGAGGATATTGGCGAGTATCGGCTGCATCGTGCTACAACATTTCACGCAAGATAAGCGTCACCGAAGGTTCCCGTGATATGAACATCGATGATGTCGGTGTCCGCGTCGATCTGGTGAGTCATATACACGCCAGTTTCCACTTCTTCGTAGCGATTCGCATCGATATTGACGGTGAAAAACAACCCGCGCTGCACCGTGATGCGTGCGGCAATCTCAGGTGGAGTGATCACCTGAACCGAGCCGACAGCAGTGCGAAGATAGATCGTTTCAAAGGCTTCATCAGGCAGCACGAAACGAATATCGCCCAGCCCGGTAGCGATCAGTCCGTTTTGAACGATCAACCCAGACAGATCGATATCGACTTGTCCGATACTGCTCGTGATCAGAACCTGCCATGGCAGGTCTTGTGCCAATTCAAGTTTCCAATCGGCAAATGACAACCACGAAGTCGCCGCCCGGTCAAGCTTGAGGAAAGTATGCGTCCCCTGCACATGCAGCGCGGGACGGGCATCTGAAGCAAACTGACCGGCGATCAAACGCCCTGTGCGTTCCGATGCGCGCAACTGCACATCGATTTCGCCCGCGTTGATTTCCAGCGTCGCACTTTCCACGCTGCCACGGGTGATCCCAAATGCACGACCTTCGCCGCCCGCCAGCAGATCGCCGCGTATCAGGATGACCGCGCCGCCGACGAGTAACAAAAGCGGCCACAACGTTGTCACGTTGAAGCCGCTCATGAGCAGAAAGTTATGGAGAAGCAGTACCACGCCAAGCGCGATCAACGCCAGCGAACCGAACCAAATTCCGCGCGCTCCTTTTTTCGGCACGCGATTTACTCCTCGTACAGGTAATCGCGCAGGATGACATGCGCCGATGACTGACGCAGACGGTTCAACGCTTGTGCTTCAAGCTGACGGACCCGTTCACGGGTGACGCCGATTGCCTGACCCACTTCTTCCAGCGTATACACGCGCCCATCTTCCAAACCATAGCGCAGGCGCAGGATTTGCGCTTCACGCGGCGGCAGCCGATCCAGCGCTGCCTTCAACTGTTCGTGCAGAAGATTGTTGGCGACTTCCTCTGCTGGGGCGGGGCTGTTGATGTCTTCCACGAAATCGCCAAACGTGCTGTCGCCATCCTCATCGATTGGCGTTTCCAGGCTCACCGGTCGGCGCGCAATTTCGAGCAGATTTTCGACTTTATCGGGTGTGGTTTCCATGCCGATGGCAAGTTCTTCCATCGATGGATCACGACCGAGTTCCTGAGTCAAACGCATCTGCACACGGCGCATCCGGTTCAGTTGATCGCCCATATGCACTGGCACGCGGATCGTGCGTCCCTGATCGGCAACGGCACGGCTGACCGCCTGACGAATCCACCACGTCGCATAGGTGCTGAATTTGTGTCCACGCCGATATTCGAACTTGTTCGTGGCGCGGATCAAGCCGATATTGCCTTCCTGAATCAGGTCGAGAAATGGCACGCCGCGCCCGATGTATTTCTTTGCGACGCTGATCACCAGCCGGGCATTGGCGCGGATCAGGTGTTCCTGTGCCATTTCGCCATCGTGCATGATGTCGCGCAGGTCGTACACGTCGTCCATCGGCAGAGAGTCGCCCTTTTCGTCCAACAGGCAGCGCGCCTGTACGGCACGTTCCATACGTTTGGCAAGATCGACTTCTTCTTCCGCCTTCAACAAAGGGACGCGACCGGCTTCTTTCAGGTACAGACCGACCACGTCATCGCTGTCCAACGCTTGCTGATACCCCGCATCATCGTTGAGGTCATTATCGAACCATGTCAGTTCTTCTTCTTCGCGTGCCGGGTCAAAGTCGAGTTCAAACTCGACTTCATCACGGACACGTGGGGAATCAAAAAAAGCGTCTCCGTCTGGCTCGACCGATGGAATCACTTCAACACCTGCTTCCATCAAATCGTCCATCACGTCTTCGAGCAGAGTCATATCTCGCTCTGCATTGGGCAATACTGCCAGGATGTCGTCGTAACTCACCCTGCCTTGCTTACGCGCTTTTTCCATGATTTGAGACCGCACTTCGTCTTTTCGTGCAACGACATTAAACATACGTTATGACACTCGTCAGATGGTAAACTACGTGTCCACCACATGAAATCAGACGTATTCCAAGTGAATATCTTACGTCTGTGCGGCGACAATCGGCTGGTAGAATGCAAAACGAGGCTACCGGGTGCAACTTAACACCCGCTTCATAATTGCAATCAAACAGAATATCCCTACTTTCCCCCCTTGTCAAGCAGTTGGGAAACATTTCACAAATTATTTGGTTGAAAATAACCCAAATCAGGCGAACGGAATGCCAGGAATCAGCGGGATGCGAACTGTCGTGCCGTGACCAACAGATAATCCACCGCCGCACGGTTGAGCGCCAGAATACCCGCATGGGTATCAGCAACGGCGTAATACACCGTGCCTAACGGGTCAAGCCCTCCAACACCGATTGAATGACTGGTGCCATCGGTCGTGATGAACTCAACGTACAACACGCCGTTCGGGGCGAAGCCGTATGCGCTCAAATCGCCACTGGATGGGCGTGGGAACGTGCGCTCATACGCCAGAAGAACGACTGTACGCGCGATATTGACGGCAGTTTGCGGGTCGAGCGGAGTCGGTGAACTGAGTACGTTCCACGTGCCGTTCGTAGTGCGAGCAAACGTGGTCTCTGTGCCAAAAAGCGGGCTGCGTAAGCGGATCGCGCTCACGTCCAGATCGGTGTAGGCTGGGTAAATGCGCGTCAGCACGATCTCGATCGCATCGAGAGGGGGACGGTTGTTGGAAAGCAAAACGGCTGCTGCCAACCCGACAAAGATCGCAATGAGTATCAACAATCCGCGCTGGCGGCGTGATTTCATCTGCGTACCCGCCGCACATAGATGGCTGCACCAATGAGCAGCACCAAGCCCGGCAGCAGGATGACGACGCTGAACCGAATGAAATTGAGCGTGGGAGCATCAACAAATACAGGGGTACTGACGCCAAACTGCTGCGGCGCGAACTGAATCTGATCGCCAAGCCGTGTCAGCCACGAGATGGCGTTGAGAAACAAAATCGCGTTGCCTTCTGCGCCGCCGAGCAAGACCTGCCCGTTGGTGACAAAATCACTATCCCCGACCAGCATGATCCGCGCATTCGTCGCCTGATTCCACGACCACACGACCAGCGTTTGCGAGCCTGGCACGTCACGCCCCTGATCATAGCGATAGGTGTTGGTTTGCCCTAATGAAACCCAATCGGTTTCGCCAAAACTCTGGTCGGATGACATGATCAGGCGACCATTGGCGATATCCTGGGGGGCGCTGTCGAGATTGACATCGACCGCGCGCGCCAGCCGAAACAGGGTCGGGTTTTCTGCCGGGTCAAGGTTGACGGCGAGGTCTGTCCCTTCAAACAGCACTGCGCCAATCACATCGAGCGGCGTAAAGCCAGAATCCACCGGATCGACGACGGCGCGGTTGAGCGCGCGAATGCCAAAGGTTTCCCATAAATAAAGATTGAACGCGCCGTTTTCGTCCAAAAACAGATCTTCGTTGAACAGCACATCTGCGAGCAGCAGCAGCGACCCGCCTGTTCCCAGATAGCGGTCGATGACACCGATTTCGTCGGGGGTCAGGTCACGAAGCGGACGTGCCATGATGACGGCGGACGCATCACGCGGAATATCACCGCCGCGCGAGGCAATATCCGGCAGATCGAGCGGATAGGTGATCAAGCCAAATTCGCGCACGCCATTGTTGATGCTGGAAATGCCGTCGGCTTCGGCAGAACGCGGATCGCGTTCACCTAACCCGATATCGAAATAGACGGTCAGCGTGCCGGAAAACAGCAAACGCGATATCGCCTGCGTCATATCCCGTTCCTGCGTGCCTGTCAACGGGACGACGGACAAACTAGAAAAATCGACACTGCCGTCCGAATTCAGGTACGAAACATACACGAGTCCATCGATGCTGGCGTTGAACCGTTCGGCAATCGCCGGGACTTCAAGCGGGTCATAATACACCCGCCGAATCAGTCCGTCGGTCGCGGCTTCGTACAGTCTGAAGAACTGGTCGTCGGTTTCACGCAGATTGAGCGATTGCGAACTGTAAAACCCGGTAATCTGTATGGGACGGGTGACGCGCTGTAATACTTCCAGCGTCGTATTGCTAAGTGTAAAACGCTGTGCGGCGGTCAAATCCCATGTCAGCGCCGCACGAGTCGTCAAGACATAGGTCAGCGCGATGATGCCGATCAACAGCGCAGCGTTGAGCATGGTTGATGTGCCGAAACGCACGCCGCGCCCGGTGACAAAGCCGCGAAAATCGGCGGGCTGAAGCGCCGCCCACGACGCGATACCGAATGCGCCAATGGCAAGCAGCACCAGGACGAGCGATGTCAACGCGCCTTGACCGATCCATGCGACGATGCCCGCGATCAGACTGCCAAAACCGATCAGACTGGCAATGCTGCCTACCATGCCGCGCGTGATGACGATTTGCTGCGGTTTGTTCATCGCTCAGCGCCACCGGGTCGATTCGAGCGCTCGGATCGACAGAAACAACATGATGAAGATGATGCCGAGAAAAAAAGCGATATCTTCCATTTTGAGCAGCCCAAAGCCGAACGAAGGCGCGTAGTGCGCCTGAAGTGAAAGTACCCGGACGATGCGCGCAATATCGATATTGCCGATCACGCGCCCGGCACCATCTGCAAGCCAGAGAATCAGCAGTGTAATCAGGCTGAAAAATGCTGCGACGATCTGATTTTCCGTCAGCGAGCTGAAGAACAGCCCGACTGCCAGCGTCGCGCCGCCGTACAGCCAAATGCCAATGTAGGCACCTATCGTGTGTCCGAAATCCGGCAGCGTGACGACGGATAGCACGATCTGATATGCCAGTGTGATCAGCAGCAGCACGGTATAGTACGACCACGCACCTAAAAACTTGCCGATGACGATAGCGCCATCCGTTACGGGCGCTGTCAAGAGCAGTTCGAGCGTACCTTCGCGCCGTTCTTCCGCCAGCAGGCGCATGGTGAGCAGTGGCGCGATGAACACCATCAGCAGCGATAAAACGGATGGAATCACCGCCGGGTTGGTGATGGTTTGCGCCACAGCAGAGGTTTGGAGTTCGTCGGCAAACACCAGCCCGGTGAAGAAGAGAAAAGCGAAGCCGATCAGATAGGCGAACGGCGACCCGGCATAGTGTGCGATTTCTCGCCGCAGCACAATCCACGTACTCATGCGCCGTCCTCGTCTTTGCCCACCAGTTCCAGGAAGATCGATTCGAGCGATGCACCTTCCTGGCGCATTTCCAGAAGCGTGTATCCGACTTTGGCGATACGGCTGGAAAGTTCCGCGCGTGGGTCAGCGCCGCGTTGGGTTTTGATCAGCCAGCCAGCCCTTTGCTTTTCAAGATGTGCGATTCCGGAGATGCTTTCCAATAATTTGCGGATGCTGGCATCGTTCGCGCCGCCAATTTGTACGTGCAGTGTCATGCCGCTTTGCAGTTTATCGCGGAGTTCGCCCGGCTTGCCCTGAGCGATAATGTGTCCCTTGTCGATGATCAGGACGCGGTCACATACCTGTTCGGCTTCACTCAGAATATGCGTGCTGAACAAAACGGTGTGCTGTTCGCCTAAGCGACGCACGGTTTCGCGGACTTCTATCACTTGCTTCGGGTCTATGCCGATGGTCGGCTCATCCAGAATGACGACAGGCGGGTCGTGGACGAGCGCCTGTGCCAACCCCAAACGCTGCCGCATCCCTTTAGACAGGTGACGGATGAGCGTGCTGCGTCGGTCATGAAGCTGGACGCGCTGTAACACCTCATCGACGCGGCTGGCAGGGCGACGCGCGCCGCGCAGCCGCGCCCAAAACATGACATACGCTTTGACGGTCATATCGGGGTAAACAGGAATACGTTCGGGCATATAGCCGACGTTGCGACGGGCTTCCATCGAATCGTCGTAAACATCGTAACCCGCGATGCTTGCCGTACCCTCCGTCGGGGGCATGAATCCGGTCAGCATCCGCATGGTGGTGGTTTTGCCGGCGCCATTGGGTCCAAGCAGCCCGACAACTTCGCCCTTTTTCGCTTTGAAAGTGATGTGATCGACGGCTGTAAAAGTGCCGTAACGTTTCGTTAATTGCTCAACTTCGATCATGCAGCGCTCGCTTATCATTCCACGTTTGATCGTAACGGCGACGCACGAAAGCGTCAAGCACTCGTTAATGTTCCTGAACAAGGGTCGGTTGACACGATGAACAGACTGGCGCATAATGATGCGGATTGTAGAGGAAAACATATCCATGTCTGTATACAACCTGGATAAACTGTATATTCCGCGTCGCCGCGAATACCGTCGTCGCCCCTTGACATATGAGGTCAAGTTGGGTTTTTCGCGTTAGTACGGCGACCACACACAGTCACCAAAACGCAGCCTCAACCCCCTGACCTCACATGATGAAGTCAGGGGGTTTTTCTTGTCTGATGCAAAGGGTTACAAAACGGAGCGACAATGACCGAACCTTCAAATGTGCGGGTGGGCATCTATGGTGCTTCTGGATATGCAGGGCAGGATGTGGTTGAAATTCTGACACGACATGCGCACGTGGAATTGATATTTGCGACATCGAATACATACAAGGGCGATCCCGTTCCTTTCACCACCCTGCATTATATATCGCACGACAGCGCCGATTTATCGGCGGTGGATGTCGTGTTTCTGGCACTGCCGCATGGCGTGAGCGCGGACATGGCGGCACAGGCGCACGCCAGAAATGTCAAAGTGGTCGATCTATCGGCAGATTTGCGCTTAGAGACGCCAGAGGCTTATCAGCAGTGGTATCAGCACGCACATCCGCACCCGGAACTGCTGCCAACTCCGTATGGACTGCCGGAGATCAACCGCGCCAACATCATCGGGAAATCGGTCATCGCTGCGCCGGGCTGTTACCCCACGACGACACTGCTCGGCTTGTATCCACTGCTCAGGCATCGGTGGATGACGCCCGATGCCCCTGTGATCGTGGATGCGAAAAGCGGGGTGAGCGGCGCAGGACGTGAGCCGAAACCGAACCTGCACTTTGTCGAGGTCTTTGGGAATTTTTCGCCCTACAGTCCGGGTCGCGCGCATCGGCATGTCGGGGAAATCGAGCAGGAGATGCACAAGCTTGACCGCGACGCTGGAATGGTGATTTTCACGCCCCATTTGCTGCCGGTGGATCGCGGACTGATGGCGAGTATTTATGTCACCCTGAAAGAGGATGTGAGCGCGGACAAAGCACAAGACCTGTACGAAGAAACCTACGGTCACGAACCGCTCGTCACGGTGCTGCCACGCGGTCACCAGGCGACGCTCAGGCATGTGGTACGCACGAACGGCGCAGCGATCAGCCTGACACCCATCGCAGATCGCTATCTGCATATCACGAGTGTGATCGACAATCTGCGTAAAGGCGCGGCAGGGCAGGCGGTGCAGTGTTTCAACCTGATGTTCGGGTTTCCTGAAACGACGGGACTGTTGTAGCCACCGACAATGATTCAACGCAAAGGCGCGAAGGTGGAAAGACGCAATGGGTGAAGTCAGTGTCATAAAATTAAGTGGACACGAGCTGGATGATGCGGCATATCTGGCAGATTTCGCGCGGGTGGTCGCGGGGATTAACGGGTCGGTGATTGTGGTTCACGGCGGTGGCAAGACGATTAGCGCACTGCAAACCAAGATGGGCATCGCGCCGCAGTATATCGATGGGATTCGTGTGACAGATGCGGAGTCACTGGCGCTGGTCGAGATGGTGCTGCGCGGGTCGGTGAATACGATGCTGGTGCGGGCGTTAGTCAACGCGGGTATTGATGCACAAGGAATAAGCGGCGTGGATCGTGGACTGATTCGCGCGGAAAAGATGCTGCATACGCAGCACGACATGGGGTTTACGGGAAGCATAGCCGATGTGCGCGCTGAGGTGCTGGTTGACATGGTGCGACAGGGCATCACGCCGGTGATCGCGCCGATTTGTTTAGGCGAAGCCAGCACCTACAACGTCAACGCGGATCAGGTCGCAGGAGCAGTAGCAGGGGCAGTCGATGCGTCACGACTGGTCATGATCTCGAATGTGGCGGGGGTGTTGGTGAATGGAAAAATTGTTTCGATGCTGAATCCAACGCAGGTTGAAGCGTTGATCGCTGATGGGACGATCTTTGGAGGGATGATCCCGAAAGTGCGGTCAGCGCTCGATGCGTTGAAGCATGGCGCGAAACAAGCAGTGATCACCGACCTGAACGGATTACGGGCGCATGGGGGTACAATTTTCACCGCCAGCGCATGAAGTATCAAGTGTCCACACGTAAGCAGGGTTGTAGTGTGAACGAGCAAGACGAACAGCGACGTATCGACGAACTGTACGCGCTGATCCGCGAGTTATACCGGGAAAAACAGGCGGAAGACCTGATCAACAGCTTCAACGCGGTCTTTGCCACGCAAGACGACGCTGAAGAACGACAACGGATTATCGACTACTGGTCGGGGTTTTATCGGTTACGGAAGTACAGGCGGCTCAAGAAGCGCAGACGCCCGACGTACACAGAACGTATCACGGCATGTTCGGCGTGCGGTTACCCGGCATCGCACCGTCATCATCTATGGGATGTGGCGATGCACGGGGAAAATCAGGTGACGATCCAGTTGTGCGCCAACTGTCATGAACTGCATCATCTGATGTACAACGCGCTGGTCAAAACGAGCAATTACAGTCGTGACCTGGTGCTGCACATCCTGCGTTCCGGGCGGGTTGGAATCGATGTCGCACAGTTGATCCTGGGGTGGTGTCTGGCGACGATCCGCTATGAGGCGGATAACGGATGGGTAGACGAGCGGCGCGCGACGATGGAATGGGTGGAACGACGCTTGAACTGGTCGCATATGATCAATGCAAGTTTGTGAGGGTGGGATTACATGCCGCGCACTGTGGTTTTAACCGATATAAGGGGGAAACGTGGTAATCGCACAACATTTGCACGCGGTGATGCAGCTTGAACAGGAACACATCGTACAGTCGTATAAACGCGCGCCGTTCGTACTTTCGCACGGGCAGGGGATGACGCTGTATGACACGGACGGGAACGCCTATCATGATTGGGTGGCGGGGATCGCAGTGAACGCGCTGGGTTACAGCGATGCGGGTTTCGTGCGCGCCATCCAAGAGGCGGCAGCCGGACTCATTCATACCAGCAATCTTTATTACACCGCGCCGCAGGCGGAACTGGCGGCGATGATTTGCGCCCAGTCGTTCGCAGATCGGGTATTTTTCACGAACAGCGGCACGGAAGCCGTGGAAGGGGCGCTGAAATTTGCGCGTAAAGTCGCGTATGACAATGGCGACACAGTGCGCAAAGAGATCGTATGCTTTCGGGATGCGTTTCACGGACGCACGCTCGGTTCGCTGTCAATCACGCCGAAAGACAAGTATCAAAAGCCGTTTCATCCGTTGATGCCGGGCGTGATCGTAGCGGAATATAATGATCTGGATAGTGTGCGCGCGGTGATCAGTGAGAGAACCGCCGCCGTGATTTTGGAACCTGTGCAGGGTGAAGGCGGCATTCATCCTGCGACGCCGGAATTTCTGCAAGGGGTGCGCGAGTTGGCGCAGCAGCACGGCGCACTGTTGATCTTCGATCAAATCC
>Ga0224723_1001013_pt1 | contig 17888 bp, 16 predicted proteins | sample Balambano_FR2_Me_FD_161647 | JGI IMG/M metagenome (GOLD analysis project Ga0224723, IMG submission 161647) | Freshwater sediment microbial communities from Lake Towuti, South Sulawesi, Indonesia - Balambano_FR2_MetaG | ecosystem: Environmental > Aquatic > Freshwater > Lake > Sediment | place...
TATTGAAACCCACCCCAACCCCGACAAAGCGCTGAGCGATGGCCCTAATATGGTGCCGCTGAACGAGATGGAAAAGTTTGTTGGCGCGGTGCACAGGCTCTGGGCGTTGCAGAAGTCGCAACATCATCTTTTTGCCGATCATGGTTAGGCTGCAACGTTGGCTTATTGGTGTTTTATTGTGCACCATTTCGGTTTCAGGGTGCATTACCAATAGAAAGTACGTGCTGCTTCAGCAAGGCGATGTTAGTGCCAAGGGACTGCCCGTAGATAGCGTGGTACGCCAACACCAACAGGTGCCTTTCGAGTACCACATTCAGCCTGAGGACTTGCTTTCGATTCAGTTTGAAAGCCTGACTCAAAAGGACTTTGATTTTCTAAGACGCGACCAGCCTGGGGCGGTTAACCTGATGCAGGGAGGTGGGTTGCTCATTGGAGAACTGGTTGATAGTAAAGGCGAAATCGATATTCCATTTCTCGGAAAAGTAAAAGCTGCAGGTCTCTCGCTTTATGAATTACAGGCCGAACTGCAGCGCAGGGCTGCGGGCTACCTGGAATCTCCCGTAGCAAAAGTTCGCCTTCTCAATTTTCGATTTACCGTTTTAGGAGAAGTGGCGCGCGAAGGAACTATAGTAGTTACGAACAACCGGGTTTCTCTGCTTGAAGGTCTGGGGTTGGCAGGCGGATTGGGTGAGTTTGCCGACAGATCAAAAATAAAGCTTATTCGGTCTGTAAATGGAAAAACAGACGTGATTTACCTGGACTTACTGGCTGAGAATTTCTTGAGTTCGCCTTACTATTACCTTTATCCAACTGATATCATTGTTGTAGCTGCTTTGCCGCAACGCCCGTTTCGAAAGTACTTTAGTCAAAATTTAGCCCTGGCGGTTTCTTCAGTCACGCTGCTGCTGCTGGCAGTTACGGTTATCCAAAATGCAAATAGGTAGTATGTCCGAGGCTGCTTACAAAGAGTACCCAGAAGCGACCGGTGTAGCCCTGGATTTTAAGCGAGTGCTCTTTCGCGCTTTGCGGTACTGGTGGTTAACGGTGCTTTGTCTGTTGGCTGCCTTAGCCATGGCGTTCTACAAAAATCGGTATTCGCAGCGTATCTATACCATAGGGGCTTCGATACTTATTCGTGAGACCGAGGAAACTGCAGGGGGCGAACTGCTCTATAAAAATGCATTGATTGACCAGTACAGAAATTATCTTAATGAGCCTTATATTATCAAGTCGTACCCACTTATACAATCGGTGGTAGAAGATTTGGGATTGCACGTTTCGTTTTACCGGGAAGGGTATTTTATGACCACCGAAGCGTACGACTATGCACCCATTCGCGCAAGGTTATGCGGCAACGGGGTAAGTCAATACGGACAATTGCTCTTTAAGCTGGTTGACCAAAATACTTATGCTCTTAAAGCCTCCCATGCTGATGCCGACTGGACACGTTTTACTCTGGGCGACTCGGTACTCTTCAATGACTTTGACCTATGTGTGCGGAAGATTGAAGGTAAGGACATTATGCCCTTTATCGATGTGCCGTTTCTACTCAACATTCAAAATCCCCGCAATATAGCCGCATCGTACATCGGCCGACTTGACGTGAAGTGGCTGGAAGAAGGATCGGGTGTGATAGGTCTTTCCATTACGGGGGCAAATCCTAAAAAAGAGGTCGATTTTCTTACCGGGCTTATCCGCATCTATCAGCAAGCCGACCTGGAAAGAAAACGCGAAACAGCCGACCGAACAATCGAATTTATTGATTCGCAATTGCGGGTGATACAGGATTCGCTCAAAAGGGTGGAGCAGTCGTTGGCTGATTTTGGTTTGAAAGCAAGTCGCCAAAATATCAGTTTGGAAGCACAGCGGCTCCTGGACCAGTTGAGCACCATTGCATCCGAGCAGACGATACTAACCGTTCGCGACCGTTATTTTTCTTATCTGCACGAACAGTTCAGCAATAGCGAAACCTCAGACAACATTATTCTTCCTGCATCCGTTGGCATTGTCGATCCTGTGTTCAACTCGCTTATCCAACGCTGGGTTGAAATTCAATCGCAGGCGCGGATGCATAAGGTTAACCCGCTGGTTCAGTTGAAAAAAGATGAAGCGGTATTGATAAAGGCCAAGGTCATTGAGTCGGTGCAGGCGCTTGTTGATGCTGACCGTATTAAGAGTACCCTGCTGACACAGCAAACGCGCGAAACGGAACGGCTGCTCAATCTCCTTCCCGCAACCGAGCGCAAGTTGGTTGGTGTGCAAAGAAACTACACCCTGCTGGAAAATCTATACGTGTTCCTGATGCAAAAATCATCTGAGGCAGGCATATCAAAGGCGGCTACCACGTCAGATATTCAGGTGGTTAACCCCCCGATGCAGGGCGGAGCCATCGCGCCTAAACCCCGGCAGAATTACACCATAGCTATTTTTGCCGGACTGTTAATACCGTTTCTCTTCTTTGTGTTCGTGGAGCTCATCGACAATAAAGTGCAATCGAAAGAGGATATTGAACGGCTTACCACCATACCCTTTGTCGGTGGTATTGGCCACAATCAGATGGAGAGTAATCTTATCGTAAGTCAGAAGCCTAAATCAGGGGTGGCAGAATCTTTTCGGGCGCTGAGGTCTAACCTTAATTACTTCACAGGCGGCCAGGCGAAAAAGGTTTTTATGGTTAGCAGCTCCATCAGCGGGGAAGGCAAAACCTTTACCACCATTAACCTCGCTACGGTGTTTGCACTGTCTGGCAAGCGTACTTTGATTGTTGGCGCTGATATGCGCAGGCCAAAGATATTTCAGGATTTTAATTGCGATAACACGGCAGGTCTTACTACGTTTCTTTCCGGCCTTACCAGTTTTGAAAACATTGTGCAACCAACCGAAATAGCAAACCTGAGCCTGGTAAGTGGTGGCCCTGTGCCGCCCAATCCGTCTGAGTTGCTGCTGACCGATCGCTTTCAGCAGTTTATTACGGAGGCGCTCAACCAGTTTGACTTCGTGTTGATTGACACGCCCCCGCTGGCCCTCGTAACAGATGCTTTTGTTATTTCAAAATATGTAGACCATACGGTGTTTGTGGTGCGCCAGAACTATACCCCAAAGGAGTTTATCAAGAGTATCGATGAGTATTACCGCTCAGAGAAAATAAAAAATATCAGCATTCTCCTCAACGACATTTACAAATCGGGGTTGGGGTATGGCTATGGCGCCAGCTACGCCTATCAGTACGGGTATTCGTACGGTTATGGCTATGGTCGCAAGAAGAAAAATGGCGAAGGCTATTATGATGAAACCTGATTCAGTTTACTTAATAGCCGAGGTAGCGCAGGCACATGATGGCAGCCTGGGCATGGCACATAGTTTTATTGATGCGCTGGCCGACACGGGTGTTCACGCTATAAAATTTCAGACCCACATCGCCCATGCTGAGAGCAGTGAGTTTGAACAGTTTAGAATAGATTTTTCAAGACAAGACGCAACCCGTTACGACTATTGGAAGCGGATGGAATTCAGCCTTGAGCAATGGAGGGGCCTGAGGCAACATTGTGATGACGTGGGGTTGGAGTTTATGTCAAGCCCATTTTCAATTGCCGCAGTGGAACTGCTGGAAGCAATAGGTGTAAAGCGTTATAAAGTTGGTTCAGGCGAAGTTACGAACCACTTGCTGTTGGATAGGATCGCGCAAACCGGCAAGCCTGTAATACTTTCTTCCGGGATGAGTTCGCTTGCAGAATTGGAGTTGGCCGTGGAATTGCTGCAGTCTTACCACGTGCCGCTGTCTATTTTGCAGTGCACAACAGCGTATCCCACACAACCGGAGCAATGGGGCTTGAATCAAGTACACGAATTACATAAGAAATTTGGAGTGCCGGTGGGGTTTTCAGATCACTCCGGCGATATCTATGCAGGCCTTGCTGCGGTCGCCCTGGGCGCGTCCATCCTGGAATTTCATGTTGTGTTCGATAAAAAAATGTTTGGCCCTGATGCTACTGCTTCGCTTACCCTCGGCCAGATCAAAAAGTTAGTAAAGGGTGTGGCCCACATTACGCAAGCGCTGCAGCACCCCGTATGGAAAGTTGATGACACCCCTTTCAAAGAACTCAAAGTCATGTTTGGAAAGTCGCTGGCGGTTAACAAACAAATGGCAAAAGGAGCCGAAATAACCAAAGCTGACCTGGAGAGTAAAAAGCCGGCCGGCCGCGGCATACCTGCGGCCGATTACAAACAGGTTATCGGGCGGAGGCTGGTGAATGACAAGCCGGCTTATGCATTTTTAACCGAATCAGACCTGCAATGAACAAACGAAAGATATGCGTGGTGATAACCGCGCGCCCCAGCTATAGCCGCGTCAAGTCGGTCTTGCGGGAGATTTCCCGCCATGACGGACTTCAGTTGCAGTTGGTGGTGGCCGCTTCTGCCTTATTAGATCGTTACGGAGCGGCTGTTGACTTTATTTCGAAAGACGGGTTTGCTATTGACGCCAAGGTTTTTAATGTACTGGAAGGGGAAAATTTGGCGGCCGCTGCTAAAACGACAGGCCTGGGCATTTTGGAGCTAGCAACCGTTTTTGATCACCTCCGTCCCGACATTGTAGTTACGGTGGCCGATCGGTTTGAGACCATGGCGACCGCCATTGCTGCCGCGTATATGAATATCCCCCTGGCGCACATTCAAGGTGGAGAAGTAACGGGAAATATCGATGAAAAAGTAAGGCATGCGGTAACCAAACTGGCCGATTATCATTTCGTTGCGACTGAAGGGGCGCGTGAGCGCGTATTGAAGTTGGGCGAACAGGCAAGCCAGGTATTTAATACCGGTTGTCCTTCTATCGATTTGGCGGCAGAAATCATACATCAGCCGGCACTTGATTTTGACTTGTATAAAAAGTACGGAGGCGTGGGTGCCGCCCCAGATCTGGCAAATGGTTACCTGGTGGTGATGCAACATCCGGTAACGAATGAATACCAATCATCGCGCGCACAAATTGAAGAAACACTCCATGCCATTCATGAACTGGGTATCCCTGCTCTTTGGTTTTGGCCCAATGTAGATGCTGGGGCCGATGGTACGTCTAATGGCATCAGAACCTTTCGCGAGAACAACGCGCTGCACCACGTTCACTTTTTCAAGAATATGGAGCCCGCTGATTTTCTCAGGTTGCTATATAATTCGTTATGCCTGGTTGGCAACTCAAGTGCAGGCATCAGGGAATGCGCCTTTTTAGGCGTCCCCGTGGTGAATATTGGCACGCGGCAGGAGCGCAGAGACAGGAGCAGCAATGTGGTAGACGTTAACTACCATCGTGAGGAGATCAAAAAAGCCGTTCGGTTTTTGTTGACACAATCTCGCCCGAAGTCTGACCCAATCTATGGAAGTGGCAAAGCAGGCCATAAAATTGCAAACCTGTTGTTTATGTTGCCGCTTCGCTTCCATAAAATAATCGCTTATTGATGAACGTATTAGGGTTGATTCCAGCGCGCGGAGGGTCGAAGGGTATTCCGGGCAAAAATACCAAGCTGCTCGGGGGCAAGCCCTTGCTGCAGTACACGGCCGTTGCAGCACTGGCTTCTTCCCGGCTAACGGATGTGGTCTTAACGACAGACGATGAATCGATTGCCCACCTGGGCAGGTTATATGGGGTTCAGGTTCCGTTTATTCGCCCCGCGGCATTGGCCAACGACACCGCGCCTACGCTTCCTGTTATCGTGCACGCCTTGCAGGCACTGGCTCAGTTGGGCAGACACTACGATGCAGTTTGCCTGCTGCAGCCCACCACGCCCTTTCGCCCGGCCGGCTTCATTGATATCGCCATCCAAACTTTTGCCAGCACTTCGGCCGATTCCCTGGTTTCAGTGCGGCCGGTACCTGATGAATACAACCCGCACTGGACTTTCGAGGTGACCCCGGAAAATTTGTTGCGGGTAGCTACTGGAGACAAAACAATTATCTCGCGAAGGCAGGACTTACCTAAAACTTATCACCGCGATGGTTCAATTTACCTTTCATTAACCGATACAATTCTCAATAAAAATTCTATTTATGGAGATTCAATAGCCTACCTTGAAAACACAAACGAAGCGTATATAAATATTGATACGCCCCACGATTGGCAACGGGCTGAAAATTTGCTCCAACAATTTCAACAGTAGTAAGCACCAAGCATGTGTGGCATTGCGGGAATAGTGGGTGAGGGTGATGAACGAAAGCTGCAACAAATGTTACAAGTGCAGCGTCACCGCGGGCCAGACGCAACATCTGCCTATGCAGATGCCGGGTATTGTCGGTTGGGGCATAACCGGCTGGCCATCATCGATTTGAGTAACGAGGGTAACCAGCCCATGAGCGATGCGTCAGGTCGGCTAACTATCGTTTTGAATGGTGAGATATACAATTACCTCGAATTAAAGAACGAATTATCAGAGTACCGGTTTCGGTCGCAAAGCGATACGGAGGTTTTGTTGGCCGCCTATTTGAAATGGGGCCGTGAGTGTCTGTCTAAGCTTATCGGTATGTTCTCGTTTGCCATCTGGGATGCTCACACAAAACAACTCTTTGCGGCTCGCGACAGGTTTGGCGTAAAGCCTTTTTATTACACCTGGATAAAAGACCAGTTTTTTTTTGCCAGCGAGATAAAAGCTTTGTGGGCAGCCGGTGCGCGCAAGGCGAAGCGTGAACGGGTGTGGGCTTCGTACTTTGTCTATGGTACCTATGGAAGCAGGCAAGAAACATTTTGGAGCGATATATGGCAGTTGCCTGCAGGTCATTGCCTCACACTTCATGGCAACTCAAGCGCGATAGAACCCTGGTACAACTTCCTAGACACTGTGTTGGCCCAGTCTGATGCCTGGCGGGGAACTGCAGAGGCAGATGTAGCGGAGCATTACCTTGCTCTTCTTTCGGAAAGCGTGCGCCTTAGATTCAGATCAGATGTGCCCGTGGGCTTCAACGTAAGCGGGGGTCTGGACTCTTCTTTGTTGCTAGCCCTGATCAACCAGGCTTTTCCGGGCAACGCCTCCATTGAAGCATTTACCTTTTTTACGGGCCACCACGCGTATGATGAGCTTCCCTGGGCCCGTAGCATGATGGCGATGACTCCTTATCCCTTGAACGAGGTGCAGCTAACACCTGCAGAAATTCCCCGCCTCGCCCAAAAAATAGCGCACGCTCAAGATGAGCCCTTTGGAGGTTTGCCCACATTGGCTTACTCAAAGCTGTTTGAAGAAGCCCGCCTCCGAGGCATTCTGGTGCTCCTAGACGGTCAGGGATTGGACGAAGCGTGGGCGGGTTATGATTATTATCAAAAGAATGAAGCCGCCTTGGTGCAAGGCGTTACCGGTTCGCCTTTACGGCCAAATGTTCTGGAAGATGACTTCCGGCAACTGGCAGAGCCTCCCTCGGTGCCCGTGGTCTTTACTGATCCGCTGCAGCAAATGCAGTATCGCGACCTCTTTTACACAAAAATCCCTCGTGCCCTGCGCTTCAATGATCGAATATCTATGTTGCATGGAACTGAATTGCGCGAACCTTTTCTTGATCACCGGTTAGTAGAGTTTGCTTTTTCACTCCCCTCTACTTTCAAAATTCAGCGCGGAGAAGGCAAGTATTTTCTGAGAAAAATGGCACGAACTTACCTTCCCGATGGCCTGCGGCTTGCCCCGAAGAGGCCGGTACAAACACCGCAACGCGAATGGCTTAGTAATGAATTGAAAGAGTGGGCGCAGCACTACGTTAATAAGTTTGCTTTGCAGGCCGGGGTAAATCGCAAAGAAGTAGAGCGGGAGTGGAACGACTTTATTAAACGAGGAGGCGACAATAGTTTTTATATTTGGCAGTTTATTAACACAGCTTTGCTGGAAAGTGATTGACGGAGATGGAGAAGCCGCGTATTGTGATTGAACGAAGGCGAGGGTTGGGTCGCTACCAGTTTAGTGAGCTTGTACGCTACAGAGACTTGCTCTATTTCATGGTGCTGCGCGACATTACCGTGCTATATAAGCAGTCGGTGCTGGGGTTGGCATGGGCCTTTATTAACCCCATTGTTTCTGTTCTCATCTTCAGCGTTGTTTTTGGAACGCTGGCAGGCGTGCCAAGCGATGGTATACCCTATCCGATTTTTTCGTGTGCGGCTATTTTGCCATGGAACTATTTTGCCAATACCCTGAATGCATCAGGTACCAGCCTCATTACCAATACCAGCATATTTACAAAAGTTTATTTTCCCCGGCTTATCATTCCCCTGGTTCCGGTATTTTCCAAGTTTGTGGATCTTCTGATCAGTTTCCTATTGTTAGTGGCCCTGATGTTTTATTACGAGTGCTACCCAACCGTAAAATTGTTAGCGTTGCCCGTTTTGGTGCTGCTCATGATGATGGCCACCGCTGGGTTAGGCATGTGGCTTTCAGCTTTGGCCATTCAGTATCGCGATGTGAAATTTGGCCTCACGTTCGTGGTGCCGCTTATGATGTACGCTGCCCCGGTGGTTTTCCCCGCTTCGCTCATCTTGGAGAAATTTGGCGAGATTTTTTTTTACGCCTATCATCTTTACCCGATGGTGGGTGTTATTGAGGGGTTTCGTGCGGCCGTCATTCCTCAACAGGTATTTGTTTGGCCGGCCATCGCCATGAGCGGTTGTGGTGCAGCAGCGCTATTTACGATAGGCCTTATGGTATTTAGAAAACTTGAAAGCAGATTTGCCGATGTGGCCTGACAAATGACGAGTGATGTAGCAATAAAGGTTACTGGATTATCGAAAGCCTATCGAATTGGGCTTAAGGAATCGCAACACGATACGCTGGGTTCAGCCATCGCTTCCTGGATCAAGTCGCCCATAAAAAACTACCAACGGGTAAAACGGCTGGCCGATGTACGCGAGACGGATACTGACCCCGATACGTTTTGGGCTCTGCGAAACATTGAGTTTGACGTGAAGGAAGGGGAGGTGCTCGGAATAATTGGAAAGAACGGGGCGGGAAAGAGTACGTTGTTAAAAGTATTGTCGCGCATTACCGAGCCCACCCGTGGGCGGGTCGAGATCTGCGGCCGGGTGGCTTCACTCTTGGAGGTGGGAACGGGATTTAATCCTGAACTTACCGGGCGCGAGAATGTGTACCTTAACGGGGCTATTCTTGGCATGCGCAAGCGCGAGCTTGACGTTAAATTTGATAACATCGTAGCCTTTAGCGGAGTGGAGAAATTTATCGATACCCCCGTGAAACGCTACAGCAGTGGCATGAAGGTGCGGTTGGCATTTGCCGTTGCCGCGCACTTAGATCCGGAGATACTTATTATAGATGAAGTATTGGCTGTTGGCGATGCCGAGTTTCAACGAAAGTGCCTGGGCAAAATGCACGAACTTTCGGCCGGAGGCGGGCGCACGGTTCTTTTTGTGAGCCACGACATGACGGCCATCCAGGGGCTTACCAGCCGGTGCCTATATCTGCACAACGGAAGTTTGGTGGCGCAAGGCGAGACGTCATCAATAGTAAGCACATACTTGGCCGACTACAGCGATGCCGAATTTACAGGGCATTTTAATCTGGATATGGCAAACCGCAGGGGTGATGGCACAGTGATGATTGAAGGAGTGTCTTTCTGTGATGTGAATGGCAATGCAATGACCACCATTAGAAGTGGTGAGCCGGTGCGCTTGCACATCAAAATGAAGTCGGCTGTCAAAATCAATCCTCAATCACTTCAACTCGATATGCGGATTATGAACTCCATGCGACATGCCGTGGGCACACTATCTACCCGCTTTGACAAAGACTTTTACCTCATCTCCGGGCTTCCCGCTAACTGTCTCGCATGCGAGATACCCTCTTTACCCCTTGCAGAAGATGATTATTCTATAGATTTCTGGCTTAACTATAACAACGGCTTGTCAGATTCTATTTCTGAGGGAGTTCGTTTCAGGGTAAGCGGTGCTGATTTTTTTCAAACCGGCCAAATGCCCGTTGCAACAAAGCATGGAAATGTAATTTTTACCCATTCCTGGAAATCAAGCTAGCATGAATTTTTTCGAAAAACTCCGTTCAATCACTTTCCGTAATCGCATCACCAGACGCAACAGAGCGATGCTGAAACTTTACGCCAGGGAGTTTTTTCACATACGGCCTTTCGACCTGACTCATGTTAACCGCGAATTTCCCGAGATCGAGAGAGAGTATGACCAATACACCCAAAAAGTGTCCAATCAAACCTCTGCTGTTTCGGTTCAAGCCTCAAAACTGATATGGTTTCTGCTTCAACACATAAAGCCGCAACAAGCGATGGACACGGGCTCGGGTTTCAGCTCATTTTTGTTACGCAAATGGGCGAAGACTACTGCCGACAAACCGGTAGTCTTTTCGGTGGATGACAACGAATTTTGGCTGGCAAAAACATCAGAATTTCTTACTAACCATCAACTCGATACCGACAACCTTCTAACTTACAAACAATTTGCTTCATTGCAGGTAGAAAACAAGTTCGATTTTATTTTTCATGACCTGGGTGCGGCTCGCCATTTGCGCATAGCATCCTTTCCGGCAGTCGTAAAAGCTTGCAAGCCCGGAGGTTTCATACTAGTAGACGATATTCACAAAGAGCCTGTAGAAGAAATAGTTATGACCTACCTTAAGAGTGGCACGCTTACCATTCAGGACACCACCTCCATTACGCTAGACAACTTCAATCGGTATGCCTGGCTCGTCAGGAAAAACTAGTGTGATTTCAGCACGTCATGAGGAGAGGAACAAATCCAGCTAAGCACGACACGATAATTACTGATGATCGCTATCACCGCGTTATCATGCCGGTTTTTATTCCCGAATTAGACGGTTACTTCACCGATGCTTTGAAAATACTTACCCGCGCAGTAGAGTCGCTGCTGGCAACCATCCATTCAAAAACAGCTGTCACTATTATTAACAATGGGTCGTGTGCAGAGGTATCCGCCTTTATCAACACACTCGTTGCCTCCGGGCAAATTGATTGTTGTATACACTATGCGGTTAACTTTGGTAAGATTGATCCCCTCATTTCGGCCATGCGGGGATGTCATGAACCGATCATTACGGTAACAGATGCAGATGTCTTATTTCAATCGGGCTGGCAAAGTGATGTGGAAGAAATTTTTGAACACTTTCCAAAGGCAGGTTTTGTTTCGCCTGTGCCGATACCCAGCCTCTATAGGTTTGCTTCGAGTTACACCTTCTGGTGGGGCATGTGGCGTGGCCGGCTGAAGTTTACACAGGTACTTCATCGCACCGACATGCAGGCATTGGCCGAGAGCCTGGGGCGCCCCGGTGATTTGTTCAATGAGGCACATTATAGCAGTCAGCTCACGCTGAATTACAACGGCAAGCATGCATTAGTAGGGGCCGCACATTTTGTGGCCAGCGTTCGAAAGGAAGTGGTTGATTTTTTGCCACGCGAACGCAGCTACCGCAAAATGATTCATGGTGGCGGAGAGAGTTTTTATCTTGATTTGGCAAATGATCGCGCGGGGTTATTACGCCTGGCCACAACACGGTATGGCGCGCGCCACATGGGCAACACCTGGGAGCCCTGGATGGCAGCGGGTACAACACCGCAGGCACAACCAAACAGCACTCAGAGCAACAGCAGTTTTAAAATGCGCGCACGCCCGCAACACTTATTTTTTTATCTGCGACAAAGACTGGTTTCATTTTTACTTACCCGTGCTGCGCTGCGCACCTGGCTTTTTAAGCGGTGGGGTCTCGCTTCTCACCTGACGACTGAATATTAGCCATGAAACTTTTCAGGAGTTGCCCCATTATGTTTCATGCCTTTCACGATGGAGAGGCCTACACCCCGCGCCCCGGTTCAATAGATGCGACAAGCTTTGCCGCCCTTATTGATCGCCATCCGGGGCGCGTGCTGCCGGCTGTGGAATGGCTGACTGCATTCAAACGCAACAGCCTTCGCGAGGCCGATGTTTGTATTTCATTTGATGATAACCTGAAAAGTCAGGCGGCCGTGGCGCTTCCTGTTCTGCGCGAGCGAAACCTGACCGCCTTTTGGTTTGTGTACTCAGGCCCTTTGACGGGCGCTGCCGGCCGATTGGAAATTTATAACACTTTCCGGTCGGAATACTTTGCCGACTTCGAAACATTTTTTCAGGCGTTCACCAGCTTTGCGAAAACCCAACCCCAAGCCGACCGGATTGAACGCGCTGTAGCAGCCTTTCCTGAAAACTATCTGCAACAGTATTCTTTCTACTCGCGCTCAGAGCGCCTGTTTCGATATATTCGCGACATGGTCCTGGAGCGCGAGCAGTATTTCGCCTTGATGGATCAAATGATGGAAAGGCAGGGCGCGGATAGGGTGCGCATGGCGCAACAGTTGTGGTTAACGAGGGAAGACATCAGCCAGCTACACCACAGTGGGCATGTTATTGGGCTTCATTCACATACGCACCCCACCAACATGCAGCGTTTAAGCAACAAAGAACAGTTTGAAGAGTATCAGACGAACAAACAAATTTTAGAAAGTGTGATTCAGAGCCCCGTCTCGTGCATGTCGCACCCTTGCAATTCGTACAACCGCGATAGCCTGACGGTTCTAAAGCAGCTTGGTATTGAGATTGGCTTCAGGGCCGACCCGCACCTGGTTAATTTTACCTCCCTGGAGTTGCCGCGTATTGATCATGCAAACTACTCCGATTACTATGGATAACATACCCGCGAACCTAACGTTTGACCGGTTTTACCTGGATGAAAACAGGAGAGATGACCCTAAAGAGTCTTTTAAGTTTATTTTAAAAGCGGCCAAGCCCGACCTGGACCAACGCTCCAGCTTGAGTATTGCCGATGTGGGCTGTGCCACGGGCGAGCTTCTGCATTATATCAAAACGCTATTTCCTCACGCACAACTGTTCGGGTTTGATATTCAGGAAGAGCTGTTGTCGAGGGCCAAGCAAAATGTGCCCGAAGCAAAATTTCAATTGCTCGACATTACAGCACCCTACCAAAAGACAGAAACGTTTGATGCCGTGTTTATGTGCGGGGTACACGCTGCGTTTGACCATGTTACCGATTGGCTGCCCAATTTCCTGAAACTACTGAATGAACGGGGTGTGGGGTTTGTATTCGGCAACTTCAACCCCGATCCCTATGATGTGCTTGTAAAAGTGCGAAAGGCGGGCGATACCGGCCCCTTTATGGCCAACTGGAACATGTTGTCGCAACAAACGGTGGTAACTTACCTTGAAGCCCATGGCTACACCGCAAGTTTTCACCACTTTCAGATATCCATCGATATTCCCAGGCGACCTGATAATTTATTACGGTCGTGGACTTTTAAATTGGAAGACGGCAGCCGGGCAACCATTAATGCCACCCAGCTTTTACACCAGAACTACCTTTTACGAATAAAAAGGCGATGACGGTTCTGTTCGTTATACCCGATTGCCTCGGCATTCGCAACTTCTTGCACAGCAGGGTTTTGGAAATTTTAATACAAAAGGGAAACCAGGTGGCGGTGTGGCACACATTTGATGAGCAGGTGCTCGCGCAAATGCAGTTACATCCGTCAGTCAGGTTTCACCGGCTGCCGGCCTGGCGTGAGGGCGTAATCGAACGACTACTTCGCGAAGCAAAGGTATACGCTCAGTTGGTCCGTTTTTGTCAACGCGACAACAACATACTGGCACTGCGGCAACGTTTTCGCGCAGCCGGTGGCACACAGAAAAAAATTATCGCGTTGGCTGCTTTTTTGTTGGGATGCCTTTTTTCAGGGAGGCACGGTAGCGGCCGCCTGGCCCGTTGGCACAGCCGTGCAGCCAGAGCAAACAATCTCGTGGCCTTTCGGCAAACGCTGATGGATGTCAATCCGAACCTGGTTTTCTGCACGCATCAACGTGCTGCCTATGCCGTACCATGCCTGGAGGTAGCCCGCGAACTAAAAATACCTACCGCCACTTTTGTGTATTCGTGGGACAACCCGCCCAAGGGGCGCATGGCGGTGTCGGCCGATTTCTACTTCGCCTGGAGTAAACATATGGCTGCCGAGCTGATGACCTACTGCCCCGATATTACTGAGCGTCAAATAAAAATAACAGGCACTCCGCAGTTTGAGCCCTACTTTAATCCTGACCTGACTATAAGCCGCGAGGAATTTTGCCGGAACAACGGCCTTGATGCTGCGCGCCCCATTGTATGTTTCTCCGGAGGCGACTCTATCACCTCGCCCTACGATCATCACTACCTGGCAGATGTAGCAAACGAGTTGACGCACTGGCCCCAAGCCACCGCTCCGCAGTTAATTTTCAGGCCTATACCTGCCGACCTTTCAACTCGTTACGACAGCGTGGTGGCGTCAAATCCGGCCATTGCTGTCAGCAAGCCGAGGTGGCGAATGCCGGAGGGAGAAGCCTCTTGGGAGGGTGTCATACCGCTGCGTGAAGACTCCGCCTTGTTGGCCAATCTGGTTACCTATTGCGATGCCGTGATCAACCTCGGCTCGACCATGGGCCTTGACTTCGCCATGAAAGGCAAGCCAGCGATTAATATCAACTACAACACGCAGGGTGTTGATGAAGCCCGATGGACGATCCGCGACTATTACCGTGTTCCTCATTTCAAAACCGTTCACCAGCTTAACCCTGTATTTTGGATCAACAGCCGTGCCGAGATTCGGCAAGTGCTTGCACAGGCGTTGGGTGGCGTTGAAGAAAAAAAACTTGCCCGCGAGAAGTGGAAGGAAACGCTGGTGCAGCACCCGCCTGAGCTGGCCAGCGAACGTATTGTGAGGGCGATGGAGGACATCATACTCTTACCGCGCTAAAAAAAAATGCACGTAGTTTTTCTGACAGACGAATATCCCCTGGAAGGGCGTTGGCACGGAGGCGTGGGTACTTTTGTGCGCTTGTTAGGTCAGGAATTGGCCACCCGTGGCGTGCGCGTTTCGGTAGTTGGCTTCTATCCAACCGGTACTAACCAACCCGTTCAGGATGATGGGCTGCACGTGTACGCACTTAGGTGGTCAACATGGCCGGTGCTGGCATGGGTGGACTATTACATTCGATACAACCGATGCCTGAAAGAAATTTTCAAGACTTGCCCGTACTCGGTTGTAGACGCCCCCGAAGGTTTTTTTGCGTATGTGCGAAAACTGCCCGGTGTAACTTATGTTCTGCGCATGCATGGTGGGCATCACTTTTTTGCCAAGTACGAAAACCGCCCTCTCAATACGCGGAGAGCTTTTGCGGAGCGGCTATCGTTTCGCAAGGCCGACCGCTTGGTTGGCGTAAGTCGCTATGTAGTACAATCCACCGCCCGGCAACTCAAAGTCAACATGGCCAACGTACCCATCATCGCTAACCCAGCCCCTTTGGCGCACTTTGCCCCCAGGCCGGTAACACCAGAGCGAGGTTTGATTTTGTTTGTCGGCACGCTGGTGGAGAAGAAAGGGGTGCGCCAGTTGATCATGGCCATGCCTAAGGTGCTGGCTGAGTTTCCTGGCGCCAGACTATTATTGGTGGGCCGCAGTGGTAGGGTGGCCGGCTCACAACAAGACTATAAAGCGTACGTCCAGCAGTTTATTGCGCCAGGCACGGCCGGCTGCATTGAATTTTTGGGCCCGCTTCCGAACCACCAGATTCCTGAGTTGATGGCGAGGGCAGCCGTTTGCGTGTATCCTTCTCACATGGAGGCGTTACCTTTGGCATGGCTGGAAGGAATGGCGATGGGCAAGGCGGTAGTGGCCAGCAAGACCGGCCCCGGCCCCGAGGTTATTCAACATGGCGTAGATGGCCTGTTGTGCGATCCGTTCTCGCCTGACGACATTGCGCACCAGATTTTGGATGTTCTCAATCATCCCGACAAAGCACTCGAAATGGGCCGACAAGCCAGAGAAAGTGCGCTGCAAAGATTTGACGTAAAGAAGCTGGCGGACGTAAATTTGAAATTCTATCAATCCATTTAAACAAGGTTGTATGGCAGTAAAAATTAGTAATCAGGAATTCTGGAACCTTACTGATGTTATCCAGTCGCAGGACCGTGCAACCCCCGAGCTGATGTATTACGAAAAGTACTTGCTTAGCCAAGTGCCCGCCACCCGGGTAAGACATGTGCTGGTGTTGGGGTGTGGAACGGGCCGTGAAATTCCGGGCATATTGAGTTACTACCCCCAGGCCCACATTACCGCTGTCGACCTTTCAGAAAACATGATTAAAGTGTGTCTGGAAAACCTGAAAGCCTGGGGTATCTCACCACTGCAGGTGAACTGTGTGGTGTCATCAGCAGAAGAGTTACAGATGCCCTCGCAGCAGTTTGACGTGGTCGTGATCTTCAACAACATGATTACCTATGTTACACCGGCTGCCAGCCGTGCCCAGTTATTTCGAAATACATTTCAATTACTCAAACCCGAAGGGGTGTTGTTGGGCGTGGCGCACCACCAACGCGGGGGTATACGGAAAACCATTTACTTTTTACTACAGCAATTATATGGCCCCATCGCGGGTGTTGAGGTGGGCAGCCGTAACGGAGGCTTCTTTGGCAAAAGTGTGCCTACTTTCTATTATTCCAACCGCGGCCTGCGGAGTGATTTGGAAGGCGCTTCCTTTATTGATGTGCAGGTGCTGTCGTTGGCCGATTATGCCGCCCGCAATGGTGCATCCTACAACATGCTGAAGGGCACCAACAACCTCCTTTTTTATGGTCAACGGCCGCGATGAGCCTCGTGTACTGCTTATTGCAACCCATGCGCCACACGCGATGGATGAGCACGGACTCTTTGCCTACGGGCCTTATGTTCGGGAGGCAAACATCTGGGTGCAGCACTTCGACCGCGTGTTGGTGGCCGCCCCTCCGGAAAAGGGTCCCAGAAGCGCTATTCATCAATATTACCGACATGCTCATTGGCAATGGGTGCCGCTGGTGGCATTCAACATGGTTTCGTTCAGCGGCTTTTTGAAGTTGCCTTGGGCCGTAATTGTTAATGGCTTTAGGTTGTTGAGATGTATGCGCACCGCTCACCACATTCACATGCGCTGCCCGGGCAACATTGGTTTACTCGCGCTCTTCCTGCAAACGCTTTTCCCGCGCAAGCGAAAAACAATTAAATATGCCGGTAACTGGGTCGATGCCACCTCGGTGTTGTCCTATCGGCTGCAGCGGGCTCTGGTGGCGAATTCATTTTTGATGAGAAATTCAACCGCGCTAGTGTATGCACCCGAAAGTTATCGAACGCCATTACTGATGCCTACGTTCACGGCCTCGTATTCAGAACGCGAGCAAATGGTTGCCCTCCGTACCCTTGGCAGTCATATCCGTTTTGTTTTTGCCGGTACACTTACTGCCAATAAGCGCCCGCTTGAAGCGGTGCAGTTAATAATGCACTGCCTGCCGCGATTTCATGCCTTGGGAAAAACGGCCACCATTGATCTTTGTGGTGAGGGCCCGCAGCGCCAGGTGCTGATGAATTTTCTGCATGCCCACGACATGCAAAGTATCGTCAACTTGCGCGGCAACGTAACGGCTGATGAACTGCAAGAGGTTTATAAAAACTCACATTTCGCAGTGCTGCTCTCGGTGTCAGAAGGATGGCCAAAAGCAGTGGCCGAAGCCATGTTTTGGGGTTGTGTACCAATTGCCTCGGCCGTATCGGTGGTGCCCTGGATGTTAGGCGAGGGACGAGGCGTAGCCGTTAAGCCAGACAATGAGGCCGCAGCCGCAGACAAGCTGATGAGCGTAGTTGGCAATGAGGGCGAGTATGCCGCGATGGCCGGGCGCGCCATGCGCTGGTCGCGCGGATTTACGCTTGAAAGCTTTTCGCGCGAAATAGATAAAGTACTAACAGCCCGGAAAGATGATTAAAAAGCCTTTGCGTATCATGAAGGTGTGCGATTCGCTGAATGCGGGCGGCATGGAACGGGTGGCGGT
>Ga0224723_1001014_pt1 | contig 17880 bp, 11 predicted proteins | sample Balambano_FR2_Me_FD_161647 | JGI IMG/M metagenome (GOLD analysis project Ga0224723, IMG submission 161647) | Freshwater sediment microbial communities from Lake Towuti, South Sulawesi, Indonesia - Balambano_FR2_MetaG | ecosystem: Environmental > Aquatic > Freshwater > Lake > Sediment | place...
CGCTCAGCGCGGGCTGGCCGCACGGCTGTTCAAAGGTGAACGTCCCGGCGAAGCCGTCGCTTTCGATCGTATACACGCCGTAAGGATCGTAACCGCTGAGGTCGATCGTGACCGTGCTGTTCGCGCCCAGATAGATCATGGACTGGCTGGGGGTCACCGCCTGGCCGCTGGCGTCGCGCACACGGATCGACTGAAGACCCAGCATCGAGCCGCCTTCGTTGTGGATGGTGAAGATCACCGGGTTGCTGCACGTGGCCGTCACGGTCAGCGCCGGTTGATCGCAGTCGCGCACGATGGTGAAGTTCCCCGCGTCGCCGCTGCTGGTCAGTGTGTAGCGATCATACGGGTTCATGTTGGGAATGCTGACCACATGCGGTGCGGCGCCGCGCGCCAGTTGGAAGCTCCCGCTGGCGACGATCGTCCCGGCGCTGTTGCGCACCTGGTAGCTCTGCGCGGTGATCATCGGGCCGTCGTCGTTGTGGATCAGGAAGCCGATGGTCGGCGAGCAGATCGGCTGCACGCGCACGGCAGGCGGGTACTCGCAGTCAGTATTGGCGGCGGCGGCGCTGCCATCGACCGTCTGGAACGTCACGCGGCCAGACATATTCGCCACGCTGAAGGTCGCGCTCTGGCCCGCGCCCAGGTTCAGCACACCGATGAAGACCGGCGCGCCATTGCGATCGCGGATCGTGACCTGATCGGAGGTCGCCATCGCGCCGCCGGTGTTGGTCACGGTGAAGCTGGCGGTGCGCGCGGCAGAACAGGCCGGGGTGACGGACAGGCTGGCCGCCGATCCGCCGGGCGGACGCACGACGACGGTGCGGATGATCTCGCCGGTGTCCGGGCCTTCGCGGATCAGCATCCGCACAATGTAGGTGCTGGCCGAGCTGTAGGTGTGGCAGGGCGTGTTGACCGCGCCCGCCGTGGAGCCATCGCCGAACTGCCAGCCTGTGACCGTTACGCCGCTGGCAAGCACCGCCGTGAAGCAGTAACGCGAGCCGCTGACCGGTGTGATGGTAAACGTCGAGTGGCTTTCCAACTGCGAATAGGTGCGGATGACGTTAGACGCATTGGCCGATGTGCCCGCCTGATTGGTCACGCGCAGAGTCACCGGGTAATCGGTGTCGCCGTTGGGATAATCGGTGCAGATCTGCGCCGGGATGTTGTTGTGGTCATAGGTCAGGGTCTGACCGTTGCCGAAATCCCATTCCCAGGTGCGCAGATTCGTGCCGGTGCTGTTGTCCGCAAAGCACACATTCAGCGTCGCCAGGCCAGCATACTGCGACGGCGTGAAGGCGGCGCGGATCTGCCCGGCGGGGAGCAGATCGAAGCTGTAGCTGGCCGTCGTTGTCCCCAGTGGGCCGCTGCCCACCACCTCAGCGCGATAGGTGCCGGGGGTGGCGAAATACTGGTTGATGCTGGTCCCGGTGCGGTTGGCCGGGCCGACGCGCACGTTCGATGCGTTGTAAAAGTTCCAGGTGTAGGTGTTGATGTTCACGCCGCTGGACTCGAAGTTCAGTGTGTTCCCGGCGTAAATGTGGCTGTCCGTCCGGTTGATCAGGATGCTCTGCGTGTTGTAGACGCGGAAGGTGACGCTGTAACTGTTGGTGCGTGTGCCGAGCGCATTTCGCCCGGTCAGGCGCAGCACATACGTCCCCTGTGCGTCGAAGCTGAAGCACCCCGGCTGCTGCGCGATGCTGGTCTGCGCGCCGGTGCTGTTGAGCGCCGTGCCAAAGTCCCAGGTGTAATCCAGCCCGTCGATGCCGTCGTGACTGGTGGTGGAGGTGTTGGTCAGGCAGATCGACTGGCCGACCTCGATCGCGTTGTTGTCCCCGGTATAGGTATAGGCCACGCTGAACGTGCCGACATTGAGGGCGCGTGACAGGGTGGGGGCGGTGACATCATCGCAGCGGTGGGTCGTATCGGCAGGGTTGACCGGCTCGACGAACACGCGCAGGGTGTAATCGCCGATCGGGCCGAACTGGCTGCCGGTAAAGGTCTCCGAAAGCTGGCCGTCGCCGTCCCAGGTCGCCACACGCAGATCGCGCCGTGTGCCGTCGCCGGCGATCAGCGCCCAGGTATAACGCAGGTTGATGGCGTTGGTGTTGTCGATCTCGATCGTGTAGGTATAGCTGGTCGCCGGGTTGGCCGGGCTGATGCTGCCGCTGATCCAGGCATCGCAGGTGAAGTCCTGCCCGGCTCCCGCCACGTTGATCACCTGCCACGCGGATTCCGTATTGCAGTCTTCCACCGGGTCAATCACCGAGACGTTGTAACGCACCCGGTAGCGTTCGCTGGGTGTGCTGAAAGTGAACGTGTACGAATCGCCCGGAACATCAGTATCCACGCTGACCCAGGCTGTGCCGTTCCAGCGCTGGAAGTCCCACGCGGTTGACGTGGCGCTGCTGCCGGTGGCATAAGGACGGCCAAAGCGATTGGTCACGCTGCGGGTGAAGCTGACCGTCTCGCCGACGACCGGCGTGTCATCACCATTGGGCGCATTGCAGATCAGCGCCGGGATCGTCACGGTGATGTCGCGCGTCACCGGGCCATTGCTGCACGGAGCCGTCACGCCGCCGCCGTTATCCGCCGTGACCTGAAGCTCGATGGTGTGGGTGTCGTCTTCTTGCGGCCAGGTGTAATTGAGCGTCAGCGTGCTGGTCGTGGACACCTCGACGCCATCCACCAGCCAGCGATAGCTCAGTGGGCGGCCATCATGCCCGGTGATAGTGGCGGTGTAGGTGTTGTTATAGGCTCCGCCGTCGCTGGGCATGGTCGGGCGCGGCGTGCCGCTGCCGTTGATCGCGCAGGTCAGGTCAGACCATTCCGCCGTGACGGTGATCTGATCATCGCAGCCTGAGCCATCGCTGGCGGTCGCCACGTAGCGGATCGGTGTGGTGGTTTCGGTTGTCCATGACCGCGTGTAGACATCGTTCACACCCGACGCCAGGGTAGTCGGCCCCTGCACGATCGTCGCGCCTTCGTACCAGGTGTAGGTGATGTCGCGCCCCGCCGCGCCGGTCACGGTGGCGGTGTAATTGTGGTTCGTGCCGTTGGGCAGTACCGCCGTGTTCCCACTCAGCACGCAGTTCAGCGCCGGATAATCGACCGTGACGGTTTTAGTCCGGGAGCAGTTCGCGCCGTCTGGTGTGCTGGCGTGCAGCGACAGGGTATACGTGCCTTCGGTCGTCCAGGTGTAGTTGGTCAGGTTCTGCGCCGTGCCGACTGCTGCGCCGTTGACGCGCCACTCATAGGATACCGTGCGGCCGTTGGCCTGACCGACCGCGCTGGTATAGGTCTGCGGGCCAGAGCCAGGCGTGACGAACAGGCTGCCGCTGAAATCGCACGTCAACTGAAGCTGAGACACGGTGATGATCATCTCGACAAACGACGAGCCGCCGGGGCCGGTCACGGTGAGGCGGACGCGGTTGGCGCCCAGGCGCTGCACCCCGTTGATATTGCCGATGGCGATGTTGGTCGGGTTCTCCAGCGTGCTGTCGATCACGCCATCGCCGTTGAAATCCCACGCCCAGGTGTCAATCACGCCCGTACTGGTGTCGGTGAAGTTCACCCTCTGCCCCCAGGTGATCGTGCTGGCCGAGGCGTTGAACGACGCGACCGGCGCGCTGACCACGTTGACGATCTGTTCTTCCTGTGCGGTTGCGGCGGCAGGCGGGCAGCTCGGCAGGCAGCCGGCGATGCTGCTGACCGTCAGGCGCACGCTGTAATTGCCGTCAGCGGCATAATCGTGACAGACCGTGCCGTTGTTGTTCACCACGCCGGGTGTGCCGTCACCGAACGTCCAGTAATTGTCCGCGATCGGGCCGGTGCTGGTGTTGGTGAAGCAGATGCGGACGCCGCCAGCCACGTTGCCCATGCGCGTCCAGGTGTAACTGGCATCCACCGCGCCGCCAGAGGGTGCGACGTTGACAGATTTCTGCACCCAGCCGCTCCCGCCTGGCCCACTGTAATCGAGGCGGACGGTATAGCCGCCCTGCGCGCTATATTGGATCGTCAGCGGGCCAGCGGTGGCCGGGTCGCCGCTGATCAGCGTGCCGCCGGTAAACGTCCACGACCAGGACGTGATCGGCCCCTGGCCTTCATCCACCCCGTTGACCGTCACGGTCAGGGGCGCCGTCCCGGTCACAGGCGAAATGGTGAAATCGGCGTCCGGCGGCAGCGCGTTGACGGCCACATCCTGCTGGAAGGCCGACGACACGCCACCCTGATCCGTCACCGTGAGGCGGAGGGTGTACGTGCCGGGGACGGTGAAGGTGTAGCCGGTATTCTGCGCGGTCGATGTGGCAAATGGCCCCGCGCCTCCCGGAAACGCCACCACTTCCCACAGATAGCTGGGGTTGGCGGCGGTGCTGGTGTTGACCGTCGTCACGGTGAACGGCGCGTAACCCGTCAGCCCTGGGGACACATCAAAACCGGCGTAGGGGGTGCTCGTCACCGAGACCACGCCGCTGAGGATCATATTGGCCGAGCCATCAGACGGGATGCACGTCAGTTGAATGTTGTACGTTCCGGTGGTGGCAAAGGTCTGTGAAAACGACGCCGCGCTGGAGACGACCACGCCGTTGATCTGCCATTCATAACCGCCGATATTGTTGGTGTTGATGGCGGAGAAGGTATAGGTGAAGGGATTGTTGTCGTTGAGATCGTCAATATCCAACTGGCAGGAGGTCTGGCCCGCCATTGGCCCGATGAAGGGTTCGCCGCCCTGGGCGAACGCTGCCGAAATCAGCCCGAACAGGCTGATGAGCAGGGTGATGATGAGTACTGCAATGCGCCTGGACTTCATGTGGCAGAAGCCTCCTGACCCCGATGATTCGATTAGCGTTACGACTGAAATTACTGGGGGAACGTAAACAGCCTGACTACATTATTGGCAGAATCTAACCCAACATTGGCTTAAGGTTTTGCCAATTGATCATGAAGTTTTCTGTGGCAGATGGCCGTTAACAGGAGCCTTGAGAGGGGAATTTACACCACGATCAGCCGGGTTTGTATGGCGACGCGACGGAGGGCTTACAGCAGAAAGTCTGGAAAATGTAACGATCGGGGGCGGATCGCGGTGGGCGCACCGGGGTACGCCCATGATCTTCAGAGGAAAATCACCAGGAACGCAGGGCGCGCAGCCGGGCGACCTTCTTGGATTGATGCGCTTCCATCCGCATCAGCACATCATCCAGAATCTTCATCGCGTCGAGGATGTATTTGCCCTTGTTGAGCATCACGCATTCTGCGCGTTCGGACATGGCCGCGTCGGTGATCTCGGCGCGGGTGGGCCGCCCGGTCTTGGCGAGCGTCTCCAGCACCTGGGTCGCCCAGATCACCGGCACATGCGCCGCCTCGCACAGCCACATGATCTCCTCCTGCATCTCCGCCAGCCGCTCGAAGCCGATCTCCACGGCCAGATCGCCGCGCGCGATCATCACGCCGAAGGGCTGCGCCCCCGCCGCCGTGACGATGATCTCCGGCAGATTCTTCACCGCCAGCGCCGTTTCGATCTTGGCTACCAGCGCCAGCGAGCGCACGATCTTGCGGCTGGCGTTGCGTTCCGCGATCTCGCGCTGGATCAGCCGCACATCGTCGGGGCGCTGCACAAACGAGTAATTGACAATATCGGCGTGCCGCACGATAAAATCGAGGTCTTCCCGATCCTTATCGGTCAGCGGGCTGAGTTCGAGATCAGTGCCGGGGAAATTGATGCCCTTGTCTTCTTTCAGCTTTTCGCCTTCGTCGTCGGCTACCGTCACGCGCAGCCTGATCCCGCGCGGCTGCCGTGCTTCGACCTCGGTGCCGATCCTGCCGTCGTCAAACCACACCTGCGCGCCGACCGCGACCTTTGCCAGCGCCTCTGGCAGGGTGCAGCGCGCTTGGGTCTCGTACTCGTCAGATTTTTCCGGGTTGTCGGGGGTCAGCAGCAGCACATCGCCCTTGCGCAGGCGGTGCTGCCGGGGCTGAAGGATGTCCGCTGTGCGGCACTTCGGCCCGGCCAGATCCATCGACACCTTGCAGGGATAACCGGTGACCTGTTCGGCGCGCCGGACGTTAGCGATCATCTTGGCCCATTGATTCGGGCCGTCATGGGCGCAGTTGATCCGCGCTACGTTCATGCCGACCGTCACCATCTGCCGCACGTACTCGAAGTCCAGTGCGTAACGGCTGTCCAGCGTGACCATCATGCGCACATAACGGTTGCGCGGCGGTTTGCCCAGGACTGCCTCGGTTTCGTTCTCCAGAAGGCGGCTGCCAAAAGCGAACTCGTCCGGCTGGGGGCGGGCGGCGTAACGGGTGGCATCCTGGCCGCAAAGCTGGGCGAGGGTGGCGATCACGGCGTCGAGATTGGGCATGACCTGGGCTTCGATCCGCCCCAGCGAGGACAACCCCCACGGGCGCAGCGAGTCCTGAATATCGCGCAGGTCACGGCGGCGCAGGGCCAGATACTGCGCCAGATTGTCGGCGCTGCGGGTGAACTGACGGCGGTTGTCATCCAGCGTCAGCGACCACTGGCCGACGATGCTGGCGGCCTCAGCGGAGATGTCTCGCCGGATCTGCATCAGCGTGTCCAGCAATTCTCCTGGCGTCTGGAGAACGGGCGGGGTATCAGACTCTGCGGAACGCGTCGTCATGGGGCGTCCTGTGTCCTCAGGGAAATTATGAGGGCATTGTATCAGACCGGACGCCCGGCTATATAGTGATAAACGCCATTTCAGACAATTGACAACGATCGCCTAACCGCCTCTTAAACCCTCTTAACCTGATGCACATGCGGCCATAAGCATCGCGCGGGATGATCACGTCATCAGGACGTTCAAAATATTCTGAACGTTCTGAACATCACAATATCCTTACTGGTATGCGGAGGCTGAACATGTTACCCCAATTAACGCAGTCAGAATACAGTCTCGTCTACAATCTGTTTTCGTTCACGTTTGCCACCATGCTGGGATCGTTCGTATTTTTCGTGCTGGGGCGCACGCAGGTCGCGCCGAAGTACCGCGCCGCACTGACCATGTCCGCCGTTGTGGTGGCCGTGGCCGGTTATCATTACTTCCGCATCTTCGAGAGTTGGGCGGGGGCCTATACGCTGGTCGATGGCGTCTATCAGCCGACCGGTGTGCCCTTTAATGACGCCTATCGTTATGTGGACTGGGCGCTGACCGTGCCCCTGCTGGTGGCGGAACTGGTCGCCGTGCTGGCGCTGACCCGCGAACGCACCTGGAGCCTGACCTGGCGGCTGGCCCTGGCGGCGCTGCTGATGGTGGTGCTGGGGTATCCGGGCGAAATCGCTGGCGACACCGGCACACGCGCGCTGTGGGGCTTCATCGCCACCATTCTGTTTGTCTACATCCTTTATGTGCTGTTCACCGAAATGGGGCCAGCCATCGAACGTCAGCCGGGCGAGGCGAAGGTGCTGGTGCGCAACATTCGCCTGCTGCTGCTGGCGACCTGGGGCTTTTACCCGATCGTCTATCTGCTGCCGATCCTGGGTGTTGAGGCGGCTTCCGCCGTGGTGCTGGTGCAGATCGGCTACTGCATCGCGGATGTGGCCGCCAAGTGCGGTTACGGCGTGATGATCTACGCCATTGCCCGTGCCAGGATGGACGCGGAAGGTGAGACCGAGGTGGGCGACGCGGCTCCGGCGCCCGCTTTTGCCTCTGGCGACTGAATGCCGCTGTTCCAATCTGCAAAATGGGTAGGGGTTTGGCGTGCCAGACCCCTCCTACAACAACACGATTTTCACTCAGATTAATCATGAACCGTGATGAAAATTGGCAGCCATCCGAAGGTGGGCGCGTGCCTAACTTTGTGCCTGTGCGGGATAAACTCAGGCCCGGCTGATCAGAAATACATTGCTAAGGCTGAATTCGCGGCCCAGGATCGGCCCAACGTTATCGAGTGTTTTGACCAGTTCCGCCGCGCCGTCCGCGCCTTCCAGCGCCCAGCGATCCGGCAGCAGCGCGACCATCGCGTCGATGCTGCGCGGATACAGCGTCGCGCCCAGTTTGCTCCACTGCGCGATCAGGGCCGGATCGACGGCGGCGTCGGCATTGTTGAAGACCACATGGCTGAACCCCGCGTCGGCCATATGCTCCAGCACCGCCGGGACTTCATGATCCTGAAGAAAATGAAACAGGCCAGTCCCGATCACGGTTTCGACCCCGCGCACACGTATCAGTTCTTCGGGATTCTTGACGTTGACCTGTAGGGTGCGGTAGCCGAGGCGCTCCGCCTCCGCCAGCACGTCGGGGTTGGCGTCCGTATAGTAGGTCAGCTGTTCGGGGCGCGGCGAAAGCGGGGTGGGGGTTCCGCCAGCCAGCAGGGCCACATTGTCCAGCGACCAGGTTTCGATGGCGGCGCGGGCCAGCGCGTTCTGCATGGCGAACTGGCCTTCCAGATTATCCAGCATGGTCTTGACACGGGCGGTAAAGGCCAGAACCTCGTCGCCGGGTTCAAGCGGCCACTGTTCGGCCAGGTCAGGGGCGTTGGCGGCCAGCCAGTCATAAACAAGTGTCGCGGAAATGAGGTCAGTACGCATGTTCGGAGTCTCCTTACGCTAGGTGGGCTGCATTTCGGAACGGAAACGTTCAAGCAGAAAGGCGCTGGCTTCCTCAGGCGTGGAGAAGACTTTGACGCGGTTGCGCAGCAGGACCTGGATGGCGAATTTGGCGAAGCGATCCGGCTGCACGAAGGCAAACCAGCGCACATTGGGATGGCCGGTCATCTTGAGCAGCGGGCCGATTTTGAACACATTGGAAGGAATTGAATTGGCCTGACTGAGATCGATCAGAAAGTACACGGTCTGATCGTCCATCAGAGGGAGGCACTGATCGGCCACGACCTGTATATCTTCACCCGTTACGTTCCCGCTGTATTGAACGCCTATGACGAAGGGTTCGTTGATCCAGTAGATGTTTGTTGCCATGACTTCCTCGCAGATCAGCTTACGATGTATTACGCGCGTATCTTGATTTTACCTCAATTCTGCATTTACAACATTTAGAATTTCACCAGACGAAATGGCTTTTTATGAGCTGTGTATAAATTGTTATAAGCAAATATGACTATATAGATTACGGCAGGCGGAGTTTGTGAACCGATGTGCTGTCCTGATGGCAAGCAAAAGGTTGCCGAAAGGGTATAGGTCAGCCGCGCCGGGCTGACCTGTGTTGGTGAGTGTTAGCGTGCTGGCCCGACCTTCAGCACGCGGTCGAGAAAGGCGTAAATATCCGCCCATTCGTCGATCCATTTCCACACCGGCTTGCCCAGCGCGTGGCCGGATTTGGTATCCAGCCGCAGCAGGATCGGGTTGTGACCGGCGTCGGCGTGCTGAAGCGCGGCGGCAAATTTTTCCGCGTGCATGGGCACGACGCGATCGTCATGATCGGCGGTGGTGATCAGCGTGGGGGGATAAACCGTGCCGGGCCGTGTGTTGTGCAGCGGCGAATAGGCGTAGAGAAATCTGAAATGCTCAGGATTTTCTTCCGCGTTGCCATATTCATACGTCCAGTAGCGCCCGGCGGTGAATCGGTGATAGCGCAGCATATCTGTCACCGGGACGACGCAGATCACCGCGCCGAACAGTTCGGGCCGCTGCGTCATCACCGCGCCGACCAGCAGGCCGCCGTTGCTGCGCCCCATGATCGCCAGTTTCGCGCTGCGGGTATACCCTCCGGCGATCAGCCATTCCGCCGCCGCGATGAAATCATCGAACACATTCTGCTTGCGGTCGAGCATCCCGGCCTGATGCCACGCCTCGCCATATTCGCTGCCGCCGCGCAGATTGACCGTGGCGAACACCCCGCCCCGTTCCAGCCATTGCAGCGCGTGAATTGTGAAGGCGGGCAGCATCGGCGCGCTGAATCCGCCGTAGCCATACAGCAGCGTGGGGTTATCGCCGTTCAGCGCCAGCCCTTTGCGATGGGTGATAAACATCGGCACGCGCGTGCCATCCCTGGACTCGAAAAAGACCTGCGTCGTCTCAAACTGATCGCCCGCGAAATCGGTCTGGCTGGCACGCCACGGCTCAAGCTGGCCGGTGGTGAAGTCATAGCGGCAGATCACCGGCGGCTGCGTGAAGGACTGAAAGTTGACGAAAAGCTCGGTCTGGTCATGTTCGCCGCTGGCTTCCTGCGCCGCTCCAAAACCAGGCAGCGGGACATCCCCCACAGGGGAGCCATCCAGCGTAAAGAGCCTGACCTGGTGGCTGGCGTGGTGCATGTAGGCCACCGCAAGCTGATGATTGACCACCAGCGCGGTAAAGATCGCGTCATCACTTTCCGGCACGATCGTCCGCCATTGATCGCGCGCGGGGTTGGTCGTGTCGATGGCGATGATCCGCCCATTGGGCGCGTCGAGATCGGTGCGGAAGATGAACACCGGCCCATCACTGCCGATCAGGGTGTAGCTGGCGTCCGCCTCATCCAGCAGGCGGATAAAGTCGCCGTCTGCCCCCGCCGCGCGATAATAAATCCGGTTGCGGTTGACCGAACCGTGCCACACATGCAGCACAAGATACTGGCCGTCGTCCGTCATCAACGGGCTGAAGTTGAGGTCGGGCGCATCCGGTCGTTCGTACACCAGGCGATCCGCGCTCTGCGGTGTGCCGACCGTGTGCCACCACACCTGGTTATGGCGCGTGACCTGCGCCGTGTCCAGCACGTTCGTGGGTTCGGGATAGCGATTGTAGAAAAAGCCGGATCCGTCCTCCATCCACGCCACACCGGCGAACTTGCACCAGCGCAGCGCCTCGTCATAATCCTGGCCGGTCTGCGTGTCGCGCACATGAATCTCCTGCCAGTCGCTGCCGCCGGAAGACAACCCGTAGGCCATCAGCAGCCCGTCGCTGCTGAACTGATACGACGAGATCGCCTGCGTGCCGTCGTCACTGAGCGCGTTCGGGTCGATCACGACGAACGGCTCGCCTTCCAGCCCGTTCTGGCCGTAGAACACCGGCTGATTCTGCCCCGGATCGATCCGCGTGTACAAGTAATAATCCCCTTTGCGCTGCGGGACACTGTAGCGCGTGAAGTTCCACTGCTGGGTCAGCCGCCCGTGGATCGTGGCCCGCGTGGGAATCTCCGCGATGAAATCGGTCGTAAGCTGATTCTGCGCCTCGATCCAGGCGCGCAGTTCGGGTTCCTCCGGGTTTTCCATCCAGCGATACGGATCGGCGACCGGCGTGCCGTGATAGTCGTCGCTCACGTCGTCACGGCGCGCTGGCGGATAGGCGAAGCGGGGCGTGGTCATAAGGCCTCTCTCTTTGAAGGGATTTTCAACGATCGAGCGCATTTTAGCGACGATCCCGCGCCGGTCAAAATCCGCCAGGGTAGGGCTATCGTGCGCGGTCAGGATATCGCCAGCGCCGGATCGACGATCAGCACCAGCTTGCCGCGCACATGCTTGCCCTCGCTCTGACGGGTGGCCGCTACCGCCTCGGCCAGTGGATACTGCCGGTCGATGATGGGCCTGATTTGTCCCTCCGCCGCCCACTGATTGAGCTGCGCCAGATCCTGACCATCTGGCCGCACGAAGAGCGCCCGCAGGCGTTTGCTGCCGGTCAGCCGGGCCAGCACTTGCAGCGCCGGGTTGCCGCGCACCGGGTTGACCGTCACGACCTCGCCGCCCGGTTTCAGCGCCTGCCGCCACCGGCCAAAACCGACCAGCCCCACCGCGTCGAAGATCACATCATAATGACCCTGGCGCGCGGTTACATCCTCACGGCTGTAATCGATCACGTCATCCGCGCCCAGGTCGCGCACAAAGTCGATATTACGGGCGCTGCATGTCCCGGTCACGGACGCGCCCAAGATGCGGGCAATCTGCACGCCGAAGCTCCCCACGCCGCCCGCCGCTCCATGAATCAGCACGCGCGCGCCCGGTTTCAGCGTCACCTTATCGCGCAGGGCCTGAAGCGCGGTGAGGGCTGCGCACGGCATCGCGGCGGCATCGATCAGGGCCAGCCCGGCGGGGACTGGGGCGATGCTGGTTTCCGCCACAGCGGCGAACTGCGCGTAACCGCCATTCTTGGTGTTGGGCAGCATGGCAGAGACGCGATCGCCCGGCTTGAAGCGCGTTACATTCGCGCCGGCTGCCTCCACCACGCCGGCGACATCCAGGCCGGGGACGAAAGGGAACTGGATGCGCACAAAACGCCTGAGCTGCCCACTGCGGATCACCCAGTCGGCGGGGTTGACCCCGGCGGCGGCCACGCGGATCAACACCTGATCCGGCGCGAGTGACGGCACGGGACGTTCCATGCGTTGAAGGACGCTGGCATCCCCGTACTGGGAGAACGCGATCGCGGTCATGGTCTGTGGCACGGTCTGAGCGGCATTCGCTGAGGTTGTCATTTCATCGGCTCCTTCTGAATTTTACGAATAGAATTCCACCAACAAGTTGGTTGAAAAAGCGCCAAAAATTTTTTTACCGCTTTAGCAGCCCCTCGACATACATATCCGCCAGGCGCTGCCCAATGCTGGCGCGCAGGGTATCCGGCATCCTGAACGGCACGGAATGGACACTTTGCGCCAGGCTGACCAGCCCCATCGCGGCCAGATCGAGGTCATCCCACGGGATCAGACCCGCGCCGCTGGCGGCTTCCAGCGCCTCGACGATCGGCAGACGCAGCGCATCGTAAGCCAGCGTCATCAGGCGGTCAGCATCCGCGCGATCCAGCGCGCCCATATCGGCCTGCGCCATGCGGCTGAGATCAAGCGGCGGCTGCGCGACCAGCCAGGCCACCACAGCCCGCAGTTGCTCGCGGATGTCCGCCCCTGCGCGCTGGATCGCGTCTGTCAGGCCGGCCCGGTGACGCTCAAAGCTGCGCTCCATCACCTCGATGAACAACTGCCGCTTGCCGCCGGGCGCATAGTAGTAGAGTGAGGCGTGATGGATTCCTACCTCGGCAGCGATCGCTCGCAGCTTTACCCCGGCGTAACCGCGTGCTGCAAACAAACGCTCGGCCACATCTAGCAGGCGCGCCCGTGTCTCATTATCCGGTGCTTCAGACATCGTTCCAACCAACCGTTTGGTTGATATATTAGCAAACTCGGCGGTTCAGGTCAACCCGGATTAAGCGACTTCTCACCCGCCCTCACCTACCCAAACCTCCGTTGACGCCCTGGCCGCGACTCCGTAGGATCATGCCAGCGCAATCTACCGCGCACCAATCGCATTACAAGGGAGGACGCAGTTATGGCAAAGACGGCACTGATCACCGGCGCATCCGGCGGCCTGGGGGAAGAATTCGCCCGCATCTTCGCGCGGGAAAAATTTGATCTGGTGCTGGTGGCCCGCAGCGGCGAAAAGCTGGGGACGCTGGCAAATGCGCTTCAGTCGGCGCACGGGGTCAGCGTGCAGATCATCGCCAAAGACCTGATCCAGCCCAGCGCGCCGGATGAGGTGTTCGCCGAAGTCGGCAGCACGCCGATCGATGTGCTGGTTAACAACGCCGGTTATGCCACCTATGGCCCCTTTATTGACATCGACACGCGCAGCGATCTGGACGAGATTCAGCTCAACGCGGTGGCGCTGACGCATCTGTGCAAGCGGTTTATCCCCGGCATGGTGGCGCGCCGATCCGGCCGTGTGCTGAATATCGCCTCTAACGCCGCCTTCCAGCCTGGCCCGCTGATGGCCGTCTACTACGCGACCAAAGCCTATGTGCTGTCGCTTTCCGAGGCGCTGGCGGAAGAACTGCGCGGCAGCGGCGTCACCGTGACGTGTTACTGCCCCGGCCCGACCAAAACCGGCTTTCAGGATCGCGCCGCGATGCAGGAGTCGAAACTGGTGCAGCAGGGTCTGATGGACGCAAAGGAGGTGGCCGAGATCGGCTACCGTGCCGCGACGAAGGGTCAGCGGGTGGTGATCCCCGGCGCGCGCTGGAAGGCCCTGGCCTTCATGACGCGCTTTTTGCCGCGTTCACTGACCACGCACATGGTGATGCGCACGCAGGGCCGCGTCCGGCATTGATTATTCAGACCTTTTTGCGCCATAAACGTTTTGCGGATACAGTGAAGGCTGGCGACCTGAGGCATTGCGCTACAGGACAGGAACAGGCGCGGATTTATGGCGATCCTCTCTCATGCGATTGTGCTGCCGGATCAGAATTTTGAAGCCTGGCTGACGGCGGTGCAACCGTATCTGCAAACCTTTGAACGCACGGCGGTGATCCGATCCCCGGCGGGCAATGATCTCAACCGCTTTCGCAATATCACGGCGGTGCAGGCCCCGCTGACCTGGGTGGACGACGACGCGCTCAACCACATCCGCCGCGCCTATCCCTCGGTGGTGCGCATCGATGTGATCCAGGCCGCGCAGCCGGATCAACTGCGTGTGTTCCTACAGGTGCGGGTCAACAACCGCGATCGCTACGGCGAACTGACCAACCAACCGCCGCACATCTTCGATCGCTTCGTGCTGGACTGGTTCACCGAGGCGCGCCCGTGCCGCATCACCCGCGCCTTTTCGACCGCTGGCGATCCGAATCCCGATCTGCATGAAGGCATCGACGTGACCGCGCCCGCTGGCACGCTGATCCGCGCCGCCGCGCCGGGCCAGGTGACGCGGATGCAGGCCGCCAACGATGCGCTCAGTTACGGCCCTTATGTGCAGACCACGACGACGCACGACGGCCAGACCTATATCCTCGCCTATGGCGGATTGAGAGAAATCCGCGTCACACTGAATCAGCCGGTTAAAACGGGCGATCCGATCGGGGTGGCGGCGGGGCCGGTGGTCAAGCTGGTGGCGCAGAATCCACCCGGCGGCGTCTCTGGCATGAAACTGCCCAACGTGATCGACCCTGTGCCGCTGATCTACTGGGAAGGGCTGCGGCTGCGATCGACGGCGGCCACCCTGCGCGTGCGCGCACTGCCTAACGCCAACGCGCCGATCCTGGGCAATCTGACCCCCAACGACGTGATCGAAACGCGCGAAAGCCACGGTCGCACGCTGGTCAAGCTGGGCAATGAGGGCCAGTGGCTGCGCATCAGCCGCGCTGGTGTGCGTGAGGCGTACACGGCGGCCTGGTTTCTGGACGCCTACAGCCTGAATGATCCCGCCGAAGCGTTGCCTGGCATCGCGCTGCCCGGCATGAACCTGGATATGGATCATCCCCAGGGGCGGCCTGATCCGGCGGCCCTGCGCGGCCTGGGGTGGGTGCGGATGCTGTACAACGTGTCGCTGAACCCCAATTTTCCCCAGGGCGATCCCCGCCGCCACGGCAACACCGACCTGGACTTCACCTATAACCGCTACCGCCCGCTGCTGGACCGCTACATAGGCGCCGGGCTGAAGGTGATCCTCGTCCTCACGCATCAGACCTACGGCGAGGGTCAGGGCTTTGTGTGGCATCAGATGAACGCCGACCGCTGGCGCGAACTGACCACCCGCTATGCCGATTTCGCCCGGCGCATCGCCGCGCAGTACGCCGGTCGCGGCCTGATCTACGCCTACCAGATTTGGAACGAGCAGGACACCGCCCCGGAACATGCCCGCGCCGCCGTCCCCATGCCTGCCGCGGAATACGCGAAGCTGCTGACTGCCACGATCCGCGCCATTCGCTCGGTCGATACCAACTCGAAGATCATCACCGGGGGCCACGTCAGCGGCGGCGAGAACGGCAGCGCCTACGCCCGCGCTACACTCGGCGCCATGCCCGGCGATGTGCGACCGGACGGGATCGCGTTCCATCCCTATGGCAACGGCCCGGCGGGATCGCCCTTCACCATCCACGGCCCGCTCGACGGTGTGATCCGCCGCTTCGCCGACGTGATGCCCGGCAGACCGGTGTGGATCACCGAATGGGGCGTGCTGGATCGCCAGGGCGACGACTCGATCGCCGGGCAGGTCAGCCAGTATGCCTCCGGCTTCATGAACATCATCAGGACGCAGTTTCCGGGGAAGGTGGCCGCCGCGTGCTGGTACGCCTGGGCCGATGGCATGGACAACGGCTATGGCCTGGTGAAATCCAACGGCACACCGCGCCAGCCGCTGTATGATTCGTACCGGCGGGGGTAAAGGACAACACAAAAATAGTTGGCTCATGTTCGCATCGAGCGAAAAGCGCGTTGTTGGGGCGCTGCGCCGCTACCGACGATCACCTGTTTTGAACATTTGCCATTTTATGCCGGAGTGCTCCTGCGAGGATTTCTGTTCGTTTCGCGCGAGTCCCGCGCAAATCGATATAAAGCGTCACCGATTCAGATGACGCCTTTTTCTCCTGCTCATCGCTCAAAGCTAACGGCTAAAAGCTAACCGCTAACCGCTACACCGCCGCTGTGTGGAACTTCGGCAGCACGTCCTTTGCGATCAGTTCCAGGCCGTCGAGGTCGTCCTGATCCAGCCACTGAAGCATAAAACGTTCCACACCCGCTTCCACAAAGGCCGCGATCTGATCCGCGATCATGTCGGTCGTGCCGTGGATCACGCCGCGCTCCTTCATGCGATCCGCGCTGGTTCCACTTTCGCTCATCCACGCCGCCATCTCCGCCTCAGTGCGGAACAGGTAACAGCCGTGCATCAGCGATCGCCGGATGGACTGCGGATCGCGCCCGTGCTGGCGCATCAGGTCATCGAGCAGTGTGTTACGCTCACGGAACTGATCCGGCGTCAGGTATACGCCGTTCCATTCCTGCGCATATTTCGCCGCCAGCGGCAGGGTGCGCGTGGGGCCGTTGCCACCCACCAGCAAAATTGGGCCGCCGGGGCGCTGCGGGCGCGGCAGCAGGGTGGCGCCCTCCAGGCTGAAATGTTTACCCTGGTAAGTCACCGGGTCGTCGCTCTGAAACACGCGATGGGTGATCTCCAGTGCGTCTTCCAGCATCTCATGACGGGTGCGCTTGTCGTAAAACGGGATGCCCCAGACGCGGTGTTCGCGCTCATTCCAGCCCGCGCCCAGGCCGATCACCAGCCGCCCGCCGCTGAGATCATCGATCTGCGCCGCCATGCGCGCCGTGATCGAGGGGTGACGAAACGTGGTCGGCGCGACCAGCGATCCAAACTCGACCCGCTGTGTGGCCGTGGCGGCATAGGTCAGCGCCACGAACAGGTCGAGCGAGTCCTTATCCGGCTCGTTCGGGTTGGTGAAGTGATCAGACCGGAACACGCACTGATAACCAAAATCCTCCGCCGCCTGGAGCAGCCGCTTCCAGCGATCCCAGTTCAGCCCATCCTGCCCTTCGATCATGATCCCGATCTGCGTCATCTCTCGTCTCCGTGAATATGCCTGGTGCAGCGATTTGAAATTTTTTGAGATGATAACGCGGAACTGCGCCAGTTGCCGATCATTTCCACTGACATTCCGGTGGCATCACAACCGCCCTGGATTGGCATTATCGTGTACAATAATGCGATAGATGAGGATGATTAATAGAATGATGGGATCAATGGACGAAACCCTGAATATCACGGTGCTGGCTGGACTGGCGTCGTTTGTATTCGCATTCATTTATTCCCTGCTTCTTGCCTATTTGAAGAGTCGCAGGGAAGCAGCGGAAAGAACAAAGCTTGAGGAACGCTATGCCGAAGAAATTGCGGCGTTTCAAGCTGAGTTAAAGGTACTTGAAAGTGAGCTGTTGATATCCAATGAGGCCATCACCGAGTACGAACCAGAAAATACCCCTCAGTAATTTAGCACGAGGTCATCTGCGCATAATAATTACAGACATTTACGACTCCCTACTGACTCTGGCTGAGCGTCTCGCTATTCGTGATGGCTCCGACGAGATACAGACAAAACATATCGATGAAGCCGCCGAGTTCTTTCTCCCAAATATCGCCGTCCTGTTGGGATTGAGGCGAGCAAGATCATGGGCGGGATGCTGCTGGGAACATTTTTACCCGGATTCATCACCTCATTGCAGG
>Ga0224723_1001015_pt1 | contig 17877 bp, 14 predicted proteins | sample Balambano_FR2_Me_FD_161647 | JGI IMG/M metagenome (GOLD analysis project Ga0224723, IMG submission 161647) | Freshwater sediment microbial communities from Lake Towuti, South Sulawesi, Indonesia - Balambano_FR2_MetaG | ecosystem: Environmental > Aquatic > Freshwater > Lake > Sediment | place...
GTGCTGGTTCCTGGCGGCACGTTTATGATGGGCTCTCCCCCTGAGGAGTTGGAACGAGATGAAAGCGAAGGCCCCCAACATGAGGTGACCGTGCCACCGTTTCTGATGGGGCGCTACCCGGTGACCCAGGCCCAATGGCGAGCCATGGCCCAACGCACGGATCTACAGGTTGGGCAATCCCTAAAGCCAGAGCCATCCAACTTTAAGGGAGAAGACCACCCGGTAGAGCAAGTAAGCTGGTACGACGCCGTGGAGTTTTGCCAACGGCTGAGCCGTCTGACTGGCCATCGCTATCGTCTACCCAGCGAAGCCGAGTGGGAATATGCCTGCCGGGCGGGGACAACGACCCCCTTTCACTTTGGCGAAACCATTACCACTGACCTGGCTAACTATCGCGGCACTGATGATAAGAGTGGGAGCTATGGTCGCGGCCCCAAGGGAATGTATCGCAAAACTACCACACCAGTGAACTACTTTCATCCGGTGGCTAATGCCTTTGGCCTCTGTGATATGCACGGCAACGTTTGGGAGTGGTGCCAGGATGGCTGGCATGAGAATTATGACGGGGCTCCGGTTGATGGGAGTGCCTGGCTAGATGCCGAAAATGCGGGGTATAAAATGCTACGCGGCGGTTCTTGGATCCTCGTTCCGGGGTATTGCCGTTCCGCGTTCCGCATCTACTTCAACCCCGGCGACCGCTTCGACTATATCGGTTTCCGAGTTGTGTGCGAGGCCCGAGGACTCTAGGTATTTCTTTATACTCTTTCTCTTTTCCCTTTCGCGCAGCGCGCGATCAAAATTTTTGGGCTTTTCCACTTCAGGGCACAACTACTGCAATTACAATGCAGGTAAATTTAAACTCAAGCTAACCTCTATGAATGCTCTCACCCTTGACATCAAAGCGGCCATTGACCTAACCAATGAGCAGTTTTACCAACTCTGTCAGAGCAATCGAGAGTTGCGGTTTGAACGCACGGCTGAGGGAGATCTGGTTATTATGTCACCAGCTGGAGGAGAAACTGGCAACCGCAACGGTCGGCTCACTCAGCAATTATTTAACTGGACTGATGATGATGCCAGTGGCATTGCTTTCGACTCTTCGACTGGCTTTAAGTTACCCAATGGTGCTGATCGCTCTCCTGATGCCGCCTGGTTAACGCTAGAACGTTGGCATACCCTTACACCTGAACAACAGGAGCGATTTATTCCGCTTTGTCCCGATTTTGTAGTGGAGTTGATGTCTCCTAGCGATGCCCTCTCTACCGTGCAAGCCAAGCTGCAAGAGTACATTGACAATGGTGCTCGATTGGGCTGGCTATTAAACCGCAAAGCTAAGCAAGTTGAAGTCTATCGCCCAGGCCAAATCGTTGAAGTTTTGCCAGCACCTGAAACCCTTTCTGGGGAAGATGTGTTTCCTGGTTTTACGTTAAACCTTGCCCAAATTTGGTAGCTCAATCTTTGGCTACTCAGTACACAGAAGTTAGCGTAAATCATCCAAGCCAAAATCCAACATTGTCTGAATTAAACCACGTCCACTTTGAAAATCGTATGTCCCGCTTTAAGTTGGATACCCGTCTAATTAAAAAGGCTTCTCTCAATTATGGAGAAGCCTGAGGCAGACCGGATTGGCATGAATCCAACTATCGGGTGCTATCGACCAATGCCAAGGTACTGGAACCCGGCCCGAATCATAGCTTCGCGATCCAGGAAGTTGCGGCCATCAATTATCACTGGGCTGTGCATGCGTTGGGCCATAGTCCCGTAGTCGAGATCCTTAAACTGAGCCCAATCCGTGACCAGTACTAGCGCATCGCAACCATCAGCTAGGTGCATTGCATCGCTTTCTACAATGACACCAGTTAAGCCATGACTGACTCCACTTTGAGAGACGATGGGGTCGTAGGCTTTGACCTTGGCTCCCAGACGATTGAGTTGCTCAATCATAATTAGAGAGGGTGCATCGCGCATGTCGTCAGTGTCGGGCTTGAAGGTAAGCCCCAGCAGACCGACGGTTTTGCCCTTGAGAATCTTCAGCACCTGCTGAAGTTTTTCCAGGGTAATTTGCCGTTGGCGGTTGTTCACATCTACGGCAGCCTTCAGCAGTTGGGCATCGTAGCCATAGTCATCGGCGGTGTGGATGAGGGCCGCCACGTCCTTCGGGAAGCAAGACCCGCCCCAACCGATGCCTGCCTGCAAGAATTTTTTGCCAATGCGAGAGTCAAGCCCGATACCCGCCGCTACCTGGGTGACATCGGCCCCGACCCGATCGCAGATATTGGCAATCTCGTTGATAAAGCTAATTTTGGTGGCCAGGAAAGAGTTCGAGGCATACTTCACCATTTCTGCTGAACTCAGGTCAGTCACCAGCACCGGCACTGGCTCTCCACCGGGCTGCTGGCGGTGGTGACCGTTTACGATGGGGGCATACAGTTCTTGCATCATGGCGATGGCACGAGGGCTGTTGCTGCCTAGAACAATTCGATCGGGGTTAAAGGTGTCGTAAATGGCCGAGCCTTCCCGCAAAAATTCGGGATTGCTAACCACATCAAAGTCCGCCACTACTTCAGGGTGGATAAGGGTCGGGCCATGCCCTGCCGCGACAGGGATTTTTTGTTGTTCTGCGACTCCGTCCAGCACAATCATGCGCACCCAGTCGCCAGAACCAATGGGTACGGTGGATTTATTCACAATCACCTTGTAGCCCCCATTCAGATGGTTGCCAATTCCCTTGGCCACTGCTTCAACATAGCGGGTATCGCTCTCTCCGGTGGGCAGGGCTGGAGTGCCGACAGCGATGAATAAAATTTCCCCATGCTCGACCCCTTGTTTTAGATTGGTGGAGAACTGCAAATGGCCTGCGGCCATGGATGACTGCATTAGCTCAGACAGCCCTGGCTCAAAAATCGGAGACTGCCCCGACTGCATTAACTTAACTTTCTCTTCGTTGACATCAATACACAGGACATCATGACCAATGTGCGCCAGGCAAACACCAGTTACCAACCCCACATAGCCCGTTCCAATTACACATACACGCATAGCCCATAACCCTTATCGTGATGTAGATATGATTTTAATCTGAGCAGGATATGCCTCAGATGGAGATCATCAACTGTGGAAATACACTTGTGTCCTAGTAATCCCTATTCTGAGTGAGGATAAAGCCTAGGCCTGAACGATCAACGGTGGCGTAACGTTGACGCAATCTTGCCCAACTCGACGGCGAAAGTCATCTATAGTCAACGCTAGTCCCTGTTGGAGCGGAACTGAAGGACTCCAGTTTAAGAAGGTTTTTGCCCGGGTAATATCCGGTTTGCGACGTTGCGGATCGTCCTGGGGCAGCGGCTTGTAGACCAAATCCGCGCCAGGGTTGACCATCGTTTGAATCGTTTGAGCGAGTTCTAGAATGGTGTACTCGTCAGGGTTGCCAAGGTTAACTGGGCCAATATAGTCCCCATTCATCAGTCGGATCAGCCCTTCAACCAGGTCAGAGACGTAGCAAAAACTACGGGTCTGGGAGCCGGTGCCATACACCGTCAGGGGAATACCGCGCAGCGCTTGGACAACAAAATTACTCACCACCCGACCGTCGTTTTCTAACATGCGGGGGCCGTAGGTATTAAAAATTCGCGCTACTCGAATATCGACATTATTTTGCCGGTGATAGTCGAAAGCCAGGGTTTCGGCGACTCGTTTGCCTTCGTCGTAGCAACTACGAATGCCAATTGGGTTGACGTTACCGCGATAGTCTTCGGACTGGGGATGTACCTCCGGATCGCCGTAGACCTCTGAGGTAGACGCCAGTAGAAATCGAGCCTTCACCCGCTTAGCTAGGCCCAGCATATTGAGCGTGCCCATCACATTGGTTTTAATGGTTTTAACCGGATTGTACTGGTAATGCACAGGCGACGCTGGACAGGCCAAGTGATAAATCTGATCGACCTCTAGGCGAATGGGTTCAGTAACATCGTGGCGGATCAGTTCAAAGTAAGGATTATCGAACCATTGCAACAAATTGTGCTTTCGACCAGTGTAAAAGTTATCCAGGCAAATGACCTCATGGCCTTCAGCCATTAATCGATCTATCAAATGAGAGCCAATAAACCCAGCGCCACCTGTGACTAGAATTCTCATAAATACAAACAGCCTAAAAGATTAGTGTTAGTACGCCTAAAAAGTACCCAACCCATTTAGGTGCCAACCAAAGACGTGGTGTCATTAGCTGACTTCCAACCTCACAGAAGTACCCTATGACAGGCATCATACGTTTCAATTAACATCCTCACAAAGATTAACCGGGGCAGTTTACGCTCTCTTCATAAGGAATTAATAAACGGCATCAGGAAAAATACTGAAATTTCCCTATGCCTGCCTAAGACAGTTTCAAAACCGCCATGAAGGCTTCTTGAGGAACATCCACCGTGCCAATAGCCTTTAATCGTTTCTTACCTTTGGCCTGCTTTTGCAGGAGCTTTTTCTTGCGAGAGATATCGCCACCGTAGCACTTGGCTAACACATCCTTACGCAGGGCCGGGATGCTCTCGCTAGCAATCACCCGGCTACCGATGGCCGCTTGAATAGGAATCTTAAACTGATGGCGGGGAATCAGTTCCTTGAGTTTTTCTACCAGGGCTTTGCCCACATAGTAGGCTTTGTCTCGATGCACAATGGAGGCCAGGGAATCGACCTGATCACCGTTAATCAGCACATCCAGGCGCACCAGGGGGTTCACACGGTAGCCAATCAGCTGATACTCCATGCTGGCATAACCCTTAGAGCGCGACTTCATCTGGTCAAAAAAGTCGGTCACTACTTCTGCTAAGGGAACTTCGTAGATCAACGTGGTGCGTCCCTGGGCCAGGTACCGCATATCCTTGAAATCGCCCCGGCGAGACTGGCAGAGCTCCATCAAGGGGCCAACGTATTCCTCTGGGGTAATAATGTCGAGTTGTACGTAAGGCTCTTCAATTTTTTCGCGAGCTTGGGGATCTGGCAGGGTGCTCGGGTTGTCGATCTCCAGCACCTCACCCTGGATGGTGGTGACTCGATAAATTACCGAGGGTGCGGTGGTAATCAGATCCAGGTTATATTCCCGTTCCAGGCGCTCCTGGACAATTTCCATGTGCAGCAGCCCCAAAAACCCGCACCGAAAGCCAAACCCCATTGCGCTAGAGGTCTCCGGCTCAAAGTGTAGCGCTGCATCGCTGAGGCGTAGCTTTTCCAGAGCTTCCCGCAGTTCCTCGAACTGGTCAGATACGATCGGAAACAGGCCACAGAACACCATTGGCTTGGCTTCTACATAACCTGGCAGCGGCTCCTTAGCGGGAGCTTGCACCAGGGTAATGGTATCGCCAACGCGGGCATCTTCCACGGCTTTGATAGAGGCTGCCACATAACCTACTTCCCCCGCATGGAGTTGATCGACCTTGACTTGGTTGGGGGCCAATACCCCCAGTTCGTCAATTTCGTATTCTTTACCAGAGGCCATGAGCCGCACTTTGTCTTTGTGGCGAATGGTGCCATCTACGACCCGGAAATAGACGATAACGCCGCGATAGCTGTCGTAGTAGCTATCAAAAATTAAGGCTCTGAGAGGCTTATCCACGGTATCTTCGGGCGGTGGAATTAGATAGACGATGGATTCTAAAATTTCGTCAATGCCAATGCCCTCTTTAGCCGAGGCCAGAATCGCATTGCTGCAATCTAGCCCAATGATGTCTTCAATTTCCTGCTTGATGCGCTCTGGGTCAGCCCCTGGCAGGTCAATTTTGTTGAGTACTGGAATAATTTCCAGATCGTTTTCTAACGCTAAATAGACGTTAGCCAGGGTTTGGGCCTCTACCCCCTGGGAAGCATCCACCACCAAGAGCGCTCCCTCACAGGCAATTAGGGAACGAGAGACTTCGTAAGAAAAATCGACGTGGCCAGGAGTATCAATCAGGTTAAGGATGTAGTCTTTACCATCCTGGGCACGGTAGTTCATGCGGGCGGCCTGAAGCTTGATGGTAATGCCCCGTTCCCGCTCTAAATCCATACTGTCGAGGAACTGATCTTTCATTTCGCGATCGCTGACGGTGCCGGTACGCTGCAGTAACCGATCCGCCAGAGTCGATTTGCCATGATCAATGTGGGCAATAATCGAAAAATTACGAATCTGAGAGACGGGAACCTCTGTCATAGAAGGCTTACCAGGAAAGAACCAAGTTGTAGACTCCCTGCTATTGTAATGGCTTGCCTGAGTGAATGCTAAGAATTGCGGTTACTGCCACTAGAGATGGTGCAATCTGAGCACAAAGAAATGAAGCCATCGATTAACGTATGGCCACCCAACCATAGCCCAACAACAATGCAATGCCCGCGCCGACACCAGTGTTAATGATGTTGACCAGTTCGTTGGTTAGCCAGGAAAACTGATTTTGTAGCGTTGCACCAATCAAACTTTCTAAGGTGGTAGCCAGAAAGGCGGCCAATAGGCAAACTCCTATCCCCCAGGCGGGAATTAGCCCCACAACCCAGCCCACGATGGCAATGGCACCAGAGCCCAGCCAGCCAGCCAGTGTGCCTTCTAAGCTAACGGCTCCTTCGGTGCCAGGGGGAACGGGCTTGAGTGTTGTGATCAAAAAGGTACGCCGACCATAGGCTTTGCCGACTTCGCTAGCAGTAGTGTCTGACAGTTTGGTGCTAAAGCTGCTGACGTAGGCCAGGGCCAAAAGTGGAACCCAACTGGCGGCAATAGCCGGATTAGCCCAGGTCTGTAGGCTAGCGATCGCCAACGCACACATCGCCCCAACCAGCGCTGACCCCCAAACATTCTCTGGCCCTCGTATCCCAGAGCGACCTTCTGCAATGCCAGCCGCTTCTTTGCGGGCCATTCCCAGACGAGTTACGGCTGTTCCTAGCATGAAGTACGCTATGACCACAGCATAGCCCTGCCAACCCATCGCTCCCCAAACAATCACCCCCAATGCCCAGGCATGGATATACCCTGCGGGAGTCAACAGTTTTTTGGGTGCTACCCAGGCTAGGGCCAGCAACACCGTGTTGAGGATTGCTCCCAGCAGCCAGGGATTACCCAAGTTTTGCCCTAAGTTCTGTAGTGGCCCCATGAGCTTTCCAAATCTCCTAAATGGCCCGATATAGATAGTCCCAGTAACCCTGACAAGGCTATTGCTCTCCGATAGTTAGGCATAGATTTTGTGCAGGTGAAGGCAGTTACCCTGGCTACCCTGGCCAACATTGATCTGGTAGGTGAGCTTGTCGGCCACCAAGTACATGATTTTAAGCCCCCTGCCTCCCTCATCTTGCTCTATTTGCTCATCGTCGGCCTTGAGCTTAGCTTTGAGCGCCTCATTCAAGTCAAACCCTGGCCCTTGATCCCAAATCCGGATATCAATAGCCCGGTCTGAGATACTGACCTCAATTTGAATTGGAGTACTTGCCGGTAAACTGGCATGGGCATGGCGAACGGCGTTGGTAAACCCTTCGACCAGAGCAAGCTGGCACTGTAACCAAATCTGACGCGGAATGGGCGAGGCTTGAAACTGGTCAAACCAGGCCAGCACCGACTTAAGTGCCGTAGGATCTGTAGGTATTTCGATATGGTCGGTTTTTTGATAAGTCAAGTCGGTATGGGGCGTGGCTAATTCTTCTTGCATAATAGGGCCAACCCTAGCTTGGCAACAGCCTTCGCTAGATGAGAATTTATCCCCAGGCCATGATTCGATCACAGCGCCAGGGTTGCTTAAGGAGATCGTGAGATTCATCACATAGGACTACTGAGATGGCTGTATTGTGTCCCAATGTTTGGGGTTCATCACTAGCTAACTATCTATGAAGCTTTACCACAAAATGGTGATTTGTGACTGCGGCGAACCTCTAGTGCCAATTCCTTTGGAACAATTCGCTGTAGTGCATCCACATCCTTATCAGATGCTTGGAGCACCCTACGGCCAGCAATCGCCTTATTACCTGCGTAGTCATGTGCTTACCGCTTTGGTTGAAGCTCAAGCTCAGCTTCAACAGCAGCGTCCTGGCTGGCAGATCCAAATTTTCGATGCTTATCGCCCGGTTATCGTGCAGCAGTTCATGGTGGACTACACCTTTGCCGAGCTACTCCAAATGCGACAGGTTCAGGCTGATGTGCTGGCACCAGCCCAACGAGAAGCACTGATGGCCGAAGTCACTCAGTTCTGGGCCTTACCCAGCGACGACCCCAACACGCCTCCTCCTCACAGTACTGGGGCAGCAGTGGATATTACCCTGGTAGATGCGCAGGGCCGTCCGGTGGACATGGGATCGCCCATTGATGAGGTATCGTCGCGCTCTTTTCCTGACCACTTTGCGACCCATCAAGATCTCCAAGGACAGGAATACCATCGCCACCGCACGTTGCTCAAAGACATCATGCAAGCGGCGGGATTTCGCCGCCATCCCCAGGAGTGGTGGCATTTCTCCTTTGGGGATCAGCTCTGGGCTTGGATTTTGCAAGAGCAGGAAGGCAAGCAAGGCATAACCGCACGATATGGACGAGTTGAGCCAGATATAAAGCGGTAAAAAAAGACCCCAGGACTTGAATAAACCTGAGGTCTTCATTATCTAAAACTCCCGCCTTACGCCATCATTTCACCCGTTTCCTGCAGAACGTGGAGGCGATGGTAAATACCTCCGTGGGCTAGTAACTCCGCGTGGTTGCCGACTTCGGCAATGCGGCCTGCTTCCAGCACAACGATTTTGTCGGCCTCGCGCACGGTACTGAGACGGTGGGCAATGATGATGGTAGTACGGGTACCGAGAATCGAGCGCATGGCCAGTTGAATGGAGCGCTCTGACTCGTAGTCGAGGCTAGAGGTGGCCTCGTCAAACACCAGCACATCGGGATTGACCAGCAGGGCGCGGGCAATGCCCAGGCGTTGGCGCTGACCACCCGACAGTCGCACCCCCCGCTCACCAACGACCGTGTAGTAGCCGTGGGGCAGACGGTGAATAAATTCATCTACGCGGGCAATGCGACAGGCTTCGTTGACTTGCTCCATTGAGGCTGTGGGGTTGCCGTAGATGAGGTTGTCAAGTAGGGTGCCGTTAAACACATCCACCTCCTGATGAACAATGGCCAGACGTTTGCGGTAGCCGGTTACATCCAGATGGCGAATGTCTTCGCCGTCGATAAGGATGCGCCCACTATTAGGGTCAAAATACCGAAACAACAGTTTCACCAGGGTAGACTTACCGGAACCAGAGCGACCCACCAGGGCCACGGTTTGGTAAGGCTCAATCAGCAGGTCGATGGCTTGTAGCACAGGCTTTTCATTGTCGTAGCCGAAGCTGACGTTCTCAAAATGCACCTTGCCCGTGAACTGGTAGCGGGGCAGGCTATCTGGGCTATCCACCAGGTTAACGGCATCGGTGCCCACAGGTTCTTCCATAAACTCATGGAAGCGCAGCATGGAGGCATAGCGGCGGGCAAAGACCTCACCCAGATGGCTGATTGGCTCTAGTTCTGAGTAGGCCATGCTCGACACCGTGAGGGTGGTAACGAAGTGTCCCAGAGAGATATGACCCCGCAGGGTGGCCAACAAGGTCATCACTAGAATGCCAAACACGCAGCTTTGGATGATGAAATCCTGCCGAGTAGCCAGTTTCACATAGCCCTTGTGGATGATGTGAATCACCATCGTGAACTCGCGCCGCAACCGTTGGCTCTGCCGCCGGAGCTCTTCCCCCTCGGCGGCAAAGGCTTTCACCGTTTTGATGTTGGTAATAATTTCCGAGGTGCGGCTTTCAGTATTCTCCATATAAGTGTCAAGCACCTGCTCTTTCTTATTCAGGCGAACCAGTTCCTTAAAGCTCAAGCTCAGAATGCCGATGAACGACACCAAAAACACCAAGGCAATGCGCCAGTCAATCCACCAGATGATGATGAAAATACCGGTAATACGCACCAGCTTGGGGATGAGCTGTCCGGCAATTTCGGGGTAGGTCCAGGTGTGGTTCGACAGGCCCCGTGCCACCCGCCCAGAAATACGCCCAGGATTATGCAGGTCGTAAAAGCCCAGGGGCAGCGTCAACAGTTTACGAATCACCGCATGGGTGTGGTCGCGCCGGGTGCGCAGGGCAATATCCCAATGAAACCAATCCCCCAGCCAGGGCTGGATGGGAGCACGCACCACCGTAGTCAGAAAAATAACGGCCATCAGCACCGCTAAGGTAAACCCGGCCCCAGCCGGTATCCCCACCAGGTTGCTGACCTGGCCAACCAGGGCTTGACTCACAGGGTCAATGGGCTGACCCGAAAGCACGTTCAGAATTTGGCCAATGGAGTAGGGCACGGCCAGATCCACAATCTGAAATAGACTACTGGCCGCAATGCTGAACAACGCCGCCCTGCGGTAGCGGCTGTAGTATTGGATGACATGTCGAAAGGTGGCCATGAAGTAGCGTCCGCTGGAGAGTATGTTGTATTACATATACTACAACGTGGGTTGAGGGTTTGCGGGTGATTTTGGGCTGAATCGATGAATCCCTAAGTGTGGCCCCAGGGCTGGCGGGATCGGTTACGCTCTACGGGTGAGGATGTTGTGAGGCAGGGCGAGTGAAGATAGCGCTGTTGATACTGGGAGCAGGAGTCATTGTCGTGGTGATTGTAGAACTGCTGCTGCGGGGTAAATACGGTTTGGGCAATCCTCCCCTGTACGTGGCGGATGCACGCACCGGCTACCGACTGGCCCCTAACCAAAGCCTGCGGCGGCGGGGCAACCGCATTGAAATTAACCAGTACTCTATGCGAGGGTCAGCGATCGCCCCCCAACCCGCTCCAAATACCCTGCGTGTGCTGATGCTAGGGGATTCCATTGTCAATGGCGGCTGGTGGACAGACCAGACTGAACTGCTCTCCCTTAAGCTGCAAGGGGTGCTGCTGGCGTTGACCTCTGGAGATTTTCAACAGGTGGAAGTGTTGAACGCTTCCGCTAACTCCTGGGGGCCTCGCAATGAGCTAGGCTATGTGCTGCGGTTTGGCACCTTTGACTCGCAGATAGTGCTGCTGGTGCTAAATACTGACGATTTGTTTGCCGTTGCCCCCAACGCTCACGAACTCAACCGCCACCCGGCCTACCCCACTCGCCGCCCGCCGCTGGCCCTTTGGGAGGCTGTTGCTCGCCGCCGCAAGTATGAACCCAGCCCAGAATTGCAAGCGCTGCATCAACAAGCGGGCGATCGGGTCGGCGTGAACCTGGAAGCCATTCGCCAGCTTGATCAAACCGTGCAGGCCGCTAACGGTCGCCTGCTGTTAGCCATGACCCCCCTCCGTCGGGAGCTAGAACCCGATGGGCCGCTGGATTATGAACAAGTAGCTCGTCGGCGTCTCCAGGAGTTTGCCCTGGCCCAGGGCATTCCTTACCTGGATTTCTTGCCGCTGTTTCAGAAAAGCGATTATGAGAGCCTCTACTTCGACCACATCCATCTCAGCGCTCAGGGTAATGAGCTAGTGGGCCAAGCTCTGGCTAATTTTGTGGCAGAAACCTGGCTTATCCCCAGAAATATCAATCAACCCCTGAACAATGAACCCATGTCTGACCTGTGGTGAGACTAGAAAGCAGAGAGCTAGCGCTTATCGTTAAGTTTGAAACTATTTATAGCTTAATTCACTACTTTGACAGGGCAGATTTTACCTTATTTTCCCTCTATTGAGAGATGAGGGGGAGAGCTTCATTGCTCTATTCTTAGAGCCAGAATAGAAACCCTATTACATAGGAGCGCGAAGTAATTTTCGCTGTAAAGCTTTTCGCTATGGATCTGGCGTCATAGACCTGGCTAGATAAGCACAGAATTTTTACCCTTTCGATATCTATGTAATCACTTTACAGTAGGATTTTATCATGACCCAAACTCAACCGAATCAGGTTTTCCAATCTCAGAGTCAGCAACCGAAAGTTCGCTACGCTGTGGTTGGTCTAGGCTGGTTTGCTCAGGATGCCGCCTTGCCGGCCTTTGCCCATGCTGAAAATTCTGAATTAGTTGCGCTGGTTTCGGATGACCCAACCAAGTTGGCAGAGCTTAGCCAAAAATATGATGGCATACAGCACACCTACTCCTATGAAGAGTACGATGATTTGCTTAGAAGCGGTTTAATTGATGCTGTTTACATTGCCTTGCCTAACCATCTACATTGTGATTACACAGTAAGGGCAGCGAAAGCAGGAGTACATGTGCTTTGTGAAAAGCCAATGGCCATCACCGCCGAGGAGTGTGAGGCCATGATTCAGGCTGCTCAAGACAACCATATAAAATTGATGATTGCCTATCGCTTGCACCTGGAAGAGGCTAACCTAAAAGCTGTGGAAGTTGTGCAATCTGGGAAAATTGGTGAACCGAGAATCTTCACTTCAGTATTTGCTCAACAGGTTGAAGAAGGCAATGTTCGAGTTGATAAATCCATAGGCGGCGGCACTCTAGATGATATTGGCATCTATTGTATTAATGCGGCTCGTTATATATTTCAGGATGAGCCTATTGAGGTTTTTGCGACTAGTGCTAGTAACGATGAAGAACGCTTTCAAGAAGTCCCTGAAATGACGAGTGCAATCTTGCGTTTCCCCGAAGATCGCTTAGCAACATTTACCTGTAGTTTCGGTGTCTATAAAGTGTCAAACTATCAAGTTTTAGGCACAAAGGGAGATTTACGAGTTGATCCAGCTTATAGCAGTCAGGGTGAAATTAAGCATATGTTAAAAGTCAGTGGTGAACAGCAAGAATATAGCTTTGAACCCCATGATCAAGTGGCGGCTGTGTTTGTCTATTTTTCAGATTGCATTTTGCAAAATGAAGAGCCTGAACCGTCAGGTCAAGAAGGATTAATTGATGTCAAAATTATTCGTGCCCTGGATGACTCAATAAAGACAGGCCAGTTTGTGCGGCTTGATATCCCCACTCGCCAACGACGACCCACGGCTGATCAAATAGTTGAGCGTCCTCCCATTCAAGAGGCACCTGATTTAGTTCATGCCGCTGATCCCTCGGGTGAATCTAGAGGATAAACCAGTATTGAAGAGCAGAAGCTCCCTGACCAAGCATGGATTTCTGCCAGGGAGCGTTGGTAAATTAAACTCGGCCTAAATAAACAGCCAGTGTTAAACGGCTAATGTTGCGTTAGCTAGGGTAACTTGTAGCTACTTACTCTAAGGCTCAATACTCCCTGTCGCGGATCTTGTGTGAAGATAAAAGCACCTTCTTCTAGTTCGCCACTCGACAAAAAATCAATTTGCTGTTCTCCAAACTCGATTACTTCTCCATTCACTTTAAGCTCTGCTATTACCTGCACAGCTTCAGCAGTTTTACCGCCTTGGTTTTGCACTTCAAAGGGAACATAAAACTGTCCAGAGGCTTCCCATATCGCTCCAGAACGGGAGAGAGAAAGATCGGGAGGTGTTTTGTTTTTAGCATCAAGCCCAAGATATCCGACCAAAGCCACAACAACGGCTAAAATTGCTGAGGCTATAATCAAGGTTGTTTTCTCGGCTATAGTGTTTAAAGAACGCTGATCTTGCGGTTCATGGTGGCCTGCATCTGATTGGTTTAATTCGGTCATACCGCTAACCTCCCTGCTGAACCACCAATTCCTGCCGGGAGACCCAGCAAGATAGAATACTGCAACCACATTGTCCAAGGATCCTCAAAACTAAGCCGTTGAAAAAAGAGCAACATGAAGGCTGCTGCAATGAGCGATACTAGATAACAGGCAATAGTTTCACTAACTGGATGTTGAAAGATCCCTTGTTGGCGTCTGCGCTTTTCCTGGTTTGAGAAGCCTGCTTCAAATACAATCAAGTAAGAGATTAACCACGAAGCCACTATAATCGCTATCAACCAACTGTTTTGAACTGCTGCTGCCAGCATCCTAACCTCATCAGTTGGAGCAATGTTGAAGGCAATAATTAATGCACCAATCAAAGTTGCGCCGATGTCTGATAGTGTTGCATTAATTTCTTCACTGGTGGACTTGGAAAAGGATTTTTCTTGACTTGCTGTACCATTATCAGTGCGGCTTCCTTGCAGCAGTTGAGCCGCCAAGGAAACACCAATTGTGAATGGTACGGCTTCAAATAAAACTTTTCCCAATATTTCATACAAAGGCGTGTGAGGCGTAATTTCTCTCAGTAAGGTTAGCATCAGTACTGTACAAATCAGGCCAATTGCTAATGACTTTATACTATCCATCACCGCATCAGTCGTGCGGATGTCCTTAAACTTACGAAATCCTGCTGTTCTATTTAACAAAAACGCTATAACAAAGCCGGTAAGGATGGCTAGCAGCATGGCCGCTGGAGTAGCCGTCGAACCAATCCACCATACCTCCATTGTGTAAAGCAGAGGAATTCCAAACAAAAAGCCGCCACAGGCCCCCCGAATAATGTCATGGAATTCATCTTTCCAGGCAGTGAGATGGCGGCTTTGGAGATACATAATGCTTGTAGCAAAAGAACAATAGTTTGCTGATTATTTATGAAACCATCGGAATCAGCATCCTCATAAAGAAATATTTTTACTGCCCCAGCCTTTGTTGGGGGCATCCTGAGTTAGTCTCCCCGCGGCCTGTGAAGAGTCTTGTCAAAGCGGGGCGATCGCTCACTGTTAGCTACATTGGGTACAGTTTGCCCTCAATTCTGCCATGCCCAAGGCCAGCCGTCGTCGCCAGCACTCCACCCCGCCTCCTCGCCAAAATGGTCAGGCGGCTGAAGCGGATTTAACCACCCCCGTGGTTGCCGACTCCAAACAGTTGCGTCGTCAAGAACGGGCGCAGGCTCGTGAAGCCAAAAAAGCAAGAAAAGCGCTGATTCAGTACGGGGCTTTTACTGTGCTGGTCGGTGGCTTGGTTGGGGTGCTGCTTTCGCTGTTAGTAGAGCCTAAAATCGGGCTGGCTGCCGCAGGGGGGATTGTGTGTTTAGCCCTGTCCTTTAAGTATCCACGGCAGGCCATTTATGCGTTTATTTTTTACATTCCTTTCAGCGGCACTGTGGTCTATGCCCTGGGTGGCAGCGGCATTTTGCAGTTGGCTAAAGATGCCATCTTCTTCCCGGCTCTGTTGAGGGTGGCGCTGTTCTGCCGCAAGACTCGGCAGCCGTTGATTATTCCGCCCGCTATTAAAATTCCGTTGATTGTCTTAGTAGCGCTGTCTACCCTGACCCTGCTGGTGGTGAACGGCAGCCAGCAGTTGGCCGCTGAGGAGGGAGAAATCCCCATTTTAATCGGGGTGCTGGGGCTAAAGGTGCTGCTGGGTTATGTGCTGCTAATTCCCTGTATTTACTACCTGCTGCGCGATCGCGACGACCTTTACGTTCTCCTGCGTACCCAGGTTGTCGTCATCCTGGTTTGTTGCGGGCTGGGCTTTATTCAGTTTTTGATGCTACGAACCGGTATTTGCCAGGGCACTGTGGGGGAAGGGGCAGACTTGTTCAAAGCCACCCTGGAGGCCCGTTGCTTTGTGGGTGGGTCGCTGCTCTACAGCCCAGAACAGGGACAAATTCGTCTACCCGGCACCTTCAATGCTCCCTGGCAGTGGGGCTGGTTTCTGATTTCCAGTGGCTTTTTTGCCTTTGGAACGGCCTTTAGCGATCGCTCCGTGATCTGGCGCGGCATTGGCCTAATTACGCTGGCGGCGGTAGGAGTCATGACGGTAGTATCGGGCCAGCGTATTGCCCTTGCCCTGGTGCCGGTTACCATTCTGAGCCTGCTGGTGCTGACCGGGCAGATTGCCAATCTGAGACGATTTTTGCCCATTGGCCTGGGGCTAGCGCTGATTTTAGGCATTTTTATGACCCAGAATCCCACCGTCGTTAGCGAGCGCTGGGCCAGTTTTAAGGCTCGCTGGGCCGCTGCCCCGCCCCACGAGTTTATTGTTCAACAGTTTCAGTGGGCGCAGCAGCAGCAAGAAGGCATTTTGGGCCGGGGGATAGGGCGTGCCACCAACGCCGCCCGCATTTTTGGTCAAACCGAACTGGTGGAAACCTACCATCCCAAACTGCTCTACGAAATTGGCCCACTGGGGTTGCTGGCTACTCTGGCCCTCTACCTGACGCTGACCCTAGCCACCTTCAACGCCTACCGCGCCATCAAAGATCCCGACCTCAAAGGTTACGGTGCATCTATGTGGGTGTTTGCGCTGTTTATCAGCCTCTTTCCCTACTACTACCCCCTGGATGTAGAGCCCGTTAACGTGTATTACTGGTTAGCGGCTGGAATTGTGCTTAAACTGCCTGAAATTGACCAGCGTGAGCGCTTGCAGTATCAGCTTGAGGCAGGCGATGCCTCGCAACCGCTGACTAAACGGCAACAAAAACAGCTTAAGCAACAGCAAAAAACGGTTGTTTTTAAGTGATGTCGGGATTGGTTATGGATGCTATCCATCTGATGGGAATTCGCGCCTACGGCTACACGGGTGCCCTGCCGGAAGAAAACACCTTGGGCCAGTGGTTTGAGGCCAACATTACCCTCTATCTAGACCTGACCGAGGCCAGCCAGAGCGATCGCCTGGCCGATACCCACGACTACCGTACCGTCATCACCCGCACCCAGCAGATCATTCGCGAACAACCATTTGCCCTGCTGGAACGACTTGCCGGAGTCATCGCTGCAGCTGCCCTACAGTCCGATTCGCGCCTACAGCGGGTCACCGTTCGGCTAACTAAGCTAACGCCGCCCATTCCTGACTTTAGTGGCCAAGTGACGGTAGAAATTAGCCACGACAAAGTCGATGGACAAAACTTGTAAGCCCAAGGGGAATAGTTAGATTCACACGGCTTAGGGCCAGCCCTCCAAATGGGTTTTGATAAGTTCCTCATCGCCCTCAGCCTCATCAATTCCCCCAAGCAAACTATGCTAGAAGACAGAACGTCCGTTCTTTATCGATGGCACGATCCAAGCCAAAACTTAAGCATTCCGGCGATGATGGGTTTGCCCTTACGGCTGAGCAACTGGTGGCACTAGATGCCCTGGATGCCTTTGTGCAGGGCAACGAGAAGCTGTTTTTGCTAACCGGTTACGCAGGTACCGGCAAGACCACACTGCTCCAGGTGTTTATCAACGGTCTACGAGAGCAGGGCGACGAACGGCCCATTGTGCTCACGGCTTTCAGCAACAAGGCGACTAAGGTGCTGGCCAGCATGTCCGCCCAGTGGCAACTCGATGTTGATGCCATGACCTGCTGCAAGCTGTTGGGCCTGCGCCCCGTGATTAATGAAGAAGACGGCAAGCAGGTGTTTCAGCCAGATCGCAGACAAGGCAGCCAACTCGACCGCTACCGACTGGTAATTGTGGACGAATGCTCCATGGTCAATGAGGAACTGTGGGAGTTATTGGTCAGCGCGGTGTCAAACCTGTACCGCGGCACCCAAATTTTGTTTGTGGGCGACCCTGCCCAATTGCCACCGGTCAACGAGCAAGAGTCAGCCTGCTTTCGGCAGATTATCCACCGGGCCGAGCTAACGGAGGTAGTACGCTATGGTGGGGCAATTGGGGTGATTGCGGAAGATGTTCGCCGAAATTTAGAGCGCGATCGCTTACCCCAGTTCCAAAGCGATACCAACGCTGATAAGACGGAAGGTTGCTTTGTACTACCTTGCGCGGCCTGGGAAGCCTTGCTTATCCGGGCTTTTACCAGTCGAGCCTATCAGCAAAACCCCGACCAAGTACGGGCACTAGCCTATACCAACCGCCGTGTTGCCCAACTCAACCGGCTCATCCGCAACGCCATCTACAGCTCTAATGCCCTGCGGTTTGTGCCCGGAGAGCGGCTGATTGCCATCAACCCCTGCCTGGAAGAAGAGTCCATTCTGCTGCCCACCTCTGCCGAGTGCGAGGTGCTGCAGGTGGCACGGGGACGGCAGG
>Ga0224723_1001016_pt1 | contig 17874 bp, 16 predicted proteins | sample Balambano_FR2_Me_FD_161647 | JGI IMG/M metagenome (GOLD analysis project Ga0224723, IMG submission 161647) | Freshwater sediment microbial communities from Lake Towuti, South Sulawesi, Indonesia - Balambano_FR2_MetaG | ecosystem: Environmental > Aquatic > Freshwater > Lake > Sediment | place...
CTCAAAGGCAAGACGCTGTTAGAGTCTGCGGATGTCGTTATCTACGACGCGCTGGTGAGTCCACCAATTCTGGCGATGATTGGCGCACAGGCAGAGCAAATTGATGCGGGTAAGCGTCGGGGGCGACACTCACTGGCGCAAGCAGAAATTACGCAACTGCTGATTGAGAAGGCGCAGACTCACGCGATCGTTGTGCGGCTCAAAGGCGGTGACCCGTTTGTGTTTGGGCGGGGCGGCGAAGAAATGGAAGATTTGATTGCCGCAGGCATTGATGTCGAAGTGATTCCTGGCATCACATCGGGAATTGCGGCTCCTGCCTATGCTGGCATTCCCTTGACCCATCGCGCCTATAGTTCTTCGGTGACGTTTGTGACAGGGCACGAGTCTGCTGGTAAGTATCGCCCCGCCGTCAACTGGCAGGCGATCGCCCACGCTTCAGAAACGATCGTCATCTACATGGGCGTTCACAATTTGCCTTATATCATCGACCAGCTTCACACCGCCGGACTGTCGATCGACACGCCGATCGCTCTGGTGCGCTGGGGTACTCGTCCCGAACAAGCAGAGCTGATCGGCACACTCGCAACGATCGTTCAACAAATCGAAGAAACCGGGTTTGATGCCCCGGCGATCGTCGTGATTGGCGCTGTGGTTAACCTGCGAGAAACCTTAGCAGGCTGTCGTCCCAAGGTGTGGAATCAAATTGAGTGAACAAGAGACTTTGTGTCACTACAAACGGGTTAGAGGCTCTGTCTGAGGTAGAACGACAGAGCCTCTGAGTTTGGGTGGCGGTTGGGCAGGAAATTGAGTAGCAGCGACCTGACCCAACAATCGCTAAAATTCTGTCTTTACAGTGTCAGTTCTGGCTGGGTTTTCCGCAGGGGACGCTTGCGATCACTGCGGCGAGTTCCGCCTGCCATCTGATATTCCTTGCTGTTTTTCCCATACTGGTAAGCCACGGCAATCAGCATTCGCTCTGTCCACTCGGCAATCACTTTTTCGGCTTCATTGACGGCAGTATAGGACTGATCGACGATCGAGAGCGCTGTGTTGTAGGTTTCGAGCTGCTGACGTGCATCTTCGATCAGTTGACTATAAGCTGCAACCGATAGCCCATTGCCCAAATTGAGCTGGGCATCGATCGACTTGAGCGCGGCTAATCGAATTTGAGCTTTTTCTAGAACGGTGGAGTTAAATTTTTTTTTGCGAGACATGGTGCTGCTCTCTGATGGTGGAACTGGACTCAATCAAAGTAGCCAATCAACCTGCGAGACAGTAACCGTAATTTTTGTGAACTAGCAGAATAATTTAGGGAGAGGGGCGATCGATTCAGTATTTCTTCTGAAATCACGCTAACTCATCCAGCCAATTTAATTTCGCTTGAGAGCCTTTTAAAGATCAGAACTCGAAATCAATATTGTCTTACTCAAGATCAATAAACGTTTATAGCGAATTAAGTTTTGCTTAAACAAAACTTATATACGAATCGTCGAAATCAACTTCTCTGATCTGCAAATCAATTTTGCAGTTCTCAAATTACAAGTTTAAGCTGGGGGGAGTTGAAAATCTGATTGTAGATTTCTCTATTGCTCACTGCTCACTGCTCACTGTTTTCCAATGCTTCGGATCAAGATCTGCGGAATTACGCGACCTGACCAGGGACGAGCCATTGCTCAGTCGGGTGCAACAGCGCTCGGTTTCATGTGTGTGCGCCAGTCGCCCCGATATGTCGTGCCACAGCAGATTCGCGCGATCGTGGATCAGCTCCCCGACGAAAAACCAGTCGATCGCGTCGGTGTGTTTGCAGATGCAACGATCGCAGAAATTGGTGAAGTGGTGGCGATTGCTAACCTCAACGCGGTTCAACTACATGGCAGCGAATCTCCTCAGTTCTGCCACCAGTTGCGATCAGTGCTGCCGCAGGTCGAGCTAATTAAAGCGTTGAGAATTCGTGATCTTCAGGCGCTAGCTGCCGCCAGTTTCTATAACAAGGTGGCTGACACGCTGCTGCTCGATGCATATCACCCTAACGTCCTGGGTGGCACAGGCAAAACGCTAGACTGGTCAAGTCTTCAAGATTTCAGCCCTGACTGCCCCTGGATTCTCGCAGGCGGAATCACGCCAGACAATGTGCAAATTGCTCTGACTCAGCTTCGTCCACAGGGCATTGACCTCTCCAGCGGGGTTGAGCACGCTCCGGGCAATAAAGACCTCAACCAGATTGCCCGATTGTTTGAGCAAATCAGGTTGCTCAGTCGATAGCTGCAAATCATTCAAAAAACAACGGTTTGTCAATGCCCCAAGCCTCTCTGGGTGAATCAGGTTATCTGTTTCAGTCGATCGGGCACTCTAGCGATGCCCCATGAGTTTGCTCCTGACGCTGCCCTAAACGATTCGGCTGTCATCAGGATTAGAGGAGCGATTTGTGAAGAGACTGACCCAGCTAGCTGAGAAACTGGCAACGATCGCTAACCTGGTACGATTCCCGGTTGTTTCGCAAGCAGTGCCGCCGTTATCCCCAGCGTGCCCCCAACTCCCTCCTATTGCCTCGGATGAAGCTGACCGGCTGGCAGCACTCCGTGAGTATGACATTCTCGATACTCTGCCAGAACAAGCGTTTGACGATTTGACGGCGCTGGCAGCCTACATCTGCGGTAGCCCGATATCTCTGCTCAGTTTGACTGACCAACATCGGCAGTGGTTTAAGTCCACGCTGGGGCTGGCGGTAACAGAAATTCCCAGAGAGCTGTCATTCTGCTCTCAAGCTATTCTCCAGCCCAATCAGCTCATGATTGTGCCTAATGCTCTGACAGACGATCGATTTGCGGGAAATCCACTGGTGACTTCTGACCCCAATATTCGGTTTTATGCAGGCGCACCGCTCATCACACCGGAGGGATTTCCACTGGGAACGCTGTGTGTGCTCGATCGAGTGCCGCGAACGCTGACCCCAGAGCAGCAGCAAGCATTGCAGGCGCTCAGTCGGCAAGCAATTGCTCAAATGGAACTTCGCCTGACGGTGACAAAGCTAGAGCACCAGATGATGCGCTATCGGCAGGCTGAGGCAAAGCTGCGAGCTTCTGACCAGCAGGTGGTAGATCTGCTGGAAGGCATGACCGATGGCTTTTTTGCCCTCGATCGCCAGGGACGATTTACCTTTGTGAATCGGCAGGCGGGTCAAATTTTGCAGCAACTGCCAAAGGCGCTGTTGGGGCACGTCATTTGGGATGTCTTACCAAGTATTGTTGGTTCTGCGTTTGAACGGGAGTATCACAAAGCCGTCAATCTCCAGATCAGCGTTAGCTTCGAGGAATTCTCGGAAGCGCTGGGGCGATGGATTGAGGTTCGCGCTTTTCCTTGCTATGAAGGCATATCGGTTTTTGTGCACGATATTACGACTCGTAAAACTGTGGAAGAAGCATTGCGCTATCAACAAGCACAGGCTGAACAACTGCTGCTCAACATCCTGCCTCAACCGATCGCCAAACGTTTGAATCTAGAAGCAGGCACGATCGCCGAAAGCTTTGATGAAGCCACGATTCTATTTGCCGATCTGGTAGACTTTACCCGCTGGTCTAGCAAAATTTCACCAGTTGAGCTGGTCTCGCTGTTGAACCAAATTTTTTCGACGTTCGATCGATTAACTGAGAAATATGGGGTAGAGAAAATCAAAACAATTGGTGATGCCTACTTGGTGGTTGGCGGTGTGCCGACTGCCTGTCGCCATCACGCAGAGGCGATCGCTGGCATGGCGCTAGAGATGCAGCAGGCGATTCGCCAGTTTACCACGCCTGCTGGAGACAGGTTGAGTCTATGCATTGGCATCAATACCGGTCCAGTCATGGCAGGGGTGATTGGCACCAAAAAGTTTTCCTATGACCTGTGGGGAGATACGGTGAATGTTGCCAGTCGAATGCAGTCTCATGCTTTGCCAGACAGCATTCAGGTGACAGAGGCAACTTACCAGCGGCTCCGCGACCGGTTTGTGTTTGAAAACCGGGGCACGATCGCGGTCAAAGGTCGGGGAGAGATGCAAACATATCTGCTTACCGGCAGAAAGTTACAGGCAGGAATGAGAGGTCAGGGATGAAGACGGGTCTCATTCAGTCTTTTTCCAGGGATGCAGGACACTCTGCATCCCTGTTGGTATCGCGAGTTGAACGGCTTAGAAGAAAGCGGGCTGATGGCGAATCAGACTGAGGAACTCTTCGCGGGTTTTGTGGTCGTCCTGAAAGGCACCCAACATCGCGCTGGTGACTGTCCAGGAGCCAGGCTTTTGTACGCCGCGCATCACCATGCACATGTGCGTCGCTTCCATCACGACAGCGACCCCTTTCGGCTCCAGAATGGTTTGGACTGCTTCAGCAATTTGCCGGGTCAACCGCTCCTGCACCTGTAAACGGCGGGCATACATTTCCACAATCCGCGCCAGTTTGCTTAACCCCACGACTTTATCGTTGGGAATGTAAGCGACGTGAGCCTTGCCCATGAAGGGCAGCATGTGATGTTCGCAGAGACTGAAGACATTGATATCTCGCACCAGCACCATCTCATTGTGTCCTTCGTCAAAGATGGCACCGTTGACCAGCTCTTCTAACGACTGACCGTAGCCGCTGGTGAGAAACTGCATTGCTTCTGCGACCCGTTTTGGAGTTTTGAGCAATCCTTCTCGCTCTGGATTTTCGCCAACCCCCAGCAGCAGGGTGCGAACGGCTTCCATCATGTCTGCGGTTTCGACGGGGGCAGACTGCAAGCTAGATTCCTGACTGTGTAGCGTGTTGCGATCGGGGCGGACTGAGACGTTGAGGCTGTCAGCAGGTTCAATCAAGGTGGAATCCTTGATCAGAGGTGCGTTGTTGCCGGTGTAGCCGTTGGAGGAAGCAATAGTCATAGTGAATTGAGATGAAATCTTCAGAAAGTAACTCAAGCTGGACAAAAGCAAGACAAAGGAAACATGAAGCTTGTCCACGGGTTAGACCATAGAAGTTCTCCAGATACGACGAGTTCAAAGCGATTTTTTAGAGTGCCCCAGCGCTGGGCATTAACGTCAATTCTTCGATCACTGCCTGGTCGGGCAGCAGGGCGGCGTGAAGAATGGACTGGGCGACCACTTCAGGCGTGAGCATTCTAGAGCGATCGAAGTCTGCCTGCACCGTGTCGGTATCCCAGATGGGTGTATTGACTGAGCCAGGGCTGATAACGACAACCCGAATCCCGTGGGCACGCTCTTCGGCTGCCAAAATTTTCGAGAGAGAAATTAATCCTGCCTTGCTGACGCTGTAGGCTCCCCAACCTGCAAATGCGTGATAGCCTGCGATCGAAGCAATGTTGATAATTGTCCCATGCTGGCGCTGCCGCATTCCTGGCAAAACGCCCTGAATACATTGAAAAACGCTGGTTAAGTTGAGATTTAGCACCTGTTGCCAGTGGTCAAGTGGCGTTGTGAGCAAATCGCCAGTGTAGCCCATCCCCGCATTGTTGACCAACACATCGATCGATTGCTGACGATCGATCGATGCCATCTGGGCTTTGATGTCGTCTACAGCAGTCAGGTCAAGCGGCACGATTTGCGCCTGGTGTCCCGACTGCCGCGCATCGCTGGCAACTGCCTCTAACTTTGTTTGAGAACGGCTAACCAGCGTCAGATCAAAGCCTGCCTGAGCAAATGCTAAAGCGGTTGCTCGACCAATTCCACTGCTGGCTCCGGTGATCAGAGCATGACGATTGATGGGAGAACTCATGAAACCTTCCAAATCTTTACCAACCCAAGTAGAACCAACCCAAGCAGAGTGTTTTAATCAGCAACAGTTTCGATAGTTCCGGGCAAGCGGGGTCAGACCGGTAGCAGCAGATTGCAGGGCGCACCAAAGAGAGGCTGCTGGCGCTGGGAATATTGTCTACCGGGCTGCATGAAGTGATCAAGCAGTGATTTACTCGATGGTTTGTCTCTCTGCCGTCTACTCGTTTGATCTTGAGTCGGTCGATCGCATTTATGCGGGAACGATTGCTTTTGCAAAAGGCTCACCCCAGTCTGTCAGACACCTGAACTTGGAGAAGATGTAAAAATTTGTTGCTCAAAAGATTATAACACCGGCATTTGTACCTCTCGTTGTTTTGCACAGCAGATAGGTTTGGCACAGCCGCTAGCCAGGAATTTCTAGAAACTTGCCGATCGAGCGAAACTTTTGATAGCGCAGTTCTCGCCGCTGCTGGTTGCTCATTTGCGTCAATTCCACCAGGTTTTGCAGCAGGGCGAGCTTGAGCGTATCGGCAGCCTTTAACGGGTCGGCGTGAGCTGCGCCAATCGGCTCTGGCAAAATCTGATCCAGAATGCCCAGATCTTGCAGATCTTGAGCAGTAATTTTGAGCGCCTCTGCGGCTTGGGGAGACTTTGCAGCATCGCGCCAGAGAATTGCTGCACAGGCTTCGGGACTGGCAACCATGTAGACCGAGTGCTCAAACATCAGCAGTCGATCGCCCACGCCAATGCCCAGCGCCCCGCCTGATCCTGCTTCGCCAATCACCGCACAGATGACCGGCACATCCAGCCGAAACATTTCGCGCAGATTGTAGGCAATCGCCTCTCCCTGCCCCAGCCGCTCAGCTTCGGCACCTGACGCAGCTCCGGGCGTGTCAATAAAGGTAAAGATTGGCATCCCAAAGCGGTTGGCATGATCCATCAGCCGCACCGCTTTTCGATAACCGCCAGGAGAAGCCATGCCAAAGTTGCGTGCCACGTTGTCTTTTGTGTTGCGTCCCTTCTGGTGTCCCAGCATGACAACTGGACGACCTTCAATGCGGGCAATGCCGCCAACCAGCGCCGGATCGTCCTGTCCCGTCTGTCGATCGCCGTGTAGCTCGATCCACTCGTCGCTGATTGCCTGAATGTAGTCCAGGGTGCTGGGGCGGCGCGGGTGCCGCGCCACCTGCAAGCGCTGAGCGGGCGACAGGCTGTTGAAAATGTCTTGACGAAGCTGCACTGCCCGCGCCTCAAGGTTCCGAATCTCGTCAGAAACATCGACATCGTTTTCTTCTGCCAGTTCCCGAATCTGGGCAATGCGCGCCTCTAGCTCAACCAGAGGTTTCTCAAAATCTAACAGAATGGGTCTACGTTCGGTGGCTACCATGCTCAGTAGAGATGAATGTGCTGCAACTGCGAATCTGGATTTCTCCGAGAACTGGTGCGTGACGCTTTGGCTTTTTTCTGCACTGATGCCGAATCTGTTGAGCCACCCGCTAGCAACTCACGGTAGAAACCTAACATCCAGCATAGCTGCATCCCAAAAGCAAATACTCAGGTCGCTCCGGTGCAGTAGCGCTGCTGCCCTCAATCTCCAAGCCCGATCGCCCGACAAGCCGCTAATCCTGGGAAGCAGGAGCTTGTGTCCGTGATTCAATCAGCGTTTGCAGCTCAACAGCAGATGACTGCAGATTACCCGGAAATTCTCCTAATCGATGTGCGACCAGGTCAAACACCATTTTGTATCTGCCAGGTTTAGCAGGAAAGAAAATCCGACCGATCGCCTCAGTGCTTTCTCCGGGACGCGCTGTTCCAGACAGGTGCAGCAGGTTGGCATCGCCAGTTTTAATTTCTTTGTCATTGGCGTTAAAAAACCGAACTCTGACTTTGATCTCACCCTTACCCATGCCTGTTTCATAGCCGTACCACAATGACTGTCCGGTATTTCTGACAGTCGCTCTCAAAATCTTGCGGGCTTGAGCAGCAGAAACCAGCGCATTGGGCAGCGGTTCGTTGGTGTGATATTTGACTTGCTCGATCACACCGCTTAAACCGGCAACATACGCTGCCTTATCGGGAATGGGATTACTGAAATCAGCATACATGCTGCGAATATGGCGTTCGATCCGGCTATCTCTCAAGTGCCAAACTCGATTAATATTTGCCACCAGCGGGGTAGGCACCGTGCCCCAACTGGTGCGACTGGAAACCCCGATCATTTGGATGCTAGCCGATAGAACCGCGCAAATCAAAAACACGATCAGCATCGGCGACAGTGACGTGCTGGTTTGCAGTTTGTTGTCAAACCCTCGATCGATCTGGTCTGCCAGGAAATAAGCGATCGAAAAGCCAATTGCAGGCAAAAGATCGGTCATATATCTGGAGCCAAACGGCGCGCTGCCGCCAGTCCAGGGTCTAAAGAAGCAGTAGTTTATAAAAATTCCGATCGCAGCAAAGATCAAGCAAAGCAGCAGCTTTTCATCATGACCCGATCGCTGTTTCCAGATCAAGAAAGCACCGGGAATCGTAAACAAAGCGGTGGGAGAAAAAATCAGCAGTCCGATACTGGGACTAAACAATAAACCCGCAAATGCACGAACAAAATAATCGAGTGAAAACACATAATCCCCAGCGTTTCTGGCAAGCAGCGTTGAGTAGCCTCCAGTTAAATTCCCGAAGTAGTAAGCGTTCCAGGCAATGCTCAGTAAAGCGGCAGGAAGTCCCAACAGCAAAAAAATCGCTTGTTTGCGGTAAGCGAAAACTGCATAGACAACCGCAGCGATCGAATACAGAGCGCTGCTCAGCCGCACGCCAGGTAGGAGACCGCAGCAAATACCCGCTGTCAGCAGCAGGATGCAACGGCGCGTTCCTTGACTGCGATTCGCTTTGAACAAACACAGCACAATGCTGAAGACCAGTAGATTCGAGATGGTGTGCTGCCGTAATCCTTGAGAATTGAGCGACCAGGCTGAAGTCGCAAAAGCATAAACGATCGCTGTGATGAAAGCAGTGTTGAAGCTGAATTTTAGCCGGAGCGACAAGAAAAAGACCACAACCGTGAGTGCGGTTGCGATCGTCGCTGCGAGTTTGTCAAAAGCGACTCGATAAATATCAAAACTTTGGGCTGTGATGTCAAGGAGATGAACCGTTTCTCCAGTCAAAATTGACTGCACGAGTTCTAATGCCTTTAAGCCTAAAAAAAAAGCAGGTAAAGGGGAAATGTCACGATCGCCGCGCCAATTGGATAAGAAGACGTGATGTGACCGTTTGGTGCCTCCTGAAAAAAATAGGGCACACCATTGAAGCAAAGCTGACAGTCTTTAAAGAAGTGACTGTTGGTGAAATTATCAAAATGAAGGGTCTGGTTTTCTAACCAGTTAAATGCCAACAGCGTATGCGGAATGTTGTCGTTTGAACTAAAAACTCGGCTGTTCACTAAATAGACAGCACAGCAGGCTAAAAAGATGAGCAGGCAAGTCAGTGCCAAAGGCTTCTGCTTCATCTGCACGGAAAACTGTTTAACGCTGTCTGCAAACACGGGTAGCCTCCTTTACGGGGATTGTCGATTGTCAGGCTAGTTCACGACATAAACCAACAGGTTAGACACAAAGCCTAAAAACCGAAAGGATTTGATTCGCACTTTTGCCGGAGGCAATAGCTCTAATAGCTCCCGCTGTGACAGCAGATTCAGGTTTTCTTCTTGTGCCCAAAAGTCTTTGCCTAGCCATTTCAGAATCCGGCGAAACCAGCCAGGGGGCAACCAGTGCAGCAGCGGCAGAACGGTGTGAAACTCGATCGGATGCCAGCGACTTGGCGTGGTGATACAGCAGACTTTCCCGACCCGACACAGTTCCTGAACAAACGCTCGCTGCCGATCGCGGCTGCCAACATGCTCAATCACCGCAAAGCTGACGACTAAATCAAAGCTGCGATCGGCAAACGGCAGGCTGACCCCATCGGACTGCACGTAAGTCAAGCCAGGAAATTCTTGCTCAAGAAAAGCAGCATCTTCTAGCCCCACTGCTGTGATGCGATGCGTGTAGGGATACAGCTTCTCAAAAAAGTTGCTGTCTTGCCGCTGGTCTGAGGTTACACCGACATCTAAAACAGTGGTTTCGATCGAAGGCTGCGCCAATCGCATCAAAGCGGCAAACATTTTCTGACGCATTTGCCAGGAAATTTTGCTGACTACGCCGCCGACGTTTGCCTGCACGTAGGGGCTACTCCCCGCTGCTTCATCCAGCGAACGATTAGTGCTGCTCATAAACCTCAACCTTCTTCATTGACATGGCGGAGATGAACAGAGATGAAAATACAGTGCCAAAGCCGATAATCACCAGTGTCGCACCCAGCGATGCCCATTCTGGCTGAAGCAGCGGCATCAAGTCAGATTGCAGCCACCGCACCACCAGAGACAGCAGAATTGTGCTGCCCACAGCAAGCATGCCACCGCCCAGCAGCAGCCCCGTTTCGAGATTGAACCAGGAGTAGAAGCGTTGCAGCAGTCGATTGTCGCGATCGAAGCGACGGCTCCAGGAATAAGTTTTGGCGTGCAGCCCCAAACTCAAAATCTCAAAGCCAACGACGCTAAAAATCGTGGCCAAAATGCCGCTGACCACGCCAAACGGGCGACCCGCATATTGCACCAGCCCCAGCAGCACGACAAGGTGAATCAACAGCCCCAGCATTAGCAGCAGTGCCCCTGGCAGCATAAACACTTTGTTGGGACAGTAAAGCAGCATCATTCGCAGGCTGCGCCAGCCATCGCGCAGCGTCCGCAGCTTTGATTCTCCCTTGCGCGGATGAAGCTGAATGGGAATCTCGGCGATTCGCAAATCTGCCAGCCCAGCATTGATCGCCAGCTCCAGGTTAAATTCCATGCCGGGACTGACCGGCTGAATTAGATCGTATGCCTGCCGCGAAAAGCCCCGGAAGCCGCAGTAGACATCGGTGTAAGGTGTGCCAAATAAAAAGTTGAGCAGGGCAGTCAGAGCAGGGTTGCCAAACAAGCGGTGCGACAAAGGAATCGGGATTGATTTGTTGCCGCCGCCCAGATAGCGGCTGCCCGTAACAAAGTCATATCCCTGGTTTCGCAGGCGGTCTAAAAATTGGGGAATCAAGCGGAAATCGTAGGTGTCGTCGGCATCGCCCATGATCAAATAGCTGCCTCTGGCGCTGGCAAAACCCTTGAGATAAGCGTTGCCATAGCCCCGCAGCGGCTGGTGTACCACACGCGCACCCATGCGTTGAGCGATCGACACCGAGTTGTCAGTAGAGCCATTGTCACAAACGACGATCTCACCGTTGATTTGAGCTTGAGCAAACGTTGTCTGGATCTTTTCAATGCAGCTTCCGATCGCCGCTTCTTCGTTTAAGCAGGGCATCACGACCGAAACCAGAACGGTGCTCGGCAGTGTTTCAGGCACAACTCGGCTAGCGACGGTTTCCATAGACGCTGTGTTGGAAAGTTTTCAACCCGAAATCTACACTGAAACCTTGCCCAACACAAGCAGCGTTGATGACAGGCGCGCGGGCGATCGGCGCTCAAAACCCCAGTTGAAGACTCGATCGCCCGACATTGCCTGTGACTCCTCAATTCTGGAATCTTTCTAAATTAACAGTGGCTTAAAGCCATGCTTAACCGAAACTTCACCAATCAAATCCATTTTCTCCAGCGTAATTTGGTTGCGTCCCCAGGAGAAATTGGTGTAAAGCTTTTCAAACTCCAGCAGCATCGATTCGGCAAAGCAGGCAAAAAGCTGACGGGCAGGCACATCCATGTTGACGATGCTCATGATTCGCCAGTCAATGTCAAGCGAATGCTCAACAATGCCGCCGTTGAGCACATACACCCCAGGATGCCTGATGGTGTTTCCTAAATTTTTGGGATAGCCGCCGTCAATGAGCAAACAGGGCTGCTTGAGTGTCGTCGGATCGATTTCAACGCCCTTCGGCATACTGGCAACCCAAACGACAACGTCCGCATGAGGTAATGCCTCTTCTAGCCCCATAATTTTGCCGCGCCCTAACTCTGCTTGCAGCGACTGCAAGCGCTCTTGGTTGCGGGCGATCAGCAGCAGTTCTGCCACATCCAGCCGAGCATCGAGCCAGCGACACACCGCACTGCCGATGTCGCCGGTTGCGCCACAAACGGCGATCGTTGCTTTTGATAAATCAATTCCCAGCTTTTTAGAAGCTTGCTCGACCTGCCGGCAGATAATGTAAGCCGTATGGGTGTTGCCGGTTGTGAAGCGGTCAAACTCCAGCTTGACATTGCGAACCTGCCGAATCTGCTGCAAATTAAAGTTTTCAAAGATGATTGATGAAAACCCACCGAGCGCTGTAATGTTGATGCCGTGCTTTTGAGCATGAGCCATCGCATTGATGATCTTGCGAGTGGCAGCTTTGATCCGCCGAGTTGCCAGCATCTCTGGCAAAAAGCACGACTCGACATAGTGACCCTCAATTTGTTGACCTGTGGCGCTTGTCACCCGGATCGTATCCACAATTTGGGGAGGAGCACTGCACCAAAAATCAAGACCCTGATCGGCGTATTCGGGATAGCCTAATTCTCTAGCGACGGACTGGGCGTGTTCTAAGCTGGTAAGGTGACCGATTAAACCAAACATGTGTGATGATCCGGTAAGCCTATCAATCAGGTGAACGTGAGCATGTGTAAAAGCAGGAGCGATCGATTGCGAAGCTCCTCAAAATATTACACACAGAAAATACTACACAAAACTCAACACCAAACAAAGCCGAGGTTGAGCCAACGAGCCTGGGTGCGATCGAATCTGTGTCATCGTGATCTTAAATTCTGCGGGTCGGATTGGTGCATCAAACTAAAGCGGGCTTTTGCAGCCTGACGCAGTTTTCTAGTCGCGTGTTTCATCCTAACCTGACCGGAGGCTACTCAGTAACGGTGCCGCTTTAAGCAACGTTTGAGTATAGGGATGCTGCGGCTGGGTAAAAATGTCTGCCGTTGTTCCCAGTTCCACAATCCTACCTGCGTTCATGACGGCAATGCGATCACACAGGAACCGTGCCACCCACAAATCATGCGTGATGAACAGGTAGGTCAGGTCAAATTCGCGCTTCAGTTCCAGCATCAGGTCTAAAACCTGTGCCTGGATGCTGGCATCTAACATGCTCACGGGTTCGTCACACACCAGCAGTTGAGGACGGGTAATCAGCGATCGGGCGATTGCCACGCGCTGCTGCTGTCCGCCCGATAGATCGCTGGGATAGCGATGATAAAACTGTTTGACGGGAGTTAGCCCCACGCGCTCTAACATCTGCTCGACCTGACGGCGGGCAGTTGCAGGATCAGCCATTTGGTGAATCAGCAGCGGGTCAGCGATGCTCTGCCCAACGGTCATCATCGGGTTAAGGCAGGCGTGCGGATCCTGGAAGATCATTTGCATTTGCCGTCGCTGTTGCCGCAGTGCAGCACGAGAAAGCCTCGTCAGGTCTTGCCCCAAAAATTCGACGCTGCCTGCGGTGGGGCGAATCAGTTGCAAAATCGTGCGCGACAGCGTGCTCTTGCCGCAGCCCGACTCGCCCACCAGTCCCAAAATTTCACCAGCATATAGCTCAAGCGTAACGTCATCGACTGCTTTAATCGTGCGATCGGCAGACCTGTTGAACCAGTGGGCAAGCAAATTTTGCTCGATCGTGTAGTGCTGTTTCAGGTTTTGCAGCCGCAGCAAGGGAATTGCCGGTTGAGAACGCTCAGCCTGCCCCGTCGCGCTCTGGAGGTGCAGCGCTGCCTGCAGCAGCGATCGCGTGTAGTCATGCTGTGGCTGAGTTAGCACCGTCTGCACAGCGCCAGTTTCAACCACTTTGCCGCTGTGCATAACGGCGATGCGATCACAGTATTCACCGACCATCGCCAGATCGTGAGAAATCAGCAGCAGCGCCATCTGCCGTTCTCGACAGAGCCGGGTGAGTTCCCGCAAGATCTGAGCCGAAACGGTGACATCCAGACTGGTAGTTGGCTCGTCAGCAACAATCAGTTTGGGGTTGAGCAACAGGGCAAGGGCAATGGCAACTCGCTGTCGCATTCCGCCGCTAAATTCATGCGGATATTGATGCCAGCGGCTGGCGGGAATGTTGACGGCTTCCAGGGTGGCGATCGATTTCGCTTTGGCTTCGAGCCGCGAAAGCTGAGGCTGATGTGCTCTCAGGGTTTCGATGCAGTGTTCGCCGATCGTCATCACCGGATCAAGTCGAGTCATCGGGTCCTGAAAAATCAGCGCGACGGCTTCGCCCCGGAATTTTCGCAGTTGCTCTGGCGTGAAATCAAACACCGATCGTCTGGCAAACGTGACGCGCCCTTCGATTCGAGCCGATGCTGGGAGCAAGCGCATTGCTGCCCGTCCCAGCGTGGATTTGCCGCAGCCCGACTCACCCACTAATCCCAGTTTTTCACCGGGCTGCAAGCTGAGCGACACCCCATCGATCGCCCAGTGCAACGGCGCAGGCATGACTTGACGGCTACTTTGTCCTGAGTGAGGATAAGCAACCCGCAAATCTTCAATACAAAACAGAGCTTCACTCATCGCGCTGGGAGAACCGATCGAACGACCGTCGGTGATGGACATCCTGCTCCTCACCTTACCACCTCCGTCTGGCGATCGATTCCAGGGGTTACTTTCTTGCTTCATGGTTTGCGATCGACGCTCAGGCAACTCTCAGATTGGTTGATTGCTGACAATTTGCTGCTCATTCGCTCTTAGCCAGCCAGCAGCCAACAGCTCATCGCTAGCGGCTGTAACGGTGGATTTGTGCGACTGAAGCAACCTTTGAATTCACACCAGGGTTGTTCAGCAGTCCGCTCCAGCCGGATTATGGGGAGACCGCTTCAACTGACCAAACTAAAGCGAAGGCGCAAATAAGCTGCAACCTCAGTGATCGCCATTCCTGATGCAATGACTCCACCCATTTGAAAGAAGCCGTGCAAAACACCGGGATAGCGAGTATGTGTCACAAGGCAACCCGCATCTCGCAACCGTTGAGCATAGGCTCCACCTTCATCTTGCTGGGGATCAAATTCTGCTGTGATCACTAAAGCAGGTGGAAAACCCGAAACATCAAGGGCGCGTAAAGGAGAGGCATAAGGTTGTTCACGTTCGTTAGGGTTAGGGACGTACATTGCCATTTGAGCGACAAAATTTTCACGCGATCGATTGGGATGTAGAAAATCTAATTCATGCCACGACAGAGTATCACTCGCCAAATCGGTGCTCACAGTCGGAAATCCATCTAAAAAATCGTCGATCGATTCTCCTGCCTTAGAAACTGTTTGTAAAAGGATATGAAGCAAGTAATTCGGAGTTGAGAGCATGAGTCATAGATAGAAGTAGTGGATTGTGAAGCGTGAGAACCATGAGCCGCCCAGTGTATGACAGTGACCTCACCGATGCCGAATGGCAGCAGATTGAACCGTTGTTGCCAGTTCCCAAGCCCGTTGGCAAACCCCGCGAAGTCGATTTGCGCCCAGGTGGTCAATGTCATCTTCTAGCGTGCCGACAATGGCATTAAATGGCGTGCCTTACCCTGTGATTTTCCGGCTTGGGAAACGGTGTATGGCTACTTCCGGTTGTGGGTGAAGTTGGGGATGTGGGAGCAAATCAACGCGGTTCTGGTGCGGGAGGTGCGGCAAAGTGAGGGTCGGCTTGCCGAGCCAAGCCTGAGTATTATCGACTCTCAGTCCGTCAAACTCCGACAAAAAGGGGGGCAGAACAAGGCTTTGACGGAGGCAAACTCGTGAAGGGGCGCAAGCGGCATATCGTGGTCGATGTCTTGGGACTGGTGTTGGGATGCTATGTAACGGCGGCGAATGTCGCTGATGTCAAGGCAGCACCGGGGGTCTGAGTGTGGGGGTCGAGAGGTCCAGACGGATTGTGAAAGTGCTGGCAGACAAAGGCTATCAAGGGAACTTCGGCACCCTGCTGAATCAGTTTTTCGCTCAAGCCAACCGCAAAGTAGAAGTCGAAATTAGCCAACGACCTGAAGGGACAAAGGGCTTTCAAGTGGCACCGAAGCGATGGATTGTCGAACGCACTTGGACGTGGCTAGAGAATGCGCGGATTCTCAACCGCGATGATCAGCGATTACCCGAAAATCATGAGGGCATGATTTATGTAGTGATGATTCGGTTAATGTTGCGTAGACTGACTAAGAATCAACGAACTTGGGCAACCGCACCTACTTAACAGACTTTTACTAACAGTTTCTTAGGATCTGGCATATGGTTTACTTACTCTGGTGAAAATCTTGGTCCTTATATAATGGGTGCAGGGGCAACTGGAATTGGTATCGAAGCTTCAAATTTAATGAGAAATAGAAATACTAGTAGCTCTCAAGAAAACGAAAAGCCTGAGAAGTAGTCAGTTAGGAAAAATTAGCTAATTCAGACTCTAGATTTCCTGGTCATAGTATAAATTTTATTGGGAAATAACCTTGTTTAAAGCCTCCCTGTTCTTCACATTAATATCTCTAGCAGTTGCTATATTTTTTGGCGACTTTTTTATAGAACGAAATAAACAATGCGGCTTGAAAATTATTCTTTTTTTAGCAGGTGCTAGTAGTGCATTAGCCTTAGAGTTTCTGGTTCAATCGAAAAGCAAACGAGAAGATAGAAGTAGATTTAACTCTTTACCTAGTATAGCTCCAATGCACAATCGAACAACGACGGCTCAGTTCGAGTTGCAAATACCGAAACTTATCTAACAATTGATATCCATAGAATGCCGGGATTTCAATTAACTGTAAGATCACATAAGCAATCAGTACCATGTAAATTTGTATGGTTACTCCATTCACATTCTTGGTAATCAATTTGTCTAGTTTTAGATGCATCTTTAAGAACTTCCATAACACCTCAATTTGCCAGCGATGTCGATAGGCATCACTGACTTCTGTGTTGCTCATTTCCTCAACATTCGTTGCGAGGCGAAACTCACTTTTGCTTTCCAGGTCACAGAAGCAAACAACCCGGTATCGCTGATGGTCAAACTGCGTTCTCATGTTGTTCTTAATTCGCACCACAAACAGCGTTTGGGTTTGGCTTAACTCATCAAGAAACTCCCAGCTTGCAAAGCCTCTATCCATGACGACAACCGCGCTTTCGGGAATCATGCCAATTACTGAATCAGCAAACCTTGCGTCATGTCCTTGACCAAAATGGATCAGGCATTCGCTTGGATTGCCTTGCTCTAAATTGACTCCATTGAGCAATTTGACCTGATGATAACCTGGCAACCAAAATAGCTTACTCGTCAAGCTAACAACGGTAGAATCAATCGGAAACAGCATTTGTGCTGCCGCTGGATTTTGGCGCTTGAGTTGCTCAATTAATTTGACGTAAATTTGACAAAAATGCTGGTCTTGCCGAGTTTTACAAGCCTTAGAAAAGGTAGAAATATCAACTGAAATACCTGTATGGTTCAGCTGATAAAACAAGTCCCTCATGCTTGTCAGTCCCTTGTCCAACACAAAGGTCAACCAGATCTCAAAGAACAGCCGAGAGTTCAAAACTGGGTAGTCGTGCGGGCAAAGTTGCTTGAGTATAGATTTGACAAGCTTGGGAAAGGACGATAGCATTTGATCATTGTTTTTGTTTGTTTGGGGGTAGAATACTACATTTCGCCCCCATTTTTTCTGTATTCAGCTATCTCTCAACACTTCTGTATTTGAAGATGTTCAGCAGATCTTTGCTCACGCGCAAGCCCAAAACTTTGTTGGGTTCGCCCATGATTTTCACCAAACCATAGACAAGAGGCATGGACGGGTGGAAATTCGTCGAACCTGGACGATAGGACAGGTGGAATTTTTGATCGACGCTGACAAGTGGGTGAAGTTCACTAGCATTGGCATGATTCAGGTAGAACGCCGCATTGATGGCAAAATTGAACGGGAAACTCGCTACTACATCAGCAGTTTGACCAGTAATGCCCAGCACCTTTCTCAAGCAGTTCGCAGTCACTGGTGGGTGGAAAACTCTCTCCATTGGGTCTTATACCAATTTAATGCGAGGCTGCATAGAACAATGCCTCCAAAATAAAGTTGTAGGAAGCAACCGACATCACTTGTTCCAATGTCAGTTGATCAATCAGTTGATCAATCAGTTG
>Ga0224723_1001017_pt1 | contig 17871 bp, 8 predicted proteins | sample Balambano_FR2_Me_FD_161647 | JGI IMG/M metagenome (GOLD analysis project Ga0224723, IMG submission 161647) | Freshwater sediment microbial communities from Lake Towuti, South Sulawesi, Indonesia - Balambano_FR2_MetaG | ecosystem: Environmental > Aquatic > Freshwater > Lake > Sediment | place...
CTCTCCCTTTGAAATGCTTACAATCAGGACTGAAGCTGCTAAAATGCCTCCATACGGCGATCGCACGAAAAAGATGTAGAACGCAAGCTTTGCCTTTCGTCTCTCTTTAGAGAGATGTTTTTAGCATTTCAAGAATTAAAAACGTATTCAACATCACATCAACATCACATCAAAATATTTACACTGAGAAGAACCGTAATTTTGTGTATTTCATAACGCTTCCTTAATTTTTTAATTATCTCAACCTTAATCTAATTGCGTTAAAAAGATAACAAGTGAAAACTTTGTTTCTACTGGAAATGCTGCTAGTAATTCTGGTGTAGATTACGTCAACCTTTCACCTTCTTTACACGAATTTTTGGACTTTTTCTAACTAGAGCTTAATTGGAGATAGCACCACATGGCTAAGAACGTCATCGTATTTGTTGGCGACGGAATGGGCTGGGAAATGGCTCGTGCTGCTGCGATCGCCAAACAAATTGACGCAGGACATGAAGGAACAACCCTGGATGATTTCTATACCGAAGGCATTGGCGAAGGACTGAGCTTCCAAGAGCTAGAAAGTTACACCAGTGCCACCACCTATTCGGCGATCGTTGAGGGAGATCCCAGTAACTCAGCATTGGAGGGTGTTCCTGACGATCGCGGAACAGGTGAGGCTCCTGTACGTGAAGGCTTTGAGTTTGATCCCAGCTTTAATGCAGAAGGCGATTCAGATGGCGGCAATTTGGTTGGCTATGACCCTGTTCTAGGTGGACCCAATCCTTGGACACCTGGCACTGATCCTGATTACATTGAATTGAACTACACCGATTCTTCTGCGGCAGGTACCGCACTGTTCTCTGGGGTTAAAACCTTCAATGGCGGAATCGGAGTAGATTTATACGAGCAGCCCATTGAAACCGTTTTAGAAACGGCACAAGCAGAAGGTAAAGCGGTCGGTCTCGTATCGACTGTTCCTATCAGCCACGCAACCCCTGCTGCACCTGCTGCACATGTCAATAACCGTAATGACTACGATGATGATTACCCAGAAATGGATACAATTCTGCAGCAAATGTTGTTGCAGACTCAACCTGATCTGATTCTGGGTGGCGGACATCCGTTAGATTTGAACAATGAAACGGATACGAGCGGTGAGTTCAACTATCAGTTTATTGCTGAATCCACTTATAACCACCTGGTTGAAAATCCTACAGATAACCGTTATGGTTATACATTCCTGGAGCGTGGAGCTGATGCGGGTGAAACCCTGCTGGAAACCGCCGCAGACTTAAATCCCGAAGATGGCGATCGCTTGTTGGGTCTCTATGGCGCACGCGGACAAAATGGTAACTTGCCTATCCGCACGGCGAACAGCGACTACAGCAACACTGGATTGGATATGTTCTCCCATCGCTCTTCGCAACGGGCTGGGGAATTACCAGATACGGTGCGTCCTCTAGCTGAAGGTGAAACGATCGATCAGTTCATTGAACGCGAGGTGAATGAGAACCCCGATTTCTTAGAGATGACTCAAGCTTCTCTAGACTTCCTCAGTAAAGATGAGGATGGGTTCTTCCTGATGGTTGAACAGGGCGATATGGACTGGGTACTCCATGACAACAACATGGATAACTTGCTCGGCACGGTGTATGACGTGGATGATGCCGTTGAATACACGATCGATTGGATTGAAGAGAACGGTGGCTGGGAAGAAAACCTGCTGATTGTTACCGCAGACCACGATCATTACTTGACCCTCAACGACAATTTCCCTACGTTATACCGCCAATACGGTGCTGAAGCGCTCACCTTAGCATTCGACCCAGATTTAGCAGGTCACTACTTCGGCTCCAATCCCGAAGATAAGTATGAGTGGGGCAATCACTCCAATCGTCCTGTACCAGTCTTTTACCAGGGTGCAGGCTCCGAAGTTCTAGATGGCTACATTGGCGCAGGCTTCGAGAACTATGGTGTTGAAGTCCCAGGCATTCCAGATCTGGTAGATTTGGTGCATCTGGCGGAAACCATGCGAGCCGCCGTGACAGAATCGGGTGAAGGCGAAAAAGCAACGGCTGGAAATGACACACTTCTTGCAACCGGCAACGATGTTCTGTTTGGTGGAGAGGGCAACGATGTCTTAACATCCACCGGAGCAGGCAACAATCGGCTGTATGGGGCTGAGGGCGATGATGTTCTGTTTGGTGGTGCAGATGATACGCTGCTGGGCGGTGTTGGCAATGATGCCATGTATGCGATCGGAGTTGGTGGCACAATCATGGTTGGTGGTGCAGGGACTGATCAGTTCTGGATTGCCAATGGCGCACTGCCTGAAACATCCAACACTGTTGTTGATTTTGAAGTGGGTGTTGATGTCATTGGGTTCGCAGGTGTGTCCGGCGTGAGCAGCGTGGATGACCTCAGCTTTACCCAGGGCGAAATGGGTGCTGTGATTAGTGCAATGGGTCAAGACTTAGCGGTCTTGAATGGTGTCAATATCATCGATATCGGCACGAACAGTTTTGCCTTTGCATAATTCAAACTTGCATCCTGCAATAATGCTGAATTCTGTCATTTTTGCAGGATGCTAAGTTGATCAACTCAATTAAACCGAAGCTGTTTTTTGGGGGTGAAGGGGGCACTGCCCCCTTCCTGACCTTTATTGAGGTTGACCGACTTAAAACCTCGCAAACGGAGGGTGGACGATCGCTCATCCTCCGAATCTCATCGCGCTATACTCGCTCTACACTGAGGAAATTCTGACGCATGCCTGATTCATTATCACCTGATTTATCCCCATCTGATTCATTACCGATCGTTGACGTAGATCAAGATGTTGGTGTCAACGGCGTTCATACAGTGTTTCCCGTGTAAACCGAGGTGCGTTTAGAGGAATCGGGTTTTGCTACATCCGTTTAACAGCTAAAGTGAGCGGCTGTAGTTTTCTTTAAAGCCCCACTAATGGCTTTCACAGTCCGCTTCATCGACTTGTTAGCTGAATCACCCTACGCGCTGCTTCCCAGATGCCGCAAGAGTCGCAACCAACCACTCGCTGCATCGTCCTGTTTACGATCGCAATTCAACTAAGCCAGCGATCGCCCTTACCAAAGTATCTGGCTCAATCGGCTTCGGAATATGTCTTTGAAACCCTGCGGCGAGCGCGGCTCGTTGATCCTCAGTGCTGGCAAGGGCAGTCAAGGCGATCGCGGGAATGTCTCCTCCAGATGCCACATCCAGCGATCGCACCTGGCGAATCAAATCATAGCCATTTTCCTCTGGCATACTGATATCTGACAAAAGCAGATCATAGGCTCCGGGATTTGCTTGCAAGGTTGCCAGTGCTTCTCTGGCAGATGCAACCCCCGTTGCAACCGCTCCACTTTGTTCGAGGATCACCATAATCATTTCGCGATTATCGGTTTCATCGTCCACGACCAGCACTCGAACTCCGGCGATCGAGGGAAGCTCGTCTACTGGCAAATCTGTTGGCTCGAATAAGTCTGGAGACGCGATTTCGGGTGTTGTCTCGGTCAAATTCGTTTGCAGCGGCAGCCTGACGATAAACGTGCTGCCCTGACTTTCACCTGGACTATTTGCCTCAACGGTGCCATTGTGCAGTTCAACCAGATGCCGCACGATCGTCAGCCCCAACCCCAGACCCGTATTCGATCGCGTTTGGGAACTATCGGCTTGCTCGAATCGCTCGAAAATGCGAGGCAGAAATTCTGGGCTGATGCCGATGCCAGTATCAGTGATGGCGATTTGAGCAACCTGCGAAGTGCGAGGGGAGAAGTTCAAAATTTCCACCTGTTCCAATTGAACGCTCACCTGTCCACCGTTGGGCGTAAATTTGATCGCGTTGGAGAGCAAATTCCAGATGACTTGTTGCAGACGAGTCGGATCACCGTGGACGGTGAATTTTGGATTATTGATTACAGTAGTTTCTGACGATGGTTCATGCTTGAATCCAGAATCCAAAATCGTCACTTGCAAATCGATCTGTTTGGCTTCGGCAGTGACTCGGATTCCCTCGATCGCGGCTTCGATGATAGAAGTAAGCGGAGTCAGACTGAAGTTGAGGCGCAGTCTGCCGGAGGTGATGCGGGAAATATCGAGCAGATCTTCAATCAGTTGGGCTTGGGTTCTGGCGCTGCGTTCGATCACGTCTAGCCCTTGAGCAAGTCTAGCCGGATCAAGATTGGGTGCGCGGAGCAGTCGTGCCCAACCGAGGAGCGAGTTAAGCGGATTGCGGAGTTCGTGAGACAGGGTGGACAGGAACTCATCTTTAGCCCGGTTGGCGCTTTCGGCAGAGGTGCGAGCGGATTGTTCTTGAATCAGACTCTGATTGAGTTCTGCTTCTAATCGTTTGCGATCGGTGATGTCTAAAATCGAGAGGAGAATCATGTCTTGCTGATCGGCTTGGAGCATCCGGTAGGCATTGAGCAGCATCACCTTGCGGCCAATTTGCTCAAACTCATGCTCCACCTCAAAATCGTGAATCTCAAATGCATCCGTGTTAGGAAGAATTTCTTCTAGTAACGATCGCAAACCGGGAATGTTCCACTGTTGATTGCCCAGATCAAAAATCAGGCGTTGTTCGGTGTCTCCGGATCTGACCTGAAACATGCTGTAGAAGGCTCGATTCGCGGTGATCACTTCTAGATTTGCGTTGAGGACAACCAGCGGGTCTCGCATTGTCTCGACGATCGCTTCAGCATAATTGCGCGATTCTTGCAACTGCCGTGTGCTGCGTTTCAGCGCGTCAATATCCACCAGAATCACCACTGCCCCATCAATTTTGTTGTCGATCGTGCGGTAAGGACGAATCCGCAGGTCATACCAGTGCCCCTGCTGGTCTTGCACCTCCTGTTCTTTAACATTCAGCGTATTAATCACTTCCAAAATCTGATCTTCTAAATTCGATAGGTTTAGATTGTGGTTGATATCTCGCAACGGTCGCCCCACATCACCCGCAATCAGGTTGAACAGACGTTGCGCCAGGGGGGTAAAACGACGAATACACAAATTTTCGTCCAGCATCAGAATCGGAATGTTGGTACTGCTGAGTAAGTTCTGCAAATCGTTGCTCACCTGGTTGGCTTCCAGGTTGCGGCGGTGCAGTTCGTCGTTGATGGTGTTCAGTTCTTCGTTCGCGGCCTGAATTTCTTCTTTAGCAGTTTCCAATTCTTCGTTGGTGCTTTGCAGCTCTTCATTGCTCGACAAAATTTCTTCGTTTGCCGCCCTCAGATCTTGATTGGTGGCTTGCTGCTCCTCAATGATCGATTGCAGATGCTCTTTCGTCCGGGCAAGTTCTTGTCTGAGTCGCGCAATTTCTGACTCGTTGTCCGGTTCGTTGCTCACGAGAGGACTGGGCTGGGCGACTGGATTGAGCGCCAGCAACGGGGGTGTATCTTCAAACAACACCAAAAAGTGGCTCTCTCTGCTATTGGCAGAGGCTTTGAAGGGAATGACATCAATTTTGACCTGGCGGGTGCGCTGCGAAGCACTTCCCCCTTCGGGGTAATCGCCCGCTTGCAGGGAAATGCCAGTCTTGCGAATCGGGATTTCTTGCTTTTTTGCCTGATGGATCATCGTGCGTAGCTCTAGCCGCAGTTCGGCTTTCGCCATTTTCAGCAGGTTGAGGCTGGCTTTGCCAGGAGCGGGTTCTAGATAGGCACTGGTTTGACCGCGAAATTGGAGAATTTCTAGATCAGCATTGATAACTACACCCACAGGCGTAAACTGCTGTAACACAATGCGATCGGCTTCTTTTTGCAGGCTTAGCTCGCTCTGAGCCTCTTCGCTAACCGTGGGCTGTAAGCTGAGTGTGTCCAGAGCATACTGACTGGCGGTCAGATTCAGGTTCAGCCGCGACGATACCAGCTTGCGGGCATAGATTTTATTTTTCCTATCCACTAGGTCAAATAGATCGGTGGAGTCACCGACGGTTTCTGACGTACCCAGCATCAAAAATCCGGTGGGCTTAAGACCATAGTGAAAGGTGGGCAACAGCTTTTTCTGCAGCGATGCACCCAGATAGATCAGCACATTGCGGCAGGTAATCAAATCGAGCCGCGAAAAGGGCGGATCGCTGTTTAAGTTTTGGCGGGCAAATACACACAGTTCGCGCACCGCTTTACACACCTGGTAGCTGTCTTCCACCCGCACAAAAAAGCGCTGCAACCGTTCTTGCGAAACATCCCCCAGTTGGCTCAGTTTATAAACTCCGGTTCTGGCTTTGTTGATCACCATCTCGCTCACGTCGGTGGCGTAGATTTGCACCGGCGGCTTGACGACCTGATCGGCTAAAAATTCCAGCAGGCAGATGGCAATAGAGTAAGCTTCTTCTCCGGTGGAGCAGCCCGCCACCCAGACGCGAATCGGCGATCCGGGCGATTTGTCTCGCGTAATCACCGGAAAGACTTGAGTTTTCAGCGCTTCAAAGGCTTCCGGGTCGCGAAAGAAACTGGTGACATTGATCAGCACATCGTGATAGAGCGCCATCACTTCCGCTGGATGCTCCTGCAAATAGCGGACGTAATCTTCGAGTCGTTCCAGTTTATACAGCGCCATCCGCCGCACAATCCGCCGCTTCAGGGTGGTTTGCTTGTAATAGGTAAAATCAACGCCCGTTGCCGTCCGCAGCAAACTGAAGATGGTGGTGAGCGCATCTTCTCCGTCTGGCTGTTCTTCAACGATTCTGACGGGAGCGGGACGAGTCACATAGGGGTGGCGGCTGATCTCGGCGAGTTCTTCGGCGATCGCCTGGGGTGGCAAAATAAAATCAACCTGCCCCGTGGCGGCTGCCGTGCTGGGCATACTGCTAACTTTTGCCGTGTCTTCACTTTGGGCAAAGGTAATTCCACCTGCTGCCTTGATTTCCTCTAATCCCCGTGCCCCATCTGCATCCCCGCCCGATAGCACTACGCCGATCGCCTTGTCGCCCCGATTGTGCGCCAGCGATAGAAAGAAGGCATCTACGCTCATAAACTGCCCCCGCACCTGTTCCCGGGGCATCAAGCGCAGATGTCCATCCGCAATGGTCATTTTGGCATTGGGCGGAATCACATACACGTGATTCGGCTCCACCTTCATACCATCCTGTACTTCCGTCACGGGCATGCGAGTGGTTCTGGAAAGAATCACGCTCAGCATACTCTCCTGGTGAGGAGCTAAATGCTGCACCAGCACAAACGCCATCCCGGTATCGATCGGTAAATGGCTCAACAGTTGGGTGAATGCTTCAATGCCCCCCGCCGATGCGCCAATGCCGACGACTGGAAACACATCATTTGACTCTGCCGGAGAATTGCTCTGAGGCGGGTTAGGGTTTCCAGGGGGTGGGTTCTGAGATTTTTTGGGCGATCGCTTGGCAGGCATTGAGTGTAGACCCTAACGAAGGGAGAAGACGGCACTGATCCCGTCATTTATTTTGTATTTACCCCAGTTAGGTTCAGTAAACCACCGACGGCAAATCAGAATCAGCTTTAATAACCTAATTATCAAATAAATTAAAAAACCGCCTCTCCCGAAAATCCTATATTTTCGGGAGAGGCGGTTTTTTAATTTATTAAAGGTTAGCCATCAAATGAATCAATTTGTCTTCCTCGGTCAGCATAGCGTTCTCGATCTCAGCCAAGATGTTGTCGAGATTGGGAGCATCTTTCCATCCGCCTGGTGCTGAATCAATTCGGATCTGCCTTTCTTCGGGTGTAAGTTGGCTCAATGGATGGACTCTAGAAGCTTTAATATGTAAGGTGTTTGCCGAGAACTGCTCAAGGTTTTTGGATCGTAGCCGTTCGTTTTCAGGCAATCATAAACCGCTTGTCGCGCCTGCACCAACGCCTGACCCTTCAACCGCCCAATTCGCTTGGCAGCCGATCGCACTTGCTGGCAGTCCTTCATCACCTGGAGAATCACATCCTGCTGATTGTTCTTGCCTTTCACATCGCTAGAATCCTGAGCAGGCAGCGGGTAGTGCATCAAGCCTTTGCTGGCTTTTACCGGATGGATCGTTCGAGGGGTAAAACATCGCCTCATCCAGGAGGCCCAGCTTCGCCTTATCCCTTTTCTTCTATAAGCATCTCTAATAAAACTAATCCCAAAAATACCGATACTCCTGCTTTTGCTGAATGAGCATTTACTCAGAATTTTGTAACGAAATGTAAAAAAGGCTTACGGTTTTCTTATCAATTTGTGTCGCTTAGCCGCCCGACCGCCCTTTTGGTAAGGCTTTTTATGGTAGAAACACCTATGTACCTCAAACTGTCGGCGGTTCGTCTCATCATCTCACCTTGGACTGAACTGCTCTCTTCCCATAGGCGTTTTTCGCTGTGCAGTTGCAGCCCGAACCCCGACAGAATCATGCCTCAGCCTAGAATCCAAGGAGCCTAACCGCATGTTCACCCACGTCAAGCCCGCGATCAGGCATATCGCTCCCGACAACCTCAACGGGCGATCGCTGATCAAAGTGGTCTATGTCGTGCTAGAGCCGCAGTACCAGAGTGCTTTATCGGCGGCTGTTCGATCGATCAACGCCAACAATCCGAATTTGGCGATCGAAATTAGCGGCTATTTATTGGAGGAGCTTCGCAGCCCCGAAAACTATGAGGCACTGCAAAAAGATGTCTCCGAAGCCAATGTTTTCATCGCTTCGCTAATCTTCATCGAAGAACTGGCGGAAAAAGTTGTCGCTGCTGTTGAACCGCATCGCGATCGCCTAGATGTCGCTGTCGTCTTCCCCTCGATGCCCCAGGTGATGCGCCTGAACAAGATGGGAACCTTCTCGATGGCGCAGTTGGGTCAGTCGAAGAGTGCGATCGCTCAGTTTATGCGGAAGCGCAAAGAGCAGTCGGGCGGCAGTTTCCAGGATGCCATGCTGAAGCTGCTCAACACGCTGCCCAAGGTGCTGAAGTATCTGCCGATCGACAAAGCGCAGGATGCCCGCAACTTTATGCTCAGCTTCCAGTATTGGCTGGGCGGTTCCTCCGAGAACCTGGAAAATTTTTTGCTGATGCTGGCGGATAAGTATGTTAAACCCAGCGGTAATGAAGCGAGTCAGGCGATCGTTTATCGCGATCCCGTCACCTATCCCGACATGGGCATCTGGCATCCGCTTGCACCCCAAATGTACGAAGACCTGAAGGAGTATCTGAACTGGTACAACACCCGCCAGGATGTCCCCGAAGATGTGAAAGATCCGCTGGCTCCCTGCGTTGGTCTGGTGCTTCAGCGAACTCACCTTGTCACGGGCGATGACGCGCACTATGTGGCGATGGTGCAGGAGTTGGAGTGCATGGGCGCGAAGGTTGTTCCCGTGTTTGCGGGCGGTCTGGACTTCTCCAAGCCCGTCGATGCCTACTTTTATGATCCAATCAAGAAAGATCAGGCGTTGGTCGATGTCGTGGTGTCTCTCACCGGATTCGCGCTGGTTGGCGGTCCCGCCCGGCAGGATCACCCAAAGGCGATCGACTCTCTCAAGCGATTGAACCGTCCTTACATGGTGGCGTTGCCGCTGGTGTTCCAGACCACGGAAGAATGGCAGGACAGCGATCTGGGGCTGCACCCGATTCAGGTGGCGCTGCAGATTGCGATCCCCGAACTGGATGGGGCAATCGAACCAATTATCCTTTCTGGACGGGATGGCACAACGGGTAAAGCAATTGCCCTGCAAGACCGGATTGAGGCGATCGCGCAGCGGGCAATGAAGTGGGCAAACCTGCGCCGCAAGCCGAAGCTGCACAAGAAAGTGGCGATCACGGTGTTCAGTTTCCCGCCGGACAAGGGAAATGTGGGAACTGCTGCTTATCTGGATGTGTTCGGCTCGATCTACGAAGTGCTGAAATCACTGCGCGACAACGGCTATGACGTGCAGGATGTGCCCGAATCAGCAGAAGCGTTAATGCTGGAAGTGATTCACGATGCGCAGGCGCAGTACAGCAGCCCGGAACTGAATATTGCCTATCGCATGTCGGTTCCGGAATACGAAGCACTCACGCCCTACTCACAGCGACTCGAAGAAAACTGGGGTGCGCCTCCCGGACACCTGAACACGGACGGCGAAAATTTGCTGGTGTTTGGCAAGCACTTCGGCAACGTCTTTATCGGCGTACAGCCCACTTTTGGCTACGAAGGCGACCCGATGCGGCTGCTGTTTTCCCGTTCCGCAAGTCCCCACCACGGTTTTGCAGCATACTACACCTATCTGGAGCGGGTCTGGCAGGCAGATGCCGTCCTGCACTTTGGAACCCACGGTTCGCTGGAGTTCATGCCCGGTAAGCAGATGGGAATGTCGAACGAGTGCTATCCCGATTCCCTGATCGGCACGATTCCGAACCTGTATTACTACGCGGCGAATAACCCTTCGGAAGCGACGATCGCCAAACGCCGGGGCTACGCCGAAACCATCAGCTACCTGACGCCGCCTGCGGAAAACGCCGGACTCTATAAGGGACTGAAGGAATTGAGCGAACTGATCGCTTCTTACCAGACCTCGAAGGAGAGCGGGCGGGCAGTCCCGATCGTGAATGCGATTATCGAAAAGTGCCGTCAGGTGAACCTCGATAAGGACATCGCGCTGCCCGAAAACGATGCATCGGAAATGTCTCTGGACGATCGCGATACCCTGATCGGCAAGGTCTATATCAGGCTGATAGAAATTGAGTCGCGCCTCTTGCCCTGTGGTCTGCACGTCGTCGGTAAGCCGCCGTCTGCTGAGGAAGCTGTGGCAACCCTGGTGAACATTGCCGGACTCGATCGCCCCGAAGAGAGCATCAAGAGTCTTCAGCGGATCATTGCCGAAAGCATCGGACGCGAGATGGACGAGATCTACCGCAATTCCGATCGCGGCGTGCTGGCGGATGTGGAGCTGCTGTACAGCATCAATCAGGCAGTCCGGGCAGCGGTTGCGGCAATGGTGAAAGAACAGACCGATGCCGAAGGGCGCGTCTCGAAAGTGACCAAGCTCAACTTCTTCAACATCGGACGCAAGGAACCGTGGATTGAATCACTGACACAATCGGGCTATCCGAAGGTGAATGCGGACGATATCAAGCCGCTGTTTGAGTACCTGGAGTTCTGCCTGAAGCAGGTGATCGCGGACAATGAACTGGGCGCACTGCTGAAGGGGCTGGAGGGCGAATACATCCTGCCTGGTCCCGGCGGCGACCCGATCCGCAACCCCGATGTGCTGCCCACGGGTAAGAACATTCACGCCCTTGATCCCCAGTCCATCCCGACGAGTGCAGCGGTTCAGGGGGCGCAGATTGTGGTGGAAAGGCTGCTCGATCGCCAGAGAGCCGAAAACGGCGGCGCATACCCGGAAACCATTTCCTTTGTGCTGTGGGGCACGGACAACATCAAGACCTACGGCGAATCCCTGGCGCAGGTGATGATGCTGGTGGGTGTGCGTCCGGTTCCCGATGCGCTGGGTCGGGTGAACAAGCTGGAGCTGATTCCCTTAGAAGAGCTGGGTCGTCCCCGGATCGACGTGGTGGTGAACTGCTCTGGCGTGTTCCGCGATCTGTTTATCAACCAGATGAATTTGCTCGATCGCGCCATCAAAATGGCAGCCGAGGCAGATGAGCCTGTGGAAATGAACTTTGTTCGCAAGCACGCGATCAAGCAGGCAGAAGAGATGGGCATCAACCTGCGTCAGGCAGCCAGCCGCGTCTTCTCGAATGCTTCTGGCTCCTATTCGTCGAACGTCAACCTGGCAGTGGAAAACAGCACCTGGGAAAACGAGGCAGAGCTGCAAAATATGTATCTGTCGCGCAAGTCGTTTGCCTTCAACTCGGACAATCCGGGCATGATGGAGCAAAACCAGGATTTGTTCACCTCGGCTCTGAAGACAGTAGATGTGACGTTCCAGAACCTCGACTCGTCGGAGATTTCGCTAACAGACGTTTCCCACTACTTCGACTCTGACCCGACCAAGCTGGTCGAAACTCTGCGGAAGGATGGCAAAAAACCCGCCGCCTACATTGCAGATACGACCACAGCAAACGCCCAGGTCCGCACCCTCTCGGAAACTGTCCGGCTCGATGCCCGCACCAAACTTCTGAATCCCAAGTGGTATGAGGGAATGCTGTCCCACGGCTACGAGGGCGTGCGCGAACTCTCGAAGCGGCTGGTGAACACAATGGGTTGGTCTGCGACGGCAGGCGCGGTAGACAACTGGATCTACGAAGACACCAACACCACGTTCATCAAAGACGAAGAGATGCGAAATCGCCTGATGAACCTCAACCCCCATTCCTTTCGCAAGGTGGTGACGACGCTGCTGGAAGTGAACGGGCGCGGCTACTGGGAAACCTCGGAAGAGAACCTGGAACTGCTGCGCGAACTGTATCAGGAAGTGGAAGACCGCATCGAGGGTGTGGAGTAATTCTGCTCACGCTATCGCTGGAGTCCAAGATCACCCGCCTGGGTGAGCCACCCTAACGAAGTAGAACGGCGATCGCCCCACGTAAATTAAGGAAAGATAAGTGACGTTCATGGAATTGACCCAGCAGGGGGCTGCTGGGTTTTTTATTAGTTATCGAGTCTGAACAACCTCAGAAACCACAGTTCACCGATCGCATATCACCGCTCGCTGAGACTAATTTAGTGTGTATGTGCTGTAGCGGCAGGAATCAAACTGATCCTCAATAACGCTACCGTCATCGAACACTGCGCGAATGTCATAGGCACACTCAGGGCTATTCAATGTGAAATTTAAGTAATAGCCATCCTCAAGAACGCTGCTCCCCAGTATATCTCTGCCCCATCCGCTATCGTTAGCAGGTGAAAGATAAAGCTCGTAAAGGGTGACACCAAAGTTATTATTAACCCTCAGCCTTCGCTGAGATCGGCTACTTGAGGAATTGCCTCTACCGCCTCTATTTTGCTGCTGCGCTGCCAGCAGGCGTTCACAGCGATCGGCTGCAGTGGGGCCGTAAATATTTGCCAGCTTCATATCTTCGATACACTGACCTAGCGATTGTGTCGGCGATGAATTTTGCAGTTGATTGACGCAGCGATCGGCAGCACTAGGACCATAGATGTTAGCCCGTCGTAAGTCTAAAATGCATTGTCCTAAAGCCCCTTGAACAGACTGTGCGACTGCTTGCTCGGCATTCACGGGAATCGCAATTCCCGCACTAAGCGGCAGCAGCGTGACAAAAGCAGTCAGCTTTTGCTCGATCGATTTTGCACTGAACATGAGAATCTCCACAAAAAATAAGTTAAATGTCTGACCAAGACAAAAGGCATGTTTGAGATAGAGCAATCTGCATGAAAAATAGAAGGGGCAGCTTTACTGTCAGATTGATGACCAGGACGATCCCCCGCACCCTACATTCATAAAGGCAGGAGCAGCCAGAGCCTGAGCGGCTAATGCTTGCAAAAATTCTGGGCAAAAATTCTGAAAACAAGCGCAGCGAGTTAGCTTGCTTGATTTATCGGGTATTGGGAGGATCGCGAGTGATTCGGCTAGTCATCAGCTTGCAGACGCAGAGGACAGCAGTGTGGCAGAGCATTTCCCTGAATCTCATTGAGTTCCAGCGTAAAGCGAAAGCAATGTGAATCTTAGCTAATAAGCGTTAGGTAAAGGATTAGCAAAGGATTAGCAAAGGAACAACTTTGTTTGCTGATCACGCGATCGGATTTAACGCAGTCGATAATGCAGCAAAGGAATGCTCGAATGCTTTCTCGATCGAATCTTCATCGCAGATTCACAGTTTCGGCAGCAAGCTTCAATGCTGCCCGCTTTGGCAAAGATTAAGACAGTGTTACAGTTGGGACTAGAAAAATGGGTATCCTTTCGGCTGTGAACAGTGTGACTGGTTCCACAACCGGTCGCAACCCAGGCTTCAAGTTCAAGACTGAGGAGAATCTTTGTGTCTGCACTGTTTCTCATTCTCAACGGGGTGCTGCTGACGATCGCCCTAATTCTCCTAATTCCGATTAGCGTGCTGCTGATTGAATGCGCTGCGGCTTTACTGCCTGTCAGAACGGAAACTTGGCGCTCGTCTAAATCGGCAAGTAATGAGGTAAAACTTGCAGTTGTTGTTCCGGCACACAATGAGGCAGCAGGCATTCGTCCGGTGCTGGAAACCCTGATGGCGCAGCTCCAGTCCTCTCGTTTGCAGAGCAAAAGAGCGCATCAATTAGTTGTGGTTGCTGATAACTGCACCGACAACACGGCAGAAATTGCTCGATCGACTGACGCAATTGTCCTGGAACGTCAGGATGCCGATCGACGCGGGAAAGGCTTTGCCCTCGATTATGGAATCCAGTTTCTCGCGAACGACCCGCCGGACGCGGTGATTATTGTCGATGCAGACTGTGAGGTTGCTCCTGGCACGATCGATTCCATCAGCCGCAAAGCCCTAGCGATCGAGCGTCCGGTGCAAGCGGTTTATTTAATGGAGCAACCCGCTCAGCCGAAACCTAAAGATGCGGTGTCTGCTCTGGCGTTTTTAGTAAAAAATTTGGTGCGTCCGCGTGGGCTAGAGCGACTGGGGTTGCCGAGTCCTTTAACCGGAACGGGAATGGCGTTTCCCTGGTCTGTGATTCGATCGGCAAAGCTGGCAAGCGGCAATATTGTTGAAGATATGCAGTTGGGGGTGGATCTGGCAATCGCAGGGCACTCGCCTGCGCTGGGCGTGGAAACGCTGGTAACGGGACGTCTGCCGCAGCAGGAAGGAGCCGCTAAAAGTCAGCGAACCCGCTGGGAACATGGACACATCCAAACCCTGCTCAGTCAGGTTCCCCGGTTGCTGAAGGCATCTTTGCTGCAAAGACGATTTGATTTGCTGGCAATGGGGCTGGATTTAGCAATTCCGCCTTTGTCGCTGCTGGTGATGCTGTGGTTGGCGGCGCTAATTTTGGCGATCGCCTGCTCCCTGCTGGGGACTTCGGTGCTGCCTGTCATTTTGCTGAGTCTGGGCGGTGTGATGCTGCTGCTGGCGATCGGGCTTGTCTGGGTAGGGTTTGGGCGATCGGTGCTGCCGCTCATGACGCTGCTAACGGTTCCTTTTTATGTGCTTTGGAAAATCCCGCTCTATTTTGCATTTTTGGTACGCCCACAGAAAAAATGGGTGAGAACGGAACGAGATGTCGTGTAGAATCCTTGGCTGAAGGGTTTCAAGCAGTTTTAAGCAAGAAGAAGCATGAAGATTACTCAAACCGAGATTCCGGACGTACTGCTTATTGAGCCTCGCGTGTTTGGCGATGAGCGCGGCTTTTTCTTTGAAAGCTTTAACGAACAGGTATTTCAGGACAAGACCGGACTCAGCCTGCGATTTGTGCAGGATAACCATTCGCGATCGGCAAAAAATGTGCTGCGCGGATTGCACTATCAGATCCAGCAGGTCCAGGGCAAGCTGGTGCGAGTGGTGGCAGGGGCAATTTTTGATATCGCGGTGGATATTCGCAAAAGTTCGCCGACGTTTGGGCAGTGGGTGGGCTATGAACTGAGTGCGGCAAACAAGCAGCAGCTCTGGGTTCCCCCCGGCTTTGCGCACGGCTTTGTGGCGCTGGAAGACGGAACCGAAGTGCTGTATAAAACGACAGACTACTATGCCCCGGCTCACGAGCGAGCGATTTTATGGAATGACCCAGACCTTGGCATTAACTGGCATTTTTCAGGTGAACCGATCGTCTCTGCTAAAGATCAGGCAGGGATTCCGCTGAAACAAGCCGAGCTGTTTGATTAGAAACCTTTGCTTAAGAACCCAGCTTCATGCCGCCAGGGAGCAGTTATCGCGACTTCATCGATCGCTAAAGATTTTGTAATGTCAACCAAAGATCGGAAAATTCTCGCTTCTCAGTAAGCGATGATTGGGGGAGCTAGCAGTTTCTACGGAGATTTGGGGCAAAATAACCCCAACCAGCAAAGTCCGAGTTTCAGCATGGTTCCCTAAAGCAGCCATAGAGAAAGCAGCCATAGAGAAATTAAGAAATTCATGACGCGCATTCTTTTGATTGGTAAGGCAGGACAGGTCGGGCACGAGCTGCAACAGACCCTCAGTCCTTTAGGCGATGTGATGGGTGTTGCGCGAGATGAACTCGATCTAACCGAGTTTGAGCAGATTCGCCAGACCATCCAAAATGCTCAGCCCGACTTGATTGTGAACGCGGCTGCCTACACGGCAGTAGACAAAGCCGAAACTGAAGTGGAGCGGGCACAGGCAACTAACGGAACTGCGCCGACGGTGATGGCGGAAGAAGCGCGATCGCTCAAAATTCCGCTGATTCATATTTCAACGGACTATGTGTTCGACGGTTCCCAGAGTACGCCCTACACCGAAACTGATCCCACCAACCCGATCGGCGCTTATGGAGAATCAAAGCTCGCAGGCGAAGTCGGGATTCAGCGAGCTTGTGAAGATTCATCAACGCCCTACGCAATTTTGCGAACTGCCTGGGTCTATGGAACCTATGGCAAAGGCAACTTTGTGAAGACGATGCTGCGATTAGGCAAAGAGCGCGAGGAACTCCGGGTTGTTGCGGATCAAATTGGCACTCCCACCTGGTCGGCGGATATTGCTCGCACGATCGCCACCCTGTCGCATCAATTTCTCTTAGAAGCGAACGGTCACGATCCGGTTTCGCTGAGCGGCATTTATCACTTTACTAACAGCGGTGCTGCAAGCTGGTATGACTTTGCGGTTGCCATCTTTGAGGAAGCACAGGCGCTCGATCTGCCGCTGAAAATCAAGCAGGTGATTCCCATTACCACACCCGAATACCCCACGCCTGCAAAACGTCCTGCTTACTCGGTCTTAGCCTGCCAGAAGGTTGGCAAACTGCTTCCTGCTCCGCCGTCCCATTGGCGACAGGCACTTCGACAGATGCTCACTGAATATATTCACGCCCATGAGAGCGCCCATGAAAGCAATTATTCTGTCCGGCGGTAAAGGAACTCGTCTGCGTCCGTTGACCTATACGGGAGCAAAACAGCTTGTGCCCGTTGCTAACAAACCGATTCTCTGGTACGGCATCGAGTCGATCGTCGCTGCGGGAATCACGGAGATTGGCATCATCATCAGCCCGGAAACGGGGGAAGAGGTGAAAGCCAAGACGGGCAACGGCGATCGATTTGACGCAAAGATTGAATACATCTTGCAGGACAAGCCTGCGGGTCTGGCACACGCGGTCAAGGTTGCCCAGCCTTTCCTGGGTGACTCGCCGTTTGTAATGTATCTGGGCGACAACCTGGTGCAGAGCGATCTCGACCTGTTTCTGGAGCATTTCCACGCGAACAGCCTGGATGCGCTGACGCTGCTCTGCCCGGTTGCAAATCCCAGTGCGTTTGGGGTGGCGAAGGTGGATGAAAATGGGCGACTGCTTCAGCTTGTCGAAAAACCCAAAGACCCGCCCTCGAACCTGGCACTGGTTGGAATTTATATTTTCACCAACGCGATTCACAAGGCGATCGATGCCATTCAGCCCTCGGCGCGGGGCGAGCTTGAAATTACCGACGCAATCCAAACCTTGATCGACTGGCAAAGCCCGGTTGAGGCGCGTCAAATTCGCGGCTGGTGGCTCGACACCGGGAAAAAAGACGACCTGCTGGAAGCCAACCGGGTTATTCTCGATAGCTGCCTCGATTGCAACGTTGAAGGCGAAGTGGACGATCGCAGCCGCATTATCGGACGGGTTCATGTCGGCAAAGGCACCAGGATTATCAACAGCACGATTCGGGGTCCGGTGACGATCGGCGACAACTGCCATCTGGAGAACTGCTTTATCGGTCCCTACAGCAGCATCGCCAATGCAGTGAAACTGGTTGAAATCGATCTGGAACACAGCGTGATTTTGCAGGGCGCAAAGGTGGAAACGATTCATCACCGGATTGTAGACAGCGTGATCGGACAGCGTGCCCATGTGCGGGAAGCGGACTGC
>Ga0224723_1001018_pt1 | contig 17870 bp, 20 predicted proteins | sample Balambano_FR2_Me_FD_161647 | JGI IMG/M metagenome (GOLD analysis project Ga0224723, IMG submission 161647) | Freshwater sediment microbial communities from Lake Towuti, South Sulawesi, Indonesia - Balambano_FR2_MetaG | ecosystem: Environmental > Aquatic > Freshwater > Lake > Sediment | place...
CTCCCGCGCCGCCGCGCTGAAGGCGCTGCGGCGCAAGATGCAGATCGTGTTCCAGGATCCGTATTCCTCGCTGAACCCCCGCCGGCGGACTTCATCGACGCTGACCGAGCCGATGGCGGTGCATGGCCTTGCGCGGGGCGCGGCGGCGCGGGAGCGGGCGGCCAAACTGCTGGACGAGGTCGGGCTGCCGTCGGTCGCGCTCGATCGCTACCCGCACGAGTTCTCGGGCGGCCAGCGCCAGCGCTTGGGCATCGCGCGGGCGCTGTCGGTGGAGCCGGAACTGCTGGTGGCGGATGAGCCGGTGAGCGCGCTGGATGTTTCCGTGCAGGCGCAGGTGCTGGTGCTGCTGCGCGACCTGCAGCAGCGCCGCGGCTTGAGCTTCCTGTTCGTCAGCCACGACCTGGCCGTGGTGCGCTGGTTCTGCGCGCGGCTTGCGGTGATGTATCTTGGCCGCATCGTCGAACAGGGGCCGGTGGCGGATGTGTTCCGCGAACCGCTGCATCCCTATACGCGCGTTTTGCGCGATGCCTCGCCCTCGCCCGATCCCGGCCTGCGCCAGAGCCTGCCGCGCATCGAGGGCGAGATTCCATCGGCCGCCAACCCGCCCGCCGGCTGCCATTTCCATGCGCGCTGCCCGCACGTCATGGCGGTGTGCCGCACGCAGTATCCGGCGCTGCGCGAGGTCGCGCCGGGACGGCGCGTGGCCTGCCATCTGCATGCGAGCTGAACGGGCGGCGCCACCCTCACCCTGTCCCTCTCCCGCCCAAGCGCGGGAGATGGGACGGTACGGCACCCTCCGTGTTCGGTTCCCTCTCCCGCGCTTGGGCGGGAGAGGGACAGGGTGAGGGGCTTTCTGCCAGCCCACCTCAATCGGCCTTGATCGCGGCGGCGCGGATCACGTCGCCCCACAGTTTGCGGTCAGCCGCGATGGTGGCGCGGAATTCCTCCGGGCTGCCGACGATGATCTCCATGCCGTTCTCGGTCATGCGGCGCTGGAAATCCGGCTGGGCAGCCACTGTGCGCAGGGCAGCGCTCCAGCGGGCCAGCACGGCGGGCGGAAGGTTGGGGCCGCCGGCCACGCCGAACCAGTTGCGGATGGTGAAGCCGGGCAGATCACGGCTGATCAGCGGCAGTTCCGGGAACAAGGGCGAGACCGCGGGCGCTCCGAAGGCGATGGCGCGCACACCGCCGCCCCTGATCTGGCCCAAAAACTCCGGCATGTTGCCGAACATCATGTCGGTGCGGCCGGCGGCGATATCGACCAGCGCCGGCGCGCCGCCGCGATAGGGCACGTGCAGCAGCTCGACACCCGCCAGTTTCTTGAACAGTTCGCCCGACAGGTGCTGGCTGGTGCCATTTCCGGCGCTCGCGTAGGTCAGTTTGCCGGGGTTGGCGCGGGCATGGGCGATCAGCTCATGGATCGTGCTGAACGGCGCCTGCGGCGAGGCGATCAGGATATTGTACACGTTCGCCACGTTGGCGATCGGTGTGACATCGGCCACCACGTCGAACGGCATCCGCACGCCGGGCATTTCCGGAAGGATGGTGTGCAGCGCCATGGTGGCGAGATAGACCGTGTGCCCGTCCGACCCGCTCTTTGCCACCACGTCGGCGGCGATCATGCCGGAGGCTCCGGTACGGTTCTCCACGATCACGCGCTGGCCGAAGATGGGCGACAGCGCATCGGCCAGCAGGCGGCTGAGCAGGTCGCACGTGCCGCCCGGCGCGAAGCCGCAGATGAAGCGGATATCGCGCGAGGGGAATTCCTGGGCGCGGGCGGGCACGATCAGGGCGGACGCAACAAGCAGGGCCAGCAGCATTCTTCGCATGGTTTCCTCCCTCGGGTCGGTGTTGCGGGCTACACGTAGCCCGGTCCTTCGATCGGCGGATGCGCGCTCAGGAATTGCTCGTCAACCTCGACGCCGATGCCGGGCGTTTCGTTCGGCGCCACGCACCCGTCCTTGCCGATTGTCCATGGCAGGGAACCCAGCGCGTCGCGGAACAGGTTGGCGCGGCTGACATCGGCCTCGAAATAGCCGGCATTGTCGATCGCGCACAGGAAATGGATCGATGCCGCCTGGTTCACGCCGGTCATGGAACTGTGCGGGTGGATTGGCAGTTTCTGCGCGCCGGCCATCGAAGCGATGCGCAAGGCTTCGGTAATGCCGCCGCACTTCGAAAGGTCGGGCTGCAGGATGGTGATGTCGCCGGCTTCCAGCACAGGCGCGAACTCGAACCGGGTGAAGTGGTTCTCGCCCGCGGCCAGCGGCGTGCGGCCGCACAGTTTCAGTTCGCGGTAGCGGCGGAAATCGTGCGCAGGGAAGGGTTCTTCCAGCCAGCCGATGGCAAGCGCCTCCATCGCCGGCATCACCGCCCGCGCCGTCGGCAGGTCATAGCCGGTGTTGGCATCGGTCAGGATCGCGAGGTCCTCCCCGAACGCGGTGCGCACGGCTTCCATGCGCGCGATGTCGTCGCGCGCATTATCGCCCACGCGCAGTTTCACGGCGCGATAGCCGGCATCGATCAGCGGGCGGGCTTCGTCGATCAGGGCGGCCGGCGGCTGATAGCCCAGCGCCACGCCGCCCGCATAGGCCGGCACGCGCCGCGACGCCCCGCCCAGCATGCGATAGAGCGGCCAGCCGGCCGCCTTGGCACGGATGTCCCACAGCGCCATGTCGATGCCGCTCATGGCCATGGCACAGGCCGCACCCATGCCGTGGCTGGCCAACTGGTACTTGTAGATGCGCGCGCTGATGCCGACGACGTCGGTGGCGTCCATGCGCATGATCAGGCCGCGCAGCGTGGTGTTGACCAGGGCGGCGATGGCGGTGTGGGCACGGCCGTGATGGCTTTCGCCCCAGCCGACGATTCCGTCATCGGTCGTCACCTTCACCATCACCGCGTCGCGCTTGACGGCACGGCCGATGCCCAGTGTCGGCCCGCCCTGGGGCAGGGGGAACGAGGTGGCGAACGCCTCGACGGCGCGGATCCTGGTGCTCATGGCAGGCGGTATTGCTCCAGCACGGTGCGGTCGATCTCGATGCCAAGCCCCGGCGCCTGCGGGATGGCGACGGCGCCGTCCGAGCCGATGGTGATCGGATTGACGGCGAGGGTATCGCGCAGGGGATTCGGGGTCTGCTCGAATTCCAGCATGGGCGGAAAGGGGCGCCAGGCCGGCGGCTGGTCGGGCAGGGCGCCCAGGAACTGAAGGGTCGCGGCCAGGCCGATCACGCTGCCCCAGGCATGCGGGATGCACTCCACGCCGTGTGCGGTGCAAAGGCTGGCGATGCGCATGCATTCCGAAAGGCCGCCGGCGGCGCAGACATCGGGCTGCACGATGTCCATCGCCTTGCGTTCGACGATGTTGCGGAAGCCCCAGCGGGTGAACTCGTTCTCGCCGCCGGCCACGGCCACATCCAGCGCGCGGGTGACGTCGGCATAGCCGGCCAGGTCCTCGGGCGCGATCGGCTCCTCGAACCACATGATGTCCAGCGCCTCCAGCGCGCGCCCCAGGCGGATGGCCTGCGGCACCGTGAAACAGTGGTTGGCATCGACAGCGAGTTTCACGTCGGCCCCTATGGCATCGCGCACTGCCTTGATGCGCGCGACATCGGCGACCAGGTCGCCCAGGCCGATCTTCATCTTGATCGCGCGGAAGCCCTGCTGCACGTAGTGCGCGGCTTCGTCCACCGCTTCCTCGACAAGATGCGCGGGGTCGATGAAGTAAAGACCGGTGGCATAGGCCGGCACGTGCGTGCGGAACGCGCCGCCCAGCAGTTTGTGCGCGGGCTTGCCGACCTCCTTGCCCATCAGGTCGTGCAGCGCGATGTCGATGCCGCTGATGGCGGCGATGGTGATACCGGAAAGCCCGTAGTCCTTGATGCGATTGTACAGGTCCTCCCAGATCACCGTGGCGTCGAACGGATCGCGCCCGGCGACACGGGGGGCAAGATACTCCACGGCTGCCCTGGCGATGCTCGCCGGGCCGTAGCACTCGCCCCAGCCGGTCAGGCCGGCATCGGTGGAAATCTCCACCAGGCAGCTGGTGCGGGCGGAATAGAGCATGCCGCGGGCGGAGGTGAATGGGCGATCAACTTTGGCCTGCACGATGTGGCAAGTCACCTGCGTCACGCGCATCGGCGGGGTCGGCGCTCCGGATCGGATGGACGAAGGCACGGTCGCACGCACCGGCGGGGGCAGCAAGCAAGGGGGACCACGCCGGCGCCGGTGACCCAAGGCCCGGCGATCGCGCGCACCTTTGCGTGATCGCAGCGAACAACCGGCGCAGGTCGCCGTCGCGTGATTGGAAATCCTTTCCAATCAGGACTATCAGCACTGCCGGGTTCGAGGAGGGACAACAAGCATGCGGCGCCTGAAGCGCGGCTGGGAATTGCCGGAACATGCAGCCACGCCGGAATCGGTGTTCATCAGGCGTCGGTCCCTGCTGGGGGCGGGCGCGTTGATTCTCGCGGCACCAGGGGCTGTGGCGCAACGGGCCAATACGCCTGCGCCTGTCGATCCCACCGCCGACCTTTACCCAGCCCAGCGCAACATGCGTTTCCGCCTCGATCGGCCGCTGACCGGCGAAACCGAGGCCACGACCTACAACAATTTCTACGAGTTCGGCAGCCACAAGAACATCTGGCGGCAGGCCCAGCGCATGGCGCTCAGGCCCTGGCAGGTGCGCATCGACGGACTGGTGAAGGAACCTCGCACGGTCGATATCGACACCCTGATCCGCGCCATGCCGATCGAGGAGCGGCTCTATCGCTTCCGCTGTGTCGAGGCCTGGGCGATGGCCGTGCCCTGGACCGGCTTCGAGATCAGCCATTTCCTCCGCTGGGCCGAACCGCAGGCGTCGGCGAAATACATGGTCATGCAGACCTTCAGCCAGGATCAGGTCGCCGCCTCGGTCGCGCCCGGCTTCCGCGAGCCCTGGTATCCCTGGCCCTATACCGAGGGCCTGACCATCGAGGAGGCAGGCAACGAACTGGCGTTCCTGGCCACTGGCTTGTACGGCAAGCCCGCCGGCGCGCAGAACGGCGCGCCGCTGCGGCTGGTGGTGCCGTGGAAATACGGCTTCAAGTCGGTCAAAAGCATCGTGCGCATCACCTTTACCGCCGAGCGGCCAAAGACTTTCTGGGAAGAGGTGCAGGCGTCGGAATACGGGTTCTGGGCCAACGTGAACCCCGAGGTCGCCCACCCCCGCTGGAGCCAGGCCAGCGAGCGCATGCTGGGCACCAACGAGCGTCGGCCCACCCTGATCTACAACGGCTATGGCGAGTTCGTGGCCCATCTGTATCAGGGCCTGACGAACGAACGGCTTTTCGCGTGAGCACGCCATGCGCCGTTTCGTTCTTGTGCTCGGGCTGCTTCTGCTGGGCCTTGCCGGGGTCGCCGCCATGATGGGCTGGGGCAGCCTTGGTGGCGCGTGGTTCCGGGCCTCGCCCGGCAGTCTGAACGCATTCCAGGCCGCAACCCAGCGCTATCTGCTGCCGGAAATCTGGACGGACGGGATGGTGCCCGTGCTGCGCCAGCCCGCCTGGCTGGTGGCAGGCACGGTCGGCGCGGTGCTGTCGATCGGCGGCCTTGCGTGGCCCCACATCGGGCGCCGGCGATGACCCCGGGCGATCAGGCCGCGCTGGTCCGCACGCAGCCGCGCAATCCACCGGGCGAGGTGCTGCTGGTGGAGGACACCCGCAGCCTGGCCGAGGTGTACCGCCAGTACCTGCGCGCCGAACCCTGGCCGATCCGGCACGTGGAAACGCTGGCCGAGGCCGACGAGGCGCTTGCTTCGCAGAAATTCGACCTCGTGATGTTGGACTTGCGGCTTCCCGACGGCGATGGCCTGGAACTGCTGCGCCGCATCAAGGCGCGCGCGGAAGCCCCGGCGGTGATCGTGATCACGGCGCATGGCAGCGTGGCCACCGCGGTGGATGCGATGCGGGCCGGCGCGGTCGATTTCCTGTTGAAGCCGTTTTCGGCTGAGCGCCTGATCGTGACCATCGCCAACGCGCTGGAGCGACGGCGCCTGACGCAGGAGGTGGCCGCCCTTCGCGCCGCCGGCGAGCGCGCCAGTTTCTGCGGCTTCATCGGCGCGGCGCCGACCATGCAGGCCGTGTATCGGATGATCGAGAACGCCGCGGCCAGCCGTGCCACCGTGTTCGCCACGGGCGAGAGCGGCACCGGCAAGGAACTGTGCGCCGAGGCGATCCACCGGCTGTCGCTGCGCGCGGCCGGGCCATTCGTTGCCATCAACTGCGCGGCGATCCCGCGCGACCTGATGGAATCCGAGATTTTCGGTCATGTGCGCGGCGCCTTCACCGGGGCCATTGCCGACCGGATCGGCGCGGCGAGCCAGGCTGATGGCGGCACGTTGTTCCTGGACGAGATCTGCGAACTCGATCTGGCGTTGCAGGGCAAGCTGCTGCGCTTCGTGCAGACCGGCACGTTCCAGCGCGTCGGCAGCACGCGGACGGAACGGGTGGATGTGCGCTTCGTCTGCGCCACCAACCGCGACCCGCTTTCCGAGGTTCGGGCCGGGCGGTTCCGTGAAGACCTGTATTATCGCCTGCACGTCGTGCCGATCCACCTGCCGCCGCTGCGCGACCGTGGTGATGACGTGGTGGCCATCGCCGAATCCTTCCTGCAGCAATTCTCGCGGGAGGAGGGGCGGGCCTTCCGCGGCTTCCAGCCCGACGCCGAGGCGGCGCTGCGGGCGCACCCCTGGCCCGGCAATGTGCGGGAGCTCGAGAATGCGATCCGCACCACCGTGGTGCTGAACGACGGCGAGTCGGTGGCCGCGCGGATGCTGCCTGCGAGCGTTCTGGCGCGCGCGCGGGTGGAACCGCCCGAGGCGCAGACCGCCGGCATGCGCGCCCCACCCCGCGGCGGGGCGGGCGCCGCCGCGGGCATCCGCCCGCTGGACGTGATCGAACGCGAGGCGATCCATGCCGCGATTGCCGAGTGCGAGGGCAATGTGCCCAAGGCTGCCGCGCATCTGGGTGTCAGCCCATCGACGCTCTATCGCAAACTCCGCCGGTGGGAGGGCGACGCGGCGGATTGAGTGGCGGTTGCGACGCGACGGGGCTGCCCGTATAGAGGCGTTCCCCGCGGTCGGAGCGTAGCGCAGCCTGGTAGCGCATCAGTCTGGGGGACTGGGGGTCGTGGGTTCAAATCCCGCCGCTCCGACCAATTCCAAGGTCTTTCGCCTTGTCAGCCTCGGCTCATCGGCGTTGTGGCGCCGTGGCATCGGTCTTGCCTGGAACTATTCCGGTCTGGTTGCAAAATGCTGGCGCGCGGCTTCCAATCCGCCGCGTGCCATCGCCGCGATCGGTCTTACGGCCGGGCGCCAACGGAAGGAAGCAGGGGACATGCAGGACGACTTTTTCCAGGACTCGCTTCGTATCGCCGCCGAGCGCGCAAGGCGTGGCGAGCTGGACCGCCGCGACCTTCTGCGGGGCCTCGCCTTGCTGGGCCTCGCGCCGGCCACGCTCCATGCGACCGATGCTGCCGCGCAGGCGCGCGAGGTGGTGGTGGTGAACTGGGGCGGTGACGCTGCCAAGCACTTCACCACCGCCTGGCTCGACCCGTTCACCCGCGATACCGGCATCCGCACCGTGATGGACGGCAGCGGCCCCAGCGAAGGCAAGATGAAGGCGATGGTGGACAGCCGGCGCGTCACCTGGGACGTCGTCGATACCGGCTCGGGCACCGTGCTGCAGATCGGCAGCCGCTATTTCGAGCCGATCGACTATTCCATCGTCGATCGCACCAAGGTGCCGCAGGGCTTCGCCTGGGAGTTCGGCATCGCGAACTACCTGTTCAGCTACGTGCTGGCCTATGACCGCAGCAAGTTCCGCGACAAGGTGCCGACCAGCTGGGCTGACTTCTTCAACTTCCGCGACTTCCCCGGCAAGCGCACCATCCGCAAGGACATCCAGGGCACGCTGGAAGTGGCGCTGATGGGCGATGGCGTGCCGAAGGAACAACTTTATCCCATCGACGTGCGCCGCGCCTTGAACAAGCTCCGCCAGCACAAGAACGACATCATCTTCTGGCCCTCCGGCGCCGACAGCCAGACGCTGCTGCGCGAAGGCGAGGTGTCGATGGGCTCGCTGTGGAACACACGGGTCAATGCGCTGGTGCGCGACACCAACGAGCGGATCACCTGGACCTGGAACCAGGGTATCCTGTGCCCCGGCGTGTGGTCGATCATGAAGGGGTCGCCGGCTGGGCGCGAGCTCTCCAGCCGCTTCATCGCCTCCACGCAGATACCGGAACGTCAGGTGGAACTGTTCAAACTGTTCGGCAACGGTCCGGCCAATGCCGCGGCGGCGCCGCTGGTGCCGTCCGACTTGGTGCGGTTCAGCCCAGGCGCGCCGGTCAACGCCGCGCAGCAAGTGCAGATCCAGGCCGAGTGGTATGGCGAGAACCAGACACGCGTGAACGACATGTTTTTGGACATGCTCGCCTGACTTGTCCGGCGTGACCATCGCCGCCGCGGATCGTGGACCGCGCGGCGGCGAGCAGGCGGCCTACCTGGTGCTGCTGGCGCCAGCGGTGGTGTTGCTGGTAGCGGCCTACATCCTGCCGGTGCTCGGCATCCTGGTGTTGTCGGTCACCGATCCGGTGCCAGGCCTGGGCAATTACGAGCGGCTGTTGACCAGCGACACCATCCATCGCGTGCTGTGGAACACCGCGCGGGTGTGCGTGATCACCACCACGCTCAGCATGCTGGGCGGCTTCGTGCTGGCGTACGCGATGGTCAATGTGGGGTCGGGCGCACGCCAGGCGCTGCTGTTCGCGGTGCTGGTGCCGTTCTGGCTTTCCGTGCTGGTGCGCGCCTTCTCGTTCGTCATGCTGCTGCGGCGCGAAGGGCCGGTGAACCAGGCGCTGATGGCACTGGGCCTGATCGCCTCGCCGCTGCAGCTGTCGCGCAACGAGTTCGGCGTGGTGGTCGGCATGGTGCATTACATGCTGCCCTATGCCGTGCTGCCGATGCTGGCCAACATGGCGGGGCAGGACCGCAGGCTGGTTGCCGCCGCGCGCGGGTTGGGGGCAGGGGCCTGGACGACCTTCCGCCGCGTCGAGCTGCCGCTTTGCCTGCCCGGCATCATCGCGGCCGGCATCCTGGTGTTCGTGTTCAGCCTCGGCTTCTACATCACGCCCGCGATCCTGGGCGGCGGGCGGCTGATCATGCTGGCCGAATACATCAGTTTCAACGTGCTGCAGAACGTGCGCTGGGGGCTGGCGACGATGCTGGCGGCATCGCTGCTGCTGTTCGTGTTCCTGCTGCTGGGCCTCTTGTCGCGCATCGCCGACCTTGGCAAACTGTTCGGCGCGCGGTGATGGAAATCCGCCGTGGCTTCGGCTTCACCATCGTGCTGTGCGGCGCCTGGATGCTCGCTTTCTTCCTGGTGGCCCCCTTGCTGGTCGCCTTCCCCGTGTCGGTCACCGACAAGCGTTTCCTGTCGCTGCCCGAGCACGCGATGTCGTTCCAGCATTACCGCACGTTGTTCACCGACCCGGCCTGGCTGAATGCGATGCTGCAAAGCCTGCTGGTTGCGATCGTGTCCACCGCGCTGGCCGTGGCGCTGGGTGCCGCGGCATCGATCGGGTGCTGGCGACTGGCATCGGGCAGAGCCAACGCGGTGCGCCTGTTGCTGCTGGCGCCGCTGATCATCCCCTCGATCGTGCATGCGCTGGCCTTCTATCGCCTGTTCGTGTGGCTTGATCTGCTGGATACCTTCACCGGCATCATTCTTGTCCACACCGTCACCGGGATCCCATACGTCGTGATCGGCGTCTCGGCCTCGCTCGCGACCTTCGATGTGCGGATCGACCAGGCGGCCCGCTCGCTGGGGGCGTCGATGCTGCAACGTTTGTGGCTGGTGATCCTGCCGGGCATCATGCCCGGCCTGCTGTCGGGCACGATCTTCGCGTTCGTGCATTCGTGGGACGAGATCGTGGTGCTGCTGTTCGTCACCGCGCGCCGCGTGCGCATGCTGCCGCGGCTGATCTGGGAAGGCGTGAACGAAGCGGTCGATCCCACGGTTGCCGCCGTCGCGTCGCTGATGATCATGCTGACCGTGCTGGGCGTGGCCCTGAAGCACCTGGCCGACCTGCGCCGCCGCGGGCTTAAGGAGGAGACCGCCTGATGATCGAGAACCCCTTGCCCTGGCCGAACGCGGCGCGCTGCGCGGTCGCCATCACCTTCGACATGGACGCGGAAAGCCTGCTGCACACCAACTTCCGCGATTCCGCGCCCGACCGCGTGGCGATGGCATCCATGCTGCGCTACGACCAGCAGGTGGCGGTGCCCAGGATCCTGGCGCTTTTCCGCAAGTATGGACTGAAGCAGACCTTCTTCATCCCCGGCTGGTGCGTGGAAACCTATCCGCGCGCCATCGAGGCGATCCTGGCCGACGGGCACGAGATCGCGCATCACGGCTGGATGCACGCCCGCCCCAATACCCAGACGCCGGAGGCCGAGCACGAGAGCCTGCAGAAGGGCATTGAGGCGATCGTGCGGGCCACCGGCCGGCGGCCCGTCGGCTATCGTGCGCCGGCCTTTGGCTTCTCGGCCAGCACGCTGAAGTTCCTGACGCAGGAGGGGTTTGAATACGACTCCTCGCTGAAGGGCGGCGATACCGCGTATCTTATCTCCTCGGGCAATGCCGACCTGGTTGAGCTCCCGGCCGACATCACGCTGGACGACTGGACGCAGTATGTGTGCCTGAAGGATTTCGGCTACATGCTGCCGATCGCCTCGCCCGCCCGCGCGATGGAGGTGTTCCGCGCGGAGTTCGATGCGCACTGGAAGTATGGCGGCCTTTGGAACGCCGTGTGGCATCCCTTCGTCTCCGGCCGCATGTCCCGCTGCGATGCCATTGAGGAGCTGATCCGTTACATGCTGGACAAAGGTGGCGTGTGGTTCGCCACGATGGCGGAGATCGCCGCCCACGCCCGGAGCCAGCAGGCACAAGGCTGGCAGCCGCGCATCGACCAGCTGCCGTACTGGAGCGAGCCGTTGCCCGCCAGCATCGGGGTGTGAGCGCGGCGTGATCGAGCTCGTCGTCAGCCACTACATGCCGCATGACCACGGCACGCACGCCGACTTCATCGCCCCGTGGGCCGCCGCGGTTGAACGCGAAACCGGCGGTGCGGTGCGCGTGGTGGTGCACGCCGGCGACAGCCCTTTGGCCAAGCTCGAGAACCAGTATGCGCAGGTGGCAGAAGGCATCGTGGATGTCGCGCATTCGCCGGCGCATCTGCCCGCCGGCCGCTTTCCGCGAACCAGCCTGGTCGGGCTGCCCTTCATGGCCGACGGCACGGCCCAGGCGACCGCGCTGCTCTGGCAGTTGCACCAGGATGGTGCCTTGGCCCCTGAATTCGCTGAGCTGCACGTGCTGGCACTGCATGCCGACAGCGGCGCGCTGCTGCACACGCGCCACCGCTCCATCACGTGCATGGAAGACCTCGCGGGCCTGCGCATCCGCACGCCCAATGCCGCCGTGTCGGCCGCGCTAGAACGCCTTGGCGCCGTGCCTGTGCAGGTCCCGCCCCCAAAAATCCGCGCGGCGGCCGAGGCCGGCGCGCTCGATGGCGCGGTGATGGCGTGGGATGTGCTGGCCTACTCCAACACCGCCGACATCTTCCGTTGCCACCTGGACAACCGGGTGTTCTTCGCGCCGCTCTATTTCGTCATGAACGGCGCGCGCCATGCGGCGCTTCCGGACAGGGTACGCACGGCCATCGAGCGCGTTTCGGGTATGGCCTTGGTGAGGAAATTCCCCGGCTGGTGGGCAGGGTGGGAAGCGCCGGGCCAGGCGCTCGGCCAGGCGCCGGGGCACCATGTGTCGCGCCTTGACGCGGCGGAATGGTCGCGCTGGCGGATGGCCGTGCAGCCGGCCGTCCGATCCTGGCTCGACACGCAAGCCACCATCGCGCCCGACATCCACTCGATTCACGCCAAGGCCGAGCGCTTCCTGTCCTCGCCTCGCCATGCCGTCGCCTGAAGGAGCAAGCAGTTGCCGATGCCGCCCGATGCCCTGCTTGTCGTGAATGTGGATAGCGATCCCGACCCGGTGCACGAGCCGCAGCCCGACGACGCGATTCTGGCAAAGTACCGTACGATGCAGACGATCCTGGCCGAGCATGCCGGCGGTTCCGCCGCCTGGTGCGTGCTGACGGGGCCGGTCTGCCGCGACCGCTTCGTGCAGGAGCCGTTCCTGTCGTTCTGGCGTGAACTTCGCGATGGCGGCGCCGACCTGGTGCTGCATCCGGAGGAAGACCTTTATGGTCCACCGCCCGGCAAGATCGGTGATCGCAGCAGCTACGAGAACATCCCCCACATGCGCCCGGTGATCCTGGAGAAAGTCCGCCAGATGCGCGAGGCGGGCCTGCCGTTCGCCGCCTATCGCGGCGGCTATCACGGCTTCACGCCGGCGATCGGCAGGGTGCTGAAGGAAGCCGGCATCGGCATCGACCTGGCTTGCGCGCCTGGAATCGTCTGGCCGGAAAAGGCGGCATCGTGGGCGAATGCGCCGCTCAGCGCTTACCGCATGTCGGCAGATGCCTGCGATCGGGAAGCCGCGCCGGAAGAACGGGATGCGTTGTTCGAAGTTCCCTTCGCCTGGGACGGCGTGGCACCTGGCACATCGCGCCGGTTCGTGATCGGTGAGAACTACATGATCAACGACTTCTCGACGCTGGAAGCCATGCAGCGTGTGTGGAAAGCGGTGCTGGCGCGACGCGACTCAACCGGGCGCGCCCAGATTGTCTCGATGATCTGCCACACCTTCACCATGGGGCAGGCAAAGTTCGAGGATCAGCTCGGCGCGATCCTGAAGCATGTGCGTGGCACGGGCGGCCGCATTGTCACGCCCACAATGGCGCGCAGACAGTACGACCGAGAGATCGCCCGCGCCTGACGCAAGCGGCAGTCGCGCTGCACGCGGCGACCCTCGATCCGAGGTCGGCCCGTCGTGTGACCTTTCAGCCAGACGCCACGGACTCGCTGATGCCTACTGCGGCGAGGCCCGCCGCCACACCGTGTGCAGCGTCACGCCGCTCGGCGTCCGCGGGTTGCTGAATGCCAGCTCTGTCGGCGTCAGCGTCGTGATGATCCGCCGTTGCGGGGTACTGCCGAGCAGATTCATGTAGGTGCTGCCCTCGATCGTCAGCGACAGCTCCCGCGCTGCCTCGTTGACGGTGTAGGCGCCGTAGTAGGCAATCGACTCGCGGACCACCGCCATGGCCTCGTCTGGAGTCGCGCGCGCGCGGTCGTTCGCGGCCAGCCGCGGGACGTTCGCGGAGGATTGGAACAGCGAGAACCGGCCATCGGGGGTGAAGATCATGATGCCCTTTGGGCTTGTGCCGAACGGCTCACCCCGCGTCCCGTCGTCCCTCTGGCTCACCACAGACACGAACTGCCAGGCGCCGACGATCCCGTCCTTGACCGAGCTCGTCTGTGCCCATGCGGTCAGCGGCACGAGGAAGGTGACGAACAGTAAACCCGCGAGGTCTCGGCGTCGCATGCGGCGGCTCCATCTATACGCATGAAACCTACACAACCTCGCATCATCGCCGCAACTCGTCGTTCGTCTCCCTTCGCGGGTCGCCCAGCCTGTCAGCGCAAGGCTTACTCCCAAGCAATGACGATCGCCGCGATTGCCTTTCTTGCCGGCGATGGCACAGCACTGTTCGAGATTTCCTTCGCCTGGGACGGCATCACGCCGGGCACCTCCCGTCGGTTCGTGATCGGCGAGAAGATCGCCCGCGCCTGACGCAAGCGGCAGCCGGCGGATGACTTTCCGCCGCCCCAGGCGTATCGTTTCGCTGCCGACTGGATGCCGCGTGCGGGCGCGCCCGGCGGCGAGGGAGGAAGCAAAGCCATGCCGACATTCATCATTCAGGGACGTTACTCGCAGGCAGCCATGAGGGGCATGGTCGCCAACCCTGAGGATCGGACGGGACCGGTCGCGAAACTCATGGAGGCCGCGGGCGGGCGGCTGATCGCGTACTACATGACGTTCGGCGCCAGCGATTTCCACGTGACCGTGGAGGCACCGGACGAGAAGGCGATGCTGGCCGTGCTGGTGGCTGTTGCAGCCGGCACGGGGGTGAGCGACCTGTCCACCACGCTGGCGATCCCGATCGGCGAGACCGTAGGTGCGTTCGCTAAGGCGCGGGCGCTTGCCGGCGGATTCAAGTCGGCCGGCGCTGGTTGAGGGCAGCTGCGACCGCGCCGGCTGCCGAGTGGTAGCTGGCGCGGCGATGGCGCCGGTGCCACGCTTGGTCTCGGCCCACGCCAAACAAGCTTATCGGAGGAACCCGATGCCCATCCCCACCCCGTGGCGCCACATGGCTGTGGCAGCCGCCCTGTTACTTGCCGGCACCATCGCGGGCGCAGCCGCCCAGACGCGGCCCGCGGTGCGCGACCTTGGCCCCGAACCGGTGACCTCGGCGATCTACATCGGCAATAGTTTCTTCTACTACAACAACAGCATGCACGGGCATGTCACGCAGCTGCTGCGGGGCGCGCCGCCGGCCGACCAGCGACCGCTGCGCAGCACCTCGGTGACGATCAGCGGTTCGGGCCTCGACTGGCACGACGTGAGTTCGTATTTCCGCCCCAACGCAATCGGCGCCTACAGTTTCGACGCGAATAATAATGTGGTGTTCAACACCATCACGCGGCTGTTCGATGTCGCGATCATGATGGATTGCAGCCAGTGCCCGATCCATCCGCGCCTTGGCGCCGTCTTCACCGACTATGCGCGCAAGCATAGCGACACCGTGCGCAGCCACGGTGCGCGCCCCGTGTTCTTCATGTCATGGGCCTATGCCGACATGCCGGAGATGACGCAGCAACTGGCCGAGGCATACACGCGCGCCGGCAACGACAACAACGCGCTGGTGATCCCCGCGGGCCTGGCCTTCGCCCGCGCGCTCGCCGAGCGGCCGGGCGTGAGCCTGTACGTGGCCGACAAACGGCATCCCAGCCTGGAAGGCACCTACCTGGCGGCGGCGACCACCTACGCCACACTATTCGGTCGCTCGCCTGAGGAGAACCGCTACGCTGCCGGCCTCGACACCGAGCTCGCGCGCTTCCTGCGCGGCGTGGCCTGGAGGACTGTGCAGGAGTATTTCGGCGCCTCGGCCAGCCGCTGAGCGGGAAAGCGCGCCGCCAGGCTGCGGCGTGGCGCACTCAGTCGGTACGGCGGGCTGTGTAGGTGTAGAAGTTACACGCGCCGAAGAACCGGTTGGTCTCTGACGCGCGCTCGATCGCATCGGCGAAGCTGTTGGCCTCCGCGTCGCCAAGGGCGCCAGCCTTCGGCATCAGCGCGCGCAACGAGGCAATCATTGGTGCCCAGAAATCCAAGCGTCCGATATCGGAAACCAGGTAACCGCGCGACCACAGCAACTCCAAGCCGCCGTCCGCCAGCAGCCGCGGCATGGTGCGCATCACACGGTCGTTGGCGACCAGGGTGCGGTGGATCATGGCATCGGTGCCGGCACCGCCATCGGCGGCATCGGTTGCGATCGTCAGCGAGGCATAGTCGCCATCGAACACCACCACCCGTCCGTGCGGCGAGAGCAGCCGGCGTGCTTCAGCAAGCACAATTGTGGGGTCGGCAACGTGGCTGACCAGGGTGTGCATGATCACCAGGTCGACGCTGCCGTCTGTCAGTCTCAGCCCGTGCGCATCGCCGGTGCGGAAATCGATCTGCTCGCCCACGCCTTCCGCGGCGGCAAACGACGGCCGGCAGCAGTCAGGTAGTCGCTGATGTCAATGGCAACGACACTGCCGGCAAAATCCGGCCGGCGAGCGAGTGCACGAGCCGCAACGCCCGTGCCGCATCCCAGGTCGAGCACGCGCGGACGACCGCTGAGCGCCAGCGCATTGAGGTACTCGTCGATCGCGCGGAGGAAGAAGGGATGCCTGCCCCACGCTTCCAGGCGCGTGACCATCACATCCAAAGTGCGCGGGTCCATCTGGAAACTGCGCGCATAAACGTCGGGGGCGCGGACGTGCGTCTGGTCCACCACCAGTGCCCTCCATCCACCGTCGCAAATGTAACGCTACCGCAATGCTGGGCAGCAAGCAAGTTCGGGATTTCGGGCTCGCTGCCAAGGCTCGATTGCGCGGCGCCGAGCCTAATGACAGCCGCTCAACGCGCGTTGCGCCTTCCCCATCCCTCCAGCCAGCCCAGCACCGTTGCGCAGTCCGTCACGTCCACATAGCGCCGGGAAATATCGCGCAGGTTGTCGCGGTGCGGCCCTTCTTCGATGTCGCCCACGCAATCCTCGGGCACCAGCGTGCGGTAGCGGTGGCTGAAACTGTCGATTGCGCTGGCGCGGATGCAGCCCGAGGTGTTGCAGCCGGTGACGATCACCGTATCCACCCGCTCCTTGGCGAAGTAGTCGGCAACCCCGGTCTGGAAGAAGATCGATGGGCCCTTCTTGGTCACGGCCAGGTCGTAGTCAGGCTGATAGATGCGCGGGTCGAGCGCCACGGAAGGATGCGCGTGCAGGAAGGTCTGCCGGACCGCGGAAATCTTCCAGTACGGCATCTCGCGCTCGTTCATGTAGGCGGTGTTGCAGACGGCAACAGGCACACCCAGCGGTCGGGCCGCCTTCAGCAGCCGCTCGGTGTTCTCCAGCGCGCGCATCACCAGCGCAGCACCACCGAGCGGATATTGCGGGTCGGTGAAGCCGAGCTGGAAATCCACCACCACGATGCCAGGCTTGTCGCCGAAGCCGATCGCCGTGTCGCCGTAGCTGCGCCGCGCGTAATCGTCGCTCATCCTGGGCGCCCCCTTTACTGTGCAGGCGCACGATAGATGCGGGTCGCTTCCCAGCTCGGCGCCAGGGTGACGCCGCTGCGCAGCACCTCGTTCTCCCACTTCACCGGCACCCAGGTATCGGTATCGAAGGCGATGCGGCGCAGGCCGGCATAGTGGTTGAAGCCGAACCCATCCTCGCGGATCTCAATGACCTCGGCATTGAAACTCCCGGCGGGCACCGTGACGCGCTGCGGCCCAAGCGCCGTCATCGTCACCATCCACTGCGAGCCGGTGCCAAGCAGCGTGTGGTGCACCTGCCTGCCGGGCACCAGCGGGAAGAATTGCCGGAACGCCTCGCGCATCTGTGGTGATTCCGCGACATTGCCGACAAACAATCCATACAGCATCTGGCTTTGCTGCGTGTGGCCCGGCTGCTGCACCAGGCAGATTTCCGGGTCTGCCGGCTTGGCACCGTAGTAGCGGGTCACGCCGACCGTGGTCGTCTCCACGATCGTGGTCGCGGCAGGGCAGCGGAACTGCACGGGATAGGGGCCGGGGCTCCCGCCGACGTCGGCCGGTGGTGCCACCAGTGCCGATTCCTGCTGCGGCGCGCAGGCCGACAGGGCGGCGAGCGCCAAGATGGTGGGAACCAGGCGCGGCATCACGATGCCCTCCTTTTGAATGACGGAGCCATCACCATCAGGCACAGGATCTGGAACATCATCTGCGCACCGATCTGCGCCGTGGCCGTCGAGCCATCATATTGCGGCGCTACTTCCACCACGTCGCCCGCCACCACATCCAGCCCGGCCAGGCCGCGCAGCAGAGCCAGCACCTCGCGCGGGGTGAAGCCGCCGACCTCGGGCGTGCCGGTGCCGGGCGCGTAGCCGGGATCGACGGAATCGACATCGAACGACACGTACACCGGTCCCTTGGCCACTTCGCGCGCCCTGGCGATCACGGCGGAGAGGCCCATCGCATCGACCTCGTGCATGGCGATCGCGGTCATGCCGCTGGCGACACTGAACTCGTTGAGCCAGGTGCCGCCGCCGCGCAGACCGATCTGGATGGTTCGCG
>Ga0224723_1001019_pt1 | contig 17861 bp, 13 predicted proteins | sample Balambano_FR2_Me_FD_161647 | JGI IMG/M metagenome (GOLD analysis project Ga0224723, IMG submission 161647) | Freshwater sediment microbial communities from Lake Towuti, South Sulawesi, Indonesia - Balambano_FR2_MetaG | ecosystem: Environmental > Aquatic > Freshwater > Lake > Sediment | place...
GTTCAGCATCCGCATCGACCGCGAACTGACCCAGAGCGTCGCCTTCAACGTCGGCTACATCAGCACCAAAGGCACGGCGCTCTTCCAAACCGTCGACGGTAATCCTGCCGTTCCGGGCTCCAACGGCGCCGTCCGCGTCGATAACAACCGGGGCACGATCCGCCTTCGCGCCAATACCGGTTCTTCCATCTACCACTCGCTGCAAACCTCCCTCGAGAAGCGCTACTCGAAGGGTTTCAGCATGTCCGCCCACTACACCTGGTCGAGCTTTATCGACGACCAATCGGAGATTTTCAATTCCTCCGTCGCCGGTGAAGTGGCCGTCGCGCAGGATAGCTTCAATCGCCGCGCCGACCGCGGCCGCTCCACCTACGACCGTCCGCATCGCCTCTCCTTCAATGGAATCTGGGATCTCCCGGTCTTCCGCGAGCAGAAGGGCTGGATCGGCAGCGCCCTCGGCGGCTGGCAGGTAGGCGGCTTCGTTACCTTCCAATCCGGCGCGCCGTTCTCCGTGCTAGCGGGCATTGATCCCGGCCGCCGTCTCTCCGGCATCGACGCGCTCGTCGGAAATTCGATTCGCGCCAACGTCAACACCAACCTCGACCTCGCTTCGATGAACGTCGCCGAGATCCGCGCGGCGGGCACCTACGCCAACGGCGTCTTCAGCCTCTTCTCGTTGCCCACCGCCACGAACCCCCTCGGCAACGCCGGCCGCAACATCCTCCGCGCCGACGGTATCAACAACGTCGACATGGTAGTCACCAAGAAGTTCCGCCTGCCCTTCGAGGGGCACTCGCTGGGCTTCCGCACCGAGTTCTACAATCTCGGTAACACCCGCGACTTCGGTATCCCCGAAGCGCGCGCCAACAACCCGGGCTTCGCGAACCAGTGGAATACCGACGGCGGCGCCCGGCGCATCGTCATGCAGCTCCGCTACCAATTCTAGCTAGGCAATTCTAGCTAGCCAATCAAGCGGCCCATGGCCGGCTGGGGCTTCTCAATATGCCCCAGCCGGTTAAAGAATTCGTAGGCATCCCCCCGGTAGATCGTCCTCTCGAACCACAACGGTATGCGCCCCTGCAAGAACCCCGTTGAGGTGTTTACCAAGCCCGCCGCGCCGGTTTTCATGCCCAAGAGCCTCGCATCCCCCGCCTCGAGATTCACTGCGCGAATCGTCTGCTCCGCCCCCGCGATGTCGAGGAAGTACTTTTTCGCCCAAAGCTCGTAGATACTCCCCTTCAAATCCGTCTTCGTCACCCGCGGGCAGTACTTGGCGCGGAACCAGCGCCGCTCGAGAATCACGGGCATCTTGTTGGCGAGACGAAGCCGTTCCACGTACACGAAGCGCTCGCCCCTTTCTTCCCCCAACTCCACGGGCACATGGTTCACCATCTTCAAACAGATCACTTTCGTCTCGGGCTTGCCCCCCTGCGCTTCCACCATGGCCGTGAAGCTCACAAGGCTGCGCAAGTTGTAGTCGTAAGTCACGGGCGCGACGAAGGTCCCCACGCCCTTGCGGAATTCCAGCAAGCGCTCGCCCACCAGCGAGGCCAGCACCTTGTTGGCCGTAATCCGGCTCACCTGAAATCTTTCCGCCACTTGCCGCTCACTCAGAAACTGCGCTCCGGGCGGGAACTCCCCGCTGCGCAGAAGTTCCCGCATCGCGTTGTTCAATTGTTGGTAGATCGGCTCGCGTCGTAGCGAGGGTCCCAGCATCAACCCGGAACTTTCCATCAATCGCTTAGACTAACCTTTTTCAGGTTGTCCGAGGGAACCCGGTCGATCAAGAGCCGGAACGGATCGATGCCGGCCTTCTCGGGAGCTTCCTTGGTGACGAACTGGAACTTGCGTTTCCCGGCCTGCAGCTTCACGCGTTCCCGATACAGCGTTTCGCCATAGCGCTTCCCGTCCTTCGGTTTCGCGAAGGCGCCAATGTCCACGTAATCGTCCATCGCACATTCCTTTTCGTTGCCGTCGGCATCGGCCTTGAGTTTTTTCGACTCCACCTCGATGCTCACGTCATACTGACCATCCGCACGTTTCTTCGCCGTAGCCTCTACCGTGCGGTTGGCAAAGAGCGTGATGTCTTCGAAGAGGTCTCGAATCAAGTAGCGTAGATGCTCAGGCGTCTCCTCGCGCAGCGCGTCGATCAGGTGGTGCGACGTGGGGTAGGGAGGCTGGGCGTACGCGAACCGCTCGACCGTCTTGCGCAGGGCCCGGTTCACCGCATCCTCGCCGATCATCTCCTTCAAGTAGTAGATCGCGGCCGACGCCTTCTGGTAGTGAATGTATCCTTGTTGCGCCTCCACCGTCAGCAGCGGCCGCTCCTTCAAACGCTCGCGCCCGCGCCCGGAAAGATAACGATCCACTTCGTATTCGAGAAACTTGCGCATCTGGTCGCGGCCGTACTGGTGTTCCATCACCATCAAGCTCGAATACTGCGCGAGCATTTCGCTCAAGGCCGTCGCGCCTTGCATGTTGGCGCCAATCACCTGATGCGCCCACCACTGGTGCGCCATCTCATGCACCACAACGTACTGCACCATATCGATATCGTCCGGCTTCTCAAGACGGGCAATGAAGCCGATTGACTCCGAGTACGGCATCGTCCCCGGAAAGGCCTGCGCGAAGGTTGAAATGCGCGGAAACTCGATGATCCTCGCTTGCTTGTGCATGTACGGGCCGAAGTTCTTCGTGCAATAGTCGAGCGCGAGATGGATCGACCTCATCATCTTCTCCACGTTCCAGGGATGCTCGTGGTGGTAATAAACCTCGGTCTTCACGCCATTCCATTCGCCACGCGCCACTTCGTACTTGGCGCTAATGAAGCTGTAGAAGTTCAGCGAATCTTTGTCTACCTTGTAATGAAAGTAACGCCGCCCGCCATCATTCCATTCCCGCAACAGGCTCCCGGGCGCGACCGCAATCTGATCAGGGCTCGTCGAAATCACGGTTTCCACGCTGACCCAGTCGGAATGGTTCGAGAGGTAGGTGTTCATGCAGTTCTTGGTGCAATCGCGCTCGAGCGCGGGCATCAAGTCTTTCTCCGGCAGGCCGCGCTTGCGCCGCTCATTGCGGTCGTTCAACTCACCCTCCGGCTGATAGCCCAACTGTGGCGCGATGCCGTTGTTGAAGAAAGTGCCATTCTGAACGAGTTGCATTACGCGGACGCTATTCTCGATTCCCCGCGGCTCCCGAGTCACGGTGTAGCGCATCCTTCGCTTCTCTCCGGGTTGCATGTCGGGGTCGAGTTTGTAGATCTGATAGCCATAGTCCCGATCGAAGCTTTCGAGCCTCGCGCCGTCTATCTGAATGTCGTAGTCAAAGTTCTGATCAAGAACCATATGAACCGACGAGATCGCTTCGTTACTATTGTTCACGAGTTCCTGGTCTGCTTTCATGCGGAGCGCGCGCCGCTCCGGGTAGATGTCGATGTCATAACGGATCGCGGTGATCCGCGGCAAGGTCATCTTTTGGTATTGCTTGTATTTCTTCTCGTACTGCGCTTGCCGCTCCAGCGCCGTTTTCGGGCCCACGAGTTTGTTCAAGACCGCGTTGTTGTAGTAGAGCCAAGCGCCGAACACGAGGAAGAGACCGCCGAGGGCCATGGCCGCCGTGCGCATCTCGCCTTGCCAGTTGCGCCAGCGGATGCGTAGCGCGGTTTCCTTGCCGCGTGGCCAAAGCACCGCGGTTAGAGCGCAGAGCAACAGCGCAAACAAAGCCCAGTAGAGGGTGAACGCCCACCAGGTTAGGAAATAGGGGGCATAGCCAAAGAAGTCAGAATACGTGTAGCTTGGGCGCGAACCGTACTTCACCAGCCGCGTAGCCACGTCGAGCGGGTCCCAGACAAACGCGTTGGCGACAAGAAAAATGACGAAGCCAAAGTAGCCCACGTACTTATTCGGCGATAGCACGTGCACGAAGAAGGCGAGTACGGCTAAGAACACGAAGAATGAGAAGTCGTAAATGAATAGCTTGCTGGCGTAGAGCCCGATCTGATAACGCGTGTAGCCGAGCCAAGTTTGCGTGGAGATGCCCACCAGCATCATGATTGCTTGCAAGATCGCCATGATTCCCATCAGGGCGGTGAACTTCGCCGCGTAGCGGATGAAAGTCGGCGACGGGGTTACGTCCTCGATCTCGTCCATGCGCGCATCGCGTTCCCGCCAGACGAGCAGGCCCGCGTAGTAAGTGATCATGGAGATCGTGAAAAGGTACAGGGAACCTTGAATGACCTCCACTATGAAATACGTTACCGGGTAAGAGCTGTTGCCGTATCCTTCCTTCGCCGAGAAGATGATCGACGGGATGGTGTTCATCAGGGCGGCAGCCATGATGACGATGAAGGACGTCGACTTAACAAGGCCCCAAAACTCAAACTTCAGAAGGCCGGCGAATTGTGACCACGCCGTGGCCTTGCCCTCGGAGACCTGAGCCACGGGGATATCAATTGCCGCGGGCTCGGCGCTTTCCAGCTCGGCCGATTTACTCTTCTTGCTTCGTTCCGAGAATGAGAAGCGCTGATAGCCGAGGAGGAAGATCACGAGGCCGGCGCCTGTCCAGATCAAACGGTTGGCCAACATCATTCCTTCCCAACCCAAAGCGCGGGTGTTCCTTTCCGCGACGGTCCAGTACTTGGTCATGATGCTATAAGTGCGAATCGCGAAAGGGTCGAGCAGCATCGCGAGCCGCTCGTTATCGAGATCTTCCGTCAGTACGTCCGTCACGATATAGCCGACCAACAGCACCAAGGTTCCGAGGAAGCTGGCCATCGTGCTCCGCGTCAAGACCGCAATCACGAACACAATCGCCGCGACAAAAAACGTGTTCGGTAGCGCGAATGTAAGAATGCCCTGCAGGTGTGCGTCCCAATGGATTGGGCCAAAGCGCTGCGCATCGATCCACGGCATGAACCCCGCCAGGATCATCCCTACGGAGATCCCCAGCATGGGAATCACGGCCACCAAGGTCGAACCGATAAATCGTCCTAGCAGATAGTGTGCCTTCTTCAGCGGCGTCGAGAATACCATCTGGTGCGTGCCGTATTGAAAATCCCGGCTCGCGGCGGAGTTCACAAAGGCCGTGGTCATCAGCATCGAGAAGATACCCATGATCGAGTAGAAGGTTCCGATCACGTAAGGCGCGTTACGGTGGGTGTTGCCAATCGAGCCGCCGATCGTAACTTGATCCGTGCTCGTTGCGGCGAAGACCAGGCTGCCGAGGATCACCATGAAGACCCACACCATCACGGCCTTGAGCCAGTAGCGGAGTTCGAAGCGGAGCAGTTCGGCAAACATTAGTTGAGCCCGCCGATCTTCGTGAAGAATACATCTTCGAGACTCGGGTTGGCGAGCGAGAATCCGTCTTCGAGCGGGTCTTCGCTGAATACGTGTATCAGAGGCTGCCCGGCCACCATCTTGCTGGAAATCACCTTGTAGCGGGCCTCGTAATCTTTCAACTCCGCCTTCGCTATCTTCCGCATGTATACTTTGCCGGCCAGCGCGTTCACAGCGTCCTCCGGCCCGCCCTCGAAAAAGACACGGCCCCGGTGCAGAATCGCCATCTTGCTACAGAGTTCCATCACGTCTTCAACGATGTGTGTAGACAGGATCACGATGACACTTTCGCCAATCTCGGCCAGCAGGTTATAGAAACGGTTCCGCTCGCCGGGGTCGAGGCCCGCGGTCGGCTCGTCAACGATTAGCAGTTTCGGATTGCCTAACAACGCCTGCGCGATTCCAAAGCGCTGCCGCATCCCGCCCGAATACCCCGTGAGTGCTTTCTTGCGGTGTTCCCAAAGATTCACTTTCTGCAACATCGCCTCGACGAGTTCCTTGCGTTGCTTCGCCGCACTGACTCCTTTGAGCAGCGCAAGGTGGTCCAGCATCTCGTAAGCCGAGACACGCGGGTAGACGCCGAAATCCTGTGGCAAGTAGCCGAGCAGACGCCGCACGCCGTCCTTGTCCATTAAAACGTTCAAATCCCCGAGAGTCACCTCTCCGCCGTCAGCCTCCTGCAAGGTCGCAATCGTCCGCATCAGCGTGGACTTCCCCGCCCCATCCTGACCAAGCAAGCCATACATTCCCGGCGGTACCGTCAGCGTGACGTTATCGAGCGCCTTTACGCCATTCACGTAGGTCTTCGAGAGGGCATTAATCCGGAGTTCCATAGGCAGACTCCAATATTACGCCCGCTAGCTCAAACCGGTTCCCGTTTCCCGCTCTGCGCCGCGCGGAAAATTGCTTCAATAACTTTCATGTTCGCGTGCGCATCCTCGAGACGAACCGGCACTTCGCCCTCGCCCCGCACCGCCAGGCTGAACAAGTCGCCCTGAATCGTATATTGATCGGCGACGGCTAGGTTCTCCCATTCGGCATCACCGCTACGAATGCGGCACGGCTTGTCGGGCGGCGCGTTAAATGGGATTTCAATCTCGAGCTTTCCTTTGGTGCCCAGCAAAAACATTCGTTGAAACGGATGGAGTTGCGTCGCGCAGGAGAAGACACATTGCGCGCCCTGCGAGTACTCGAGGATCGCGCTCGTGAAGCGATCCGTGCCGAAATCCGGGTCCCGCTCGAGGCTCGCCAGTACCGCCTCAGGCTCTCTCCCGAAAAGCATGCGGGATAGCGTCACCGGGTAGCAGCCAATGTCCATGAGTGCGCCGCCGCCCCACTGCGCATTGTTGCGAACGTTCGCGGCGTCACGATTGAAATAGCTGAAGCCACCCAGCACCAGCCGAAGCTCTCCTAGCGACCCGCCCTGGACCAACTCAAGCGCGCGCAGCCATTGGGGATGCGTCCTGGCCATGAACGCTTCGCCAATCTGGACTCCGTAGCGGTCGCGGGCGGCGATCAAGTCCGCGGCTTCCCGCGAACTGAGACCGATCGGCTTCTCGCAGAGTACGTGCTTTCCCGCCGCCGCTGCCCGAATCGACCAGGGAACGTGCAGGTGATTCGGCAGGGGATTGTAGATCGCATCAATCTCTGGATCCGTCAGCAATTCCTCGTAGCGGCCGTAAACTTTGGGGATGCCCAGTCTTGCGGCAAGCTCCCGCGTTTCCTCCGGCCTTCGGCTGGCGATTGCCGTTACTGCCGAATGGGAGCCGCGCTGCATCGCGGGAATCACCTTCTCGCGCGCAATCTTGGCATTTCCCAAGATGCCCCAACGTACCTTCTGAGCCATGTTCCCTCCTCGCCGCTTCCTAAAATAGGATCGTGGATATCATTCGCGTCTCGGATTATCTCGACCCGCGCGAAGTTCTCGAAGGTTATCGCAAAGGTATCTTCCCCATGGGATACAGCGATTCCGCTCTGATTTCCTGGCACCTTCCCGAGGTCCGAGGCATTCTTCCCCTCGACGCCTTTCATGCATCGAAATCGCTGGCGCGCACACTTCGGCAGCGCCGTTTTGAGATTACTTTCGATCAGGCTTTCGAAGACGTGGTGGCTGCCTGCGGCGAACCCCGTGACGACGAAGAGGACGAGACGACGTGGATTACAGCCAGGGTCCGAGAGGTGTACACCGAACTATTCCGCGCGGGCCACGCGCATTCCGTCGAAGTTTGGGTTGATGGCCAACTGGCCGGCGGCACCTACGGCATCCACCAGGGCTCGGCGTTCTTTGCTGAATCGAAGTTTCACCGGCAAAGAGATATGTCCAAGGTTGCGCTGGCCGGCCTCGTTGAGCATCTGCGCGAGCGCAACTTCTCGCTGCTGGATGTGCAGTATTGGACGCCGCATCTGGCGCAATTTGGTGTGATCGAGATCGACAGGAACCAGTACTATTGGCGGCTGCGCGAAGCTTTGCGGCAAGAGCGCCGCTTCTAGGACGGCGCGACTGCGATTCCGAAGCCACCCTCGATTGCGCCCTGCTGGCGCTCCGACGCCGCCGGTAGCTCAAGTTCCTCATACGCTTCGACACCCGCGGCCGTAATGGAATAGCGTCCGTTGTCGGAGCGGATCGCGAATCCCTTTTCGCGCAGATACCAGAACGTGAATTCGAGGTGCTCCTTTTCGATGCCCAGTACCTGCTCCAGCTCATGCGCTGAAACGAAGGGTTGTTCCGGCGTACGCTGGCGCTTCCGGTACATGACGCTGAGGATCAGCGATCGCTTGCGGCGCTCGGCCCCAATCCCGTCGCCTTCCTGTTGGTTGCGGAAGGTGTTCCAATGTTGCCGTTTTCGGCCCGAAAGTTGGACATCATAGGCGGCCCGCTTCTCTGGATTGCTTAAGATCTCGTAGGCGTGCAGCAGGCGGTGGAACTTGGTCTCGTCGCCCGTTACTTTGTGGTCCGGGTGATAGCGCTGAGCGAGCATGCGATAGATCCGGTGGATTGTATCGAAGTCCGCCTTGGGGCTCACTTGGAGGATTTCGTAGAAGTCCTCTTCGCTGTCCTCGACCGGCACTTCACTCTTACCGCCGCCCCGGAGTTCGATGCCAGCCCGGTACACGCCATCTCCCGCGACGTTCAGCCAACAAACGTTACCAGCCCAAGAGTGCTTACTCCCGTCGGCCTGCACGAGAAGTTCGATGCCCAGCGGTAGAGGCTTCAGTACTTCTACACATACCCCCAGCTCGCTTTGGTTCACCAACGTCGCCTCGATCTTGCTCGCAAAACGGCTGTTGGGCTCCGTTACCAGCGCCACCTTGCCGGAAGCCTGCTTGCGTTGGGCGGCTTTGTTGCGACGCTCTTTCATAACAGCGTTATCGGCAGAGCGGGCCCGAAACAGGAGGTTACTTTTCGATTACGATGCGGTCCAGTTCTTTTCCGCTATCTGAGATCTGACGCAAGGTGAGCTTGTTCTGTTCGGCATCCAGGACCGTAAACGAATGAACGTTCGAAATGAACTTCGTCGTGAACTCCTGCCAAGTCGGGGGATTATTTGTTTGATCCTCGTTGTAGAGTCGCGCGCCACCCGCTCCCGTGACGATGTGAATCACCCCATTCGGCTTCTTGTTGTTCCTACCGTCGAAGGACTTATCGAGCGTCCACGTGCCCGGCACCTTGTCTTCTTTGCCCAGAACAAAGCCCTTTTCCACTGCGAACTTCAGCGGGTGCGTCCTTTGGTAATTGTGTACATGCCCAGCGAAAACGAAGCTAACGCCGCCCTCTTCAAAGAGATCTGACACCACCCGCATGCGTTGTTCGTTGAAATGAGCTTTCGATGAATTGAAAGGTGGATGGTGCAACCCGACCACGCGCCAAGCGGCTCCCTTGGCGGCTTCGAGATCCGCTTTCAACCAGGCACGGAAATCGGGGCTGGTCCAATCCACATAGGGATTAGCATCGAGCACGGTCCAGTGCACTTGGCCATAATCGAAAGAAAAGTTTGCCGCCACGGGATAGTTGCTTCCCGCTAACTTGAGAAATTGATCGATGGCCTGAGCATTGCCCTTCAACTTGGGCACGTTGCGGCCCGCCGGAACCACTGCGGGACCGTTAAGCGGTTGATTCCAATACAAATAGTATGCAAGTGGGTCGGGGTTGGCATCGAAATCAACCGTCGGGCCCACGTCGTGGTTCCCTACGACCCCCGCCAAGAGGGTCGAGCGCAACAAAGGAGCTCCTACTTTAGGATCCGCTTTGTCTGGGTTATAAATCGGCCAGAACTTCTCCTGATACTCCGATACCCGCCCCCGGCTATAGACGATATCCCCCGTGATGAAGACCATGTCCGGTTTCTCCCGATGGCTGTAGAACGCTACAGCTCTCTGTCCGCTCGTGTTGGCCGCGCAATCTCCAAAGATCACCGTTCGGCTATTTGCAGAGCTGTCTTTCCGGCTCATCGCACTCGCCCCGAGGACCACTTTGTCGCCGACTTTTACTCGATACTCGAACCTCGCGTTCGGCTTCAGGCCCGTCAGTGCGGCCTTCATCACCCGATGGGCGGCAGTCCCTGGCATCTCGACGCGCCGCAACATCTTTACTTCCGCTTTCCGCCAATCCCCGTTGTCTTTGTATTCGACAGTCCACACGCTATCCCGGTCATGCGCCAACCAATGCAGGTCCAGGTCGCCGCCGCTCGGTGTCGCCCGGTTACCCAATTGCAAATACGGCTTCTCGAAAAAATTCGGATCCTTCACCTCGGCCGCGTTTGCGAATGCCGCCACGCAGCACAACGCCCAAATTCGTCGCTTCATAACTTCTCATATTCTCTCTCTTTGGGATTCCGTTAGAATTACGAAATCCATGCAGCGGAGAGAATTCCTCGCCTCAGTCGCCGCCGCGCAACTCGCGCCGAGTCCGCATAGCCAGGACAAGCCGAGTCCGCAACCGAACGTCATTTGGCTGCTCGCCGACCAACACCGCGCTCAGGCGATTGCCGCCAATGGAGATCCGAACGTTCGCACGCCTAACCTGGACCGGATGTCGGTCGGCGGCATCAATTTCACCGCCGCTGTGAGCGGCATGCCGCTCTGCTGCCCGTTCCGAGGCAGCTTATTGACGAGTAAGTATCCCCACGAGTGCGTGCCTGGCCATGAGTATCCTTTACCCGATCGGCAGGAAACCATCGCTGCGCCGCTCAAGGCCGCGGGATACCAGACCGCCTGGTTTGGGAAGTGGCACCTCGCGGGATTTCATGAGCGCGATGGCCGCGCCGGGACCCGCATCGTGCCCACAAGCAAGCGCGGCGGCTTCGAAAAGTGGGTCGGGTATGAGAATAACAACAGCCAGTGGGATTGCTGGGTGCATGGCGGGGAAGGGAAGGATGCTTTTTTAGAACGATTGCCAGGCTACGAAACGGATGCGCTGACCGGGCTTTTGATCGCCTACGTCAAAGAGCAGGCCGCCCTGCAGAGGGAAGGTCGAGGGAAGCCGTTCTTCGCCTGTTTAAGCGTCCAACCGCCGCACGACCCTTACGGCGCGCCGGAAGAATACATGTCCCGCTACAATCCCGCCCGCATTGAGCTCCGGCCCAATGTTCCCCGCGGAGGCGCCCTTGAAGCTCAAGTGCGGCGGGATCTCGCAGGCTATTACGCAATGATTGAAAACTGGGACGCCAACATCGGCCGCCTGCGCCGGGCCTTGGACGAGGCGGGAATTGCTTTCCGAACGCACCTCATGGCCTTCTCTGACCATGGCGACATGCACGGCAGCCACGGCATGCTCCGCAAGATGACCATTCACGAAGAGAGCGTCCGCATCCCAATGATTCTGAGTGGTGAGCAGCAAGTCTACGACGGCCGCCAAACAGGCCGCTTCGACGTGCCCTTCAACCACGTCGATATTGCGCCAACCACCCTCGGCCTTTGCGGCGTCGATAAGCCAAGCTGGATGCGAGGGCGGGACTTCTCCGGTTTCCGGCTCAACGAGCGGCCCCGGGCCGCCGCACCCGATAGCGCCTTCTTGCAATCCGTCGTACCCACCGGCCACAATCACAGCGTCAATAAGCCGTACCGGGGTCTTGTGACCCGGGATGGCTGGAAGTACGCATGTTTCGAGGGTCAGAGTTGGTCGCTGTTTCATCTCAACGAAGATCCCTTCGAGCAAGCCAATCTGGCGCACAACAACGCGTACCGGGCCGAGCGCAAGCGCTTGATCGGGCGCCTAAAAGAGTGGATTTCCTCCACGGGCGACAAGTTCTCCGTACCCGAGGACTAAACGGGACTTGCCCGCGTCTGCTAAATTGGCAGATGGCAGTTCTGTCCGCATTCCCGTCCCGTTTTTGAGGAGCACCGTAATGAAGCTACGTCCCTTGCACGACCATGTCCTTGTGAAACGCCTTGAAGCAGGCGAAAGCAAAGTCGGCAGCCTCTATGTGCCGGATTCAGCGAAAGAAAAGCCGCAAGAAGGCGAAGTGATCGCCTGCGGGGCCGGTTTTCAGTTGAAAGATGGCCGGCGCGTTGCCTTGGATGTGAAGCCAGGCGACAAGATCTTGTTCGGCAAGTACTCCGGTTCCGACGTCGATTTGGGCGAGGACACCTATTTGGTCTTGCGCGAAAGCGAAATTTTGGCGGTGCTCGGCTAAGCCCCGGGCGCCTTGAGAGATTGTTGAGGAGATACAGAGAGATGAAGTCGATGTTCCTGCGCTTGAGTTTGGGAGCCTTGCTGGCCCTCAGCGCTTTCGCCCAAACGAAGCTGGCGATTATCAATACCCAGAAGGCCCTGCTGGATACGGCCGAGATCAAGAAGGCGCAGGTGGATCTGGAAGCCAAGTACAAACCACGGACGGACGCGCTGAAGAAACTGGATACCGAACTCCAGGACATCCAAGCTCGTTTGAGCGCGGGCGCCGGCAAGCTCGCTCCCCAGGTCGAGGCCGACCTCCAGACGCAAGGGCAACGCAAACAACGCGACCTCCAGCGCGGCCAGGAGGATTTGCAGGCCGACGTCGAGCGCGACCGCCAGGAGATCCTTGCCCGCGCGGGCCAGCGCATGCAGGAAGTCATCAAGAAGCTCGCTGAAGAGAAGGGCCTCGACGTCGTTGTCGATACCTCCAACACCATCTACTTCAAGCCAGCCCTCGAGATCAGCGCCGACGCCACGATGGCCTACGATAAGGCTCATCCCGCGAAGTAAGGGCCAGGCGGCATAAGCATGCCCGGCTACCTCGATAACTACGGAGCAGGAGAAGAACGGCGCAACAAACTCATGGTTCGCGCCGTTCTCGGCTTTCTGGCGCTGCTCGCCCTAAGCACGGCAACCTACTACTTCCTTCGGAACCGCTCTGAGAAGGCTCGGATTGAAACGTTTCGCGAGATTCTCGCGCGACAGGACTATAAGGCCGCTTACGAGCATTGGGGCTGCACGACGGAGAAACCCTGTCCCTACTACTCGTACGAGAAATTCATGGAAGACTGGGGGCCCAAGAGCGGTCATACCGACTTCGCCAGTATGAAGCCGGTTCGCACGATCACCTGCAAGGATGGCTATGGCCAGGGCTGGAAGTTCGGTGATGATATCGTGCATCTTTGGGTGGTGCGAGAAGATCAGGCCTTGAGTTATGACCCTTGGCCGAACTGGCGTCAGACTTGGCTCGCCGCCGCGCTCAACGACTGTAGCGGCATGACCCGCACCATTCCCAAAGTCAAACCTCTATAGTCGAATTGTGAAGTTCTTTGTCGCCGCCTGGCTGGCCGCGCTTTCTCTGCCCGCGCAGGATGTAATCAAGCGAGTTGTATTGCCGCTCGACTACGACATCCCGGTTCGCCACCTGGATTCGCCCCGTACTTTTCGAGCCGTCGGCATCATTCCCCAAGACTCGCGAGCTCATTTTCATGCTTTGCTCCGGCACAGCCATGACGGGGTTTCTTGGAGTGAAGTCACTTCGGTCGAGGTTGCGCACGAGGGCGGCACGCTTTTCTGGATCGATGGCGGGGCGCGCTTTCTCGAGATCGCCGCGCCTGCGCCAATGCAGGTTCTCCTGATCGAACCGGGAGAGGTTCGGCCAGTTGCGCGCAAGGCCATCTCATCCGCGGTGGAGTCCCAGATTGTTCCTCGCGCGGGCTGGGGTTGTGGTCCGGAATGCGCGCCCCGCACGCCCCCGATCTTTGCCCCGGTCACTCATTTGATCGTGCACCACTCGGCCGGCGTCAACCAATCGACGAACTGGGCTGCCGTGGTGCGTAGCATATGGGTGCTCCACGTTCAAAGTAACGGCTGGAACGACATCGGCTACAACTTCCTCGTGGATCCGGAAGGCGTGATCTACGAAGGCCGCGCCGGGGGCGAGGGCGTTATCGGCGCTCATTTTTCGGCCGTTAACACGGGCACGATGGGGGTCTGCTTAATCGGCACGTACAGCAACCAGCCTCCGAGCGCTTCCTCCCGCGAGAGCCTGCGCCGCCTGTTGTCTTGGCAGGCCGGCAAATGGAAACTCGATCCCAGTGGCCAGACTTTGCACCGCGCCAGCAATTTGACCCTCAACGTCATCAGCGGGCATCGCGACGCCGCTTTGAGCCCCAATTCCAGTGGCGCCACCGAATGCCCCGGTAACGCGCTTTATAGTTATCTTCCGGAATTTCGCCGCCAAGTGAGCCTCGATATCCCCGCCTGCCGCATCGAACTCTCCCGCCGCAACTATTGCGCGCCGGGAAGCGGCGCCAGTATTGAAATCGACTTCAACAATCCGTTGAACTGCGAGGTTGCTGTGGAACTTAACGCGGATTGGCTGCGCGCCGAAGGCGGGCGTCTGATTGTTTCGCCGAACTCCAGCACGGCGCGCGCTAGCGAGATTCTCATCGGAGGCCAAGTTGTTGGCGTGTCGCAGGCTGCCGCGGGCGTGCATGGTCAGCCCTGCCCCAGCCGCGGCGCGGTGGTGAATGCCGCGAGTTTCGATACGCGTCCCTTGGGCCGAGGCGCAATTGCCACGGTCTTCGGCGAGAACCTATGGAGCGAGGGCTCGACGATTCGCGTTCTGATCAACAACAACATTTCGGCCACCGTTCTCGGCTCTACGGCGCAGCAGGTGAACTTCGCGCTTCCGAACAACGTGAATCCCGGTTCCGCCCGCCTCTTCGTCGAACGCGACGGCATTCGAAGCGCCGAAACAATGTTTTGGGTTACCGAAGCCGCGCCCGGCATTTTCGTCGCCCAGAATTATGCCGATACGAAAGTGAACACTGCCGAGAATCCTGTTCGGCCCGGAGAGCCGCTCGTCGTTTATGGAACCGGCATGGGAATCTCTAGCGGCCTGTCCTGGAGCTTAGAGTGGGATGGCGAGCCGGTCCCGGGCCTCTATCTGGGTCCCACGCCCGGCTTTCTCGGCCTCGCCCAAGCGAATTTCATCGTTCCGCCGCGAACGAGTCCGGGCACGCATCGCTTCCGGTTAAGCGTCGGCGGCGTGCCCAGTCAAGAGCTCACAGTCCATGTCGCCCGCTAGGGGGGCCGTATCTATTTCATGAAGCCCATGTTGCGCGTGGGGAAGTTCACGAGATTCGGAAACACCGAATCCATTCCGGCTGAACTTACGCCGAACCAGCTTGCCATCGTTGCGCCATATTGATCGACGCTCATCGTGGGCAGCCATAGCCCGCGATTGCCCACGTCATCCGGGCCCTGCAGCCCCAAGTTCGGGAAAGTGCCGTACATTCTTCCTCCGGCTACGGCGCCGCCCATCATGATGTGATGCGCACCCCAGGCGTGGTCCGTGCCGGCCGTGCCGTTCGGCCCAAAGGTACGGTTGAAGTCCGATTCCGTGAACGTTGTGACGTTGTTCTCCATGCCGAGTTCGATCGTCGCGTCGTAGAACGCCGACAGCGCGCCGTTCAACGTCGTCAACAACCCCTGCTGCGCCGCGAGCAAGCCTTCATGGTTGTCGTAGCCGCCCTGGCTGACAAAGAAAATCTGGCGGCTTACGCCGAGAGTCTGCCGCGCACGGATGATCCGAGCCACTTGATTCAGTTGATTCCCGAGGCCGCTGCCGGGAAACACGGTGGTGATTCCGTCATCACCAGTCAGTACGCTATTCAGAACCTTGCCTACCTGAATGCCATTGTTGGTCGTGCGGTTGGCGGCCTGCACCAACGTGAGACCCGATTGGAAGTTAATGACTTGCTGAAACGCGTTGTCGCGTGCGTTGGCCGTGACAGAGCCATCCGATCCGCTCAAGCCCAATCCAAGCCCCCCATTCACGATGGCCGGCGCGGTCACCTGGCCCACCGTGAATAGTGCTCCTCCTGCCGTGGAGACCGAGATCGGAAGCAATGAACCTTGCGCCGAAGCTTGCATCGCGTCAGCGGTGCGGCCGCCCCAACCTGTACGCGAGCCGCCTTGCCACGGCGCTTGCTGCCATGCTTGTTGTTGGTCCGAGTGAGAGTAAAGATTCACTGGTACGGGCGCGCCGGATCGCACTTCCTGTTTCGTCACGGGCCGGACCAGCGGCCCGACGTTCAGTGCCAGCGAAGCCTTGCCTTGGTTGTAGAGCGCTTGCACGCGCGTAAGCGCTGGATGCAACCCGTATTGCACTCCGCGATCCATGATCGGCAGGAGCGCCGCTTGCGCGAGGCCCGTCGCCGGGCCGCGCACCGCGGCGTAGGCGTTGTATCCGGTGCCCATGGGCACCACGGTGTTGTTCGAGTCGTTGCCCCCGAAGAGGAAGACGCAGACGAGCGCCTTGTAGTCTCCGGTTTGAGCCAAAGCATCCAGGAGACCGAAGTATCCAAGACCGCCCATCGCCACCGATCCGCGCAACAGTGAGCGCCGGTTGATATTGAGCTGGAAGGGATTCATATTGTTTCTTGTTCCTTTCTGTTCGATTCGTTTGTTAACGCTTCACTTGGTAGTGGGAGGAGGTCAGGGCTAGATAGAGCGCGAGGCGCGCGCGCGTGGCCGGCGTTGTGGTGGTCGCCAGCGTGTCGCGAATGCCTTGCTTGAGTACGTCGGGCATCGTGCCGTGCAGGAAATGTGCGTCGATGGCCGCGATCAAGGCCTCCACGTCTCCCGCCAGCGCGATATACGGGGCGAGCGCAACCTGGGCTTCTGCGTTTGGATCTTGTTTGAGCAAGTAGTGAATGTAGTTCACCCTCTCGAGCGCGTTAACGGGCGTTAGTCCTTGAAACTCCGGTCCCGCCAAAACGGTTCCCGGTGTGCGGGCGAACGGCGAGTAGTAGCTGAACACGCTCGGCGGATAGAAGACCTTGAATCCCATCCGCTCGATGTCAGCTTCGACCGGGTTATCGAGCACGATTGTTCCTTCAAGACCTTTGATCACGCCGAGGATGTAAACCAGCGGGTCCCGTAATTGGCCCGCGAAGGCTCCGTAGGGATTCGGAGCCGCGGGATTGTCGCCGGCGCGCGCTTCCGGATCGAGCAGCACGGCCTTCAACATCGCGAACAGATCGCCGCGTTGGCCTGCTCCGTTATTGTTGAACGCCTGCACCACGCGCATGATGTACGACCCCGACGGGTTCGACGTCACGTGGCTTTGAATCAGACGCAGCGCGATGAACGGCCCCACGTTTGGATGTTCGGCGAGAATACTCATCGTGGATTCGAGATCCTGAGTCGCGGTCTGCCCGGCAGCGATGTTGCGGCCGAGAAAGCGCTTCGCGCCCGTGTCGTGGTTCTGTTCGACCGGCACCATCGGTGCGCCATAGTTCTCGTGATTGTGCTTCATCGAGTCTGTGCCCTTGCCCGGCGGGTAGGTCCAACCCGTCAAGGCGCGGGAGATGTCCATAATGTCGTCCTGCCCATAGGTCGCGTATGGGTTGCCGCTCGGGTCCCGCAAGAGCGAGCCATCGACGCGTAGATACTGCGTGCCTATCGTGAAGAGCTGCATCACTTCACGGCCGTAGTTTTCGTTCGGTTCCGTGCCGCGAGCGGGATTGGCTTTGTCGTTGTTTACCATGTCCAGGTATTGGCCCATACCGACATCGAGCGTGATGTTGCGCAGGAGATCCTTAAAGGTTCCGAATGCGCCTTTTAGCAAGACGCGGTGGTAGGGGACGAGTCCATGGGTGCAATCCACTTCCACTGCGGATACGACAAAGATCTTGTGCAAGCTAAAAGCCATGCGCTGGCGCAGTTGATCGCGCTTCGTCATCGCGTTGTTGAAGAACTCCGCTTGCATGTCGTAGATGGGAATGTCGCCGTTGGGCGTTGGCATGGTGTAATCAGATTCGTTCAAGTTCTTTTGTTCATCGAGCCAGGCCGAAAAGCCCATCTGCATCAGGCGGTAGATTTCCGCGGGCGAAGCTCCCCAAGTCGCCTGCTCGAGGAATCTCTTGGCCGCTGCATAGGTGACGACAGCATTCGGCGGGCTCAGATTCACGATCATCGGCGCGGAAGTTGTGGGCCCGGGCGCAATGTTTGAAACCGTCAAAGCCGCGATACCTCCAGGCACTGGCTTTGTCGTTCCTGTCACACTGATTTGGGTGAGCGACATGACCGTGGCTGTCATCGGCGCGCCCCCTAGGCTTACC
>Ga0224723_1001020_pt1 | contig 17859 bp, 14 predicted proteins | sample Balambano_FR2_Me_FD_161647 | JGI IMG/M metagenome (GOLD analysis project Ga0224723, IMG submission 161647) | Freshwater sediment microbial communities from Lake Towuti, South Sulawesi, Indonesia - Balambano_FR2_MetaG | ecosystem: Environmental > Aquatic > Freshwater > Lake > Sediment | place...
CATCATTGACGGTATCGATGCCAGAGCGCAAGCGGAGGGTTATCAAGCTGAACGATTCCGATTTTCCTCGAAATTGGCTCCTTCATGAACTGTTACATACTTAAGCTTTCTAACCGTTGGCTACTTAGTTTTTGTGGACCATGCATTCTCCCTGTCTAACAAGGGGCTTAAGCCCCTTGTTAGACAGCTTACGGTATAAGTTTGATAATGATTGAAGATTCACCTGTGCCCGGTTGAGGACATATTTTTTGCAAGTTATCAGGTCAATAGACACAAGTGGAGATTAGGTGGCGTAGTACAAAATTTAATCAAAAACTAGCGAAAAGTGTTCACTATTATTCAAAGGCATAAAGTATCTGATGATTAATCCTGAAAATCTCAGCAGAGTTCAAGGTAAATTGATTGCTCTGGTTAAAGAAATATATCTTAATAAGCCATCTGGCGATAAAAATGCATTGAAAACTAGCTTTTTTGAAGGTAAAAAGTCAATTCTTCTAGGTACTTGGGCTTTAGAATGGTGGATAACTAAGCGAGGAATGGAGCTTCGCAGAGAGCTTGCTGAGATGATCGTAAGCTATGACTGTCGATTTAGCCCTGATGATGAAGATTCAGTTTATAGGGTTATTAACTCTACCCTTCAACAGAACGCCCTTAATAGTGAAATTTTTAATTCTAATAAAGTATTATTTCCCTTTCAAGCAGAGACGCTTTTTGAAGCGCGAGCTATGGAGAACGTTAAAGACTTTTTTGCTTGCTTGTGGAGTTTAATCTGTACAGAGCTAGAAAATTCAGTAAATCATTGGTTGGTTGTATACCCTTTGCATAAAGTTTCTTCATCATCATTCGACTTGGGTTTCGACGAAATACAAGTTTTGAATTCTGATGATTATGAAAAATGGCAGAAGCTGACTCAACGATATTCAGGTTTAAATTCTTTGGATCTAGCTCAGGGATCTATCAATGGTTCTCAAGGCTTTTCGCCTAGACTTGGCAAAATTTCTTGTTGGATAATCTGTTGTGTTTCTGGAACTGAAGTAGGAACACGCAAAGAGGCGGAACGGCGGTTGCGTACTTTTCTAGCTCTCCTTTTCTCATACTTAGAAGACAAGCAAATACAAAACTCTTTAACTAGCCTCCTAAGTAAGAGTAGGGCATCTCCTTGGCAAGATTCAATCCAATTCTCTGAACCTCCTGCTTCCAGGTCTATTATTAGAAGCTCAATTGGAATTTTGCTACCTCCCCTACTGTGCGATGCTAATGTATTACCAGAAGATATTTCAAATGTAAGAAACGTCTATATTCAGAAAAACAAATGTTCAGATTTAGTTGTTAGGAGAATGACAACAGCATCACATTTTTTACACTACGCTATAGTCCATGATGATTTAGAGCGGTTTCTGCATTTCTTTTTTGCCCTAGATGCAATGTTTGGTGAACGTGGTAAGGTTGAGCAAAAAATTGTAGAGGGAATAGAAAAAGTATTTTTAGGAGACGAAACCTGGAAACAACGCACTGAGTGGCTCTTTGAATTGCGCTCTGAACTTGTACATGGAGGAGTCAGCCAGATTCGTGATTGGAAAAAGTTTGACAAGTACAAATCCCATTTCAAATCAAATCCACTTGATGATGTAAAGATAGCTGCTATGACAGCACTCAAATCGTATCCGAGTATAGGCACTGTCTAACAACCGTGTTGGAGCGGGCTGAAGAAAAATCTAGGCGTAAAGGCTGAGGTTTTTGCATCTGCTCAACGCGACCGTTAGCGTTCATGGGCATGAAGACAAGCAAGAAATGGGTGCGTCAGAATCGAAAAGTGAATTCAGATTTACGAATTCAGATTAGATATGCTGCTCGAAATTACTGCAACTTTACTGTTGGGCGCTTGGTTCTTTCAGGTGGGGATGCGACTGGGGAGAGTGCTACTTCGTCAGGGCGTTACTGCTAACGATTTGTTCAAGGGGAAAGCTCACTTCTCTTTCATATTTTTGGGTGTCTATGTCGGGCTGTTGGTGCTGGCGCTAAACGTTCCGCAGTGGCAGCTTTTGCCGCTGGAATGGCGTGTACATGGGATGCGAGTTAGCTGGACTGCGATGCGAATTCTGCTGTTGGGGTTTTGCGGCACCGCGTTTGTTGTTAGCTGGCGCACTGCAAAGACGCAAGTTTTGGCTGTTGTTTTAATTGGCTTGCTGGGGGTGGGTGGGTTTAGTGGAGCCGAAGCTTATGTGTTGGCTCCCATTCACGCTTCTCTAGGAAACAACCTGCAAGCCAACGGGGTGTATAAACAGACTTCTGCTAGCAGTTGTGCCCCGGCTGCTTTGGCAACGGTGCTGCGTCTGTGGGGAATAGACGCAACTGAATCTGGTGTTGCTCGTTTAGCAGGAACTAGCCGTCTGGGAACTTCGATGCCGCAGTTGATTGCAGCGGTCCGTGCTTTAAATATGGACGGACTGGAGTTGAGTCCGTCCTGGGAGCAAATGCAGCGAATTAACCGACCCGGAATTTTAGGAGTTTGGCTATTTGATGGAGTGCGTAAGGCTCCCCATGCGGTGGCGCTGTTGGCGCTGGATGATGATGTGGCGGCGATCGCAGACCCCGCCAGGGGCAAAATTTATTACTTAAACCGGACGCAGTTTAATCAAATTTGGCGACAGCAGTACGTCCCCATTTTTTCGCCAACTGACCTTCTTCTTAGCCCTGACCAGGTTGCCCAGCAGCTTGCTCACCTGGGGTTTGGTTCAGCGTCCGATGAGTTGAGTCAGACTATTCGCAATTTTCAAACCGCAGTGGGGGTGAAAGCGACGGGAGAGCTAGATCCTGAGACGGTTTTAATGATTAGCGGATCAAGTTTGAGCGGCGTACCGACTCTTGCTCAATCTCAATCTTCTCCAGCGACCTTTCTAGAAATCGTCCGCATCGTTTCTTGAGTAGCGGCTTGAGGGGCTGGGCGATCGCCAAAGGGGAAGCACCAGCGCCATTCCTACCGTTCCGATCGCCACACAGAAGGCAAGTAACAGCCCCAGAGGAATTTCGACCGATCGCAGAAACAAAAACTGGATCGTCACGGCTCTAGCATTTTGGACTGAGATCAGGGCGATCGCACAGACCCAAACGGCAAGAATGATTGAGGTCAAAAAATTCGCCATGAATTTAAGCGTATTTAAGCGGAAATGAGTAGGCGTTTGTCAGGTAGCTATAAAGTTTTGATCAGGCTTTACGTGATTTTCTGGATGAAATCGGACTGAAAGTGATCGCGATCGCTTACCTTAAGGGTAATTTAAGTCTGAACAAATCATCAGGGCGATCGCACTTCACTTACACTCCCATCGTAAAGTAAAGCCATGAACCCTATTTACTCCATCTACCGCAACATCCGCACGTTGAGCGTTACTGCTATCCTGGTCAGTTCTGCTTTGACATTAGTACCTGGAGTGCTAGCGCAGCAGCCGCCCGACGCGGAAGAGTTTTATGAAAATGGCGTGGAGGATGTCAACGACGGTGACTATGAAGAGGCTATTGAAGAATTTGATCAGGCAATTCAGCTTGATCCTAATTATGCCGCAGCTTACGTTCATCGCGGTTTTGCCCGTGAAGCTCTAGGCGACCAGGAAGGCGCTTTTGCAGACTACAATCAGGCTGTTCAGCTTGACCCAACCTACGCAAACGCTTACTTCAATCGCGGCAGAATTTTTTATAGCCAGGGAGAAGAACAGCAGGCGCTAGCTGACTTTGATCAGGCGATTCAAAATGATCAGCGCTATGCTGCGGCTTATCTTTACCGGGGCATTATTCAAGCCGATGCAGAGGACTATCAAAGCGCTTTGCAGGATTACAATCGAGCAATTGAGTTACGCCCTGATTACGCTGAGGCTTTTGTGCGGCGTGGCGCAGTTCATCTAGCTCAAGATCAGATGAGGGCTGCGATCGCCGACTTTGACCAGGCAGTTGAGCTTAACCCCAACTACGGAGAAGCTTATCTCAATCGCGGCACAGCGTACTACCGCATTGGCAACCAGCAGACGGCGATCGCTGACTTTGACCGGGCGATCGCGCTGAACGATACCTCTGCCACCGCTTACTACAATCGCGGCATTGCTCTCTCTAGCGCAAATGACCCAGAAGGCGCACTGGCAGACTTTGACCGAGCCGTTCAGCTTGACTCAGAATATACGCAGGCTTACTTTAGCCGAGGCGTAATGCGGTCGGCACTGGGGGAATCTCAAGCTGCACTAGAAGATTTCAATAGAGTGCTGTTGGTCGATGCAGACTATGCCCCAGCCTACAAAGAGCGAGGCGATCTGCGGCTAGAACTGGGCGACGCTGAGGGGGCGATCGCAGACTACACAGAAGCGCTAGTCATTCAGCCTGATTATGCTGAAGCTTACAGCGGTCGGGCCAACGCCCGCATTGCTTTGGGGGATGATGGAGGCGCAAGCCAGGATTATGGTCAAGTTATTTCACTCAACCCTACCAGTGCCCAAGCCTTTGAAAGTCGAGCCGAAATTCGCTCGAATCGGGGTGACATCCAGGGCGCACTGGAAGACTATACCCAGGCAATTCGCTCAAATCCGCAGGATGCTGATTCCTATTACAGTCGAGGACAGATTAAGTTGAGGCAGGGCGATCGCCAGGGGGCAATCTATGACTTCCAGCAAGCCGCTGATCTTTACCTGCAACAGGGACGCGCCGACGGCTATCGCAATGTATTGACCGAAATTAACCGACTGCAATAGGGGCGATCGTCTGCTATCGCAAAGCGATTGAACTGAGTGCCGCAAACCTGCATCACGGCTAAGGTTTTGCCCTGAGTGGGTCGCACTGCGCCAATATTCAGGGGAATTTAATCAATTTGATGCTTGAGCAAACCGCTTACGTTACCGTGCATTTCTGGGCTTGACCACACTTGCCCTTCCGACCAGGCATCCAGTTCTCTAAGTTCCTGCACTTTGGGATGCGTATCTAGCACACGTGGAATACGCTTTTACAAGGTGATGCTTTGTAATTTATAGCCATTTTTAGATGGGTAAGCCATAACGCTAGGGGCGGTTCGCGAACCGCCCTTACCAAGATTTGTGGTTTATCCAAGTGAAAATTGCTGTAAGTGAGCCTTTACTGGTCTTGCAGTGATGACTCTATGTTTTCTGCTTCTGCAATGCTTTGCTGAGCCGTGAACGGCTGTCCATTTGCGCTTTCTAAGGCAGGAGCAGGAGTTTCAGTCTCAGCTTTTTCTTTGTCATCAGAATCCTGAAACACAATTCTCAGGAAGGCTGGAGCCAGGAAGGTTGTCAGAATCACCATCATAATGATGGCAGCTTCTAAAGACTTCGAGAGTGTACCCGTTGCCGAACCAACTCCAACGAACACTAGACCGACTTCACCCCTAGGGATCATGCCCACGCCGATCGCCAGTCGGTTGATATCTGGCTTACCAAACACCGCTAGCCCCGTAACCAGTTTGCCGATAATGGCAACCACAATCAGAAAAGCGGCAATGACTAAACCTTCGCGATTTTCAGGAATTGCCGGATTCAGAACGCTCAAATCGGTTCGCGCTCCGACTACGACAAAGAAAATCGGCGTGAGGAAGTCAGCCAAAGGAATTACCTGTTCCTCTAGCTCATGCTGCTTGTCAGTTTCCGCTAGAATTAGCCCTGCGGCAAAAGCGCCCAAGATTGCCTCTAGCTGAATTGCCGCACCGATATAAGACAGGATAAACGCAAAGATGAGGGCAGACAGCAGCAGTTGTCCACGTGTCTTGAGTTTGTCAACCAGTGCGACGAAGAAAGGACTGAGCAATCGCCCGACCAAAATTGAGCCAACCAGGAAAACACCTGCTCCAACAATCAGGTAAATCACATTGCTGATTTCGATTTCTCCCGTCTTTGCCAGACTTGCGACGACTGCCAGCACGACAATTCCCAATACATCGTCTAATACGGCTGCGCCAATAATGATTTGCCCCTCTTCAGAACTAAGCCGTTGAAGCTCGGCTAGCACTTTGGCAGTGATACCAATGCTAGTTGCGGTGAGAGCAGCCCCGGCAAACACAGCCGGGATAGTGGGCAACCCAAAGATTGCGATTAGTCCAGCCGTACCTGCCGCAAACGGAACTACTACACCCACGACCGCCACTAGAGCCGCTTGTGGACCAACCCGAATCAGTTCCTTTAAATCTGATTCCAAGCCAATTTCAAATAGCAGAATAATTACCCCTAGCTCTGATAAGACTGAAATCACCTCGCTTTCAGTCTCAAACACGCTCAGGGCAGACTCAGGAGATAAGCCCGCTGTGGCTTCTAATAAGCTCACAATGACTGAATTTGTTCCCTCGATCGCACCGTTTGGAAAGACGATCAGGTGCAGTGCAGAGATACCCACTACGACACCGCCAACTAGTTCCCCCAACACAGGCGGCAGGTTAATCCGGGCGCAAAGTTCCCCGCCTACCTTGGCTGCTAGATAAATGACGACTAAACTCATCAGCACTCCGGCTAGCACCAGAGGCGCGTTTTCAGCTTCTGGCGTGGCTGCCAGCAAAGGAGTAAGTCTGCTATGAAGCTGAAGTAAAGGATTTTGTGGGGATGCAACTGCCCAAGAAGTCAGATCTACCATGCGTTCGACAGAACTCATCCTGTCTACTGTACAAGCTTCTTCACAGGATCAGAAACATCCGATGTAATGATCTCCACATAGTCACCTAATAGTCATCTAAATAAATACCCGATGCTGAAGTGAGGGCATCTGACGGCGAACTTGCTCTAGACGAGATGGCTCAATGGGGGCGATCGCCACTCCCGGCTTATCTCCCGCATCGGACAAAATTACGCCCCAGGGGTCAATGATTACTGCATGACCGTGAGATTGTCTCCGGGAATTGTGTTTTCCGGTCTGGGCAGGCGCAATCACATAGCAGGTGTTCTCGATCGCCCTGGCTTGCAAGAGAACCTGCCAATGATCTTTGCCCGTGTAGGCTGTGAAAGCCGCTGGCACAAACAGCACCTCTGCCCCCATTTGCGATAGATGTCGATAAAGTTCAGGAAAACGCACGTCATAGCAAACGGACAGTCCCAAGTTGCCTAACTGTTTGGAAGGGTAAACGGGTGGTAGCTTCAGTCCGGCTAATACGGTGTGCGATTCCTGATAGGTGTTGCCATCGGGCAAATTCACATCAAAAAGATGTACTTTTTCGTAGCGCGACAGTTCTTCCCCGTTTGCGCCGATAAGCAGTGCCGTGTTGTGAACTTTGCCATTTCCGGTTGGCACAGGGAAGCCGCCACCGAGTAGTGTCACCTGGTAGCGCTGGGCCATTGTTTTGAGGAATTTTTCGCTGCCCTGGGCGATCGCCTCTGCCTGAGAAATTTTGGCTTCTTCGTCTCCTAAGAAGGAGAAATTTTCGGGTAAACAAACCAGTTCTGCTCCCTGACGTACGGCCAGGTCAATCAGGTCTTCTGCTTGCACCAGATTCTTTTCCAGGTCAGGCAGACTATTCATTTGGATCGCAGCAGCAAGATAAGACTTCATACGTTTCATCAACACGGCGGAAAAAGGACGGCAGTTCGATGCCTAAGCTTAAATTCTCCATTAATTCCATTAATAAGGATACTTCTTGAGTACTGCATCTGACGCTTAGAACTTGAAATTCAAAAATGCCATTACACATACTTCCGTCCAACTCTCCTCTAGTTTCTATAGCTATAGGCACAAAGCTTGCCGCAAGCTAACTGATAAGCGCTATATATCAAGTTTGTATGTTATTCTTGAAATAGATAGTTTATGGAGAAAGCAGTCTAGTATATAAATATTACGATCGTGATATCTTGTGTGTTAACAAAGGTTTCAGATTCTTTGATCTTGAGTACTAGGAGATTTCTGAGAAAGGTTCTACCTCTGTAGGGGCGAAAGGACTTTTGCCCCTACCAAAGCATTGCTGCTGTACGGTAGTTTTTCCTGGAAATCTCAACACCTGATCGGAAGAGTTCTGCACCAGCTATTGAGCGAACGGATGTGCTGTGAGTAAGAAAACGAAGGACGACTTGCTGCTTTTGTCGGCTCTAGAGCAAGATCTGCTAACTCTGCTAAACTTTCGCAGCTTGTATGGGCTGGAATTTGTGACAGCGTTTCAGGAAGCGAGTGAGGGTAAGCGTGAGATCGGCTTTGGCAGCTTATATCCAACCCTAGCGCGGATGGAAAAAAAGGGACTGGTAACTTGGCGCTGGGGCGACGAGCAAAAAGGTCCACGTCGGAAATATTACGACATCACGCCCTACGGCAAATCTGTCTTGCGAGAAACAGAAAACCTTCGCAAAGCTCTGGGGGAGTGGGCTTCTAATATCGATGCCAATGTTGTTAGTGAAGAGAAAGTCACTGAAGAGTTGAACGAGAAGTCTTTATTCTCATCTCTTTAGACTGCTTACTGAGAAACTGAAGGAAATACACTAAGCTCGTAGTGGTGATTTTTTTGACCAAGAATCAGCATTTATGAGCAAACTAGAGCGCAACATATCTTTTACGTGGATGTTGCAGCGCCTCTTGGCGTGGCTAGTCGTTTTTCTACCTCAGGATGTCCAAAGGGATCTGCTTGATTACCAGGAACAGCTTTGCCGCAATAGACGCGATCGCTTATCTGATAGCTCATCTACAGAGATGCGGATGCTGAGTGCAACATTGGCAGCCTATCGAGGGGTATTAGCTAGAGTACCGCTTCTCCTGCTAGAGTTGATACGGAGGTTAGATCCCGCTTACTCTGGTAAAACCTTATACAGAAAGTTTGGGATGCGGGCGAGTGAGCAACTGGAGCAAGAGTACAGTGCTGATCACTACCGCAGTTCTCTAGTCATGATGCGTGCATCTGGCATTTTAATGATTGTGTTCTACGGAATTTTTGCAGTTTTAGATATCTGGTGTTTGCCAGATAGTAGACCTATTGCCTGGACAGTGAAGGCAGGTGTTGTCGGCTTTCTGCTCTGCACCACGAGCTTAAGTTTTCAGAAACAAGTTTTCCACCGCTATCACCAGCCAATTATCAGTTCTGCCATGCTGGTTGCTGGGGTTGGCACCCTACTCACCATTGCCTTATCACATCCTGGAGAACTGGGTCACAACACTTACTACAGTGGGCTGTTGCTAGTTATCGTCTACCTCTATTTGTTGTCAGGTCTACGATTCTTTTGGGCATTGACAATCGGTGGGCTGTTGCTGCTGTCATACGAACTCACCGAGTTAATGATGTACTGGCCACTGTGGCAGAACGAGGAGCGCCTCTTGCTGGTGGTGAGCAACAATGCCTTTTTGTTGACTTGCCTATTTTTAGGATCGGTTGCTTGCAATGTGTCTGAGCGGGCTGCGCGGGTCAGCTTTATGATTCGGTATACTCTATCTCACTCTTTGCGGGATTTCTTGCGCTTTTTTGACTATCAGCAGCCAGAAGCTTTTCTAGAGCAGCTTAGCGCTATTCGGCATTCTCCCCGCAAGCTAGAACAATTTTTGATGACTACGTATGCATCAATGGTGTTGCCAGAGAGTGTGAATGAGCAGGCAAGGTTCCAGTTTCGAGAGCAGTTTTTGCTGGGGGCAGGCAACACACAGAGCCGCTCTACACCAGAAACCCAAAGCAGGACGCAATCCTGGCTTAATAACTTCGTTAGTCGTTGTAAGCAACGTTTGCACGATTGGACTCAAGCCATAAACCCTTCATTTTTACGAGAAGCCTATCGGGTTTATGGCACCGAAGCCTTAGAGCGAGTTGAGCAAGCGTTTGTCAAAGATTTCTTTTATGGTTCTTTGAGCAGCACTCGGATAGCCGCTCTTTTAGCAATGTTTCATGTTGCGGCGTTTGGACTGTTAGATGTCTACGCTATTCCTGAAACAATAGGAACGGCAATACCGTTTCGGATTGTAATATGCCTATTCCTGATTGGTGTCGTGGTAGCGACCTTTCAGGAGAGATTTTGGATGAAATATAACCAGATAGGACTAATCGCAACGGTTGTATTCGGCTCTACCAATTTTATGATGATTGTTGCCCTGCCCAGACCTACCGAACTGGGGTTTGTCACCTATTATGCAGGATATTTGACCTTTATCTTCTATATCTTTCTACTGGCTGGCTTACGGTTTACCAACGCGATTATTTCAGCGCTGATACTGTTTATTGAATACGAAATTGCTGCAATTTTTATCCAAAAGGTTTCTAGTGTTGCAGAAGGGGTTGCCCTGTTGATTAACAACACTGTTTTTCTGGGTTGCTCTATTCTGGTTGGGGCGATCGCCTGCAACCTAATCGAGCGCAACCTGCGTTTGGATTTTCTAACGCGCTACACCATTGCTTACAAAGCACAGGAACTACTGGCTTTTTACGAGCATCAGAAGCCTTCTCCGCGACAGATTCTCGATATGATCAACGGAATTCGCCATTCCCCCCGCAAGCTAGAGGAGTTTCTGCTTGAAATGCTGGCGTTTCAGCGAGGTGAGGAGGGGCGATATAGCAGTAAGGATGAAGGATGAGAGATGAAGGCGAACCTTGCAGTCCAAAGATTACTGCTTCTCGTCTGTACTGAACAAGCTTTGTACTGCTACAGTGGTCGGGTGAAGAGAATTGTCAGAGTTTAATGACATATCTTTGTCGAAAGGTTTGTTTCCCTCCGGAGATAGAGAAATATCTGTAATCTTTTGAACCTACTTAAGCTGAGGTTTTCAGGAATTATACTGGCTCAGGCTGCGCTAAGCAGATTCATGCTGGCAACTGCGCGACAGGCTTGACTTATTATTCAAACTTGATATACTTACGATTGACAGTTAAATCTGAATCGCTTTATTGAACTGTGTTTCCCGACACAGTGAAATACAGAGTCGTCTACGTCAGCTTTAACCTTATCTAATTCAAGCTTGCTTTCGTTTTGCAGCGACTGACGCTAATTAATCTAGCTATTCACAAGAAATGAACATTCACCTGACTGCTTTAGTTGTAATTGTTTCTTGCTTACCTCTTGGTTTCACAGCTTTACCTACTCAAGCTGCATTGCCGGACAATGAAACTTATGAGCTTGTCATGAATCGGTACAACATTCTGATTGATGCTTATACCGAGTGCAGTTACTATCTCAATCCAGCAACTTTATCTGTTAATGGAAACGAACGTGCTGTCACCGTTCTATTCACTCGTGGAGAACTTGGAGGAAGTGAGTGCAACGGTATTTTTGAGTTTCAAGTTTTAACAGTTCGGTGCAATACGCAAGAAGTATCCTTTTCGGATCAAATCGCATCTCCCGCAAACTGGACTGAAGATTGGTATCGTGAGCCTCAAATTGCTCAGCAAATATGCACACTTTGAAGACTTACTAGATACCTGTTAAAGCAATTTGTCATAAGTTTTTAAGACCTGGAGCATTTCTGTGAAAGTAAAGCAACTGGTTCCCACTATTTTCTCTATTCTCTGGTGTTCATTGCCTGTCCAAGCGTTACCAGAAACATCAGTTGAGGCAACAACTGAAAAAGTGCATTCCTCTCTTAAAACAGCGGAGTTTGTAATCTCACAATACCCATCTCAAGCTACTGGTACTACTTTACTCAACATTCAGGGACAGCTTGACCAGAATAGTCAGGTGTTGCAGTCAGATGGAAGCCGCTACAACGAACACCAGTTTCAAGGGCAAGCAGGACAAGAAGTTATCATTCGGATGGAGAGTAATGAGTTTGATACTTTTCTGATTCTGCTAAATACACAAGGTGACATCATTGCCCAGGCTGATGATATTAGCGCCACTAATACAAACTCAGTGATGACGGTCATTTTGCCAACTAGCGGAACGTATACGATTGTGGCTAATGCCTTTGATCAGTTTGGGCAAGGTAATTACACTTTAACGGTGCAGAATCCGAGTTCAACATCTCCAGGAGAGACGACTGCCACTAATGAAGCACCAAACGATGAAGTCAAACCCGGTTTTGAGGTGTTTAGAACCAGTTGGTTTTCTATTCAGCATCCTTCAGGCTCAAGACTTGAGGATAATGAATCCGAAATTAGCTTGTACACATCTAGAGATACAATGAAAACTAGAATCTATACCTCGTCAGAATCCTTAGAACGTTTTCTAAACGAATATATTGCGGATGAAGGATGCTGGATGGGAACTGTAACCCGGCGCGGTAATGTTGCGATCGATGGGGCTAGTGCAGTTCGTTTGTGGTTTGACGGTGGCTGTCATTATGGTTCTACACCCGTAATTTCGACTGTGATTAACTACAATAATCGGCTTGTTATTTTAGAGAGCTGGTACAGCGGAAGTAATTCTGAAGTGAGTACGATTCAGGACATACACTGGTCATTCCGCGCTCAATAAAGTATTAGAAGTAATGCTTATTGTGCTATTTAACAATCACTAGAGTTATCTGGTTCTGAAGTTTTAGAACTTGTGTGCGATCGCCATCCTACAAGGCCTATCCCAACTACTTCAAAGTTCTTTGTGAGCGATCGCCAGCGGACATTTCTCTCAAATTTTTCAGTTTCTCAAAGTTGTTTTGGATTTCTAAAAACTATGCCTTCACCTGACGACAATACTCTAATCACAGCAAACGATCTTGGTGTTCTGTCTAGTATTTTTAATGGCACAGGTTTTGTTGGAACAGGAGATGCAGTCGATTTTTATCGATTTGTTCTAGCTGAGAATGCTAATCTGAGCGTTGGTTATGCTGGGAATTCTGGTAGGGTTGACATAGATTTGATTGCTGATAGAAACGGTAATGGTATTCTCGAAAGTGGTGAAGTAATCACAGGAAGTTTCGGAGCAAGTGGAAGTTTTGCAATCCCATTACCAGCAGGAACTTACTTCACTAGAGTTGAGGAATGGGATTCTACCCAGTACGAACTAACGTTGTCTGCGGCTTCACGTCCAGGTAATGTCTCTCCAGATCCTGGTGGTAATCTTAATTCAGCACTCGATTTAGGAATACTCTCTGGAATCCGAACCCTAAAAGATTATGTAGGACAATTAGATACACGAGATTTCTACAAATTTACCTTGTCGCAGAATAGCAATCTCAGTCTTGGTTATGCTGGGAATTCTGGTAGGGTTGACGTAGATTTGATTGCTGATAGAAACGGTAATGGTATTCTCGAAAGTGGTGAAGTAATCACAGGAAGTTTCGGAGCAAGTGGAAGTTTTGCAATCCCATTACCAGCAGGAACTTACTTCACTAGAGTTGAGGAATGGGATTCTACCCAGTACGAACTAACGTTGTCTGCGGCTTCACGTCCAGGCAATGTCTCCCCAGATCCTGGTGGTAGTCTTGCTCAAGCCTTTAACTTGGGAAATCTTTCTAGAACCCGTACTCTAAAAGATTATGTAGGTGTTCTAGATGAATTAGATTCTTACAAGTTTATTTTGACCCAAAAGAGCGATCTCAGTATTAGCTTTAGTGGAGAGCTTGGTAACAGAGTTGATATTGATTTAGTTGCTGATACCAATAATAACGGAATTATCGAAAGCAACGAAGTGATTGCAAGAGGATTTGGATCGAGTGGAAACTTTTCAGTATCGCGGCCAGCAGGAACTTACTTTGCTAGAGTTGAGCAATATGATTCTGCTCAGTATAACTTAACACTCACTCCAACACCTGATTTGAGCGGAAATGACCGATTAAGGGGAACAGCCAGACGGGATGTCATTCGTGGTTTTGGTGGCAATGATGTAATTCTTGGTTTAGGCGGTAGCGATCGCCTATTAGGTGATTCGGGTAATGACCGACTGTTCGGTGATGCAGGGAACGACACCTTAGTTGGTGGAACAGGGAACGATGTTCTGATTGGTGGCGCTGGCAACGACATTTTAGACGGTGGCGCGGGTAATGATGTAATTACGACAGGTGCTGGACGCGATCGCCTCATACTCCGACGTGGACAAGGATTTGACCGCGTTACTGATTTTCAAAACAATCTAGACAAAATTGATTTGGTTGGCATTAGATTTGGGCAACTAACCCTTCATCAAAGGCGAAATGATGTGTTGGTAAAGCTAGGACAGAGCAATCTTCTTTTGATAGAAGACACGAATCTCCGTGTCATTGATCGCACAGACTTTGTATGACAGGGACACAAGAAGCCCCTGCTGATGCAGGGGCTTCTTAACATCCGACTTACACTTTGAAGCTATCTTTAGCTTAGGTCAAACCTAATCAACTGCACCTTAGTAAACGCGACGAGCAGTGAACTGGTAGTACAGGAAGATTGCCAACATCGCACCCAATACAGCGATGAGCAGACCAGGGACCGTGAAGCCGACGGAAGCAAGGGCAAATTCACCTGTGGTCAATAGGGTGTAGATCGTTCCACCCAGGAATGCACCAACGATACCCAGCAGCATGGTACCCAGGATACCGCCGCCCTGACGACCAGGGTAAAGCGCTTTAGCGATCGCACCCGCAATCAAACCCAACACGATCCATGCAAGAATTCCCATTGTTTTCTCTCCTTCACTTATTGTTCAGCTTTTTGATTTACTCTGGCAAATCCTTGGGCGAGAAATTGCAGAACTGCAAATCACCCAGACCTTCTTACGGACCTAAAACAAATTGACCCTAGATGCCTACCTTTTTCAACCCATTGAAAAGCAATACCTTTTCAACTTTTGAAACAGATTAGAAAGAGCATTAAGTGCCCTGTTCACACCCTTGTCAGCGGTCTATATGCACCACTTGCAACATCCATGTTTGTCACATTTGAGTCACACTCGAAAAGTCACTTTGGTGAAATTTCATTCGGTGCAATTTCTATGTTTCAAAGATATCAACTTGCAAAATTAAGAGACACTATCGAACGGATGAAGTTGGATAATGAGGTTAAGCAAATATCCCTACCCTGCTATAGAGCAGCTTGAAAAAATTTAGACTGTGATCCTCCATCCCAAGAGCTATTCAGCAGAAAAGGCAGTATTTCTGAAGCGGGAGTAGGATGGAGGGGGCGATCGCTCAAACCTGTTCAGGCATCTCTTCAGACATCTCTTGACACCCCCGCTACACTTGAGGTTACGGGTCACTTCCTCTCTGTGTGTATCAATGATTTCTGAACTTTTAAGAGCGATTGAGTCGCTGGACGTTCCTGCGGATTGGGTTGGGTTACGGGCCGTTAAAGAATCGGTTGGGGTACGAGCGGTGCGGGATGGCTTGCCTCGCAGCAACGGCAAGTCGGTCAACCAGGGTGTGATGGTAGAAGTCCTGGTGAATGGACAGATTGGCTACGGCGCAACGAATTCACTAGCTTTAGATAGTTTGCGGGCGGCGGCGAAGATAGCCTATGAGCAGGCGATCGCCGCTAGCCCCTGGGCAATCTATCCGCTGACTCCGGCGACACGCCCAAAGGTAGTGGGCGAGTACGTTTCTCCGTTTGTGAAGCCATTAGATGCGCTCACGCCAGGAGAAATCAATGATTTGCTGGTGCGATTGTGCAAAACCTTGAAAGTTTCTGATCAGATTGTGCAGGCAGTAGCAACGGCGATCGCCAACGAAACAGAAACCTGGTTTGTCAGCAGCAATGGCTCCGAAGTTTATCAGAAGCTGGTGATGCTAGAAACGCACTTTGGCGTGACTGCTCAAGATGGGGCGATCGTGCAGCAGCGCAGCAACAATGGCTATTTGGCACACTGCTATCAGGGCGGCTGGGAACTTTTTCCAGAGCCAAACCTATGGGAACGGGCGGCGCAAGTGGGTGAACAGGCAGTCGAACTGTTGACTGTCGAAGATTGCCCCAGCGAAACCACTACGCTGGTGCTAGCTCCCGACCAGATGATGCTGCAAATCCACGAAAGCGTTGGGCATCCGCTAGAGCTAGACCGCATTTTGGGCGACGAGCGCAACTATGCAGGCGGCAGCTTCGTGAAGCCGCAGGATTTTGGGCAGCTTTCCTACGGCTCTAAGCTGATGAACATTACCTTCAACCCCACCGTGCCAGGAGAGTTTGCCAGCTACAGCTTTGACGACACGGGCGCACCCGCCACACGAGAATACCTGATTCAGGAAGGTATTTTACAGCGCGGATTGGGCAGCCTCGAAAGTCAGGCAAGAACAGGTGTTCCAGGCGTTGCCTGTGCCCGTGCTTCCTCATGGAATCGTCCACCGATTGACCGCATGGCAAACCTCAACCTGGAGCCGGGAACCGATTCCTTTGAAGCTCTGATTGGCGATGTTGAGCGGGGCGTATATATGGAATCTAACCGCTCCTGGTCAATTGACGATCAGCGCTACAAGTTTCAGTTTGGCTGCGAGTACGCCAAGCTAATCGAAAATGGCAAGCTCACCAAAACGCTGCGAAATCCTAACTATCGAGCGACTACGCCAGAGTTTTGGCACAGCCTGAAGCGCATTGGTGACAACACTACCTGGCAGATGTACGGCACTCCATTCTGCGGCAAAGGCGAACCTAACCAGGTGATTCGAGTCGGTCACGGCTCCCCAGTTTGCGTGTTTGAAAATGTGGAAGTGTTTGGAGGGGGAGAGTGATGCTTGAGACAGTTATAGGAAGCAAAACAAGCAGTCCAATGGAGACAACGTTTGACCCTATCGTTACAGCCGTTCTATCGGAATTGCAGACCGATGAGCATCTGACACTGCAACTCAAGGGTGAGCAGAGCCAGTTTGTCCGCTTCAACGGCGCAAAAGTGCGGCAAACGGGCAGCGTGTCCGATGGTGAATTGCATTTGACGCTGATAAAGGGCGATCGCAACAGCTACCGAGAATTTCCCTTCACAGGCAAGCTAGAAATCGACCTTCCCCAGGCCCAAGCCGCCTTAAAAGAACTGCGAGAGGAAGTGCTACAGCTTCCCGACGATCCGTATCTGGTAGTGCCATCAGGAAATGCGACTAGCCATGAGGTCAACGCGGGAAAATTGTTGACAGGGGGGGCGATCGCCTCCTCTATCCTGCCTGAAGTCAGCGGACTAGACTTCACTGGCATTTATGCAGGCGGTTCGCTAATCCGCGCCTATGCTGACTCTGCCGGCCAAAAACACTGGTTTGCGACCGAAACTTTTTCCCTCGACTATTCCCTGTTTACCGCAGATGGGCAAGCCGTCAAAGGCACCTTTGCCGGGAGCGAATGGAGCCAAGGCGCATACAGTGCCAGACTCGCCGAGTCCAAACTCCAGCTAGAGCGACTGTCCCAAACGCCAAAAGCCATTCCTAAAGGGCAATATCGCACTTATCTCGCCCCTGCCGCCGTTGCAGAACTCATGGGAATGCTCTCCTGGGGCGCAGTCAGCGAATCCTCCATGCAGCGCGGCGGCAGCGCTCTAGGACTACTGCAACGCGGCGAAAAGCAGCTTTCCCCCCAATTCACCCTAAAGGAAAATTTTAGCCGAGGCTTAGTCCCCCGCTTTAATAGTTGGGGAGAAATTGCCCCCGTCGAGCTGCCGATTATTGAAAACGGCAAGCTGGTCAACACGCTAATCAACTCCCGCACCGCGAAAGAATACGGCAAAACGGCAAATGGTGCGGATGGGGGAGAGTCGTTGCGATCGCCCGAAGTTTCTCCTGGTAGCCTCGCCGCCACCGACATTCTCACCCAGCTAGGTACGGGGCTGTACCTATCCAACTTGCACTATTTGAACTGGAGCGATCGCCCCACCGGACGGATTACGGGCATGACCCGCTACGCCTGCTTCTGGGTAGAAAACGGCGAAATCGTCGCCCCGATCGAAAACCTGCGCTTTGACGAAAGCCTCTACCGCTGCTTCGGCGAAAACCTGCTTGCCCTCACCGACTTTCAGGAATTTATTCCCGAAGTCGGCACCTACAGCAACCGGAGCTTAGGCGGAATCTGGGTGCCAGGGGTGTTGAGTGAGGAGTTTACCTATACGTTGTGAGGGGCTGGGGGTT
>Ga0224723_1001021_pt1 | contig 17857 bp, 12 predicted proteins | sample Balambano_FR2_Me_FD_161647 | JGI IMG/M metagenome (GOLD analysis project Ga0224723, IMG submission 161647) | Freshwater sediment microbial communities from Lake Towuti, South Sulawesi, Indonesia - Balambano_FR2_MetaG | ecosystem: Environmental > Aquatic > Freshwater > Lake > Sediment | place...
GGTCGTCTCAGAAGAATTAATATTGGAAGGGATACTTTATCAAGGGGTGGAAGGTTTTGTTTATTGGTTGCGTTGCCGACCGGAACCTATGGTAGTTTTAGTTGTAGACCAGTTTGAAGAACTTTTTACTTTAGCTTCTAAGGAAGATAGGGAAAGATTTTTAGATTTACTGCTGGGTGCGATCGCCTATGCCAGTGATAAGTTTAAGTTGGTGATTACTCTGCGAGCCGATTTTATTGCTGCTTGTTTGGAAAGTCCGATTAATTCATTATTACAACAAGCAAGTGTATTGGTTCCTCCCAAGTTGAGCAATGATGATTACCGTTGTTGCATAGTTAATCCTGCTCAACAAGTTGGTTTGAAGGTAGAGTCTGGGTTAGTGGAGTTTCTTTTACAAGAACTCAATCACTCAAGCGGTGATTTACCGTTGCTGGAATTTGTGTTGGAGCAGTTATACTCATATCGAGTTGAAGGTGAGTTAACTTTACAAGCGTATCAAAAACATTTGGGGGGAATGGCGGGTGCGTTGGAAAGGAAGGCACAAGCTGTGTATGATAGTTTGGATGCTGCCGGTAAAGAATGCGCTCGTTGGATTTTTCTCTCATTGACGCAGTTGGGTGAAGGTACGTCCGATACTAGACGACGAGTATTCAAGTCTGATTTAGTAGTGAAGAAGTATCCTGCGTTGTTGGTGGAGCAAACTTTACAAGTACTAACTACTGCAAAGTTAATTGTAGTAAATTTGGAAGATGAAGTTACCTTAATTAGTAAGGGAGATACTCAAGCACCAGAATTACTTCCTGCTGCGGTGACAATAGAAGTAGCTCATGAAATTTTGATTAGACATTGGTCTACTTTACGTTGGTGGTTAGAGGAAAATCGCACTCACTTGCGCTTATTGCGTCAAATTGAACAAGCGACTGCTTTATGGAAACAAAATCAAGAGCAATCTGATTTTTTATTGCAAGGTGTACGTTTGGGTGAAGCAGAAGAGATTTTCATCAAGTACACTGATGAATTATCTCATGATGTGCAACGATTTATTGCTGCTTGTTTGGATGAAAGACAAAGACAGGGTTTGGAGGTAAAGAAGCGATTACGACAAGCTCAAAGAGCGATCGCTGTTATTAGTGTTTTAGGTATTGCGTCTTTTGGTTTTGGTGGGGTTGCTTATTGGCAAAAACAAGCAGCACAAGTTCGGGAAATCAATGCTTTAAATGCGTCTTCCCAAGCAATGTTACTATCTAATCAACAGTTGGAAGCTGTAATTGCGAGTCTGAAAGCTGGACGACAACTCAAGCAGATGTTTGCACCAAGTAAGGATTTACAGCTGGAGACTGTGACTACTTTACAACAAGCTATTTCTCAAACTCAAGAGATTAATCGTTTGCAGCTACATTCTGCTTCCGTGAATGCGATCGCTTTCAATTCTGATACTCTTGCTTCTGTTAGTGATGATTCTACCGTGAAGTTGTGGAGTAGTGACGGTAGATTAATCAGAAGTTGGCAAATTGGCGATCGCGTTCTTTCCCTTGCTTTAGCTTCTAATCAAATTCTTATCGGTACGACTAAAAATATCCAGCTTTATTCTTTTGATGGTACATTACTACATACCTTCACTGGACACAACGATTGGGTAACTGCTGTGGCTTTTCATCCCAACGGTAAAATTATAGCTTCCGCTGGACGCGATCGCACTGTGAAGTTATGGCAAAATAAAACTTTAATCAAATCTTGGAATGCTCATAATGGTTGGGTGAACACTATCAGCTTTTCCCCAGATGGAATGATTGCTTCGGGAGGGGAAGATAATTTAATTAAAATATGGGACAGAAATGGCAAATTAATCAAGACTTATTCCGGACATGGCGATCGCATCACTCGTTTGGCATTTCATGGTAAAATTTTAGCTTCTGCTAGCGGCGATAAAACCATCAAGTTGTGGCAAGATAAACTTCTACAAACCATCGACGCTCATAACGACCAAGTAAATTCTGTGTTTTTTACTCCGGATGGTAAATTAATTTCTGGTAGCGCTGATAGAACTGTCAAAATCTGGGATTTAGACGGTAACTTATTGACCACCTTAAAAGGTCATGGTGCAGAAGTTAAAGATGTAAGTATGAGCGGTAATATCATCGCTTCTGCAAGTATGGATAAAAGCATCAAATTATGGCAAATAAATATAAGTAAACCAAAAAGCAGTATTTACAGCGTCACTTTTAGTGCTGATGGTAAACTAGCTGTATCTGCTGGTTGGGATGGAAATGTAAATATACAGCGAGTTGATACCTGGAAATCTCAAGTATTCCAAGCTGATGATTCACCGATATTAGCCATTGATATTAGCAGGGATGGGCAAATAGCGACAGCCGCTGGTCAAAAAATTAAGCTATGGAATCTTAATAACCAACTACTTCAAACCTTTACTGGACATACAGATATTGTCACCAGTGTTGCATTTAGTTTAAATCGCCAACATCTCGCTTCTGGAAGCGATGATAAAACAATTAAACTTTGGCGTCTCAGAGATGGTAAACTAATGCAAACGTTATCTGGACATCAAGATGGTGTCACCAGCGTTGCTTTTAGTCCAGATAGTCAAACATTGGCAACTTCTAGTCATGATGGCACAGTCAAACTTTGGCGTGTAGTGGATGGCAAGTTTTTAAAAACTTTACAGGATGACATTGGTGGAAATGTAACTGTCGTTAAATTTAGTCCAAATGGCAATATTTTAGCTTCTACAAGTTCCAATAATAATATTCACCTTTGGAACATTGCAGACAACACCTTAATTAAACTTACAGGTCATACACAAGCTGTTAATTCTCTTAGCTTTAGTTCAGATAATCAAATACTCATTTCTGGTAGTGCAGATAATACTATCAAATTCTGGAATCTTGGTGATGGCACTTTAGTCAAAACTTTATTGGGACATCCTGGTAAAATTAATTCTCTTAGTCTTAGTCCCGATGGAAAAACTTTACTAACTGGTGGTGAAGATGCTGGAGTAACCCTATGGAATTTGAATCTAGATACTTTAATGCAGCAAGGATGCAATCGAGTAGATAATTATTTAAGGAGCTTGAATGTCGTTGTAAGCGAACATGATACCTGTAAAAATTTTAGTCGCTCCACCTTCCCGACGACGGGGATTTCCTCTCCAAGGTAAGGTTTTTTTTGCAGATATTACAACATTTGTTGTTGGTACTTGATGGATAACAGGAGTCATTGATACTGTTAATAACGAAGCAACCACCAAACAAGTTTGTTTAATTTTCATGGTTTTATTCTCAGAAAACTTCACTGATTTATAGGTTGTTTTCTGAAAAATTATGCAGGGTTTTTTGCTCTGGTTAAATATTTTGTTTATTTAACCGCTGAGGCGCAGAGGTAAGAGAAGAAGAGGTTAGAATAGGGGTAGGTTTAAACCTAAGTTGATTCCAATTGAGAAGTTGTCTAAATCTACGGTTGTGTCCGATGAGGAACCGAATAGGTATGATGCGGAACCACCAATAAATAAGTCTTGGTTAATGCTGTAAATTGTTTCTAAACTTAGTTGATGTTGAGTGTCAAATCTTTCTTGTTGGGTGAAGTCTTTTAATGTTAATCGATAGTCTAATGCTGTTTGCAGTTTGGGAGAGATGTCATACCGCAAACGCGCTCCTAGTGTATTTGCTACTCTACTTTGGTCGTTAGGTGTAGCAAAGCTGGCTCGTAGTTCGTAAAATGAATCTAAACGTATTTGATTGTCTAATTGGTCTTGTCGTCCAACACTTAAACGGATGGAATCATCTAATAAGAGACGTTTGCCATTTTCATCTCTATATACTCTGTCTTGTACCCATCCTAGTTGACCATACATTCCTGGCGCAATTCGTTGTTGTACTCCGACGTTATAGTTGAGGAAATTATAATTAAAGTCTCCTTTATCTGCATATCTTGCTAATCCACCACTGACAGCAGCTACTAAGCGAGTATCTTCTGATAATTTTGGTGTTGCAAGTAAAGACGCGCTGTTGATAAATACAGTGTCACTTGGTTGAGAAAATTCTAACGCACTAATATTGGAACTTGTAAAAGCTGAAGAACGCAGCAGTAATTGTACATTCGGTTGACGACGTGGTGAGGGTTGTTGTGAGGGAGAAATAATGTTGATTTCCCCTAATTCATTTTCCACATCTTCAGAATCGAGTGGTTGATTTTCATCGGGTATTGCTGGTTCTGGTTCTCCTAATGGTACTTGAGTTAGGGAAAACTCATTCGTGATTACTTCTTGCGTATTAGGTGAAGAATTAGCAAGAACTTGACGGAAATCACAAATAACTAACGTAGCTAATGAACAAAGCGTAACAGTAAAGAGTCTCATAAATTTTTTATTGTCTAGGTGGTGTTTGTGGTTCTATTTCTGGTTCTAGTTGCTCGACTACTTCATTTGTTGGTGTCACCACATCCCGTCTATCTTCAAAAGTCCGCAAAGGATCATCTGAATTAGTAGTGATACAATTAGTTGCCAACGTACTAGAATGATAACGACCATTGATGCTACACAATCCTTCCACCCATAATCTCTGAGCTTCCACCGCTGCAAGTGTTTCTTTCCTCACTGCATTTAATAGCGATCGCACATCAGGAGTTTCTTTTTCTACTTCCGCTTCTTGTCCTGGTCCTAACCCTAAAGAAAGACTACTTGTTTGATAAAATTTGCGTAAGTCAAAGTTCTGTACAGGTCCAATCACTCCATCTTTCACCGTAACTGTTTGACCTGCTTGCAAAGTAACTTGCTTACCATCAAGACTTGTAACTGTCACTGGTAAACTCGTTAAATTAAATACTCCACCAGTATTTTTCTCACTATCAAAATACAACGCTACCGCACCACTGCGTAAACTGGTAGGATATATATCTGTACCGGGTAATGGTGTTGCTGGTGGACCAGAAATATTATCTACTGTAAATTGTGGTGTCTCTACTGTCGTTACTGTACTTCCTGGTCCAGCCATTGCTAATGCTGTCCCATTTCTTAACTCTAATATTGTTTGCGATCGCAAGCCACCACCAGGTAACTCATAACGACGTAAACCTGGTTTAAAACGGAAAGTTGCACTGGAACCAATCCTTGCTAGTGAACCTTCGTTAAACTTCAGTTCCGCTTTTGACCGCGTTTTGGTTTGCAGTGCATCTAAAGGAACTAGTACATCTGCTCGCTTAGCTGCTCTAGGTGGTTTATTTTTGAGTAATAGTTGTACCTGATTTAATAATTTATATACTTCCGCACGAGTTAACGAATCTTGCTGAGCTTGTACAGATGTTGTACATAACGCTGCAACTAGACTACCGACCAATAAGTGTGTGAAGAATCGAACTTTTTGTCTCACCACAGTTTCCTCTGATGCGTCGATTTTAAACTACATCCTCCTACAGTGTTATTCCGGATATTGGCTAGAGGATTTCATAGATATACCTAAAGATAGATATAGAGAATAGCACCGCTTATAATCTAATGTTGATTGTGCCAATCTGTAGCTTGCTGACGAATAATTTGCAACTCTGTTTCCGTCATTTTGTCAAGATTTGTTAAGATGACACTCATCCTTCCTTGCGATCGCAACTTTTCTCGATGACGTGCTAAAAAGTTCCAATAAAAGAAGTTGAAAGGACAGGCTTTTTCACCAATGCGTTCTTTAGGATTGTACACACAACTTTTACAATAATCACTCATCTTATTTACATAATTTGCCGATGCAGCATATGGTTTGGATGCTAATATGCCACCATCAGCAAATAATCCCATCCCAATCACGTTTGTTTGCATCACCCAATCGTAACCATCTATAAATGCTGTGTGAAACCAATTTTCTACTTCTTGGGGTGTAAACCCAGCGATCAAGGAAAAGTTACTCAACACCATCAATCTTTGGATATGATGAGCATAACCTGTACGTAACAACTGCGTAATAACTTGGTGGAAACAATTCATTTGCGTCTCACCTGTCCAAAAAAACTTCGGTAAAGGTTGATGATGGTTGAACCAATTTTTTTCTAGATAATCTTCTCCCCCCTTTAGCTGATATATACCATGCATATATTCTCGCCAACCGAGTACTTGACGAATAAATCCTTCTACAGAATTGAGTGGTAGTTGATAAAGATGATATGCTTGTTCTGCTGCTTGTATTACTTCTAGTGGTTGCAGTAAGCCAATATTTAGGTATGGGGAAATCATAGAATGCCACATTGTTTCTTCCCCTGTCACCATTGCATCTTGGTAAGTGCCAAAATTTGGTAATCGATGTTGAACAAACCAATCTAATACTTGCAGTGCTTGGGAACGAGTTACACCCCAGGGAAAATCTTGCAGTTCTCCATAGGTGGGAATATCTAAAGAGTTGACGTATGAAATCACTTCAGTCGTAATTTCGTCTGGTTTAAACCACAAAGCATCTGGTGTTTTTAACTTCCCTTTCGGTGGTTGGCGATTTTCTTTATCTAAATTCCATTGTCCACCAATCGGTTGATCTGCTGCCATTAATATCCCAAAACGTTTCCTTCCTTCTCTGTAAAAGTCTTCCATAATCAACCGTTTACGGGGTTTTGCCCATTTTGCAAATTCTTCATTACTCCACAAGAAGCGATCACTGGGAAGAAGAGTTATCTGACAAGGAAGTTTTAAATTTTGAATTAGTTGTAGAAATGGTTTATCTGTGGGTGTCATCACCCGCAGTTCGGTAATTTGATTATCTTGTACCCATTCAAGTAACGGTGAAGCGAAATCTTCTGCTATTTTATACGTGACGGGATGACCTAATTGTCCTAACTCTTGGGCAAAATGCCGCATCGCCGACCAAATTAAGGCTAACTTCTGTTTATGATAGGGACGTACTTGCACATGATGAAGCGATTCTATCATGATCACAGGCAAATCTGACGAATTTTGCAAGACTGCTTGTGTCGATAATTGGTCACCTAATACCCAAACTCCAATGGTCATTTTACATTTGTGATGATTTTACTCACGCGATCGTAGCATTAGGGGAGAGGGAGACTCCATAATTACCAAAAATGCTACGATAGACGAATATTAAAATTTGTTCATTTCTCAAATTGTTTCAAGTTTTGGGAGAAATAATTATATGAGCATCCTAGTCATAGAGCATCCTATACAAGAAAAATTAGTCACATTATCTGATGTTTCTTGGAAGCAATTTAAAGGAATTGAGTTTCAACTCCAAGATAACCGCAGTGTTAGATTATCATATTTGTCAGGAATCTTAGAAATTATGTCCCCCATCGGAGATAAACACGAGTATGTAAAACGGACTTTAAGCCTTTTATTGGAAGCGTATATGAAACACGAAGGTATCCGTTTCTACGGTCGTGGTGGTTTTACACTTGAAGAACCGGGTTACGCTTCTGGTACTCCTGATGAATCTTACTGTATCGGTAGCAATAAAGAAACCCCAGATATTGTGATTGAAGTTATCGTTACTAGCGGTACAATCAATCGTAAAGAATTATATAAACCTAAACGAGTTCCAGAAATTTGGTTTTGGAAGTCTAATCAAATTAAAATATTCCGCTTAAACTCATCCAATGAATACGAAGAAGTTAGCCACAGCGGATTTTTCCCTAATCTAGATCCATCCCTGCTACTAGATTATATCGCCATGCCTGACCAGTATGATGCTGTACAAGCATTTACACAAGCTCTCAAAAATCCAAAATCCTAATCCCGCTTCATCCACTTCTGTACTAACAGTTGCACTCCCAACGCAAATAATCCTAACGCGACTATTCCAAATATCCCTGTCCCTAAAGCTACCACCCCCACAACCAGCGTCCGGACAGCAGATGCTATATTTACTACCATCGGATTATCTGAATGTATTGGCTTGGTTGCAAATGTTGTGGCGATCGCTATCATTAACTTATATAGCGCAAATCCTAGTACTCCCGACATTACCGAACCTGTAAAACACCGTAATGGAGTAGGTTCTACTTGTATTTGATTCTCTACTTCTGGCGTCGGATTTGGATTGCTCATAATTGTTATACAACTATAAAATTATTAATCCACATTAAGAATTAAAATTACTAATATAGTGTACAACGAAATTAGGGTTACTAGGAATTCCTAGTAACCATATAATATCAAGTCCTAACGACGATAAAAACTTTGCGCCTACCCTGTCCGAAGCTAATACGGTTTCTTAGGAGAGTTTTCAACTTAATGAGGTACACTGGTAGGGGCACGGCATCAGTAGGATTTTTCATTTACCCGCAATATTTCAAACGCCGTGCCCTTACGAGGTAATATAACTGTACCTCGTGAGATACGCTGACCCTTAAACAGTTACGTTTTGAGAAAACAGATGGTTAAAGGTATTAAGACCTGATGCTTGCAAATCGGTTGTTAGAGGTTGAAAAACTTCACCCAATTTGTCCATGAGAGAACCAACTAAATCATCAGCAGCAGACTTAGTACCTACTCCTAACAATAATGTATCTAGCTGAGCAAGCAAATCACCACCACCAGTAGTTGATTTGTCAAGGACAACAGACCAGTTACCATTACCTATAACAATGCTGTTATTAGTAAAGACCCGATTGCCATTACCAATCACTAAGTTATTATTACCAAAGTCCCAGTTACCATTACCAATAGTTGTATTGTTACTTCCAAAACCCCAGTTACCATTACCAAGAGTCGCATTATCTCTAGTGGAATTCCAATACCAGTTACCATTACCAATAGTTTCGTTACTGCTACTATTATCTAAATGCCAATTGCCATTACCGATAGTTGCGTTATCACGGCTAGAATCCCAATTCCAATTAGCATTACCGATAGTTGCGTTAGAGTTACCGTAGTCCCAGTTGGCATTACCAATAGTTGCGTTATCCCGACCAAAGTCTTTGTTACCATAACCAATAGGTATTTCACCCTCAGGAGTCATAAACACATTGTCAGAGCCATTGAAAGGTAAGATACCATCAAGAGCAACGCTGATAATATCGTAAGGTATCTCTTGATCTGGAGTACCAACACCTGAAAATATGCTCAGGGGGTTACTACCACTAGCTGCTGATTCATCACTGTTAGCTAATTCGTTTACAGTGTTAACACCGCTATTAAAACTGTACATATCATTTCTGAACAGTGTTAATAAGTCGGAAGGTGTTTTGAAAGGTGTGTTATTACCACCAAAAAAGCTATCACCATTACTTGAGTTGAGATTTTGAGTGAAGTTCAAAATTCCAGATTGAACATTCTTCAATGTCTCTAAGGGTGATTGTTGAGGACTACTGCTATCACCACTGTTTAAAGATGAGGGTAAATTACCACCAAAAATTAATTTTGTGATATCAAATTGAGCTGAACCACCAGCGAATGGATTACCGCTACCACCAGCGAATGGATTACCGCTACCACCACCAGCAGTTGGATTACCGCTACCACCACCAGCAGTTGGATTACCGCTACCACCACCAGCAAATGGATTACCGCTACCACCAGCGAATGGATTACCGCTACCACCACCAGCGAATGGATTACCGCTACCACCACCAGCGAATGGATTACCAGTGCTAGCTAAAAGGTCGTCACCAGGGTTGGGAGTAGCACCACCTTCACCAAAAGGGTTGTAAGTACCAGTTGATTCATCACCATCACCAGGCTGAGTTTCAGTTCCAGTACCACCTGCAAGAAAATTCGATTCTCCAGAAGGTAAGGGAAATTGTTCGCCGTAAACTGACTTTAAATAATCTAATCCTGGTAATTTCGGCTCATTACCTTCACCAAATGGATTATTTCCATCAGCAAATGGGTTAGTAGTAGATGGATCCTTTGCTTCATTCAACGGTAGTCTATTACGCAGTTTGTCAAAGACAACATCAATTGCTCGATCAAAAGTATCTGTTACAGCTGAAGAAAATCTATCTGGTGGTGTTTGATTATCAGTTACCCATTGACCATTACTGATAAGTATATTACCTAGAATACCACTACTACCTTGAAAATTATTACTACTACTAGACCCTCTTGTGAGATTAGAAATAGACTGGATAACATCTGTACTAGTAGTGTTAGAAAATAGATTACTAGTAAAATTACTAGATTTTGCAGCTTCCATTAACAATAATTCTCCTATTTTAAGCGTGAAAATGGCATTCAATTAAAATTCCTATGCATTTACTGGTCGGAATTCTATTTTGACATTTACGGAAAATCGTAGCTTGAACTATGTAAAGTAACTTTTGACCTAATTAAACAAGATTTTGGGTTGTCCTATAAATTGGACAACCCAAAACCTAAGTATTTAAACTGATCTAAATTGCTGTAGTGTTATCAGTAGATTGATTAACTTGATTAACCAATGGTGCAAAAGTATCTCTAAAGCTTTGGAAAGTTTGCACAGCATTATCTAGCGTTTGCGACAACTGAGTGTCACCACTAGCAGTATTACTACCACTTACAAATGGATTGCCGCCACCTGTAAATTGGCTACCTATTTCACGCCAATTTGAGATATTGGTCTGTATTGCTTCTAAGGCATCAGAGTCTATGGGGAACACACTACTACCAGCAACTAAGTTATTATCAGTGGATGGATTTACATTAGTGGAATCAGTACTTCCGTTAGTAAAACCCTGACCAGAAAGAGATTGGAAAGTTTCTATAACTGACGCAGGAGGTAAGGGCGAGTTTTCACCGTAAATCGAATTGAAGAAGTTGGAAACTGATTCGTAAGTTAGATTATCGTTACCAAATGGAACGTTACCACTAGCAAAATTAGTAACATCAAGGTTTGGGATAACGCTATTTGTATCATCAGTACTAGCTGGTGCTGAAGGTACTTCGCTAGAAGTAGTTGCAGTGGAGTTAGTGTTTGCTTCACTCATCATTGAGTTGACCAAGTTAGTAACAGTTTCACTAATCTCACTAGCGATCGCTGGGCCTGTTCTACCATTATCCAATCCTTGTCGGATGGAGGTACTTAGATTATCAATCGTATCGTTGATTATGTCTGTCATTGGATTTGTAGTGTTATTAGTAGTAGATGAATTGTCGGTGCTATTTAAAGAGGTGTTACCACCACCAGCTTGACCACCGCCGAATGGATTGCCACCAGCTTGACCACCACCGAATGGATTGCCACCAGCTTGACCACCGCTAGAACCTCTATTAGTAAATGGGTTGAGGTTTCTAGTATCCATTTCGCTTATATTAGGAATCCCTCCACCAGGAGGAAATAATTGATCAATATTCATTCTTAGTTGAGCAAAAGGCGATCCCATAAAACCTGTAGAAGAATTGCCACTGCCAGTTGATGTTTGACCGCTACTTTCTGAAATGTTAGTTGATTCAGCCATTTGTACTGTCCTCTAAGTTGTGCTTCAATATCCAATCGGTTTTATAAATTTATTTAATTTGACTTGTAATTACTACTTGATAGTCTATTTTTTTACTACTAAATTCATACTTAAACTGTGAAAAAAAATAGATATATTACTCATTCACCAGAGTACATTTATGTAGGTATAAATATTCTGGTAACACTAGAATATCTAAAGATACAAATAAACCTAGCCAGGTATTTCAAAAATTAAAGACGATAAACATTAGCCAACTCAACAACTAACCTTACATTATTTTGTAAACATCTTGCGTAATTTAACAGTACTATTATTTAAATGAAATACACAATTGAGCTATTTTTCTCATTCATGTATTTCAACTAGCCGAGAACCATCGAATTAGGGATATCACATTTCTCATACCGTACTAACTTATGCAATTTATATAGAGCATACAATGAATAATCTTTTGGCGGGCTTTTCAATATTTTAGGTATTTTAATATTTCTAACGTTGGAAATAGTAGTAAGTCAAACTGAAGACAGATAATTAAATCAACAATTTATGTTATGTATGTGATGAACGTCACATCAAAATTTATGTATTAAAAAGAGTGATATACTACTAGACTAATCTTACAGCGGTTTTCAACTTGATGAGGTACAGTAGCCACAATTATAAAACCAGCAAACAATAAAATGTAGGGGCACGGCTTCCGAAATACTACGGGTGAATCAAAAATCCTACTAGTGCCGTGCCCTTACGAGGTAATATAACCGTACCTCATAAACCTGGAATATGCTGTATATTACTTGATAACTAATTAGATAATTTTCTAAATAGATTTTATTTGATTATAGCCTTTGAGTAATTAATCAATATTAAAATCATGCTACTTCTTTTTTGATATGTGAAATGCAGGTAGGGGCTATAACATTATTGTTATGCCCCTATGAAAAATTTATATTTCAACCTGCTTTAGATAAACCAAAAGCTATTGGTATCGATAAATTTGTCTATTGTGTCTCTACACTCCTACCAGAGCAGGTTGTGGCCAGCGACCCATTACTCTACCAATCACAGACATTTCCTGAGATAGACGGTCGAATTTCTCTGGAGTTAGAGATTGAGGCCCATCAGATAGAGCTTTAGCTGGGTTAGGGTGAACTTCAATCATCAAAGCATCACAACCAACAGCGATCGCACCCAAAGCCATTGGACCGACATACTCAGATTTACCAGTACCATGACTAGGGTCAATCATGATAGGTAAATGGGTAAGAGTTCTTAAAACTGGAATAACCGATAAATCCAAAGTATTACGAGCATATTTGGCATCAAAAGTTCTGATCCCCCGTTCGCAAAGAATCACATTCGGATTACCAGAAGCAAGAATATATTCAGCTGCCATCAACCACTCATCAATAGTTGCAGCCATCCCCCGCTTAAGTAATACAGGCTTATCCTGAGCGCCCACCTTCTTCAATAAGGAGAAGTTTTGCATATTTCTCGCCCCTATCTGAATGATATCGGCTGTTCTCGCTACCGCCGATAAATCAGCAGCATCCATCAACTCAGTAATAATCCCTAAGCCTGTAGCTTCTCGTGCTGCTGCTAACAAATCTAAAGCACTCTCACCATATCCTTGAAACGCATAAGGTGAAGTACGAGGTTTGTAAGCACCACCACGAAGAAACTTAGCTCCCGCAGCCTTAACTCGCTTAGCTGTCTCCACAATCATGGCTTCATTTTCCACCGAGCAAGGGCCTGCAACTACCACAATCGGATGAAGTTCGCCGAAGTGGACAAATTCGTTTGGTGTAGAAACAACAACCTCACTAGCTTCTCCGTAACGAAACTTACGACTTACTCGTTTAAAAGGTTGTTCGACTCGCATTGCCTGTTCAATCCAGGGGCTGTATTCTTGAACCTGTAAGGGGTCGATAGAAGCTGTGTCGCCAATCATCCCCAAAATTACTTTATGTTTACCAACACTTTTTTCAACCTTCACTCCCCAAGTATCAGCAATTTCGGCGCTGATCCGATTAATTTCCTCGATAGGTGTGCCAACTTTTAGTACTACGATCATGATTTAAATCTCCATTTGGGTTTATAGCTCACGCATTAGGTGGAACACCTTCCCGAAGGGTAGGCGCAAAGACGCGAAGAAAGACGTATGGAAGATAAACGGGAAATCCTCTACCTTTGCGCCTTTGCGCCTACCGTGCCGGAACGTTTTCAACGTAATGCGTGATATTACTTCAGAAACTTAGCCAGTTGTTCTAACTTGTTCCACGCTTCTCCACTTTTGATAACTTCTTGAGCGAGTCTTACACCTTTATGACAACGCTCAAAGATATCTTTTCCTTCATGTATAGCTTCTCCAACTTCAAACGCTAATGCAGCATTTAAAGCGACTACATCTTGCTGTGCTTGTGTACCTTTCCCTTGCAGAACAGCTTTTAAAATTTCCGCGTTTTCTTGGACATCACCACCCCGTATCGCTGCTGTTGGTGCAGGAGTTAAATTCATGTCTTGAGGGTTGAGTACTACGCAATGTAGTTGTTTGTCTTCAACTAGGGCTAAGTAGGTGATATCCGCTAATCCCGCTTCGTCTAACTTTTCTCTTCCATGAAGTGCGATCGCTCGTCGTATTCCTAAGTCACATAAAGCTTGGGCAATACTTTCTAGCAACAGTGGGTCATTAACACCTACTATTTGTCCTGTTGGTCGCATAGGATTTACCAATGGCCCAAGCAAGTTAAAAATAGTACGTACTTTTAGGGTCTTTCTTAATTCAGATACTGCTTTTAGTGCGGGATGCCATCCGGGAGCAAATAAAAAGGTGATTCCTACCTCATCAACTGCTGCTCGCACTTTACTAGAATCTGCTGTTAGATTTATACCTAGCGCTTCTAGTACATCTGCTGAGCCAGTTTTGCTAGATGCTGACCGATTACCGTGTTTGGCTACTTTAATTCCAGCGGCTGCGGCAACAAAAGCTACAGCAGTAGAAATATTGAAAGTAGAAGCTCCGTCTCCTCCGGTTCCGCAGGTGTCAATTAGGGGTGTAGAGACGACTCGTTGAGTCGTCTTATCATGATGGGAAGATTGCAGGACATTCGCCATGCCTACGAGTTCTTCTGTGGATACACCTTTGGCTTGGATGGCTGCTAAAATTGCTCCTGATAGTACAGGAGGAATCGCTTGTGCAATCCAACCGTTCATCAAGTCAGTTGCTTGGTTGACGGAAAGGGAACGGTGGTTCAGTAATTGTTGGAGTATATCAGGCCAATCGGAAGTAGGAGTCGGGGTAGTTGTAGGTAAGGTTGGTGTTGTTAGGATCATTACCAATTTCCGTTTATTAACTGAGATGCAATTTTTTGGCGACGGTGTTAACGTCTTTGTCTCCTCTACCGGAGCAATTGATAACGATGCGAGGACTACCTGTTAATTGGGGACACAAAGTTTCTAAATAGGCGATCGCATGAGCGGTTTCCAGCGCGGGTATGATTCCTTCTAGTTGGGATAGCCTTTGGAATGCTTCTAGGGCTTGTTCATCGGTGACGCTGTAATATTCAGCGCGTTTCATATCTTTGAGATAACTGTGTTCTGGCCCAACACCAGGATAATCTAATCCTGCACTAATTGAATGTGCTTCTATGATTTGACCATCATCATCTTGTAGTAGATAACTCATGGCTCCATGTAATACACCAACTCGTCCCAATGTCAAGGTAGCTGCGTGTTTTTCTGTATTTACGCCTTCTCCTGCTGCTTCTACACCAATTAAGCGTACACTTGGTTCATCAACAAATTCATGAAATAAGCCAATCGCATTAGAACCACCACCTACACAAGCTAATAGTATATCAGGTAGTCCTCCCCATTTTTCTTGGGCTTGAGCGCGAGTTTCTGTACCAATCATGGCGTGGAAATCACGTACTAACATTGGGTACGGATGGGGACCAGCCACTGAACCAAGTATGTAATGGGTGGTTTCTACGTTTGTCACCCAATCCCGAATTGCTTCGGATGTTGCGTCTTTTAATGTACCTGTACCTGCTTCTACTGGTTGCACTCGCGCTCCCATTAACCGCATCCGAAATACATTGAGTGCTTGTCTTTCCATGTCTTGTACACCCATGTATATCACACAGTCTAGACCGAAACGAGCGCACACTGTTGCTGTTGCTACTCCGTGTTGCCCTGCACCTGTTTCCGCGATGATCCGTTTTTTGCCCATGCGTTTGGCTAGTAATACTTGAGCCAATGCGTTATTAATTTTATGAGCGCCTGTGTGATTTAAGTCTTCTCGTTTTAAGTAAATTTGTGCCCCTGTACCATCAGGACGGGTGTAGCGTGCGGTAAGACGTTCTGCTAGGTATAATGGGCTTGGTCTTCCTACGTAGTCTTTGAGCAGGTTTTGTAGTTCTGTTTGGAAACTGGGGTCTTGGCGATATTGTGCGTAAGCGGTTTCTAATTCGCTTAATGCCGGCATTAATGTTTCGGGAACGTATTTTCCGCCGAATTTTCCAAACCTACCGAGGGAGTCGGGTCGTTGTGTAGCAATTTTGATGTCTGGTGTGCTGACCATAATTTATTTTGGTGAGTTTGATGTTTTGAAAATAACCACAGAGACGTAGAGATAGGTTGACCGAGGATTTCCTCTCTGTTCCCTAAATGAAAAGGGCTTTTTCCCCCTGTTCCCTGTTAAGAGTTCCCTGTTCCCTTAAAAGTGTTTGTTTGAGTTCTTGACAAAATTCTTCTATTGCTTGTAGTCCTTGTTCAGGAGTACCACTGGCTAGGCGTTTGACAAATGCGCTACCAACTATGACTGCATCTGCACCCCATTCCATAACTTGATTTGCTTGCTCTGGCTGGGATATACCAAAACCTACGCCGATTGGTTTATCTGTTTTTTTACGTATTTCTATAAGTATGTCGGATACTCGTGATTCCATTTGCGATCGCATTCCTGTAACCCCGGTGACGCTAACTAGATAAATGAATCCTTGGGATTTTTGGGCGATCGCTTCTATTCTTTCTGCTGAGCTTGTAGGAGCTATTAACAAAATTACTTCTATACCATTTTCAGCAGCAATCTTTATTAATTCTGCTGCTTCTTCTAACGGTAAATCGGGGATCACTAAACCACGTACTCCTACAGACGCAATTTGCTTCAGGAATGTCTCAATCCCCCGATGCAGTATTGGATTGTAGTAAGTAAACAATATTATCGGTGCTTGTAAGTTTGGACTCACCTCTGCAACCATTTCTAGCACTTGCTCTAATTTTATACCTTTTTGCAAAGCACGAGTGGCTGCTGCTTGAATTACTGGCCCATCTGCTAATGGGTCAGAATAGGGAACACCTAATTCTATGAAGTCAGCACCATTACTATCTAATATTTGTAGCGCTTTGGCTGTGGTTTCTAAGTCCGGATCCCCAGCTGTAATAAAGGGAATCAAAGCGCATTGGTTACTTTTTCTTAAGGTTTGAAAACGATGGGAAATAGAGTTCATATTGTAAATGAGTAAGAGGGTGTGGGGTGCGAAGTGTGGGGTACTGAGTGCATAGGGTCATAGATAAAACAGTAAACTATCACCGCATTTTTCCTATTCCCTGTTCCCTTTCTTAAAACAACTACCCACTATACGTACGGGCTGGTTTCAAACCTACCCTAACAAACTCCGCACAGCTTGCTCTACGTCAGTTTGCTTAACTAAAGATTCTCCCACTAAAACAGCGCGAACTCCTGCTTCTGCAACAAAAGATAAATCGGCTGCTGTGTATAATCCTGATTCACTGACGAGGGTAATATTTAAATTTTGCAATTGTTGCTGACGTTGTGTCAAAAGTTGCCTTGTTAGAGCAATATCTACTGTAAAATCTTGGAGATTACGATTATTCACACCAACTAAGCGGATATTATCTAGCTGTAACACTCTATCTAATTCTGCTAAGGTATGAACTTCTACTAAAGCATTCATTCCTAAACTATGAATGAGTTGTAACTTGTCTTGAAGTTCTTGGTCTCTGAGGATAGCTGCAATTAATAATACCGCATCTGCGCCAAGCGATCGCGCCAGATATATTTGGTATGGGTCAATAATAAATTCCTTACACAACAAGGGTATATCTACACTATGGCGGATATTTCCTAGATTAGAGAAACTTCCTTGACAGAATTTTTGATCGGTAAGTACAGAAAGACAAGATGCACCACCTTTCTGATATGCTTGAGCGATCGCTATTGGGTCAAAATCTTCTCTAATGATTCCTCGACTGGGTGATGCTTTTTTTACTTCTGCTATCAAACTCGGGTGATGAGGACTATTTTGCAATGCTTTGACAAAATCTCGGACTACAGGTGCAGTATTTAGTTGATTTTGTACAGCTTCTAAAGGTGTGTCTTGTCGCATCTGGGCAATTTCTTGCTTTTTATACGACACAATTTCTTCAAGTATATGTCGAGAGGTGGTGAGCATGGGGG
>Ga0224723_1001022_pt1 | contig 17823 bp, 12 predicted proteins | sample Balambano_FR2_Me_FD_161647 | JGI IMG/M metagenome (GOLD analysis project Ga0224723, IMG submission 161647) | Freshwater sediment microbial communities from Lake Towuti, South Sulawesi, Indonesia - Balambano_FR2_MetaG | ecosystem: Environmental > Aquatic > Freshwater > Lake > Sediment | place...
GACTCGGATAGATCGACAATCAAGCCAGTCAGCGCGCCCAGCGAGAAGCCAATGGCCGCCCCGATCGGGCCGGCCACGGTCCCTGCCGCGAGCCCGGCAGCCGCCCCGACCTGGCCGGCCAGTAACCCGGTGACGCTGCCGGTCAGCATGCCGACGGCGGTGCCGAGCGGCCCCTCGTCGGCCGCCTGCTGCACGCGGACGTCCCCCGTGTGGTCCTTCACCAGGACGGCCGTCGCGTAGAGCGTGATATCGCCATCCCGGTGGAGCTCCTTGAGTGCCTGGAGGCCTTCGAAGGCGGCGGCCTCGGTGTCAAACACTGCTACCAGCATCTTGTTCATGGTGTGTTCTCCTTTCGAAGAGGTGTTGCTATTCGTTCAGGTCACACGATGACTTTAGCAGCAGCGTGGGTGAGCAAGCATCCCGCATGTAGGGGATGCGTGTAGGGGATTGTGGGGGTGTACAGGCTCCAATGGGAAGAGAGGGAGACGGAGGTGCCTGCGCGACCTCCTTCTTGCAGTGAGTGGCACTTTATCACGGGATCAGCATAACGAGCGTCTCAGCGACTAAGGCAGGTTTGTCCTCTCCCTCGATCTCGATTGTGTTCCACACCGTCATGAGCATGCGCCCGCCGCCTTTGTTCTCCACTGCCCGCAGAGTGGCCCGATTACGAATACGGGCGCCGGTTTTGACGGGCGCGGGGAAGCGCGCTCGCCCAAGCCCATAGTTGATCACCTGCCCCACGCCGTCTGGTACCATCCCGCTCGAATACAAGAATTGCGGGAGTAGCGCGAGGATCATATATCCGTGGGTAATGGTTGAGCCGTACGGGCTTTCGCGCCGCGCACGCTCGACATCAATGTGAATCCACTGATCATCGCCAGTACACTCGGCAAATTCATTGATGCGCTCTTGATTGATCGTTAGCCAATCCGAGACGCCTAATTCGTGCCCAACAAATTCCTGAATGGTCGCCAATGTATAGCGGTCCGGTGCCATTAGCTTCTCCCCTGCTAGATTTTAGATTGCTGAACGTTCGCCCCACGGCGCGGCACGTAGGGCATAAGCCTGGCCGTTGCCCTACGTGCCGCCACTACTAAGCTGAATAGCTTGCTCACGCATCTGCCCGCCCGCCCTGCTGCATACGATGCTAACCGGATCAACGAGCGAGGCGTTATATCAAAGCGCAGAGCGTAGAGCGCAGAGCGCAGAAGGCTCAATCGCTTCAGAACGCCGTCAGTGTCGTATGGCGATGCACGGTCTGTTTGAGGAGATGATATGAGTTGTGTTCTGGCTGATAGTGATCGTTTCTTCCTCCTATCAGCGCAACTCGCGCTTAAGTATCTTGCCCGTCGCGGTCTTGGGAAAGGAGGTACGAAACTCGATCATGCGCGGATATTTGTACGCGGCCATGGTCTCCTTACACCAAGCGATCAGCTCTGCCTCACTAGGGGTCTGTCCCTCTTTGAGAATGATAAAGGCCTTGACTTCCTCGCCATGGCTCTCGTGCGGCACGCCCACCACCGCCGCCAGGCTCACCGCCGGATGCGTCATCAGTACCTCTTCGATCTCGCGCGGGTAGACGTTGAAGCCGCTGCGGATGATTAGATCCTTGGCGCGATCCACGATGTAGAGATAGCCGTCCTCGTCACGTCGCCCTATGTCCCCGCTGTAGAACCAGCCATCCTTGATTGCCGCCGCCGTCGCTTCGGGCCGCTTGTAGTAGCCCTTCATGATGTTGTAACCGCGAATCGCAATCTCGCCCAACTCGCCTGTCGGCACGTCGTTGCCCTCCGGGTCCACCACCCGCACATCGACCCCCCAGAGTGGTAGCCCGATCGAGCCGGGCTTGGTTGGGCGGTCATAGCGATTGCAGGTTGCGAGCGGGCTGGTCTCCGATAGCCCATAGGCTTCTAGGATCTTGATCTTGTAGCGCTGCTCGAACCCCTGTAGTAACTCCACGGCGATGGGTGCCCCACCCGACATGCAGACACGCAGGTTGCGCGCGATCTGTTCGAGGTCGTAGCGGTTGGCTTCGGGGTAATTGAGCAACTCCCAATACATGGTCGGCACGCCCGCGAAGAACGTCACGTTCTCGCGCTCCATCGCGGCGAAGGCGGCCTCCGGGCTGAAACGCGGCAGCAGCACCAGGGTGGCGCGGAGACAGATCCCATTGTTCATATGCGCGGTTTGACCGAAGGAATGGAACAGTGGCAAGGTGACCAGATGCACATCGTGATCAGCACGCGGGACCAGGAAATCGAACGCCCGCGCGTTGAGCAGCATATTAAGATGAGTCAGCTCGGCGCCTTTGGGCTGGCCGGTAGTGCCGCTGGTGTAGAGGATCACCGCGGTATCGTCGGGGGCGGTCTGTACCGTCTCAAAGATCGGCGACTGGTCATCCAGGACGGTCCCGAGGGTGGTGACTCCCGCGATTGGCGATGGAGCAGCCGGGTTGGCGGTCATCAGGAAAAAGTGCTCGCAACTGTCCACCTGTTGGAAGCCAGCGTAGCCGTACTCGCCAATTGGCAGTTGGGGCGTGCCCTCGAAGCAGAAGAAGGCTTTGGCCTCCGAGTCTTGCAAATAATAGGCAATCTCGCGCGGCTTGTTGAGCACGTTGATCGGTACGACCACCGCACCTGCCTTGAGAATGCCATAGTAGACGATCGGGAAGTAGGGCACGTTCGGACAGCTAAGGACGACCTTGTCGCCCTTTCCGATGCCACAGCGTGCCAGCAGATTGGCGACCTGGTTGGCGGCGGCGTTGAGCGCAGCATAGGAGAGCCGTGTCTCGTTGAAGACTATCGCAGCGCGCTGGGGCTCTTCGCGCGCACTATCTTCGAGAAGAATCGACAAATTCAGCATCCTAGTGCTCCTTTCTTGTCATGCATGTCTCACACGAACGCGCTGAAGCCGGTGATCGTCCGTCCGACGATCAGCGTATTGATCTCGCGCGTGCCCTCGTACGAGTAGATTGCTTCCGCATCGGCCACGAAGCGCCCGACGTTCTCCTCCAGCAAGATCCCGTTGCCGCCCAGCAGCTCGCGCGCATAGCCGACCGTCTCGCGCATCTTGCTGGTACAGAACGCCTTCGCCAACGAGGCATGCTCGTCGCGCATCACGCCGGCATCCTGGAGCTGCGACAAGCGCGCCACCATACACTCCGAGGCCGTGATATTGCCCAGCATGCGCACCAGCAGATCCTGCACGAGCTGGAAGCTGCCGATCGGGCGACCAAACTGCTGGCGCCGCTTCGCGTAGGCTAGCGCGTGTTTATATGCGCCACGCGCGCAGCCGACTGACATCCAGGCCACACCCGCGCGGGTCATCTTCAAGACCTCCGCTGTGTCGCGAAACGAGCGCGCGTTCTGCAGGCGATGTTCCTCTGGCACACGAACCTCGTCCAGCGTGATCAGCGCATTCTGCACCACTCGCAGCGCGATCTTGTCCTCCAACTTCTCGGTGCTGTAGCCAGGCGTGCCCTTCTCGACCACGAAGCCTTTGACTTGATTGTCGGCGACGTCGCGCGCCCAGATCACGGTCAGGTCGGCAAAGGTGGCATTGCCGATCCATTTCTTCTGGCCGTTCAGCACCCAACTGTCGCCGTCCCGTCGCGCGGTGGTGGTTAGGCCACGGGACGCACCGGAGCCGACCTCTGGCTCAGTCAGGCCGAAGGCGCCGATCGCTTGCATACGCGCCATCGGCGGCAGCCAGCGCTGCTTCTGCTCCTCCGAGCCACACAGGTAGATCGACCCCATCGCTAATCCACTGTGGACGGTGTTGAACGTCGCGATCGAGGGGTCGACGCGCGCCAACTCCATGGCGATGAACCCGTCCAGCAGGGTGCTCTTGCCGCGGCAGCCGTAGCCCTTATAGGCCAGCCCAGCGATATTGAGATCGCGCCATTTTGGGATAAGCTCGAACGGGAACTCGGCACGTACCCAGTAGCTGTTGATAATCGGCGCAACCTGCTCCTCCATGAACGTCCGCACCTGACCGAGCAACTCCCGGTCCTCGTCACTCAACAGTCCCGCGATCTGGTAGAAGTCGCCTTCTGCCGCCGGCAACTCTAATCTGGTCGCTTGGCGCTTGCGCGTGGTGGTGGTCATACTGACCTCCTTATCCGCTTCACAGTCCTTTCCGCCAAGGTAGCGGCGCCTTCAACGTGACAGGAGCGAAGTCGTGAGCAACGGCCGCCGACCGTCGCGCGGTTCACTTCGTCAGCGCGGCGAGCACCAGCGTTGCCATGGTCGCCACGCGCTCCAAGTGGCGGCTGTCCTCCATCAGTCCGGTCGACAGGAACGCGAGCGTGAGGTCGCGCCGGGGGTCGATGCTGAACCCGGTCGAGCCCGCACCGAAGCCGCCAAAGGCATTCGGCGAGTTCATCACGCTAAAGTGATGTCCTGGCAGGTTGCCGTCGCCGCGCACGAAGAAGCCAACGCCGATTGCGGCGGGATAGGTCATCCAGTTCCGCATGCCGTATGTCGCGTCGAAGAAGACGTTGCGCATCTCGCCGGTGTGGTTGCGCGTGCAGAACTCGATCATCGCCGGCGATAGCACACGCGCGGCGTCGAGCTCACCGCCGCGCCGAAGCATCTCGGCAAAGCGATGCAGGTCGTCGATGGTTGTGATGCAGCCGCCGCCCGGGATCTCGCAGCCCGGCGTCGTGATCAGCATACCAACGCCTTCGACCACCTCCTTGGGCGTCAGCGACGGGATGTCCTCGTAGGCGGCGCGGACCGGGCACAGGTGTGCGACGAGATCGTCGCGCGGGCCCAGACTGGTGTCGTGCATGCCGAGCGGCTCGAACAGATCCTCGCGCAGCATGTCGGCGAAGCGTCGCCCGCGGCCGTCGACGCGCAGGCACATGGCCGCGATGATCGAATGCCCAAGCAGGAGCGAATAGTTGACGCGCTCGCCCGGCTGCGATTCGAGCGGCAGCCCGCACGCGAACTGCACCAGCGCCTCGATGTTCATCAGCACCTCAGGCGGCACCAGCGGCACCGCCGAGAGCACACCGCTCGTGTGGGTGAGCAGGTGATAGAGGTTGACTTTCTCCTTGCCGAGCGTGCCGAACTCCGGGATTACTTCGGCGACCGGCGCGTGCAGTCGGAGCAGGCCGCGCTCGACGAGCGAGAGCGCGAGTACGTTGGTAAACTGCTTGGCGACCGACATGGACGCGAACACCGAGTCGGGCCGCAGCGGTGTGCCGGCGGCGCGGTCCGCGTACCCCTCGCACAGGTCGAGCACTGTGGTGCCGCCACGGGCGACGCGCATCGCCACACCGTGGTAGCGGCCGTGCTCGATGTCGGAGACGACCACCTCGCGCACACGTGCGAGGCGGTCGGGATCGAAGCCGAGCTCGGTCAATTCCGCGCGACTCGCTGCAACAGGTAAGTGGCTATTGGTCTTCAGATCGCGATACATTGGTACCTCCGTTGGTAGACCTCGGCAACATCCAGGGAGCCCTCAGGGTATAAGGAGGTTCGGGGAGGGAGGTTCCTCCCCGAAAATCTTTTTCTTCCCACGCATCGATCTTGGAAAGGCGCTAGAGCTTGCCTACCAGGTCCGTGGGAAACATGCCGCGCGCGGTGAAGCCGCCGTCGGCGAGGTGGACCTGTCCGGTGACGTACGAGGCGGCGTCGGAGCACAGGTAGAGCACCGGGCCCGCCATCTCCTCGGGCTGCGCCGGGCGGCCTAGGGGCGCCGTGGCGCGTAGGCGCGCTTCGAGGGCGGGATCGCTCTTCAGAGCGACGGTCATGGGCGTATCGACCCAGCCGGGGGCCAGCGCATTGACCCGAATCCCGTGTGCCGCATACTCGATTGCCGCCGCCTTCGTCAGGCCGATCACGCCGTGCTTGGCCGCCACATAGTGGGGAACACCAGGCTCGGCGACCATCCCTGCGATCGATGCGGTGTTGACGATCGCCCCTCTGCCCGCACGCACCATCTCGCGCAGCTCGTACTTCATGCACAAGAACACACCACGAAGATCGACGGCCAACAGACGATCAAATGCAGCGGTGTCCAGTTGTGCCACGGGTCTGCGGTCCGCGTCCTTCGGGGCAATCGCGGCGTTGTTGAATGCGCAGTCGAGGCGGCCGAAGTGCCGTAGGGTCTCGGAGACGAGCTTCTGGACGTCGGCTTCGTCGGACACGTCGGTGCGCAGGAACAGGGCGTCGCCGCCGGCCTCCTTGACGAGATCGAGCGTCTCGCGTGCAGCATCGTCGTTGATGTCGCCGATCGACACCTTGGCGCCCTGGGTGGCGAAGGCCACCGCGACGGCGCGCCCGATACCCGTTGCGGCGCCCGTAATCAGGACGACTTTTCCCTGGAAATCGAGTACACCACCAGTACCTGCCATCTCATGTACCTCCTTTTATTGCAATCCTTAGTAGTTCGACCGCTGACGAACGGTGTTCTCCGTCGCTGTCCAGTCGCCATCGCCTTCGCGTTGCCAGGCGAGCAGCAGATCGCATTGCGGTTCAGCCAGCACCTCCTGTAGGTTCCAGCCCAACAAGCCCTGCAGCTGCTCGCGCATCCAGTGAGCAAAGGGAGACTGGGAAATTGCCAGCGCCTCACCTGTCTGCTGCGGCTCCTGCATCTGCACGGCGACCAGGAGGAGTTCGCCGTGGAGCAGTTGCAGGAGCTGGATTTGCACCCGGGAGAGCCCGGCTTGCCGACAGAACGTAGCGAACTGCTCTGGGCGTAATTCGGCGACTTCCTGACAAAAGCGTCGCCAGCGCTCCTGGGTTCCCTGCCGCGGGAGGAAGGCGATCTGTAGCTGGGCCATCAAAGCACTCCTTATTCGTACCTGGTCGGCGGCGGATACGAGCTACAGCGCCACCCAGCCTCCATCGACGGGCATCGGGACCCCTGTCATAAATGATGCTTCGTCTGAGCAAAGCCAAACGATCGCGTTAGCCACCTCCTGGGGCGTTCCGAACCGATGCACTGGCTGCCGTGCGAGCAACTCAGCCTTGACCTGCGGATCGCGCGCGATGCGCTCGGTTATCGGCGTCTCGATCACTCCGGGGCAAACCGCATTGACCCGGATGCCGGCTGTCGCATATTCCAGTGCCACGGTTTTGGTCAACCCGGCGACGGCGTGCTTGCTGGCGGTATAGGCGGTGATGCCTGGATACCCGATCAGCCCAGATACCGAGGAGGTATTGACGATCGCGCCTCCGCCCTGTTTGAGCATCTGGCGGACCTCATATTTCATACACAACCAGACGCCTTTGAGGTTGATGCCGATGACGCGGTCAAAATCGGCCTCGCTGTAGTCTGCAATCGGGGCATAGCTGCCATCGATGCCCGCGTTGTTGAGCGCGCAATCGAGCCGCCCGTAGATGTCGACGGTTCTACTAATAAGAGCCTCGACCTCTTTCGCTTGCGAGACATCGGCTTTGATAAAGGTGGCCTCTCCGCCCGCCTCGCGAATCACATGCACCGTCTCGTTGCCACCATCCTCAGCGATATCGGCGACGATCACCTTTGCCCCTTCCTGGGCAAATTTCTGGGCTGCAGCTCGGCCGATACCTGACCCGGCCCCGGTAACAAGGGCCACTTTGCCGACCAACCAGTTCGCCATCTGCTTGTGCCTTTCTTCTTAATACCTGCTCTTTCTATCGCGGCGTCCGCCTTCAGCGGACCCCTTTCACCGGGAGGACGGCCAGCGCACCGAGGAGGGCAAACACCGCCGCCGCGATGAAGAGCGCTGTATAGTTATTGCCACCACCAATGGCAAGAAAGATCAGCGCAATGGCTGGTGCGATCGTCGGGGTGAGCGCGGCCGCGCCATTGAAGACGGCCATGTCCTTGGCAGCTTCGCGACCGTTGTCGGGAAGCACCTCGCTGCCGAGTGCCAGGTCGACAGCAATGTAGGCGCCCTGCCCGATTCCAACGATGGCGATGGCGATGACGAAGATGTTGAACGACCCGGTGAAGGCAACGATCAGAAGCCCTAGCGCGTAGATAAGGGCCGATGCTACCACGAAGACCTTACGGCGCTGGGAGCGGTCGGAGAGCATCCCACTCAGATTGCTGCTCAGGACGACGCACACTGTCTGAATCACGGTTGCGATCAACATCAGGCCAACCACCTCGGCTGGAGTCCGATGAAGATGGTCGATCAGGTAGTAGACCTGAAAGTCGAGCAGCATTGCCAGCGCCAGGAAGAGGAAGAAGCGACTCAGATAGGCCCAACCAAAGTCGGGATAGCGAATCGGGTTTACCCAGAAGCTGGAGAGGAACTCCCGAACGCTGAAGGGTTGGCGCTCGCTGGCATCGAGCGTGCGATCCTTGAGCACGAGCGCAAAGAACAGCACCGTGACCAGGGCCACCACCGCCGGGAGCATGAACATCCAGAACGTCGAGCCGCCTACCCACTGGGCCAGGAAGATCCCGCCGATGATGGCGAGTTGCTGGCACATGCCAAGGATTCCGGAGACGAGGCCACGCTGCTCATCAGGGACCTGATCGTGGAGCACAGTGACCAACACGCCAGCGAGAGCCCAAAATACCATGTTGGTAAGGGACCAGCCGAGCAGGAGCATGGGGATGGTCTGAGCGGTGGCGACGATGAGCAGACAGATGGCTGTGCCGATCACCCCGGCGATGAGCCAGGGTCGGCGCATGCCCAGGCGCGATGTGGTCCGATCGCTCAACTTGCCGAAAAATGGGCTCGAGATGAACCCGAAGATGGCTCCGACGCCGCTGATAAGCGCGATATGGCCAATTTTGCCCGCCGGATCGATCTGTTGGATGCGGAGCGCCAGGGTCACGACGATCGGCGTGAGAAAGGCGATCCAGGCACCGAAGTAGGCAATTGCGTAGGCGAGAATGAAGCCAGGGCCGACACGCTCCAACGGTAGGGCAGCCGTTTCACGTTTCATCGTTGGATTGGGTACGACAGCCGTGCGTTCGCGTCCCATTTCATTGCCGAACAATTCGTTCACTCAGCACCTCCTCGTTGATATAAAGCCGTCATCGCCGTGATCGTGTACGATCGCACGACCTCATCGACACCCTTGGCCATACGGGGCTGTTGTTCGCCAGTTGTTCCTCGTCCTGTGCATATGAAAATACCGAGGAAGCGTAATGGAGGCGTAACGGCGGCGTAATGAAACCGAACCATCGGCAACGGTTAGCGTCTGCGCGGCAAGCGCGCTAGCAACCTGCAGAAGGCAATCCGCAACAATGCTCGTCTGTTGACCCATACCATCCCGCGTGATACACTCATTCCAGAGGCCTGCTTGGAGGGTCTCCACCACCCACCGTATCGCTAGCACGCGAACGACGTTCTTAGAAAAGAGGGGTCAAACCAGCAGAAACAGCTGTGGTGTTCCTGCTGGTTTAGAGAGCCCAGGCACCCACTGCGAGCAAGGTGGCTTGGCAGCGGCGGCGAGGCTGGTGATCCAAGAGGCAGCACCGGCGTTGCCCCGCTTGGGAGGGTATGCCATGGGTCAATTACGCCTGGCTGTGTTCGGCCCACCCGAGGTATTCCACGACGAGCGCCGCCTGAGCTTCGGCTTGCGCAAGGCCGAAGCCTTGCTGCTCTACCTGGCGGTCGAAGGAGGCATGCACTCCCGCAGCCACCTGGCCGCCTTGCTGTGGCCCGACAGCGAACCCTCCACTGCGCGCAACGCCTTGCGCAACGCCCTAGCCCTGCTGCGCAACCGGCTGGCCGACGATTCGACAGCCGGGCACAGCCATTTGCTCCAGGAGCCGCAGTTGCTGGGGCTGGACCCGCAGGCGCCGCTGGAACGAGACCTCGACGTCGTGCAACGCGCCTGGAAAGCGGCCCAGGGGCTGGCTGCAGTCCCTTCCGAGGAGCAGCGTGCCGCCCTAGTCGCCACGGTTCAACACGCCCTGTCCCTGGTGCGCGGGCCCTTCCTCGAAGGCTTCTGGCTGCGCGAGGAAACGGCCTTTGACCAGTGGCACGAGCAGCTGGAGCGGCAGTGGCAGCTGCGCGTACTATTCCTGCTCGAACGTCTCTCTGCCTGGCAAGAGGAAGGCTTCGAGCTGGAGCCGGCCAAAGCCACGCTCACACGTTGGCTCACGCTGGATCCGTTCGCCGAGGAGGCGTGCCGGCGGCTCATGCGCGTCCACCTGGCGCAGGGCAACCCGACCGCCGCCTTGCAGGCCTTCGCCGCGTTGCAGGCTCGCTTGGCCGAGGAGTTGCATATTGCGCCCTCCGCCGAGACCATGGCGCTGGCCGAGCGCATTCGGGCGATCCAGGTGCGTCGAGGCGCTGCGCCAGCGCTTCCCTCCCCTTCTGTGGCGAGTCGACCGTCCGGCGAGTTGGTGGCCCCACTCGTGGGACGAACTGCGGCCTTCCGCCAGCTTGTGGGCCACTACCAGCGCGCCCAGCAGGGGCAGCCGCAGGTGGTGCTGCTGGTAGGGGAAGCTGGCATCGGCAAAACGCGGCTGGCCAACGAGTTAGTAGCCTGGGCGGCTGTCCAGGGTGCCGAGGTTCTCTGCGGACACACCTTTGAGCTGGGAGGCAGCCTGCCCTATCAACCGCTGGTCGAGGCGCTACGCGAGCGGCTGGAAGCCGAAAACGCGCCGGAGGACTTGCTGGAGGATCTGTGGTTGGCGGAATTGTCACGTTTGTTGCCCGAGCTGCGTCTGCGCTATCCCGATCTGCCGGCGCTCACGCAGGATGAGCTCTCGGGCAAGCTGCCGTTGTTTGAAGCTGTGACGCGCCTGCTGTCAGCGCTGGCCCAGCGCGCACCGGTGGTTCTGCTGCTCGACGATCTGCAATGGATCGATGCTGCCTCCCTCGAGCTGCTGCGTTACCTGGGCCACGCCTGGAAGAGCCAGGGCTGCCGCATGCTATTGCTAGGTACGCTGCGCAGTGAACAGTTAGAGCTGAATCCGGAGCTCGCCGCTCAGTTCCTCGACCTGGGACGCGACCTGCCGCTCAACCAGCTTCCTCTGCAGCCGCTGAGCCAGATTGAGACCTTTGAGCTGCTTGAGGCCCTTGCCGGGGAGAGCCCCTACGACCAGGCCCGGTCCTTTCCTTCAAAGAACGGGCCTTCGGCTGAACTGACGACAGCGCTGGGTGCTCTGGGCGACTTTCTGTTCGCGCAGACCGGAGGGCAGCCGTTGTACCTGCTCGAAACGCTCAAGCTGTTGCGCGAACGGCAGTGGCTGCTGCCCCGGCCCACGGTCGAGGGAAGCTTCCGGCTCGCTCCAACGGAGGCGCTACTGGCGGCTCTGGCCCGGCAGGAGAGTAGGCGCGAGCTGTTACCACCATCGGTGCGCGCGATGATCCAGACGCGCCTGGCCAGGTTGTCAGCACCAGCACGCCAGTTGGTGATGGCCGGTGCGGTGCTGGGTACACCGGCGAGCGCGAAGCTGCTGTGGCAGATGGCCGAGCTGCAGGTGCTGGAAGGGGTGGAGGCCCTGGAGGAAGCCATCAAGAGTGGCATGCTACGTGAGGAGGAAGCCGGGGCAGGGCGGCTGGCCAGCTATGGCTTCACGCACGACCTGGTGCGCGACGTAGTCTACACCGAGCTAGGGGCGGCCCGCCGGCTCGTCTTGCACCAGCGCGCCCTCGCCGTACTCGAGACCGATGGGGCACGCGCCGCCGAACTGGCCTCGCATGCACTAATGGCCGGAGAGGCCGAAGGAGCGTATCGCTACAGTGTACAGGCTGGCGATGAGGCGCTGGCGGTCTTTGCTGTCGAGGGAGCCATCGAGCGCTATGAACAGGCGCGCGCCTTGCTCCAGGCGCAAGTGCCGCTCGAACGTCGGATCCCGACCGGGCAGGTCGAGCACCTCTACGTGAGCCTGGGTCGGGCCTATGGCTTCCGCAACGCCTGGCACAAGACCCAGCAGTGCTATGAAGACCTGCTGGCCTATGCGCGAAAGCACAAGCTGTATGCCCTCGTGAGCATGACCCTCAACCGGTTGGCGATCTGGGCGGTTCAACATGGGAGGGACAAGCCACAGGTGCAAGCGCTGCTGGAAGAGGCCTGGCAGATAGCCGAGATCAGTTCCAATCAACGCGCTCGGGCCGAAACAGCCTGGAATTGGGCCCAGATCCTCAGCTACGTCTGGGATGAGCCACAACGCGCTTTAGCACTCAACGAGCAGGCCCTCGAACTGGCACGCGCGATCGCGGACAAGGAATTGGAAGCGAGGAGTCTCGCCGCATTCGGAGCGGTCCATCTTCTTGTGGGAGACTTCGAGGCGGCGCTTCGGCTTCAACAAGCGGCCCTGATATTATATGCCGGTCTAGACCGGGAGTCGCTCGCTTCGCGCGAGCAATCCCTTTCCTCCATCGCCATGGGCGCTCCGCTCACCCAACCCTTGAGCATTCGCGGCTCAGAAGCCTTGACCTGGGCCTTGTTGGCCTGGGCACAGGTGAATGCGGGGCAGGTCCAGCAAAGTATTTCCAGTGGCCGTAGAGCACTCGCACTCTGTGAGGAGACCAAGAACGTCTGGGCACACGTCGTCGGTAGGTTCTGCCTGACGTTTGGACTAGTGGAGGCGGGGGCGTATGAAGAGGCGCTCGCGCTCGTGCAACAGGGCGAGGCATCGGTGCCTACCCCTGCGCTAACGCTCGTCGTCTCGCAGGGCGTTCTCACGGCCTGGGGCAGTGCCTCGCAAGCGCTGCAACAATGGGAAGAGGCGGAGCGCGCCTTCGAAGAGATTGTCGGCGTGCAACAGCGAGGAGTCTTCAGACATTTTCGCGTCTGCGCCCTCTCGCGACTCTGTATGCATGCTGTTGTGGCAGGGGAGTGGGAAGCCGCCTGCCGCTATGCGCTGCAGGCCATCTCCGAGCGCAAGGGCGCGGATGCGGCTCTGGTCTGGTTGGATTTCTTCTGGCATTACGAAATGGAGGCCCTGCTGCGTGCGGGAGAGGCGCGGCAGGCACACGAAGCAGTCCAGCGACTGGGAGAACGTCTGGCATCCAATCGGCGCTTCCGCATTCCCTACCTGCGCTCGTTGGCCCTCTTGGCCGGCTGGGAGGGGCACGGCGCGCAGGCCATCAGCCACCTGTGCGAAGCCGCCAAGTTGGCCGCGGACCTCGGCTTACCCGAAGAACAATGGCAGATCCAGGCAAGGTTGGCAGGGCTGTATGAGGCTGCAGGCCAGACAGTTCAGGCGGGTCTGGCCTTTGGCGAGGCGGCGACGATTATCCAGGAGCTGTCGCAGGCCATCAACGATGAGACGCTGCGTGAGCGTTATCTGGCCGGGCTGCAGATTCAACCGGTGTTGCAGCACGCCCAACACAGGGCCTCCCCGTTCCCGCAAGACAACGCGGAACCGCAGGAGTGGTGAGAAGCCTGTGTTGGATTTGGCAGAACTTTATGCCGCACCCGAGCCGCACCATCAATGAAACAGCGCTTTGATACCGACGAGGAGGCCACCAATGGCAAAGACTATCAGCCCACTCGCTAACTGCTGAAACCATTGCTCGTGCAGAAGCTGTCCCACACGGATGCCGTACCCGAACAACAATACCATACATACCACTTGAGCGATGGTGATCGCTTGTGCTACAGGAAAGAGACCGACTGCAGAGAGCAGCAATACCAGCGTGGGTGCTTGTGCGCCTATCAGTACAGGTGAAACATCGTGCCAGATATGGCAGAGTTCGGCATTTGTGAGACGGCGACGTTGGGCTAGCGTTGCAGCCAGCGTTTCGGAGTATGTGTCAACAAGCGCTATGGCAAGCGTCGTCCCAAATAGTGTGGCTGCAGCCTGCCAGGCAGCGGGCGGATGATCTTCCATCACCAACAACACTGCCAGGACGCTTATCAAACCGTAGATTGCCTTTGATGCAAATGTGTTGCTTACTGTGTGCTGCATTATTTCCTCCTCCACGCTTGCGACGGCTGGCGTGTCGTCGAGCGGGTGCGGTCGCTCAATCGTCCAAGGCGATGGTTACCTCTGTGGCAACGCCGAGGGCCTGTCGCAGGATCGCAAGAAGATCCCGGTCGGCGCCCTGCTGCGCCAATACGGCGAGCACCGCCGGCGTTACCGATAGTGCGGCGTCAAAGATTGCCTGGGCTGCAATCGTGTGGGCGAGCGTCTGGATCTGTGCGGCCGTTGCGATGCCAACCGAAACGCCGGTCATGCCGTCGACCAATGTGCGGACGCGCAGATCGTCCGTACCCTCGCGCGCCGAAACACCCCGCGTTGCCGCGGTGAGGATCGCCTTCTGCGCGGCGCGGCTGATCCACAGCGGCGCAGGTGGATCGGCCAGCGTTGTTTCGACGATCAGCCGCCCCGCATGTGGCCTGCCAACCTTGCGCGCGCTCGCGGCCATATGCCGTATCCGATCAGGATCTTCGAGCAGTTGGTCGAGCTTGTAGCCCACAGTAGTCTCATAGTTGCAGCGCACCGCGGCCCCTTCCTCGAGCAGAAAGTCGCTGTTGCGCACCTCCTGGCCGGGGATGGGTTTAATCAGAACCATCGGCAGTCCGGCGGCCATGCACTCCGAGGAGGAAAGGCCGCCGGGTTTGCCGATGAACAAGGTCGCCACACGCATCAGGTCCGGCATGTCGGTGGTGTAGCCGACAACACGGTAGCGGTCGGCGTGGGGCGCCACCAGCGCTTCAATCTCGTCCTTCAGCTGCGCATTGCGCCCGCAGACAATCACGGCCTGGAAGGCATTGCGCATCCGCAGCGTCTGCGCGACAATCGCTCGGGTATAGGCACCGCCCGCCGCGCCGGCCGAGATCAGCAGGATCGGCAGGTCCGGCCGCAGCCGATAACGCGCCAGCACGGCCTTGCGCTCGACCGTCTGGCTGAACTCGGGCTTGACTGGGATGCCGGAGACGGTGATCCGGTCGGCGGGCAAGCCGATGTCGATCATGGAGGCCCGCGTCTCATCGCGGGCGACGAAGAAGCGGTTGAAGGGGCTACTCAGCCAGAGGCCCTGAAAATCATAGTCCGTGGTGACTACTGACAGGCTTGCATGCAGCGCGTGACGGGTGCGCAGTAGGGAGATCAGCTTGGCGGGAAGGAAGTGCGTGCAGACGACGACGTCCGGCTGATAGGCCCGAATCGCCGACACCACCGGGATCGTGTTGAGCTGATCCCATAGCGAGACGACGTTCCGATCGCGAAATGGCGGATCGCTCTGGTCGTACCCCCAGCCGACCAGCCAGGGCGCCGCATCGACTAGCGTGAAGTAGGCGTCGTCGTAGAGCTTGCGGTAGAGGGGGTTGGTCAGCTCAAGGGCGTCGAGGGTCTGAACCGCCTCGACGCCCGGTACCTGGCGAAAGTATGCCTCCAGCGCGCCGGCCGCGATGTTGTGGCCGGAACCGACGCTGGCGCTTAAGATCATGACGCGCTTGCCCATTAGTGTTTCTCCTCGCACTGAGTCCTGATAGCCTAGGCTGTGATGCGGCTGGCTAGGCTGGCTAAAAGGTACGCGATGAACTATACGACCGACGACACGAGGGGCCAGGTAGCGGTGTGGCTGACCACAGGCGACCGTCGCCATCTGCTTGAGCCGCAACTACCGTCACGCTTGGAGCCAATCGAATCTGTGCAGCCAGCGCAGATCATCCTCGACGAGACCCTGCGCGACCAGGAGATCGATGGCTTCGGCGCCGCGCTGACCGATTCGGCGGCATGGCTGCTGGCCTCCTACCTGACCGACGACGCGCGCGAGCAGCTGCTGCACGACCTGTTCAGCCCGGTGGGTGGCATCGGCCTGAGCTACCTGCGGGTGCCGGTCGGCGCCTCGGACTTCGCGCTGAGCCACTATACCTACGACGACATGCCAGTGGGCCAGCGCGACCCCGAGCTGCGCCACTTCTCGATCGCGCACGACGAGGCTTACATTCTCCCCATCCTGCGCCGCGCGCGGGCGATCAACCCGCGCCTGAAAATCATGGCCTCGCCCTGGAGCCCGCCCGGCTGGATGAAGCACCGCTGGCTGCCCGGCAATCCGCTCTACGGCGGCCGGCTGCGGCGCGATTGCTTCGACACCTACGCCCGCTACCTCGTCGCCTTCGCGCGCGCCTACGGGGAGGCCGGCGTGCCAATCGACGCGCTGACGATCCAGAACGAGCCGGAACACACGAGCCTGCGCTATCCCTCCATGCGTATGTCTGCCGATGAGCAGGCCGCGTTTGTCAGCCAGCATCTTGGCCCGGCGCTCGAGCACACACAGCTCGGGCTCAAGATCCTTATCTGGGACCACAACTGGAGCAACCCGCACTACCCGATTGCTGTCTTGAACGACCCAAGCGCGAAGCGCTATCTGGCCGGCACGGCCTTTCATGCCTACTCGTTCCCGCCGCGCCCCGAGGCGCAGTCGCTTGTGCGGGCGGCGCACCCCGACCGCGAGATCTACTTCACCGAGTGTACCGGCCTGATCGGCTCAGACTTCGCCGGCGACCTGCGCTGGACGATGCGCCATTTGCTCATCGGCGCGACGCAGCACGGGGCACGGACGGTGCTGCTCTGGAACCTGGCCCTGGACGAGTACGGCAATCCCCACATTGGCGCCGGCGCCCGCTGCCGAGGCGTGGTGACCGTCACCGCCTGTGGAACGGTCGAGCGCAACGTCGAGTATTACGCCTTGGGCCACGCCAGCCACTTTGTCGTGCCGGGCGCCCGCCGGATCGCTGCGACCGTCACCGACGAGCGGATCAAGGGGGTTGCCTTCAAGAACGCGGACGGCACGAAGGTGCTGATCGTGCTCAATGATGACCTCAGCGCTCACCGTCTCACCGTCCAGTGGGGAGGCGAGGCGTTCCACTACCCGTTGGAGGCGGGCGCGGTTGCGACGTTCACCTGGCATGGCGAGCCGACGCCCGCGCCCTACGCCATGCCCCAGGCCCCGGCACCTACGCTCCAGCCGATCGCCAGGGCCCATATGCGCAAGGACGAGCGCCTTCGGCGCTGGGTGGGCGACCAGCTCCATAGCCTGGAGCCGCTGATCGCGCGGCGGTTGGGCTGGCGCGAGCTGCTGGCGCTGGTGGTGGGCAGCGTGCTCCTCGCATTGCTCCTTTACGCTAGCATCCGGCGAATGCGGGAGGGGCGATGACGATGCTGGTAATCACCTGCCGCGCGAATTTCTTACAGGGCGACTCTAGCAGCAAGAGGGGTGAGCGGCCATCCCCCACGTAGAGGATGGGGGTAGGGGATTATTTTATGCTGCCGTTCATCGGTGACCAGATGGGTGAACCAGTCGTAGCTCTTGTCGCTAGCTTCGCGCTCGGGGCGGTCTTCGTCCAACGGCAGCGCGTGCGACGACCCGCTGATCGACCTCTAGCTGTCTCGCATCCAGACGTTTAGCACTTCGCTGATCACGTGCCATGGGGCGCATCAGAGCAGCAACCAGAATAATCGTTAAGGGGTACGGCAACGCGACTATCGGCTGGCCGGCGCACAAGGCGATATGATTCTATGCAAAGACGGTGCAGGCCCACAGATGGCAACGAAACGATAGCACCTGATTATCCGCCTCATCAGGAGCTATCTCTTGAAGTATTACCCCGGCCGTGATGAAGCCTCCAAAGACGACCACGCTGCCGCAGGCTTGGCCCATCGCGTCGCGCAGCAGAGCGGGGGCAGACGGTGGTGCAGGCCAGCCGAACGCCGCGCAGGGGAAGGGGCCACGCCGGGGAAAGCTGAGAGCTGAAATATGAAAGATGAAAGGGCTGCCAGCTACGGTTACTGGTTGTACAGCCATAATGCATAGCCTTTCCGCTCTCAGCTTTCGTATTTCATCTTTCCCTGCGGCCTGCATCCGCTTCGGCACAGAGCGGCTCACATAGAAAAAGCGGCGCGCCAGGGAGTGATTTCCCCAGCACGCCGCGACGGACTCAGCGTCGCGGCGTGCTGGGG